>PJTZ01000014.1_pt1 | contig 355852 bp, 338 predicted proteins | sample 1512131 | NCBI WGS metagenome assembly PJTZ01 (sample SAMN08177679, study PRJNA422409) | Soil metagenome, whole genome shotgun sequencing project. | reverse complement strand
GGTCCCCCCGGTATTGCCAGGTAAGGCCCGCCATACGCGCGAACGGAAGACAGGCGACCCCATCTCCATCCGGTCCCCCACCCCGATTGTTCGTCGCGACCGCGCAGCCTGGGCGGGAGTGCGGATAATGTGCATTAGGTCATGGGTGGCGGGGATAAGTATTTCGGTGGGCGCGTTCCAACCCCAGCCACGGCGCTGCCCTCGGACTTGATCCGAGGGCCTCTATCCGCGTGCGCTATTGTGAGGAGTGTGGCTCGCCAACTGGCCCTCGGGTCGAGCCCGAGGGCAGCACGGTGGGTGGGGGGCAGCGCGGTGTGTGGGAGGCACTGCAGTGTTTGGGGCAGCATGGTGTTAGTTGCCGTGAGGTGGTGGTGGCTAAAAGTACGGGGTCTCGCCCTCAGCGGCTGGCCCATTCCAACAGGCTCGCCAGCCCAACGAAGGGCACCCCGGCGCGCTCGGTGAGCCCCGACGCACAGGTTGAAACGGTAGAAACGCCCAATTCGCACCCTGCCGGAATGTCATTGCCGACGCGCCTTGTGGCGTGTGCATTGAGCTCGGGCAGAAACAGGCCTTTATCTCCGGCATAGCCACAACAGGTAACCGAGCTCAGCACGGCCACCGTACCCGCACAGGCGGCGGCAATGGCTTCGGTCATCGGTTGCTCGGCCAGCCGCTGGGCCGAGCAATTGTGATGCACCGCCACGACCGGCAGCTTTTGGGTAATGGTCAGTTTCGGCAGCACATGGGCGAGCAGGAATTGCGCTGAATCGGCCACGGGCGCATCGCCGGGGAACTCCTTTAAATGCTTGGCGCAGGTCGAGGCATCCGTCACCACCGGCAAGCGACCCGCATCGCTGAGCGTAGAGAGCTCGACCTTGAGTGCGCCGCCCACCTCTGCTGCCTGCTCGGGAAAACCCTTTGACTGGAATGGCTGGCCGCAACATTGGCCGTTGAGATGGTCTGGAATGATGACGTCATAGCCCGCCCGCTCCAGCAGCGCGACCATGGCCTCGGTTGTCGGCAGCAGGTTATGGTCGGTCTTGGGCGCACCAAACATTCGGCTGGGACAGGCCGGGAAATAAACGACGGATGGGCGCCCCGTCTGTGCAATCGGCACCGGAAAGCCGGTTTTGCGCGGGTCTTGCCTTGTATCCCGCGCTTTTGGCGCGCCCGGCCCATGATGCAGCGCCCGCGAAACGCGCGGCACGCGCTTGCCGGTAATTCGCCGCGCTGTTTCGGTGATCGCTTCCACGGCGGGAGCGGGGATAATGATGCGCGCCGCGTCGGCCATGGCGACGCCGCCACGCATCATGGTTTCGACTGCGCCGCGATGATCGGCGGCAAAGCGCGCCACGGAATGCGCCGTGCCGCCTCGCCTGCGGGCGCGCTCGCCCAGAATCATCGTGCCGGTCTCGATCCCTACCGGGCAGCGAAGCGAGCAGAGATTGCAGGCGGCACACGTGTCCATGCCCGCATATTGGAAATCGGCCTCGAAACGGGCCAGCCGCTCCGGGTCTTCGCCACTAGCGCGCATTCGGGCGCGTTCGCGGGTGACTGCAATGCGCTGGCGCGGTGTCAGTGTCATATGGTGGCTTGGGCAGGCCGGTTCGCAGAACCCGCATTCTATGCAGAGATCGACCAATTCGTCAGCCAGCGGCATGACTTTCAAATTTTTGATGTGAACCTTGGCGTCGTCATTGAGCAAGACGCCGGGGTTGAGCAGCTTTTCGGGATCAAACAGGGTCTTGATGCGATGCATGATCGCATAGGCTTTCTGGCCCCACTCAGCCTCCACGAAAGGCGCGATGGCGCGGCCGGTGCCGTGCTCGGCCTTGAGTGAGCCGCCATACTGGACCGAGACAAGCTGCGACAATTCCTGATTAAGCGCATCGAACTTTTCCGCAGCGCCGGGCTCTGCAAAATTGTCACTCATCTGGAAATGCAGATTGCCCGCCAGAGCGTGACCGAAAATGATCGCATCTTCATAGCCATGCCGGTCGAGCAGATTGCGCATATCGACCACGAAATCGGCCAGCCGCTCGATGGGCGCCGCCACGTCCTCGGTCAGCATGGATGTGCCCTTGGGCCGCGCCGCCCCGCCTGAAGTAAAAAAGCCTTTGCGAATATCCCAGAGCGCGTGGCTGCGATGTTCGTCGGTCGATAGATCGATATGGGTTGCGCCGTGGCGGGTCAGCAGGTCCACGGCCTTTTGCCGCTCGGCTTCCAGCGTTTCGGCATCGGGTGCCGTCACATCAATCAGCACGGCGGGTGAATGGTCCGTCAGCCAGGGCAGGAGCGGGGCCATGGCCGGGAGATGCGTGACGGTGTCGAGTGCGCGGCGCTCGATATATTCGGCAGCAGTAATGCCGGTGGTGACATGCACACCGCGATTGGCCATTTCGATAATGGCGCGGCCCGCTGATTGCGGATCGGGGAAGGGGACGAGGCCTGTTGCCTTGAACGGGTGTTCGGGAACCGTGTTGTAGGTCACTTCGGACACAAAGCCGAGCGTGCCTTCCGAGCCCACCATCAGGTGGATCAGGATGTCGAGAGGATCGTGAAAATCGACCAGCGCATTGAGTGAATAGCCGACCGTGTTCTTAATCCGGTATTTGTGCCGGATCAGCGCTGCCAGCTCTTCGTCCGCCGTCACCTCATGATGGAGGCGGTGCAGCTCTTCGAGCATGCCGGCATGGCTCAGCCGGAAAGCGTCGCGACTGGTCGGGTCGCCTGAATCCAGCATCGTGCCATCGGTGAGGACGATCCTGAGGCGCGCCATGGTGTGATAGGTGTTCTGCGCCACGCCGCAACACATGCCGCTTGAATTGTTGTTGACCACGCCCCCGATCTTGCAGGTCGCCTGACTGGCTGGGTCGGGCCCGATCTTCTTGTCGAACGGCTTGAGCGCCCGGTTGGCTTCCGCGACGATGATTGCGGGTCCAAGCGTGATCTGTTCTGCACCCGGATGAATATCGAGCTTGCGCCAGCCATCGCCCAAAACGGCCAGAACACCATCAGTCACCGCCTGCCCGGATAGCGAGGTGCCTGCCGCCCGGAACGTCACTGGAAGCCCTTCAGCGCGCGCGGCTTTGAACACAGCGCGCACATCGTCCTCGGAATTGACGAAGACGACGACCGCCGGGATCAACCGATAGGAACTGGCATCGCCGCTCCAGGCATAGGTCATCAATGGATCGGTGTGGATTTGACCGCGTACCTGCCCCTTGAGACGTTGCGCGACGCGCTCACCCGCGGCGAGCCGAGAGGGCGTTGGGGCATGGGGCTGGGTGGAAGAGGCGAGGGCTTGCTGCATGCTTTATAGCTAACATGTTAGCGCTGGCTTGCGAAGGGATCACATTTCAAATGCGGCGCGATTCTAGGGTATCAGCCGACCGCCGGTAAAACCCTGGCGGAAGCTGATTTGATGCGCTCGATCAATTGCTCGACCCGCTCTTCACCGCGCCGCTCCCGCAGCACATGCACGCCGACGATGAAATATGTTGCCTCGTCAAGAACCTCCAATTGCCGCAATCCCTGCGCCTCGAAGCTCTCCTTCATCACATGGGAATGGGGTAGCACGGCATCGGTGGCGAGTGTGTAGTCGACGCAGGCAGCCAGCGAATTGGAGCCAAAGGTGAAATCGGCCTGATCGAACAGGGCCTTCATGCGGGCCCGCCAGCGGTTGGGGTCGAAAAACCGCTCATGCCGGCTCTCGGGCGGCGTGCTGGTCACCATCGGATAAAGCTCGATCTCATCGCGATTGCGGGGCTGGCCCAGTAGCGGATGGCCCTCCCTCACGAAATAGCCGTTATGCACTTCGGTCAGCGGGATGAAGTCAGTATCGACCGATGGATGCAGGCGTTTCGTTTCGTGCCCGAGAAACAGCGCGATGTCGCCGGAAAGCAACTGGTCGAGCAGCCGGAACTGATGGCCAAGGCTCACCTGCACCGGGGAGCCGGGATATTCTTTCTGGTATTCTAGCACCATGTCCTTGAGGAAAAGCGTCCACCAGGAATAGCCTGTGCCGATGCTGAGCCCCTGCTCGATACCGCGTTTCTGTTCGGCGATGTTGGCCAGCGTATTGTCGTAGAGGCGCTGCATCAGCCGGGCATTTTCATAAAGCGTCTCGCCGTAGCGCGTCAGCCGCACCCCCCGCGAGGAGCGTTCGAGCAGAGGTGAGCCGATGCTCTCCTCCAGCTTGCGCATGTTGAAAGTCAGCGTGGGTTGCGTGATCAGCAGCGCCGATGCGGCCCGGCTCAGGCTTCCTGCATCGGCGACAGCGATGAACTGGGTCAGTAATTTATCCACGTGCTGGCGCCTGCGATGGGTATAGATTGTTTCTATAATAGCATCGTGATTTCGTAGTTTTCTACGCGGATTTTTTGCGTCAGATTGAATGCATAAGCTGCCCTTGAGACAGCGCTGAAGCTTGGCTTCCAGTTTACAGACAAGCCTGGAGCGGCCCATTTCAGTTGGAATATGGCGTCCAGAGAGCAACGGTTGGAGAGCGGAATTTTACATGTCAGCACTTCCATACAAGATAGTTGCTCTGCCGGACTTTTCCATGTTAAGTCCGTAACTGTCTGGTTATTTGCTCGGGCGCAAAGCCGTTGCGGACAGGTTTATGAAACCCTGATCCAAAAGGGACTTGATCAATGTCCGCTAGTAACTGATTAGTGATTTGGCGGCGGGGAGGCCGCTGGAATGTGTTCCTGTTCCGGGATATCGGAACGGCAAAGCTTCATGGGAGGAAAACACATGAGCATTCGTCTTGGACGCCGTCAGTTTTTGATGGGTTCTTCGGCTCTGGCCGCTGCTGCCGTCGTTGGCGTCGGCCCCGCCTGGGCCCAGGGCGCGACACTGCGCCAGTTCTTCTGGGGTGGTCAGGCCCGTGCCGACCGCACTTATGCGGTCAATGATCTGTTCACCGCCGCGAATGGCGCTGGCGTCGACAGCAGCTTCCTCGGCTGGGGCGATTACTGGCCCAAGCTGGCGACGGAAACCGCTGGCGGCAATGCGCCCGACATCGTGCAGATGGACTATCGCTATATCGTCGAATACGCCAAACGCAACGCCATCGCGCCGCTCGACGACTATATCGGTGGCGCCCTCAAGCTCGATGGCTTCGACGAAGATCAGCTCGAAGGCGGCAAGGTCGATGGCAAGCTCTATGGCATCAGCCTTGGTGCCAATTCCGTCGCGCAGCTCGTCAATCTCTCCGCCTTCGAAGAAGCCGGTATCGAGCCGCCGAACCGCGACACGACCTATGACGAAATCCGCGAAAAGGGCGAAGCCTTCAAGGCTGCCAATATTCGTGGCGGTATGAAGATTATCGCCGATGGGTCATGGTCCGAGCCCATGCTCGACAACTGGCTGCGCCAGAAGGGTCTCGCCCTTTACACCGCCGACGGTCAGCTCGGTTTCGATGCTGACGCAGCTGTCGAATGGTTCACCCTCTGGCAGGGGCTGCGCAATGACGGCATCTGCGTCACCGCAGAAGAGCAGGCGCTGGACACCAATGGCCCGCTCGAAACGACAATGGTGGTGATGGGCAAGTCGGCCATGATGCCGTCCAACTCCAACCAGCTTGTCGCCTTCCGCACTCTGATGACCGACAATCTGACCATCACCAATTACCCGCGCATCGCGGCGGGTGTTGGTGGCGGCCACTATCGCAAACCATCCATGTTCTTCTCGGTCGGCGGCTCCTCGGCCAATAAGGAACTGGCAGCCGAATATCTCAGCTTCTTCATCAACGATCTGGAAGCGGCCAAGGTGCTTGGCGTCGAGCGCGGCATCCCATGCGTAGAGGCGACCCGCGCAGCTGTCGCGCCTGATTTGAATGAAGCCGATCAAATCGCTTTGGACTTCGTTGCCAATCTTGGCGATCTGCTTGGGCCGCTGCCGCCGCCGCCGCCGGCTGCTGCTGGTGAAATCGATGCATCCCTGCTGCGCGTTCTGGGCCAGGAGGTGGCTTTCGGTGCCCGTTCGCCGGAAGACGCTGGCCAGTACTTCGTTTCCGAAGCTGCTGCCATTCTGCAGCGCGCAAGCTGATCTAGGACGAGACCATGGCCACGCAGGTCGATAATAGTGCTTCAACCGGAGCAGGCCGCGTGGCCCCTCCATCCTTCTGGTCTGGGGTATGGCAAAACCACGCCCCAGGCTATCTCTTCCTTCTGCCCTGGCTCATCGGCTTTCTCGGCCTGACCATCGGGCCGATTCTGACATCATTCTACCTGAGCTTCACGCATTTCGATCTGCTCACGCCACCGCGCTGGGCCGGTATCGACAATTACATGCGCATGTTCACCAATGATCCGAAATTCGCCGCCTCCATGCGGGTGACCTTCGTTTTCGTGGTGTTCTCGGTGCCACTGAAGCTGGCCTTCGCGCTTGGCGTTGCCTTGCTGCTCAATCGCGGCATGAAGGGCCTGCCCCTCTATCGCGCCCTGTTCTATTTGCCGAGCCTCTTGGGTGCATCGGTCGCCATTGCCATCCTCTGGCGCCAGATTTTCGCTGGCAATGGCCTCGTCAATCAGATCCTCGCCAATTTCGGCATTCAGGGCCCGAGCTGGATTTCCAATCCCAACACCTCGCTGTGGACGCTGATCATTCTCGCTGTCTGGCAGTTTGGCTCCCCGATGATCATTTTCCTCGCGGGTCTCAGGCAAATTCCGCAGGACATGTATGAGGCGGCAAGTCTCGACGGTGCCAGCAAATGGCGTCAGTTCTGGAAGATCACCCTGCCTATGCTGACCCCGGTGGTGTTCTTCAACGCCATCATCCAGACCATCGAAGCCTTTAAGAGCTTTACCCCGTCCTTCATCATCTCGGGCGGCACCGGTGGGCCGATCAATTCGACCCTGTTCTACACGCTCTATCTCTACAACGAGGCATTTGGCTTCTTCCGCATGGGCTATGCTTCGGCACTGGCCTGGGTGCTGCTCGCCATCGTCGCGCTCTTCACCGCCTTCTCGTTCCTGACCAGCAGATTCTGGGTGCATTATGACGACTGATGCAGCACGCCTCACCGTGGTAACGGCAACCTCGCCCACCCGCCGCAAGGTCATGTCTATCATCGCCCATGTGCTGCTGATCGGTGCATCCATCGTGATGCTCTATCCGCTGCTCTGGCTGCTGGCGGCCTCCTTCCGCCCGGAAAACGAGATTTTCACCTCCGGCGTTTCGGTTCTGCCCTCGGTCAACTGGAACTTCGATTCCTACATTCGCGGTTGGAACGGACTGCGCGTCGGCTTCGGGCAGCTCTTTATCAACTCCTTCGTCATTTCGATCCTCTCGGTGATCGGCAATGTCATCGCCTGCTCTCTGGCCGCCTATGCCTTTGCGCGGCTGGAATTTGCCGGTCGCCGTTTCTGGTTCGCCATGATGCTGATGACCCTGATGCTGCCCTATCAGGTGACGCTGATCCCCCAATATGTGTTCTTCCTCAACCTCGGCTGGGTAAACACCATTCTGCCGCTGGTCGTGCCGAAATTCCTCGCCGCCGATGCCTTCTTCATCTTCCTCATGGTGCAGTTCTTCCGTGGTCTGCCCAAGGAACTCGATGAAGCTGCGCGCATGGATGGTGCCGGACCATGGCGCATCTATTGGAAGATCATTCTGCCGCTTTCCACGCCGGTTCTGGCGACGGCGGCGATCTTCACCTTCATCTGGACCTGGGACGATTTCTTTGGCCCGCTGATCTATCTGAGCGATCTGCGCCAATACACCGTCATGCTGGGCCTGCGCACCTTCACCGACAATACCGGCATGTCCGACTATGGCGGCATGTTCGCCATGAGCGTGCTGAGCCTTGTCCCAATCTTTGTCTTCTTCATGCTGTTCCAGCGCCTGCTTATCGAAGGCATCGCGACCACGGGCATGAAGCGCTAACTCAACTTTCGGAGCGCGGCCAAAACTGCGCTCCGGTCACCAGCGACCAGGATTATCTGCTGAAATGACGATCAAATTTGCCGCCATCGGCATCAATCATGCCCATATCTACGGTCAGGTGGATTGCCTGAAGCGCGCCGGAGCCACCTTCGTCGCCTTCCACGCCATCGAAGACGATTTGGCCAAGACGTTCAGCGAGAAATACCCGGAAGCAAAGCGCGTGGCTGACCCGCGCGAAATTCTGGAAGACGCCTCCATTCAGGTGGTGACGACCGCCGCCATTCCCGGCGACCGCGCCGACATCTGCATCGCCGCCATGAACCATGGCAAGGATGTGCTGACCGATAAGCCCGGCATGACCACCTTTGCCCAGCTTGAAGACATCAAGCGCGTTCAAAAGGAAACCGGCCGCATTTTCTCAGTGCTCTATTCGGAGCATTTCGAAGTGCGTTCCGCCGTCGAAGCGGGCAATCTCATCGCTCAGGGCGCCATTGGTGAAGTCGTCAATACTGTCGGGCTCGGCCCGCATTCGCTGCGTCTGAACAATCGTCCCGATTGGTTCTTCACCCGCAATCGCTATGGCGGCATTTTGTGCGACATTGCCAGCCACCAGTTCGAACAGTTCCTGTTCTTCTCGGGCGCCATGGATGGCGAAGTGGTTTCGGCCAATGTCTATAACCGCAACCATCCGCACCGCCCCGGCCTGCAGGATGTGGGCGACGCTCACATTCGCACTGACAGCACCACCGGCTATATCCGCGTCGACTGGTTTACCCCCGAAGGCCTGCCCACCTGGGGCGATGGTCGCCTGACCATTCTGGGCACCGAGGGCTATATCGAGCTCCGGAAATATGTCGATATCGCTGGCCGTCCCGGCGAAAACCATCTCTTCCTCGTCGACAAAAAGGGCACCCAGCACATCGACTGCTCCAATGTCGATCTGCCCTTTGGTCGCCAATTCCTCGATGACGTGCGCAACCGCACTGAAACCGCCATGCCGCAGGAGCGCTGCTACAACGCTATGAAAATGGCGCTCACGGCGCAGGCTATGGCTGAACAAGGTACGGAGTGGGCACAATGAGCCGGATTTTGAACGTCGCCGTCGTCGGTTGCGGCATTGGCCGCTCCCACATTGTCGAGGGCTATCTGCCCAATGCCGACAAGTTCAAGGTTCTGGCGCTGTGCGATCTGAATCAGGAGAAGCTCGATCAGGTCGGCGATGAATTCGGCGTCGAGCGCCGGATTGTCAATTTCGATGACCTTCTGACGATGGACGATATCGACATCATCGATATCTGCACCCCACCTGGCGCGCATCTGCCCATGGTCTCCGCCGCGCTCAAGGCCGGCAAACATGTCGTCTGCGAGAAGCCGCTGGTTGGCTCGCTCAAGGATGTCGACGCGATCATGGAGATCGAAAAGGCCTCCAAGGGCCTGCTCATGCCGGTTTTCCAATACCGTTTCGGCGATGGCATCGAGCAGGCCAAGGCCATCATCGATGCCGGCATTGCCGGCAAAGCCTATTGCGGCACGGTTGAAACCATGTGGCGGCGCGAAGCCCCCTATTACGCCGTGCCCTGGCGCGGCAAATGGAAGACCGAACTGGGCGGCGTCCTCATGGGGCACGCTATCCACCCGCACGATATTTTCACCTATCTCATGGGCGACATTGCCCGCATGTTCGGTCGGGTCGCCACCCGCGTGAATCCGATCGAGGTGGAAGACGTCATCTCTGCCTCGCTCGAAATGAAGAGCGGCGCGTTGGCCAGCTTTACCGCGACGCTCGGCTCGGTGGACGAAATCACCCGCATTCGCCTGCAATTTGAAAACGTCACCATCGAAAGCGACCACGCGCCCTATAATCCGGGCCATGCGCTCTGGAAAATCCTGCCGCGCAATGACGAGATCAAGGCCAAGATCGATGCGTTGCTGGCCAATTGGCAGCATGTGCCTTCGCGCTTCCAGACCCAGATGGCCCGCTTCCACGACGCCATTGAAGGTAAGGCGCCGCTGCCGGTCACCAGCCAGGATTCCCGCCGCGCTCTGGAGCTGGTAACGGCCTTCTATCATTCATCTGCAACCCACCAAGAAGTCGTACTGCCACTCGGACCAGACCATCCGCTCTATGAGAGCTGGGTGCCTGCACAATACCGATAAAAACAGGGCAGGGAGGAGACACGTCCATGGCGACCAGCATCGAACTCAAGCAGATCAAAAAGGCCTATGGCGACGTGGCTGTGATCCACGGCGTCGATCTCACTATCGATCCGGGCGAATTCACCGTCTTCGTCGGCCCTTCCGGCTGCGGCAAGTCCACGCTTTTGCGCATGATTGCTGGGCTTGAGCCGATCACCGGCGGCGATCTTTTGATCGATGGCCAGCGGATGAACGACATTCCGGCGGCTAAGCGCGGCATTGCCATGGTGTTCCAGTCCTATGCGCTTTACCCGCATATGAGCGTTTACCAGAACCTCGCCTTCGGCCTCGAAACGGCAAAAATGCCCAAGGCGGAAATCGAGCAGCGAGTGCAGCGGGCGGCGGAAATCCTCAAGATCGAACCGCTTTTGAAGCGCAAGCCCAAGCAGCTTTCAGGCGGCCAGCGCCAGCGTGTCGCCATCGGTCGCGCCATTGTTCGTGAGCCGAAAATCTTCCTGTTCGACGAGCCTTTATCGAACCTCGATGCAGAGCTCCGCGTTGCCATGCGCGTCGAAATCGCCAAGTTGCACAATGACTTGGGCAATACGATGATCTACGTGACTCACGATCAGGTCGAAGCCATGACAATGGCTGACAAGATCGTTGTGCTCCGCGCCGGCATTATCGAGCAGGCCGGCGCCCCGCTCGAACTTTACAACAATCCGCGCAATCTTTTCGTGGCCGGCTTCATCGGTTCGCCCAAGATGAACTTCCTGCATGCCAGCGAAGCGAACGGGGTTTTGAAGGCGGCTGGAAGCGAGCTGTCGCTGGGCCGCACTGTCACTGGTGCGGCCACTTTGGGTATTCGACCGGAGCACATCACCGTGGTTGAAGGCTCCGGCATCAAGTTCGCGGATGTGCGGGTGGACCTCGTTGAAAATCTTGGTGGCCAGACAGTGGTTTACGCGACGACCAGCGATGGTCAGTCCCTGACCATCGTGCTCGAAGGCCAGCGCAGCGTGGAGCTGGGCTCTACCGTTTCGGCCTATCTCGACCCGACCAAGGCACATGTTTTTGATGCCGAAGGCAATACGATCCGCTGATCATTCCGGCGCGGAAATGTCTCAAAATCCCGTCCATATGGGCGGGGTTTTTCGCGTTTGAAAGCTATTGGTTAGCAGACTGTTGACGTTGAGCCTACGTGGATGCGGAAATCGCTCATCTGGCGACGCCCAATCGCGCCATTTTCTCGTTCAGCGTGCGGCGCGGCACTTGCAGGGCGTCGGCGACGGCGGCGACAGAGTGATCGTGGCGGCGCAATTCGGTTTCGATAATGTGCTTTTCGTAAGACGCGACCCGCTCGGCAAGGCTCCCGCCGCCCGCCTCGGGGAGCCGGTTGCCGAGCATTGTCCCCAGAGCCCGTCCATTGCCGCTGAGCCCGAGGGCAAATCGATCGGCTGCGGCCCTCAATTCGCGCACATTGCCGGGCCAGGCATGGGTGAGAATTGCATTGATGTCAGCGGGGTGCAGTTCGGGCGGTTCCTTACCGAAACGGCGTGCGGCCAGGGCAAGGAAGTGGTGAAACAAGAGGACGCTGTCATCGCCGCGCTCGCGCAGGGGCGGCAGGTGCAGTGTTGCCATGTTGAGGCGATAAAAGAGGTCGGCCCGGAAACGCCCGGCAGCGCTTTCGGCTTCGAGATCGACCTTGGAGGCGGCGACGATCCGCAGATCGAGCGCGATCTGTTTGTTCGAGCCAAGCCGCTCGACCACGCGCTCCTGAATGACCCGCAAAACTTTTGTCTGCGCCAAGGCAGGCATGGACTCGATCTCGTCGAGCAGCAGTGTGCCGCCATTGGCAAATTCAAACTTGCCGATGCGCTGCCCTCCTGCGCCGGTAAAAGCGCCTGCCTCATGCCCGAACAATTCGCTTTCGATCAGCTCGGCAGGAATGGCGGCGCAATTGACGGCGACGAAGGGTTTTTCGGCGCGCGGTGAAAAATCATGGAGGCACCGGGCGACGACTTCCTTGCCGGTGCCGGTTTCGCCCAACAGGATGATGTCTGCGGGAATGGGGGCCAGTTCGAGAACGGAGCGGCGCAGCGCCTCCATGATCGCCGAAGCGCCGATAAGACGGTTAGCCAATTCGCTGTCGCCGCCATCAAGCCTGCGGCGCAGTTCGGCAATTTCCCGCTTCAACCTTGCGCGTTCGACAGCGCGGGTTAGCGAATTGACCAATTGCTCAGGCACATAAGGCTTTTGCAGGAAATCGAAGGCCCCGGCGCGCATGGCTTCGACGGCCATCGGCACGTCGCCATGGCCGGTGATGAGGATCACCTCGACGGGCAGGCCCTGTTCGCTGATGGCGCGCAGCAAATCGAGGCCGGAAAGGCCCGGCATGCGGACATCGGTGAGGATGACATGGGGATGGGCCGTGTTGACCATGGCCAGAGCGTCGCTCGCATTGGACGCAATGGCGGTGTCGAAACCGGACAGGCGCAACCACTGCTCAAGCGCGGTGCGCATCATGTCTTCGTCATCGACGATGAGGATTTTGGGGGCGGTCATGATGGGCGTCTTTTTCTTTTCCGGCTTTGATGAGTGCCTGATGGTTCCGCAAGCGCTGGCGCGGCACCTCCCCCTTCGCGGGGGAGGATGGGAGGGGGGGCGGGAGCCTCGATAGTGGAGCGTGAAACCACCCCACCCCAGCCCTCCCCGTTAAGGGGAGGGTGTCCACCTGCGCTTGCCGCGCTATCTCGCTCCGCAGGCACGAGTATTGTAAACATCGTCCCCTGACCCGGCACCGACTGCACGCTGAGATTGCCTCCTGCATCGCGGATCAGCCCATAAGATATGGCCAGGCCCAGTCCCAATCCCTTGCCCGCCGGTTTGGTGGTGAAAAAGGGATCGAACAAGGTGGCCATATCGGCAGCGGTAATGCCTGTTCCGGTGTCGCCGACCAGAATACGCACCTGCCCGTTTTCGGCGCCGACGCCAATGGACAGGACGCGGATCGGCCCTGCCTCCATCGCATCGGCGGCATTGGCGAAGAGGTTGATCAGCACCTGCTCGCAATGGACGGGATTGATTGCGGCGAGGATGGGCGGATTGGGACGGCGGTAGTCGATATCGACGCCGACCTGTTTGAGCCGGTGATCGACCAGATCAAGCGCATTGGCGATGACCGTGCCAATATCGGCCTGCTGAATTGTCTGCGTCTCCTTGCGGGCAAAGGTTTTCAAATGCCCGGTGAGATTGGCGAGGCGCTCGGCCACCTTGTCCATGGCGGCGATAACGGGTGTAAGCTCGCTGCCGCCCCGGCGCTGCTCGAGCAGTCTGGCGCTGGCCAGATGGGTATTGAGCGCGGCGACCGGCTGACTGACTTCGTGGGCGACGCCCGCTAGCGCCTGACCGAGCGAGGCGAGCTTTGCCGCCTGCACCAGCCCGGCCTGCGCTTCGCGTTCTGCCTTTTCAGCGCGCATGCGCTCGGCAATCTCGGCCCGCAATTGCTCGTTCATGGCGTGCAGATCTTCAGTCCGTTCGGCCACACGCTGTTCGAGCCGCAGGTGATCCCCCAGCCTTTGCGCGGCAAGCCGCCGTCTTTGCTCAAACAGGACAATGATCAGCAATAGGGCAGCGCAACCGAGGCCCGCGACGCTGGCGATGATCTGCGCGCCCCCTTGCAGCGGGGCGAGCGGAATGAAAGACAAGAGCCGCCAGCCCAGCTTGGGCAGCCGCAATTCTTCCAGTACGAAATAACCTGACGCCTCGGGGTCGCTCCCCGCAATATAGGTGAACTCTGCCCCGCGCGATTGCCAGCGGTCGGTGACGATCCCCTCATTGATGATGCCGTTTTCGCCATAGCGCTGCTCGGCGGAAATACTGCCCGCCCGCGCCGGAGGCAGGCTTTGCAGGGGGCGGTATCGCCAGTCTGGGCGGGTGGAGAGGATGGCCACGTCATTGGTGTCGGCAATGGCGATCAATTCGCCCGAGCGCCACCAGATGGCCTCAAGCTCGCCGAGATGGATTTTGGTGACGGCGACGCCAATGGGTTCGTCCGGGCCATCGACGCGCTGGGACAGGAAATAGCCCGGCACGCTGGTGGAAATACCAAAGGCATAATAGTGCGCCACGCCGCGCGCCAGGGCGTCTGCAAAGTACGGACGGAACGAATAATTGGTGCCCACCAGCGAAGTCAGCGTCCACCAATTGCTGGCGGCGACAACGCTGCCATGCTCGTCCATGAGAAAGATTTCGCCTGCCCCGGCGGTTTCGTTGAGCTTGGAGAGAAAGCCGTTTGCGGCCTCGACCGCCGCCGGGTCGTCGGGATGGTCCAGCGCATTGCGGGTTTCGCGTGCTTGAGAAATGGCGACGGGCAGATAGCGAAACCGTTCGATAATGGCTTCGAGCGTTCGATCGAACAGGGTCAGTCGGCGCTGTGCCTGTTCCTCGGCCTGCCTAATGGCGCCATCGAGTGCCACTTCATAGGTGACCCAGGACGCCGCGACGACCAGCAGCAGGCCCACTCCCATCCCCACCAGATGGCGGCGCCCCAACCAATGATTTAGCGCAATCCCCAATCCGATCTGCCCCTCCCGGCAAGAAATTGCCAGATGCGCATTTGGCTTCGGCAAGTTCTTGCCGGAATGCTTAACATGGCTTGCGCAAATTGCATATCTGCCTTGCATTTCGACTTTGGCACGCGCTTTGCAATGTCGTTGGCGACCTCGCGAAAGGGAGCGGGGCTGTGTTTTTGGGAGGAAACGAACAAATGAATTTGGTCAGGATTGTTGGCTCAGCACTCATCGCCGCGACCGTATTGAGCGGGGCAAATGTGTGGGCACAGGATTATCCCACCCAGCCGGTGACCATTGTGGTGCCGTTCTCCGCTGGTGGCCCTACCGACACGGTGACCCGCCTCGTCGCGGCGGCCATGAGCGATGAACTGGGCCAGCAGGTCGTGGTGCAGAATGTCGGTGGCGCTGGCGGCACGCTGGGCGCAGGGCAGGTGGCAGCGGCCAATGCCGATGGCTATACGCTGCTGCTGCACCATATCGGCATGTCTACGGCCCCAGCGCTCTATGCGAGCCTGCCCTTTGACCCGATGACGGATTTTGCGCCCATTGGCCTCGTCACCGAAGTGCCGATGACCGTGGTGGCGCGACGCGATTTCGAGCCAGCCAACCTTGTCGACCTCATCGCCTATATCAAGGAAAACGGCGAGAACATCACCTATGCAAATGCCGGTATCGGCGCGGCGAGCCAGCTTTGTGGCCTGCTGATCATGGATGCGCTCGACACGAAAATGACCGAAGTGCCCTATCAGGGCACCGGCCCGGCCATGACCGACCTGCTCGGCAGCCAGATCGACATGATGTGCGACCAGACCACCAATACGACGAGCCAGATTCAGGCTGGCGAAATCAAGGCCTATGCGGTGACGACGCCCGAGCGCATCGCTGTTCTGCCCGATCTGCCGACTTTGGCCGAAGGCGGACTGGACAATTTCAACCTCGCCATCTGGCACGGCCTCTATGCCCCCGCGGGCACCGACCCGGCTATCATCGAAAAGTTGACCGCGGCCCTCCAAACTGCCCTCGCCAATGAAACCGTGGGCAATTCCTTTGCCGAGCTGGGCACCTATCCGGTCCCCGCCGATCAGGCGACGCCTGCGGCGCTGGCTGAAAAGCTCGAGGGCCAGATCGGGCTCTGGAAAGAGGTCATTTCGGCAGCGGGTGTGTCGGCGCAGTAAGCCGCCGACGGTTTCGCAAGAGCTCGCCACACACTGGATGCGCCTCCCTCCCCCTTAGGGGAGGAATTGAGGGTGGGGGTTCTGAACGATCCCAGAGCATTGCTGCTTGCTGAACCCGCAGCACCCCCACCCCGACCCTCCCCTCAAGGGGGAGGGGGCGAAGAAGCCGCGCGCTCCAAGTGCCGTTCCGGTATCCAATTAGGCTGTTCCCCAGGGAGAACAAAATGGCGATCAACGCATCGCGCAATGATCTGGCGTCGGGGGCGATGTTTGTCGCCTTTGGCACCTATTTCGCGCTCGAAGCCATGAAGTATGAATTTGGTACGCCCTTCCGCATGGGGCCCGGCTTCATGCCGGTCGTGCTCGGCGGCATTCTGGTCGCGCTGGGCATTGCCGTGGCGGCAAAAGGTTTGGGCAAGCCTGATGAAGATGCGCCCGCTCCCTGGCCATGGCGGGGCATTGCACTGGTTCTGGGCGTGATCCTGTTTTTCGCCGCGACGGTGCGGGGACTGGGCTTTATCCCGGTGGTGGCCATCACCGCCTTCGTCACCGCCATTTCCAGTTCGCGAAACAACGCGCTTTCGGCTTTGGTGATTGCCATCGGCCTCACCGTCCTTTGCTACCTCGTCTTCGTCGTCGGGCTGGGCATGCTGGTGCCGCTCTTTGGCCCCTGGCTGCGCTTTTAGGAGGCCGTGATGGATCTTGTTTCCTCGCTTGCGCTGGGCTTTTCCGTTGCGCTCGATCCGGTCAATATTCTCTATTGTTTCATCGGCGTGCTGCTCGGCACGCTGGTGGGCGTGCTGCCCGGCATCGGGCCGACGGCCACCATCGCTATGCTCCTGCCGATCACCTTCACGCTGGGCCCGGCCACGGCGCTGATCATGCTGGCGGGCATCTATTACGGTGCGCAATATGGTGGCTCGACCACGGCGATTTTGATCAACCTGCCGGGGGAAAGTTCCTCGGCGGTGACGGCCATTGACGGCTATCAAATGGCGCGGCGTGGGCGGGCCGGGCAGGCTCTGGCGACCGCTGCCATCGGCTCCTTCTTTGCCGGATCGGTCGCGACGCTGATCCTCGCCTTTTTTGCCCCGCCCCTGGCCCGAGCGGCGCTCAATTTTGGGGCGCCGGAATATTTCTCGCTGATCGTGCTCGGGCTTCTCGTCTCCATCGCCCTGGCGCATGGCTCGATTTTGAAGGCTCTGGCAATGATCGTGCTGGGCCTGCTGCTCGGCATGGTGGGGCAGGATATTTATACCGGCACCCCGCGCTTCACCTTCGGGCTGCGTGAACTGTTCGGTGGGCTCAATTTCGTGGCCGTGGCCGTGGGCGTCTTCGGCATTGCCGAAATCCTGCGCAATCTCGAAAACGAAACCGAGCGCGAAGTCGGGGTCACGAAGGTCGAAAATCTCTGGCTCACCCGCGACGACTGGAAGCGTATCTGGGCGCCGATCCTGCGCGGCACCGGCCTTGGCTCCATTCTCGGCATCCTGCCGGGCGGGGGGCATATCCTCTCGTCCTTCGCCTCCTATTCGGTCGAAAAGCGTATGAGCAAAAATCCGGGCGAATTCGGCAGGGGCGCTATCGAGGGCGTGGCGGGGCCGGAATCAGCGAACAATGCCGCCGCGCAAACCTCCTTCATTCCGCTGATGACCCTGGGCATTCCCGCCCATCCGGTCATGGCGCTGATGATCGGCGCGTTTATCCTCCAGGGCATCACGCCGGGGCCGAATGTCATCAACGAGCAGCCCGCTCTGTTCTGGGGCATCATCGCCTCGATGTGGATCGGCAATCTGCTGCTCATCATCCTCAACCTGCCGCTGATCGGGCTGTGGGTGAAGATGCTCTCGATCCCCTATCGGGTCCTGTTCCCGGCCATCGTGCTCTTCGCCTGTATCGGCACCTATTCGATCAATCAGAATATCTACGACGTCTATGCCATCGCCTTCTTCGCGGCGGTCGGCTACCTGCTGATTCGTTTCGGCTGCGAACCGGCACCGCTGCTGCTTGGCTTCGTGCTGGGGCCGCTGCTCGAAGAGCATTTGCGCCGCGCCATGATCATTTCGCGCGGCGATCCGATGATCTTTCTTGAGCGCCCGATTTCGGCGACGCTGCTCGGGCTGGCGCTGCTGGCCGTATTGATTGCCGTGCTGCCCTCGATCCGTCGCAAGCGCAAGGAGGTGTTTGTCGAGGACGATTGATCGTCTCGGACTTCAGATTGTTGCATAAGGAGGCCGGTGCTAATGTGCCGGCCTCTTTGTTTGCGGAAACCCCATGCCCAGAGACACCAGAATGTCGCGCATGCTGCATGTGCTGATCCATATGGACCGGCACGTCAAACGCGCCACTTCCGAGAAACTTGCCCAGATGCTCGATACCAATCCGGTGGTCGTGCGCCGCATGATGGCCGGTTTCCGCGAGGCGGGGATCGTCATTTCCGAAAAAGGCCATGGTGGCGGCTGGGAGCTGGCGCGGGGACTGGATCAGATCACCCTCCTCGACGTCTATCGCGCCGTGGGCGAACCGGCGCTGTTCAATATCGGGCCCGATGCGGAAGAGGCGACATGTCTGGTCGAACGCGCCGTCGATGCGCGGCTGAGCGAAACGCTAAGCGAGGCCGAACGGCTGGTCATGGCGCGGTTCGCCGACATCCGCGTGGCCGACATTGCCGATGAGTTCGAAACGCGGTTTGCAACGATGAAGGCCGAGGGCAAGATCAGCGACGACCATGTGCATCGCTGGGGGTAATCTACGATGATGCCGCAGACTCGATTTACACCCTCCCTTTGACGGGGAGGGCTGGGGTGGGGTGCTTCACAACGCTCGCAAAACGGGCTCTCGCACCCCCTCCCACCCTCCCCCGTCAAGGGGGAGGTGCCGCTCCGTGCAAGCGGCGCATGCAATGAAAAAGGGCGCCATTCGTGCGGTTGCCGCGATGAAGGCAGAGGGGAAGATCAGCGACGAGCATGGGCATCGCTGGCGCGGCCAAATATCGACCATTGAACGAATTGTTCCTGGGCAAGTAAACGCGCAACTCTGAGCTTATAGATTTCATTAACTATGCGCGGTTATTTTTCCTTCACTATAGTGGAGGCTCACGTGAACAAATTTCTAATGCTGTCAGCGTCGCTCGCTGCCCTGTCGATTACTGTGCCCGGTGCGTATGCCGCCGATCTTTGGACGAATTATTCCGAGCCCCTTATCATCTCCTCGGCGGAATATGACTGGAGCGGGTTTTATGCGGGCGTCTTTGCCGGCTATGGTGCTGGCCGCGCCACCAGCACCAGCCTTGTCCCGGCAACGGAGTCGCCGGTGGATGTGCAGGGCATGTTGCTCGGCGGAACGCTTGGCGCCAATGCGCAATTTGGAAATTTCGTGTTGGGCGTCGAAGGTGACCTCGCCTGGAGCGGCATAGACGGCAGCGCCACCTGCGCCGCGCCTGCGTTTACGTGCAATGGTTCGCTCGATTGGCTCAGCTCCGGCAAGCTGCGCGCCGGTGTGGCCGTGGATAAGGTGCTGCTTTTCGGTACGGCGGGCATTTCGGCTGGCGGGATCACCGCTTCTGTCGATCCGGCTCCGGGTGGTGCGACCGGCACGTTCTCGTCCACCGTCTGGGGTTGGACAATCGGTGGCGGTGCCGAAATGGCGGTAACCGACGCCATGAGCATCAAGGCTGAATACGCCTATCACGACTTTGCCACTGTGCAGGCTCCAGTCAACACCATCGCCAATCTGGGCCCGACCGATATAAGTTCCAGCGCCCACACGGTCAAGCTCGGCCTTAATTACCGTTTCTAGACCAGCCGCATCACAAACGAAAAAGGGCAGCGCCATGCGCTGCCCTTTTTCGTTTGACCAATGGGATCAAAAATCCCAGTCTTCGTCCTCGGTCGAAATCGCCTTGCCGATGACGTAGCTCGAGCCCGAGCCCGAGAAGAAGTCGTGGTTTTCGTCGGCATTGGGGGAAAGGGCCGAGAGGATGGCCGCGTTGACCTTGCAGGCTTCGGGCGGGAACAGGGCTTCGTAGCCCAGATTCATCAGCGCCTTGTTCGCGTTGTAGTGGAGGAATTTCTTGACGTCTTCGGTCAGCCCGACGCCGTCATAGAGTTCCTGAGTGTAGCGCTCTTCGTTGTCATAGAGTTCGAGCAGGAAGTCGAAGGCGAAATCCTTGATTTCCTGGCGGCGCTCTTCACTGAGCGTTTCGACATGGCGCTGGAATTTATAGCCGATGTAATAGCCGTGCACGGCCTCGTCCTTGATGATGAGGCGGATGAGATCGGCGGTATTGGTGAGCTTGGCGCGGCTCGACCAATACATGGGCAGATAGAAGCCCGAATAGAACAGGAAGCTTTCAAGGAAAACTGAAGCGACCTTTTTCTTCAGCGGATCGCCACTGTCATACTGCTCCATAATCAGCTGCGCCTTGCGCTGCAGGAACTCGTTTTCTTCACTCCAGCGATAGGCGTCGTCCACATCCGGCGTGAGGCACAGGGTCGAGAAGATCGAGGAATAGGAGCGGGCATGTACCGCTTCCATGAAGGAGATGTTGGAGAGCACCGCTTCTTCATGCGGCGTCACGGCATCGGCCATCAGCCGCACGGCGCCGACGCCGTTCTGGATGGTGTCGAGGAGCGTGAGGCCGGTGAAGACGCGAATGGTCAGCTGCTGCTCGACCGAATTGAGCGTTGCCCAGCTCGGAATGTCGTTGGAGAGCGGCACCTTTTCCGGCAGCCAGAAATTACTGGTCAGGCGGTTCCAGACTTCGAGGTCCTTGTCATCCTGCACGCGGTTCCAGTTGATGGCGCGAATGCGGGACAGAGGCTTTACGTGAACGTTCATGGCTTTGGCATTTCAAATTTGACGGCAGCGGCTCCATCGCCCCCTCCCCCTTGAGGGGAGGGCCGGGGAGGGGGTTCTGCAGGTTCTGCAAAACTCCCAGTGCGTGGGGACGCTCGAACCCCCACCCTCGATCCCTCCCCTCAAGGGGGAGGGAGGCGCCGGAGCCGTCAGCCCTGTGAATGACGGCAGGCTAAACTCTTACAGCGCGCAGGAAACGCAACCCTGAACCTCGGTGCCCTCGAGGGCAAGCTGGCGCAGGCGGATGTAGTAGATGGTCTTGATGCCCTTCTTCCAGGCGTAGATCTGCGCCTTGTTGATATCGCGGGTGGTCGCGGTATCACGGAAGAACAGGGTCAGCGACAGGCCCTGATCGACGTGCTGGGTGGCCGCCGCATAGGTGTCGATGATCTTTTCCGGGCCGATCTCATAGGCGTCCTGATAATATTCGAGATTATCATTGGTCATGAAGGCGGCGGGATAATAGACGCGGCCGATCTTGCCTTCCTTGCGGATCTCGATCTTGGAAACGATCGGGTGGATCGAGGAGGTCGAGTGATTGATATAGGAGATCGAGCCGGTCGGCGGCACGGCCTGCAGGTTCTGGTTGTAAAGGCCGGTCATCATGACCTTGGCCTTCAGATCCAGCCAGTCTTCCTGGGTCGGAATGTGAATGCCGGCATCTTCAAACAGCTTCGCGACGCGCTCGGTGGCGGGTTTCCATTCCTGGGTGGTGTATTTGTCGAAATAGGTGCCGTCGGCATATTTCGAATTTTCGAAGTTCTTGAACGTCTCTTCGCGCTCTGTGGCGATGAGGTTCGACGCGCGGATGGCGTGATAGGTCACCGTGTAGAAGTAGATATTGGTGAAGTCGACGCCTTCGTCCGAACCGTAATAGATGCGCTCGCGGGCAAGATAACCGTGCAGGTTCATCTGGCCCAGGCCAATGGCGTGGCTTTCGGCATTGCCCTTGGCGACCGATGGCACCGAGGAAATATTGCTCATGTCCGAAACGGCGGTCAGGCCGCGGATCGCGGTTTCGATCGTGGTGCCGAAATCAGCCGAATCCATCGCATTGGCGATGTTGAGCGAGCCGAGATTGCAGGAAATGTCCTTGCCCATATGCTCGTAGGAAAGGTCTTCGTTGAACACCGAAGCGTCGCTGACCTGGAGGATTTCCGAGCAGAGATTGGACATGGTGATGCGGCCCGCAATCGGGTTCGCCTTGTTCACCGTGTCTTCGAACATGATGTAGGGATAGCCGGATTCAAACTGAATTTCGGCGATGATCTGGAAGAATTCGCGCGCCTTGATCTTCTTCTTCTTGATGCGCTTGTCTTCGACCATTTCGCGGTATTTTTCGGTGACCGAGATTTCGGTCATCGGCACGCCATAGACGCGCTCTACGTCATAGGGCGAGAACAGATACATATCCTCGTTCTCGCGGGCGAGCTCGAAGGTGATGTCGGGGATCACGACACCCAGCGACAGCGTCTTGATGCGGATCTTCTCGTCGGCATTTTCGCGCTTGGTATCGAGGAAGCGCATAATGTCGGGGTGGTGGGCATGCAGATACACCGCACCCGCACCCTGACGGGCCCCGAGCTGGTTGGCATAGGAGAAGCTGTCTTCGAGCAGCTTCATCACCGGCAAAACGCCCGAGGACTGGTTTTCGATATGCTTGATGGGCGCACCCATCTCGCGGATGTTGGTGAGGCTCAGGGCCACCCCGCCACCGCGCTTGGAGAGCTGGAGCGCCGAGTTAATCGAGCGGCCAATCGATTCCATATTGTCTTCGACGCGGAGCAGGAAGCACGAGACGAGCTCGCCGCGCTGCTTCTTGCCGGCATTGAGGAATGTCGGCGTTGCGGGCTGGAAGCGTCCGGCGATGATTTCATCGACAAGGTTCTTTGCGAGCTTCTCATCGCCACGCGCCAGAGCCAAAGCCACCATGCAGACGCGATCTTCGTAGCGCTCGAGATAGCGCTTACCGTCGAAGGTTTTCAGCGTGTAGGAGGTGTAATATTTGAACGCGCCGAGGAAGGTCGGGAAGCGGAACTTCTTGTCATAGGCGTGGTCGTAAAGATCGCGCACGAAGTTGAAGCTATATTGATCGAGCACGTCCTGCTCGTAATAGCCTTCTTCCACCAGATAGGTCAGTTTCTCGCGCAGATTGTGAAAGAACACCGTGTTCTGGTTCACATGCTGCAGGAAATACTGGTGCGCGGCCTGCTTGTCCTTGTCGAACTGGATATTGCCCTGCTCATCATAAAGATTGAGCATGGCATTGAGCGCGTGGTAATCCAGCGCCTGATCCTTATCCTGGTCCTGAACCTTTTCAGCCGACTTTGCCGGGCGATCTAGTGTGAGCGTGTCCAAAACCGTTCCAGTCCTTGTTTGACATTGGTGACATCCTCATCGGTGCCGAGCAGTTCGAACCGATAGAGAAGAGGCACGGCGCATTTTTGGGCGACAATGTCACCGGCAATGCAAAAAGCCGTACCGAAATTGGTGTTGCCTGCGGCGATGACGCCACGGATGAGGCTGCGATTGGCCTCGACATTGAGGAAGCGGATAACCGGCTTGGGCACCGCGCCCTTGTTCCCGCCGCCGCCATAAGTGGGCAGGACGAGAACGAATGGTTCATTGACCTCTGGCGGCTCGCTGCCGGCATCAACGGGAAGGCGCGTGGCCTTCATCCCCAGCTTCGTAACGAAGCGATGGGTATTTCCCGAAGTGCTGGAATAATAAACGAGCCCGCTCATGGTCTGATCAGGCGAGGGCGCCGATCATGTCCGGGCGGAAGCCGGCCCAGTGCTGATCACCGGCAACGACGACCGGCACCTGGCGATAGCCCATGGTTTCGACGCGCGCATAGGCTTCGGCATCTTCGGAAATGTCGATGATATTGTAGGCAAGGCCCTTGCGATCGAGCGCGCGCGTGGTGGCGGTGCACTGGACGCAGGCGGGCTTGGAGTAAACGGTAATGGTCATCGAAAAATCCCTCGCGGAACAGTTTGGCGTGGGACACGGAGGAGAACGGCGAGCGCAAAATGCCCGTAAAAATCCGTTCGCCTGACCGGGCACCCCGCCGGTGGACGTTTCGTTCGGGGCAGGTCTCCTGGCTCGTGGATCATCGCTCCCGTTCAGCCTTCCCAAACCTTTCGGCCCAGTGACGAAATCGAACAGAAACGCACCACTTACAGTTGCGGGGGCAGCCCCGGCTTTGGTGCTCGCCTTATCGGCGGCCCCGCACCAGGTTCCCGTCTTAGCCGCCATTCCTAGAGAAGGGCAGAACCTCGAACACTACATATAGTATATGACAATTCTGATTCCGCTAGTCGAATTGGGCCTCAGTTGCACAAGTGTTCCTCTTGACCTGCGACAGCTTTGATTCGCCTTGGGGTCGGGCGCACTTGTTCAAGACGATGGCTAAAATGCGATCAGGTTTGCGAGGCGAACTGGACGGAGCGCGATCACGTTTATGCTCGTTCCGAGCGACCTAAAAGCCAACACCTGCGCAGTGCTGCCCTCGGGCTTGACCCGAGGGCCGTTCAGCGAGCCCCGATTTTGAGAATGGCGCGCAATGGGTAATGGCCCTCGGGCCAAGCCCGAGGGCAGCGTGGTGATGGGAAGGGGAGTGGAACCAAGACGCCCGACTATAGAGCCGGGCGCTGAATGAGGCGTCGACTATTCGTTGGCGTAGTCGAAGAACCAGTAATTGATGCGCTCGTCGAGCCAGCCTTCTTCGCGCAGCTGGTCAATGGCGGCATTGAAGGGTTCGACGAGATCGGAGCCGGGCGTCAGGATGAAGCCGAAGGGGTCGGATTTGATGGCGTCGCCCGCCTGCTTGAAGGCGCCGGGATCGGCACCGATATAGCCGGCCGAAGCAGCCTGATCGGCAATCACGGCATCGACATCGCCCGCCTTAACCGCCTGCACGGCAGCGCCGAAACTGTCGAAAGTCTTGACGCGCGGATTGGCTTCGTCGCCATCGAGCACATCATAGATGGCGGTGTAGAAGGACGACGTGCCAGCCTGCGCGCCAAACAGCAGGTCGGTGTTTTCGCTAAAGCTCTCGGGGCCGGTGATCCGGTCTTCATCGGCGCGAACGAGGAAGTATTGCTCGACGGTGATGAAGGGCTCGGTGAAATCAATCTGCTGGGCGCGCTCTTCGGTGATGGTGATGCCATCGGCACCGACATCGAACTGGCCGGTGCGCACGCTCTCGATCATCACGTCCCAAGCGGTGAGGTCCCATTCCACCGTCGCGTTGAGGCGCTTGGCGACCTCGTTGATCACGTCATATTCGAGCCCGATGCCATTGCCGTCCGGGCCGGCAAAGTTCAGCGGATAATAGGCGTTCTCGGTTACCGCATGGATGACGCGGCCTTCAAGGTCCGGCAGGTCCTGCGCCAGCGTGGGTGCGGCAGCCAGAACCAGCAGTGTGCTGGCGAGAAGGGCAGTGATCTTGGTCATGTGATGAACGTCTCCCGGACTGATATGCCGGGAGACTAGACCAAAGTGATCAGCTTTGGGAATAGATCAGGCGACGTCGTTGACGTCGGCGCCCGGGCCATTCTTTTTGAGCGATTCAATGGCATTCTTGGCGCTGGCCTTGGACGCATAGGTCTCGGTGCGCACCATGGTTTCGCCATTGGAGGCGACGAAGCGCACGAAATGCTGCCCGTCCTTGGAGGCGACGATTTCGAACCGGTAGCCGGAGCCGGTTTCGTCCTTGGACAGGTCGACCACGCTGGCCTCGGGCGCATTCTTTTTCAGTGATTCAATGGCGCTCTTGGCGCTGGCCTTGGCCTTGTAATTCTCCGACCAGAAAATCTTTTCGGAATTGTAGGAGAAGTCGAACTTGAACTGCTCGTTCGCTGCACCGGTAATGTTGAACTTGTGTGCCATGACGCTGGCCTCCCTCTTGTTCCAGAACGAAGACTATCCCAATGGCAGGAATTGAAAAGGCTCTACTTGGTGCCGTCAATGCGGTCGACATGACCAAGATCGCGCTCGGGATCGATGCGGTCGCGCACCAATTGCTTGAGCACGCGACTATCGGGAAAGCCACCATCGCGCTTGCGCTCCCAGACCAGTTGGCCGTCAATGCGGATTTCAAAGATGCCGCCCGTGCCAGGGATCAGCGTCACAGAGCCCAGTTCCAGCGAAAAGGTGGAGAGCAGTTCCTGTGCCATCCAGGCCGAACGCAACATCCAGTTGCATTGGGTGCAATAGGCTATGGAAATGGCGGGTTTTGAGAGGTCTGTCATTTTCCGACCGTATGGTGGCGCGCTGTCCCGGGCAGACTACAGCAATTTTTCGATCTCAGGACCGATCTCTGCAGGTTCCGTCTGCGGCGCAAAGCGCTGCAGCACTTTGCCATCGCGCCCGATCAGGAATTTGGTGAAATTCCATTTGATCGCTTCAAGCCCCATCAGCCCCGGCGCCTCGGCCTTGAGCCATTTGTAAAGCGGATGCGCCCAGCGGCCATTGACATTTATGCGCTCGAAGACCGGAAAGCTGACGCCATAGGTGAGCGAGCAGAATTGCGCGATATCCTCCGACGTCCCCGGCTCCTGCCCGGCAAACTGGTTGCAGGGAAAGCCCAGAATGACGAGGCCCTGATCCTTAAATTGCCGATAGAGCGCTTCGAGCCCTTCATATTGCGGGGTCAGCCCGCATTTGGAGGCGACATTGACCACCAGCACGACTTTGCCTTGATAGGCGGAGAGGCTCTGTTCCGTGCCATCGAGCAGGGGCAGGGTGAAATCGGACAGTTTGGTCATGGCAGATCGCCGCAGCAGATTGGAGTGACGCTGGCGTAGGCGTCTGTCGTCGGAGCGTCAAGGGTGGGAGACTGAGCCGGCAGTCCTCCACCCTGAAAATCGCGTCAGACGTCGAGCAGGTTTTCAAATCCCGCAAAAATCATGCGCCTGCCGTCAAAGGGCATGTCCGGCACATTGGCCATGGCCGGATCGTTCATCATACGGTCCTTCACTGCGTCGCGAGTGGCTTTGTCGGGATATTCGATCCAGGAAAAAACGATGACCTCATCGTCCTTGGCCTGTACCGCCCGCTGAAAATCGGTCTGCTCACCCGGCGGGACATCATCCCCCCAGTTTTCCACCACGCGGGTAGCACCCCACTGCACGAACAATTCCGCAGCGGCACGTGCATGATCGATGTAGAGCTGCTTGTTCGCGCGCGGGACCGCCGCCACAAAACCTTCGATATAGGTCATTTTCTCTCTCCTCATCTGCCTGATCAAACGTCTGGCTGGACGCCTGTATTGCCTGCGCCTGCCTCGACTTTGACGAATGGGAGGCGCTAGTCTCGACATCCAACGGCAAAAAAGAGGAGCGCGCCGATGACAGTCACTCTCCATTTCCATGGTGCTGCGGGAACAGTGACCGGCTCCTGCTACCGGGTTGTGCATCCGGGCGGGCAGTTCCTCGTCGATTGCGGGCTGTTTCAGGGCAATAAAAGCGTCCGCGACCTCAATCTCAAACCCACGCCCTTCGATCCAAAAACCATCGACTTTTTGCTGCTCACCCACGCCCATATCGACCATGCCGGGCTCCTGCCCAAACTCTATGCCGAAGGCTGGCGCGGGCCGATGTGGATGACCGAGCCGACGTCGGGCCTGCTCGAATATCTGCTGCCGGACAGTGCCGGTATTCAGGAAAGCGAAGCCGAGCGCGAAACCAAGAAGCGCAACCGGCGTGGCGATGAACCCGCTAAGCCGCTCTATACGATGATGGACGCCGAAGAGGCGCTGAACCATCGCCGCACCTGCCAATATGGAGAGTGGATCGAGCCGGGGCCGGGTGTGCGGGCGCGCTATTGGAATGCCGGCCACATCATCGGTTCAGCCTCAATCGAGGTCGAAGTGATGAACGGAGACGGCAAACCGGTACGGCTGATGTTCTCCGGCGATATCGGGCCGGACGAAAAGGTGTTTTACGCCGAGCCGGAAGGCCCCTCCGGCTTCGACTATATCCTATGCGAAAGCACTTATGGCGGGCGTGAGCGGCAGGATTATACGCTGGTCGAGCGGCGCGAAGCGCTCAAGACCGAGATCAACACCGCCATGCAGCGTGGTGGCAATCTGGTCATTCCCGCCTTTGCCGTCGAGCGCAGCCAGGAATTGCTGCACGACATCGGCGTCCTGATCAAACAGGGCGAAATCGATCCGCGTCTGGTCGTGCTCGATAGCCCACTCGCCAGCAAGGTCACCGGCGTCTATCGCAAATATGCGAAAATGTTCGAGGATACCGAGCTCTCCGCCGACGAACTCTTCAACGATCCCCGCTTCCGCATCATCGAGGCAGTGGAGGACAGTAAGGCGCTCAACGCCATCAAGGGTGGGGCCATCATCATGTCGGCGTCGGGCATGGCCGATGCGGGGCGCATCAAGCATCACCTGCGCAATAACCTGATCCGGTCCAATGCCACGGTTTTGTTCGTCGGCTATCAGGCGCCCGGCACTTTGGGGCAGATCATCCTGTCCGGCGCCAAGGAAGTGCGCATTCACGGCACGCTGGTGCCGGTGCGGGCGACGGTGCGCGCCATGGGCAATTATTCGGCCCATGCCGACCATTCCGAACTGATGGACTGGATTTCAGAACGCCTGCCTGCGCATGGCGCATTGTTTCTGACCCATGGCGAAGACGAGGAACGTCACGCTCTGCGCGATGCCCTTATGGCCGCAGGCAAGCTCGGCGGCGATCAGGTGATCCTGCCGCAACTGGACGATTACTTCGAATTGAGCGTCGCCGGGATCAAGGCGGCGAGAGCCCCGGAACAGCGGCGCGTCGATCTCCGTCAAATGCCGCAGGACTGGCACAATCTCTTCTCCGATTTCACCATTCGCCTTAGCCAGCGGCTGCATGATCTGCCCGATGCGGACAAGCTGGCGCTGATGATGGAATTGCAGGGAAAGCTCTCGGAGTTGGGGGCGGACAAAAGCCCAAAAGCCGTGCCGACGCCGGTGACGCCGGTGGAAGCGCAGGCTTTTGATGAATAGGGGCGTACTAAACACAGGGGCTGCCCTCGGGCCTGACCCGAGGGCCTCTCTCCATCGGGTCGCATGTGCGAGCTGAAAACGGTCCTCGGGTCAGGCCCGAGGACAGCGCGGCGTGTTTGGGAGGCTATGGGTGTTCCAACTTTTCCATCCGCTCCGCCAATTCCTGCACCGCCTTGATCAGCGGCGCAATAAACTGATCATAACGCAGCGCTTGCAGGCTTTCGGGCTCTGCCGGATCGGCCAGAATGTGACCGCCGAATTTATGGTTTCCCAGCGTTTGTGCCACTTCCTGCGCAATGAGGCCATAATGGATAAACCCATCGTCTTCCGCCCAAGTAAACCGGACAGGCCGAAGCGCGCGCACGAAATCGAGCCCCAGATCGCTTGGCGCGATCCGCCTTTTGTGGCGGGCATCCGAGGTCTGGATCGTGCCAGTGGCCGACCAGATGGCGGACCAGCGCGCGCCGCTGGCGCCCAGCGTCTGCGTGTTGTCACTGGCGGGCCGGACTGAACCGGCGAAGCTCGCCGCGCCGGTGCTGGCATTGAAGGTCAGCGCATCTGTCCATGTCGAGCCATTTGGGCTGATCTTGATGCGCCAGCTATCGTCACCCATCAGCCCCATTTCGGCGCGGCCCGACCAGTTGGACTGGAACAAAAGGCTAGCCGTGTCGCCGGTTGCGGCCTTGTTGATCTTGAGCTGATGGCCATTGCCGCCATGGGTCAGCAGCGTTGCCGCGCCTGAAACGGCCAGACGATTGGTGCTATCTGCAGAAGTGTTGACGCCGAGCTGCGGCAGACCGGCACCGATGGAGGCGACAGGCACCCATTGGCTGCCCGAATAGATCAGCAATGCATCGCTGGCCCGGTCGAACACCTGCCAGCCCTCTGCTGGGTCGTAAAAGCGCCAGGCCCCCGATTGGAAGGCGGCGACCTCATCCTGATGGCCAGCCCAGGCGCCGCTGGCTGCAGCAGGAACAATCCAGGCCTCTCCCGGCATGGGCGCGGTTGGCGGCGTCGTCAGACTGCGCGATTCCACGATGGGCTGCACCAGCGCATCGAGCCGCTCCAGCGCCTCGTTATGGGTAATGTGCTTGAGGGCCTGGCCGGCCATGATGAACGGCAAGGTGAGGCGAGACGTATGATCCATGAGAAAAGCTCCAGATTTCACTGAAGGCTAATCTGTGCTCCACCGGACAAGGCGGGGATAAATACGGTTCAGATGAGAAAGAGCCGCGCTTACGCGGCTCAGTCGTCGCCCATCTTCAGTGCCTTGATAAAGGCTTCCTGCGGGATATTGACGTTGCCGTATTGGCGCATCTTGGCCTTACCCTTTTTCTGCTTGTCGAGCAGTTTGCGCTTACGGGTCGCGTCGCCGCCATAACATTTCGCCGTCACGTCCTTGCGCATGGCGCGCACGGTTTCGCGGGCGATGATCTTGCCGCCAATGGCCGCCTGAATAGGAATGACGAACAGATGCGGGGGGATCAGCTCCTTGAGCTTTTCGCACATCTGGCGACCGCGCGATTCCGCCACCGAGCGGTGAACCAGCATGGCCAAAGCGTCGACGGGCTCGGCATTGACCAGCACGGTGAGCTTGACCAGATCGCCTGTTCGGTGGGTGTCGAGCTTGTAGTCAAAGCTCGCATAGCCCTTGGAAATCGACTTCAGCCGATCATAGAAATCGAACACGACTTCATTGAGCGGGAGATCATATTCCACCAGCGCGCGCGAGCCGACATAGGAAAGATTGTTCTGAATGCCGCGGCGGTCCTGACAGAGTTTCAGGATCGCGCCGAGATATTCGTCGGGCGTCAGGATCGTCGCCTTGATCCAGGGCTCGCGGATTTCCTCGATCTTCATCACATCCGGCAGATCGGCCGGATTGTGCAGCATCAGGGTCTCGCCATTGGTCATTTCGACTTCATAGACCACCGAAGGCGCGGTCGCGATCAGGTCGAGATCGAATTCGCGGCTGAGGCGCTCCTGAATGATTTCGAGATGCAAAAGGCCAAGGAAGCCGCAACGGAAGCCGAAGCCCAGCGCAGCGCTGGTTTCCATTTCAAACGAGAAGCTGGCGTCGTTGAGGCGCAGCTTGCCCATGGCGGAGCGCAGCTCATCGAAGTCCGACGCATCGACCGGGAAGAGGCCGCAGAACACGACCGGCTGCGCCGGGCGGAAGCCGGGCAGGGCATTGGCGGTGGGCTTTTTGTCCTCGGTAATGGTGTCGCCGACATTGGTGTCGGCCACTTCCTTGATCGAAGCGGTGAAGACGCCCAATTCGCCGGGGCCGAGTTCCTTGACCTCCACCAGCTTGGGTGTGGTGACGGCGACGCGATCCAGCTCATAGACGGCGCCCGAGGCCATCATGCGGATCTTCTGGCCCTTCTTCATCACCCCGTCGATGATGCGGACAAGAACCACGACGCCGAGATAGGTGTCGTACCAGCTGTCGACCAAGAGCGCCTTGAGCGGCGCGTCGAGTTCGCCCTTGGGGGCGGGCAGGCGGGTGACGATGGCTTCGAGCACCTTGTCGATGCCCAGGCCGGTCTTGGCGGAGATTTCCACCGAATCCGAGGCGTCGATGCCAATGACGTCCTCAATCTGTGCCTTGACGCGATCGACATCAGCGGCGGGCAGATCGACCTTGTTGAGCACCGGCACGATTTCGTGGTTGGCGTCGATGGCGTGATAGACATTGGCCAGCGTCTGCGCTTCAACGCCCTGCGAGGCATCGACAACCAGCAACGAGCCTTCGACAGCGGCCATGGAACGCGACACTTCATAGGCGAAGTCGACATGGCCGGGCGTGTCAATCAGGTTGAGAACATAGTCCTCCCCGTCATTGGCCTTGTAGTTCAGCCGGACGGTCTGCGCCTTGATGGTAATGCCGCGCTCGCGCTCGATATCCATCGAGTCGAGGACCTGTTCCTTCATCTCGCGCAGGTCGAGTCCGCCCGTAAGCTGGATCAGGCGATCGGCGAGCGTGGACTTGCCATGGTCGATGTGAGCGACGATGGAAAAATTGCGGATGTTCTTCAGCGGCGTTGTCATGGGGCGCTGATAGCAGAAGCGCACAGGCCAAGAAAGATGGTTTCCGTAGGCTTAACGGGGCTTTTGCGCAACGTGTTGGGGTAAAATCGCGTTGAAGCGATCATGCGCGCACAAAGCCTTGCCCTATTCGCCGTTCTCGTCGCCGCCCAACCCCTGGCCGCGCAAGACATTTTCAAGCCGATTCAGGACTTCGTGGAGGAACTGGTGCCACAACGGAGCCAGCCTCGCCCCGCACCGCGCCCAGTTGCGCCGACGCCGACCCCTGCCGTAGAGCGCCCGGCACAGGAAGCGGTGGAGGAGCCACCTCTGCCACGTCCACGCCCTGACGATATGGTGATGGACGATGAGCCTGAAACGGTGCCCGAGGTCGAAGACGAGCCTGTCGCGGCAGAGCCGGAGCCCAATCGCGTCTACCAGACAGCCTGCCCGGCGCTGATCTCCGGTCGCGTGGTTGGCGAAATGCTGCCGCCGATTGCCGAGGGCATTTGCGGGGAACGCTCACCGCTTTCGATTACCGCAGTAAACGTCAACGGCCATCAGGTTTCCCTGTCGAGCCCGGTGACCACCAACTGCGCCATGGCTGGAGCGCTGGCCGATTGGGTTTCCGACATTGACGCCTATGCCAATGCGGCGCTCGACGCGCGGCTTGACGTGCTCAATACCGGCACGTCGATGATGTGCCGCAATCGCAATGGGGGCGATGAGGGTTTTGTCTCCGAACACGGCTTTGCCAATGCGCTCGACATTGTCGGCTTTACCCTTGCCGATGGGCGATCCATCGCAGTGGAACAGAACTGGATGCCAGCGACTGAGCCTGAAGGAAAACTGTTGCGGCAGGCCCATGGCGCGGCCTGCGGACTGTTCACCACCGTGCTTGGGCCAGAAGCCAATGCCGAGCACGAGGATCACCTCCATGTCGATCTCGGCTGCCACGGCCAGACCTGTACGGCGCAGATTTGCGAGTGATCACTCGTTGCACGGATGATGGGTCGGCAGATCGGCCCACTCGCGCAAATTGAGGCATTCGGGGTGCTTTTGTGTGCAGCTGCGCCGCACAAGACGCAGCCGCGCCAGAAGACGGCGGAGCAGGGACATTTTCGTTTCCCGTCTGGGTGATTTCTGAATGTGCCGAGCATGCGCTTGGCAAGGCATACGGGCAATGGACAAGGTTTTTGCTCCGCTATAGAAAATCTATATGAGCAAGAGCTTTCCCATTCCGCTGAATGCCCTGCGTGCCATTGAAATCGTGGCGCGACGGGGCTCGCTCGCGCCTGCCGCCGAGGAATTGGGCGTCACCATCGGCGCGGTTAGCCAGCATCTGCGGCGGGCCGAGGAGCGGCTGGGCATGGTGCTCTTCGCACGAACGCCACAGGGATTGCGGCCATTGCCCGCGCTTGAAGCAATACTGCCGCAATTGAGCGCCGGATTTTCGCAATTGCAGGACGGGCTGGCCGGGCTCACAGGTGCCAATGACGGCGTGCTGAATGTCACCGTCGGCTCGGTCTTTGCCTCGCGCTGGCTGATCTGGCGGGTGCGCAAATTCGCGACGCTCCCGCAGGGGCTCGAAGTGCGTCTAAACGTGACCGCCGACATGCTCGACCTCTCCCGTCCCGATGTCGATTGCGGCATTCGCTATGGCGATGGCGTCTGGCCGGGTACGGATGCGGTGCTGATCGGCGGACAGGATTACCAGCCGGTCTGCTCCCCGCTTCTGCTAGACCGACTGAAAAACCCTGCCGATCTCGCCAAAGTGCCGGTGATCGCCGATCAGACCTCGCTGCTCGACTGGCCGAACTGGCTGCGCGTTGCCGGGCTCGACCCGTCCTTAAAATTGTCCGGCCCGCATTATTCCGATGCCTCTCTGGCATTCGATGCAGCCATCGACGGGCAAGGCGTGCTGCTGGCCGCCGACATGATGAGCGCTGATGCGGTCAGCGACGGGCGACTGGTGCGCCCATTCGATCTGCCGCTTAAGGGCGCGCGGGGATATTATCTGGCCGTGGCTAAAGGCAGGCGGGATTCGCGCAAGCTGAGGCTGTTTCGCGACTGGCTTGCGACGGAGGTCATCGCCAGCGCGCGGGGCTATCGCTTTCAACTGCAGGACTAAGCTGATCTATCCCGCCTTCAGCGTGAAATCTGCAATATTGTTGCGCAGGATAAGGTGATGGCAACCAGATTTCCGCGCAGCCGGCTTATGCAGCGGCAAAGATAGACGAAAAATACCACCTATGCTCTGCTACGCTGGCACCGAACAAGGCGGGGGCTTTTATGGACGACGTAATCATTCTGGGCGCTGGTATTGTCGGCATCGCCACGGGCATTCACCTGTTGCGGCGTGGACGCAGCGTCATGCTGGTGGACAAGAGCGCGCCGGGCCGCGAAACCTCGTTCGGAAATGCCGGGATCATCCAGCGCGAGGGTGTTCGGCCCCATGCCTTCCCCCGCGATCTGCAAACGCTGTTGCAGGTGGGGCTACACCTTTCCACCGCTGCCCGCTATGAGCCATTGGCGCTGCCCAAGCTGGCGCCGCCGTTGCTCAAATATTGGTGGGAATCCTCGCCCGAGCATTATCGCAAAGTGGTGCAATCCTATGCGCCGCTGATTGGGCGATCCATCACCACCCATGACGATTTTATCAAGGCTGTTGGCCCCCAAGCAGAAAAGCTGATTTCCCGCTATGGCTGGCATCTGGCGTTCCGGTCTCAGGACAAGTTCGACAAGGAAATCAAAAAAGCGCAGGGCGATCACGATCAGTTCGGCATTGGCTATGACGTGCTGGACTGGCCCGCCCTCAAGGCCGCCGAGCCGAACCTGCTGGGCAAGCTGGTTGGCGCTATCCGCTGGACCGATCCCTGGACCGTGCGCGATCCCGGCGCGCTGGTCAGCGCCTATTTCGGCCTGTTCGAGAAGCTGGGTGGCACATTCGTGCAGGGCGCTGCCGATGGGCTGGTACAGGATGCCGGAACCTGGTCGACCAATGTGAATGGCCAGAAGCTTATCGCCAAACAGGCGGTGATCGCGCTGGGCCCATGGGCGCCCGATGTGCTGGAGCCGCTGGGCTATCGCCTGCCGCTGTTCGTCAAGCGCGGCTATCACATGCATTATGCCGCCGAAAAGGGCACCGAACTCAAGCATCTGCTGCTCGATCCCGAAGTGGGCTATGCCATGGCGCCGATGGCGGCGGGCATCCGCATCACGACGGGCGCAGAATTTTCACTGCGCGATGCCAAGCCAACGCCCGTGCAACTGGAAAAGGCCGAAAAAGCGGCGCGCGAACTGTTTCCGCTGGGCCAGCGTCTCGATGCCCAGCCCTGGAAGGGCGCGCGGCCCTGCACGCCGGACATGATGCCGATCATTTCCAAGGCGCCCAAGCATGACGGGCTCTATGCCGGGATCGGCCATGCCCATCACGGCTTTACGCTCGGCCCGGCAACAGGCGAGCTTCTGGCGCAGATGATGACGGGCGAAGAAACGGCCATCGACATCAAGCCCTTCCGCATGGGCCGGTTCATAGGAGCGTGAGGGGGGCAACTAGAGAAGAACCCCCACCTAGCCTCCCCCTGAAAAGGGGAGGGACAGATCGAGCGTGCTGCGCGGCCAGTGAGCCCCAATAGGCTCCTCCCCCTTTTCAGGGAGAGGCGGGGTGGAGGTCGGGAATCCGTTTCTTGGTGAAATAGCCTAGAGGCTGATCAGCCGCCGCAGCTTCGCCAATGCCGTGTCGCTGCTTTCCCTATAGGCGATTGTGCCCTGGAATTCGCCCTGCCGGTCGAGCAGGAACACTGAGGCGGTGTGGTCCATGGTGTAGTCGCCGCCATCGAGCGGGACCTTTTCATAATAGACCGCCCAGGATTTCGCGGCTTTCTCGATCTCGGGCAGCGTGCCGGTGACCCCAGTGACACGCCCGGTCCAGGCGACATAATCACCGATAATGTCCGCGGTATCCCGCTCGGGATCGACAGTGACGAAATAGGCTTTGAGATCCTTTGCTTCATCGCCCAGCGTCTCGTACCACGCCGTCATTTCCGCCAGTGAGGTGGGACAGACATCCGGGCAATGGGTGAAGCCGAAAAACAGCATGGATGGATGGCCGTTCAGGCTGGCGCGGGTGAAAGGCTCACCCGACGCTGTTTCCAGACGATAATCGCCCTGGCCCAGACCGGCGACCGGCTCGGGACGTATCATTGTCGTATAGGCATAGAGCCCGGTGGCGGTCAGACCGGCCACGGCAACCAGCGTCCAGAGGGCCGTGCGCAGATGGCTGAGCGCGCTCATCAGATCAGCGCCTCGTCGATCATCATGACGCCGTCGAAGCTGTCATAAAGGGCAATGGTTTCGGCGGGCAACTCGGCTTCGGCCTCCGCGACCTGGGCGGCGAGCTGATGGGCTTCATGCTCGGGCACGCCGATCTTGACCAGCTCGGCGGCATCCTTGAGCCCGGCTCCGGCGCATAGATGAATAGCCCAGCCATTATCGGTCTTGCGCAACAGCGCGCGGCCACCTGCACCACCCTGCGCCCAGCCGGAAACGGCATAATCACCGGCGACGCTAATCGGCCCCATCTCCAGTGGATTGTCGGCGCTATCGAACATGGCTGTCTGCATCGCAGCAATCGCCTCCACATCCGACAGGCCGGTCTGATCCACCGTCATACCGTTGCCGTGATCGGCATGGGCGTCGTGGCTCATGCTGTCGTGGCTCATTTCACCATGGTTCATGGCGCCGTGATCCATGGCGCCGGACGCCGCAGTGCCACCGGCGATGAGGTCGACGGTGATCGTGCCTGCCTTTTCAAAGGTCAGCGTCACCGGCACGGCATCGCCTTCGGCAATGGCGCTGTTAAGCCCCATGAACATCAGGTGCAGGCCGCCCGGCGCCAGTTCGACAGTTTCACCAGCCGGAATAACAATGCCATCGGCCAGCTGGCGCATTTTCATCACATCGCCTTCCATGGCCATTTCGTGAATCTGGCCTTCCTTGGCGATCGGGGTTTCAACATCCACCAGCCGATCATCTTCGCTTCCCTTATTGGTCAGCGTCAGAAAGCCGCCCGCCACCGGCGCATTGGGCAGCGTGGCGCGGGTGAAGGGCCCGGTGATTTCGATATCGCCAATGGTGACGGCAGCGCCGTGGCTCTGCATTGCAGGGGCGTGGCTCGTGTCATGGGCGAGCGTCGGCAGCGCCGGGCTGAGCGCGGTAGCGAAAGCGAGGACGAAAAGCATGGGACGAAGAGTCATGATGTTTCCTTTCAGGGAAGCGTGATGTCTGTGCCGATCCGCGCGAGCGTGAATCGGTCGATGCGAATGTCGAGAACCAATTCCCAGAGGCCGGGAAGCGGAATGATCTGCTCGTCGACGCGCCAGAGGCCATCGACGAAACGGGCGGGCACCTTGATCGGCTCGATGCCCAGATCAGAGGCGGAAAGGGTGAGATCGACGCTGGCTGGTTCCAGCGGAGCGCCATTGGTGTCGATAACGCTGATCTCGATCGTGACCGGCCCGGCGCGGCCTGGTGTGACCACGATATCGGCCATGACTTTATCGTCCATGGCATGGGCATAGGCGGGCACGGCCAGGGCCGCCTGTGCTGCCTCTGCCACCGTTATGGCGCGCGGTGGTGGCGTGAAACGCCAGCCCGCCGCAAGCGCCAGAATGACCAGCACCAGACCGATTTCGCACAGGATCGATTTGCGCAGGCGATAACGCGCCTGAATGTCCCCTGCTAAAGCAGGTCCGGTGAGCCGGAAGCGGTTGATAATGGCCAGACCGAACAGGGCAACGAGCAGTCCGAGTTTGCTGGCAAGGATAATGCCATAGGCGGTAAGCCAGGCCGGGCCGGGCGGTCCCATCTGCACGAAAGCCAGCACAAGTCCCGAAATCAGGATCGGCGCCACCGCGAAGGGGATGAAGCGCGAAAACTGCGCCAGTGCCCTGTCGGCCCTTTCATCTCGCTGCCGCATCCAGAACAGCAGCGGCAGCAGGGCACCCACCCAGAACAGTATCCCCCCGATATGAAGGATCACCGCCATGCGTGTCAGCCATTGTGGCTCGGCCGCCCCGGCATGCCCGCTGATGGCAAGGGCAATGGCCGCCATCGGCCAGGCAATAAGGGCTAGTAGGCGCATGCCGAACAGGCTGACCAGTCCAAACGCGAAGGCGGCAGCCAGCAGCAGCGTGGTGAGCCCATAGCTGGTGGAGAAACCGGCAGTCCAGGAAGCGGCGTCGAACAGGCCTGTTGGATCAAGTCCCAGCGCATCGGCGCCATGCAGGCCAAGGCTCATCGGGGCAGCGATGAGCCCAATTGCGTTGAGGGCGCCTATCGCGCGTTTCGCACCATCTGGCAGAGGCGCAGCGAGTGCGAAAATGGCGCCGCCAAGCCCGACAAACAGCGCGATAAACAAGAATGTTTTGCTGGCCCATAGCAGGACGGATGTGGCGCGCGAGGCTTCGGCGATCTCGACTGCAGCGCCAGTGGCGCTGCCGATGGAAAAGACCAGCGACCCTGCAATTGGATGGGCATCGACGGAGACGACGCGCCAGCTCAACACATGTGTGCCCTGATCGAGATCGACGGGCAGATGCACAGTGAGCGCTTCGCCGCTGCTGGTTTCTGCGGTGATGTCTGTTGATGTGCCATCGGGCGCAATAAGGCTGATGACCAGCGGACTGACCGGCTCGTTGAAGACAAGGCTCAAAGTCTCCGGCGCTTCGGCCATAACGGCGTTTGCCTCCGGTGTGGTGGACAGCAATTGTGCATGGGCGAAAGCGGGCATAGCGCTGGCAAGCACCAGCAGCACGGCCAGAAACGGCGCGGCAAGGCGGGTCATGAAACGGGTCATGTCCGGCTCCTCTGCTCGAAGGAAAGATGGGGCGGAGGACGAACCCCCGCCCGCGTCAGCCGGGCCTTAGTGGCCGTGGCCGCCTTCGGCCTTGACCAGCGTTACGCTGGGCGCTGGCATATCGCCGCCCTCATTGGTGTCGATCCAAGCTTCTTCGCCCGTGGCGCATTCCTGGATGGCAGGGAAGTAGAATTTGCCTGGCTCGAGCGTGTCGGCAAAGGTGCCGCGGAAGATGAATTCGTCGTAGAATTCATTGGGCAGGTTGCCGCCCGACCAGACGATTTCCTTGACGCCCTCTGTCACCTCGGTGCCGTGGTTGAGATAGGTGTTCTCATAAGCCCCGGTGACGATGTCGAGGTCCCAGCCTGCCTTGGGCATCGGCTTGACGGCAAAGAAGCCTTCGGGGATTTGCACGCGAACGGTGTGGGTGGCTTCGGTGCCGCAGCCATGGGGCACGCGGAGCACGGCTTTGAAGCTCGTGCCGATCGTGGCTTCCTGAACTTCAAAGGTCGAATGCGCGAAAGCCGGAGCGGCGAGGGTGGCAAGAGTGGTTGCGGCCAGAGCGGCGCGTGCGAAAGTGCGGATCATGATCTGATCTCCAGTCAATAAAGGTCTGATGAGGCGGCAAGCCGCCGGTTTTCAATCAGGCCGTGACGGGAGGCGCGCGCGACTGCCCGACATGATCGGGCAGGACGGGCTTATGGGGGATCAGCGCTTCGACAAAGCGAATGACATCGGTGGTTGTGGGCGCTTCGATAACCAGAACCGGCGGCAGCACGGCAGCAAGCTGATGCTTGGCGACGCCCGTTGCCGGGCAGGTGAGCGCAGCGGCTGATTGTGGATCGCCATTCTCGTCCTGCGCCAAGGGCTGACAGACCGACCATGAAGACAGAGTCGAAAAGCCGAGTGCATTGAGATCGCGTTGCAGCCCGGCGGCCTGATGCAGCGGCAAAAGCAGCGTCAGCACATAGATGGCCAGAACCGCAACAGCGGCTCCCATCTCGCGCATCATCTTTGCCTGATTGATCTGCATCGGGGTCCTCACCCTTTTCGCATAGCCCGCTATGGCGGGCCTCACAAGCTCTTATGGCAGGTTCAACCCCCGCTCACATTGTCGCAGCGCAATATAGGCTTGCTCAAAGTTTAGAATGCTTCTAAACAACTTCTAGAACCATTCTAAACTGCGGATGCCGCCATGCTGCGTTTCTGGCCCGATAATCGTCGCGACTTTTCATCCTTGTCCGAGCGGGAGATTCTCTCGCTCGCCATTGCCGCCGAGGAGGAAGATGGCCGCATCTATTCTGAATATGCGACGCGTCTGGGCGACACCTATCCCGGCAGCGCGGCCCTGTTTGAAGGCATGGCGGCGGAGGAGGACGAGCATCGTCGGCGTCTGCTCGATCTCTATGTCGCCCGCTTCGGCACGCGCCTGGTCCCCATTCGGCGCGAGCATGTGCGCGGCTTTCTCACCCGCAAGCCGGTCTGGCTGCAAAAGACGCTTACACTCGAACAGGCGCGCCAGCAGGTCTGGGAAATGGAGGAAGGGGCCTATCGCTTCTACCTTTCCGCCGCCGAGCAGGTCACCGACGCCGGTATTCGCAAGCTCCTGGGCGATCTGGCCATGGCCGAAAAGGGCCACGCCAAGCGTGCCGATCAGATCGATGAAAAGGTGCTGGGCGCAGATGGGCGCGAACAGGAAGCCAGCGAAAAGCACCGGCAATTCCTCCTCACCTATGTGCAGCCCGGCCTTGCCGGGTTGATGGATGGCTCGGTTTCCACCCTTGCCCCCGTCTTTGCCGCCGCTTTCGCCACAGGCGATACGCACCAGACCTTCCTTGTCGGTCTCGCCGCTGCCGTGGGCGCGGGCATTTCCATGGGCTTTACCGAAGCGGCGTCCGACGATGGCAAGCTGACGGGGCGCGGTTCGCCCATCAAGCGCGGCTTTGCTGCCGGCATCATGACTGCCGTGGGCGGCCTGGGCCACGCTTTGCCCTATCTGATCCACGATTTCTGGATCGCCACCAGCGTTGCCGCTTTCGTGGTGCTGATCGAACTCTGGGCCATCGCCTTCATCCAGCAGCGCTATATGCAGACCCCATTCTGGCGCGCGGCCCTACAAGTGGTGCTGGGCGGCGCATTGGTCTTTGCCGCAGGCATTCTCATCGGCAGCGCCTGAGGCTGGCGGGTCATCCATGTGCTCGCTATACCGGGCGCATGGAGATGTTCAGCATCAATACCAGTGACGGCGCGCGCCTGACCTATGGCCTGACCGGACCCGAGCAGGGCGTGCCTGTCATGCTCTGTCACGGGCTCGGCGCAGGCGGCGCACAGTTTGCCGAAGATGCAGAATTTTTCGCGTCGCATGGCTATCGCGTCATCACGCCCGATTTGCGCGGCCACGCCACATCCGGCATGCCCGCGCACATAGGGCCAGAGGCGTTTTCGACCGAACGCTTGCGCGCCGATCTTTATGCCATGCTCGAGCATGCCGGAATGAGCAAAGTGCATTGGGTGGGCAATTCGCTTGGCGGCATTCTGGGCCTTGGCGTGGCCGCAGAACAGCCGAAGCGATTGCAATCACTCTCCTTGTTCGGCACGGCTCTGGCGCTCGATATTCCCGCCGCTGGCTGGATGTTTCCCGTCTTTGATCGTGTTCCCGGTCGCCGGGCCATGGCATGGCTGACGGCGCAGGCGACGACGAAAAACAAGGCCGCGCGTCCCCTGATCGCCGACCTGCTCCGCCACTACGATGCGCGGGCCGCTGGTTTCATCGTCGATCATATCCGACATTATGATCTGAGAGATGCCGCTTCGACCTGGTCCGGTCCGGCCCTCATTCTGGTCGGCGGGCGCGACCGCGCGGTCAATAAAGCGCTGCTCGGGCAATTGGATGTCCTGCGTCAGCGGCCCAATTGGCAGATCGTCGATCTGCCGGAAGGCGGCCATTGCGCCAATCTCGACGCCACCCAGGATTGGCGCAGCGCTTTGCTCAATTTCTGGTCGGTACCGTCCTTTGGCAAGACTGATAGAGATATAAAGAAATCTTTATATCTCGATTGACTTGGGACCGGCCCTCGTTCATGTTTGAGACGTCCACGGTCCCCGCGAGGGGATAACAGGGAATCTGGTGCGGGTTTGCCCAAGTCCGGAGCTGCCCCCGCAACTGTCAGCGGAGACGGGTGCCTATAGGCCACTGGTGAAAGCCGGGAAGGCGGGCATCCGGTTCGATCCGCGAGCCAGGAGACCTACCGTGGAATTGAGTTTCACTCCGTGCTGATCGGGCGGATCGGCAAGAGGACGCGCCTATGACGATCCATCGTCTCCCCATCCGAATGCGACGCTGAGCCCGGGTAACGCCCGAGCCTTTTTCCCCAAAACCAGCCCATTTTCTCGCCCGCGCGACAGCGCCGGGCGCCGTTTCGCATCGGACAAAATCATGACCCGTTCCGCCAATCTCGGCTTTCCCCGCATCGGCCTCAATCGCGAGTTGAAAAAGGCTCTCGAAGCCTATTGGAAAGGCGACAGCACGGCTGCCGCCCTGCATCAGACTGCCGCCGAACTGCGTGCGCGCCACTGGGCGCTCCAAAGCCATGCGGGGATCGACATCATCCCCTCCAATGACTTTTCCCTCTATGATCATGTGCTGGACACGTCTGTCCTTGTTGGTGCCATTCCGCCGCGCTTTGCCAGCATAACGGACCCCGACGAACTCTACTTCGCCATGGCGCGCGGCAATGACGCGGCTCCGGCCATGGAGATGACCAAGTGGTTCGACACCAATTACCATTTCATCGTCCCCGAATTGCATAGAGGCCAGAGCTTTGCGCTCAATGCAGCAAAGCCTATCGCGCAGTATCGCGAGGCGAAGGCATTGGGGCTGCAAACCCGCCCGGTCATTCTCGGGCCGGTCACCTATTTGAGCCTTGCCAAAGCCAAGGATGAGGGCCTTGATCCACTCGATCTGATCGACGCCCTTATCCCGGTCTATGCAGATCTTTTCGCCCAGCTTGCAAAGGAAGGCGCCGAATGGGTGCAGGTCGACGAGCCCATTCTGGTGCTCGACCTCACCGACAAGCAACGCGCCGCATTCAAGACGGCTTATGACAGTCTCGGCAAGGCCGGTCCCAAACTGCTCCTCGCCACCTATTTCGGTGCGCTCCGCGACAATGCCGAACTGGCCGCCAATTTACCGGTCGATGGCCTTCACGTGGATCTGGTTCGAGCGCCCGAACAGCTCGACGCGGTATTGGCGAGCTTGCCCGCCCACAAAACGCTGTCGGTCGGCGTGGTCGATGGTCGCAATATCTGGCGCACCGATCTCGATGCAAGCTTTGCGCTTGTGAGCCGCGCCTGGGATAAAATCGGGCCTGATCGTCTCGAAATCGCCCCGTCCTGCTCGCTCCTGCACAGTCCGGTCGATCTGGACGCCGAGACCTCGCTTGATGCCGAGCTGAAGTCGTGGCTGGCCTTTGGCAAACAGAAGCTCGAAGAAATCGCCGCCATCACTTTGGCCATGCAAAAGGGCAAGCCAGCCGCCAAAGCAGCGTTTGAGGCCAGCGCCGCAGCCCGCGCGGCCCACAAGGCGTCCCCCCGCATCCATAGACCAGACGTAAAGGCCCGTTCCGCCGAAGCGATTGCACTTGAGCGTGCCGCAACCTTTCCGTCACGCCGGGAGAAACAGCGCGCCCGGTTCAGCCTGCCAGCTTTCCCAACCACCACGATTGGTTCTTTCCCGCAGACCAGAGAGGTCCGCGAGGCCCGCGCTGCATTCAAAAAAGGCCAGCTCGACGCAAAAGCCTACGACGCCTTTCTCGAAGCCGAGACCGAAAAATGCGTCCGCATTCAGGAAGAGCTTGGGCTCGACGTGCTGGTGCATGGCGAGTTCGAGCGCAATGACATGGTGGAATATTTCGGCGAACAGCTCGATGGCTTCGCCTTCACCAAAAATGGCTGGGTGCAGTCCTACGGCAGCCGCTGCGTGAAGCCGCCATTCATTTACGGCGATGTCTCACGCCCCCGGCCGATGACCGTCCGCTGGTCGGCCTATGCCGCTTCGCTGACCGACAAGCCGATGAAGGGCATGCTGACCGGGCCGGTCACCATCCTCCAATGGAGCTTTGTGCGCGTGGATCAGCCGCGCTCGGAAACCTGCCGTCAGATCGGCCTCGCCATTCGGGACGAGGTGATCGATCTCGAACAGGCCGGCATTGGCATCATCCAGATCGATGAACCCGCTTTGCGCGAAGGCCTGCCGCTGCGCCGCGCCGATTGGGACGCCTATCTGCGCTGGGCCATGGATTGCTTCCGGCTCTCCGCGTCGGGCGTTGCCGATGACACGCAGATCCACACCCATATGTGCTATGCCGAGTTCAACGACATCATGCCAGCCATCGCCGAAATGGATGCAGACGTGATCTCCATCGAGACATCGCGCTCCGATATGGAATTGCTCGAAGCCTTCCGCAATTTCAAATATCCAAGTGAGATCGGCCCCGGCGTCTGGGATATTCACGCCCCGCGCGTGCCCAATCAGGCCGATATGGAAGCGCTGCTGCGCAAGGCTGTCGAAGGCATTCCTGCCGATCAGATTTGGGTCAATCCCGATTGCGGTCTCAAGACCAGAGGTTGGCCCGAGGTCAAGGCATCGCTCTCCAATCTGGTCGCCGCCGCAAAGGCATTGCGAGCATAGGGTCAACAACGATCACCGCGCTGCCCTCGGGCTTGACCCGAGGGCCATTCACAGCACGCACAGACTGCGCGCTCCACCCCACATTAACCCCTCCCCGTCATCTTGGCCTGCAGTCGCAGTTCCGGGATTTCTGTCTTTGCCCTCCTCCGCATCCGCCTCGCTCAACCGCAATGACTGGCTCCTGCTGCTGGCCGTCTGGATATTGGCCTGCGTCATGCTGCTGCTGCGCCATGTGATGGGCGATGCAGACGCTCCATTCTTCACTGATACGGACGATGCCATGCGCATGGTGGTCGTCCGCGATTTTCTGGGCGGGCAAGGCTGGTATGATCTCGTCCAGCATCGGCTGAACACGCCCTATGGCGCCGAAATCCATTGGTCCCGGCTGATCGATGTGCCGCTTGCCGGGCTACTGGCCCTGTCGGGCCTCATCGTTTCGCCAGCGGTGGCATTGCAGATCGCAGGTACGCTCTGGCCGCATTTGCTTCTATTGGCCCTGCTCTGGCTCTCGGCGCGGATTACGCTGGAGCTGGTAGGGCGTGAAGGTCTGCTCCCGGCGCTGATCCTGCCGGTGTTGGCCCCGGCCATCCTGTCCGAGTTCATGCCGGGTCGGATCGATCACCATAATGTCGTCGTCGTGCTCACCATGGCGACGCTGCTCGCTTCGCTGCTGGCGCTTCGTTCATCCAAGGGGGCCTGGCTGGCCGGTTTCATCGCCGCCAGCGCCATGGCCATCGCTGTGGAGGCTCTGCCCGGCGCGGTTGCGGCAATCCTTGCTTTTGGCTTTGCCTATGTCATCGAGCCCGCCCGCGCCGCCAATTTGCGCCGCTTCGGGCTGGGCTTCGCCATCGCAATGATGGGTCATCTGGCGCTGGTTCGAGAGCCGTCTCGGTGGTTTGAAGCCGCCTGCGACATGATTTCTCCGGTCTATGTTCTGGCCGCGCTAGCCGTCGGTGCTGCCTTTTTCGTCGCTTCGCTGCTGCCAGTGCCGCGCGCCGTGTGGCAAAGGCTCGGCGTTCTGGCCTTGCTGGGGCTTGCCGCCATCGCGCTTGTGATCGCTATCTATCCACAATGCATCGGCGGTCCCTATGCCGAGCTCGATCCATGGCTGCGCGATAACTGGATCGCCGGTATCGTCGAAGCCAAGCCCTGGCACCTGTCTCTGGTTGAAATTCCGGCCTATGCCCTCGGCATCGCCATTCCCGTACTGATAGGGCTGGTCGGTACGGGCCTTGCCATCTGGAAGGACAGGCCAAACCGCCTGCAATGGCTGATCCCGTTCATCTTTGCGCTGTCCACGGCCCTGATCATGCTTGCTCAGGTGCGTGGTGCGCGTCTCGCCATCATGCCAGCTATCCCGGCCATGGCATGGCTGATCGTTCTGGCGCGACGGGCTTATCTTGAAAATCCGCGCCCCAGACAGGTCATCGCATTGGTGGTGTCCTGGTTGGGCTCGTCCGGCGTTCTGTTAATGCTCGGCATCGGAGCGACACTGAGCCTGTTTCCCGGTCAACAAGCCGATATACTCGCTGAAACGCGGCCCGGTCGTGCATCTTGCCTCGCTTCGGTGGCCTATACCGATCTGCGTGGCCTCCCGCCCGAGCGGATCATGGCGCCCATCGACCTGGGCTCGCACATCCTGCTCGAAACCCCGCATGACGTCGTGGCCGCGCCATACCACCGCAACCAGGCGGGGGTGCTCGACGCGTTCCGGTTTTTCAACGGCACCGCAGATGAAGCACGTGCCATCGCGACCGAACGCGGCCTTGGCCTGCTCGTGACCTGTTCGGCAATGGCCGAAATGCACAGCCTGGCGGTGCAGGAGGAGGGCACAATGCTGAACCTTTTGGCCAATGGCAATCTGCCCGACTGGCTGGCCGATGTTTCGCTCGGTGGTCCGCTCAGGGTCTATGCAATCCTGCCCTGATCGCGTTCGACCTGGCCCAGCTGGTCGCGCACCTTGCGGCTCAGCCTGCCCGCAATGATCCGATGTGCATCTTCGATATAGGTGCGCAGTTCCACATCGGTGAGCGGGCTGCGGTGGGAGACAGCAACCCATCCGGCCCGCGCAAAGTATGGGGCAGGGCGGATACCGTCCATGTCGCGCATCATCTCGAAGGCAAGGTCCGATACTTTGAGCCAGACCTCGCCCGGATCGCGATCGAGCAGGCAAAATATCTTGCCGCCGACCTTGGCCACCGAATCATCCCGCCATTGCCGCACCAGCGTCGCGGCGGGCAGGGTCAGAATGAACGCTTCAAAAGCCTGGCGATGCATTATGGGCAGATGGGTCATGGTCAACGTCAACAGTCTGCTAACGAAAAGGCGTCACAGGGCAATTCCTGCAACGCCTTGGTGAATGCTTCTATACTTGGCCGTGCCACCGCAATACTTAGCTGGCGGCCACGCCGAGCCCGATCGGGCAGCTCACGCCTGTCCCCGCCAGCCCACAATAGCCATTGGGGTTTTTGGCCAGATATTGCTGGTGATAGGTCTCGGCATAATAGAATGGCGCGGCTGGCGCGATCTCGGTGGTGATCGGCCCGAGCCCCTTTGCCTTCAATGCAGCTCCATAGCTATCGCGACTTTTCTCAACAATTTCAGCCTGTTCCGGCGTCGTCGTGTAAATAGCCGAACGATATTGGGTACCCATATCATTGCCCTGTCGCATGCCTTGAGTAGGGTCATGCTCCTCCCAGAACAGCTTGAGCAAGGCTTCAAGGCTGACGTTTTTAGGATCGTAGACCACCTTGACCGCTTCGGTATGTCCGGTCAGGCCCGAACAGGCCTCTTCGTAAGTCGGATTGGGCGTATGCCCACCCTGATAACCCACTGCGGTCACCAAGACGCCCGGCACCTGCCAGAACAGCCTTTCGGCGCCCCAGAAGCAGCCAAGACCAAAATAGATCGTCTCGGCCCCTTCGGGATAAGGCCCCTTGAGCGGCGCGCCATTGACGAAGTGATTGGGCGAAATGGCCATTTCCGTAGCGCGACCGGGCAGGGCCTCGGCGGCGGAGGGGAGGGTCATCGGCTTTTGACGGAAGAACATGGATTGCTCCTTTCGGCCATTTATATGGGGACTGGCCGGCCAGAAATGTAGGGCCTCAGAACTGTTCCTGGCGCATATAGCGCTCGCGGCGCGGGCGTCGACCAGCCAGCGCCAGGAAAATACCTGGGACCAGAAGCACCGCGAAAGCGGGATAGGTCAGCAAGGCTTCAAACATATTGCCAAGCAGATCGGCGAAAAAACGGCTATCTAAAAATTCGGCAACAGCATTCAGGCTGGCCTCACTAAGTTGAGACCAAGCCTGGCCAAAGCTTGTAAAGACGATGGAATTTCCAGACAGTGACCGTGTCCCGTCCATCACAAGCAAAACCACAGAAAGGCCGATCAGCCATGTGCCCAATAGTCTCAAGACAAGCCGCATAAACCATTCCCGTGCTTGTCAGCCTTAGTCGAGGCGTCTTCGGCCCGCATTTCAGCATCAAACCCTTTGGCGACAAAATGCCGTTTTATTAAACGGAAAACAATCGCTCTTTATCCAAAGTGATCCCTTGCGCCCGGATCGATCATGGGTATATTGCGCCTCGCTCGCAACCGCCCTCCGGGGTGCGACGCTGCCCTGACCCGGCAGTGGTGCGCGATGCGGAGAGGTGGCCGAGTGGTCGAAGGCGCACGCCTGGAAAGTGTGTAGACGGGGAACCGTCTCAAGGGTTCGAATCCCTTTCTCTCCGCCATTATTTGCCTCGCGCTGGTCTCGCTTTGCTCAACCGCTCCGGCGGGGCGTCCTCTCGGACGGTCGCGCTCCTGTCGGAAAGTTTGAACTTCGTCCCAACTCTCCTCCATTTTCCAAAAAAGCTAGGAATTCTGCCAAATCCTTGGATTAAGGGCTTTGTAATTGCTCGTTTGGCACACAGGAGCGGTACACATGGGCTTTCGCATGCAACACCCTGGAAGCACTCTTAATCCGGCATCTATGGGTTGCGGCGGCGGCGGGTTGGCTGAAACGGGGCCAAAGCAGAATGGCAGCTTTGGTCAGGACGCGAGCTATTTCTGCCATTAGGTGCGGCGCTGCCTATTGATGATCTTCCGCTGCATGCAGCGCCGTAGAGGTCCAATTTCACACTTCTAATAATTATGTGCGGCATAGAAGAGAGGCTTCATGGCGGAGATATTGCAGCCGTTGGCTCTATCTATGCTTGGGCCCAATACGCAGGGGGTGTGATGAACCGCCAGCGGCGGCTTCATGTCCGTTTAAACGCAAATGCCCTTTGGCGCCACGACGTTGACGGCTTAGGGATCCCGCCCCAGCGATTTGTATGTCAACGGCTAAGCCTGTGTGGAAATCGGCGAATTTTTGCCGGATAAAATTTCCCGCCTTCGGGAATTAATGGTCTGTCAGCAGCTCGGACGCATCGAGGACGGCAGCCACGGCCGGATCGTCATCACCCAGCATGGCGGCAACGCGTTCCAGCGATGCGATCAGCATGGACTGCTCCCAGTCTTGCAGGGCGAGGAATTGCTCCTGGAAATGGGCATGGACGCCCTCCGGCGCGATGGCCAGCACTTTGCTGCCTGCGTCGGTGAGCGACAACAGCACCTGCCGACGATCCTTTTCGCCACGCCGTTTCTGGATCATGCCGAGGCTTTCGAGCTTTTGCAGCAGCGCGGTAGTGGTCGCCTGCGTGATACCCATTCGTCCCGCGACATAGCCTGCGGTCTGTTCCTGCCCATTGTCGAGCATCTGCATGAAAATGAGCTGGGACGGGGTGAGCCCAGTCTCGCGCATGAGTTGTTTTGCATTGAGTTCGGTGCGGCGCAGGATTTTGCGCATCGCAGTCAGTGCCAGCTTGGTACGGTCTTCCACGGCCACATCCTAAAACAGCTGTAACCACACTACATCCCCGCAGCCACGAACCCAAGTTTGGAATATGGCGGCATATTGACCTTTAATTCGTATTATCGAAGCGATTCTGGTATTTCACCTCAGACTTACGAAAGAAGGCTAACGACAGCGAATAAATTCTAGACCTATAACGCATTGTTAAAACAGAGTAATATCTAAAAATGAAAAGCGCACGTGGAACCTGTTTGGCCTAGTCGGGTTGTGAATTTAGTTTTTACGAGCTAAACAATATCTCATGATTTATGGCAATACCGTGCTTTACGACGCCGACGCTCTTCGTCGCAGTGCCGCTAAAGCCCCCGCTGTTCGCCTTCGCGCTCCTCGCGATACGGACGGTGCGGAAATATGGGCTCTGATAAAGGCTCAACCCTCGCTGGACGACAATTCTCTCTACTGCAACCTGCTGCAGTCGACCCACTTCGCCGGGACTTGCGCACTGGCTGAAATGGGCGGGAAGATTGTTGGCTGGGTCTCCGGCTACATCCCGCCCGATCAGTCGGACACCCTGTTCATCTGGCAGGTTTGCGTCGACCCGGCGGCGCAGGGCCAGGGACTTGGGCGCCGGCTGATTGCCGATGTTCTGTCCCGCCCCGCATGCCGCCATGTCACCATGCTGGAATGCACCATTACCGGCGATAATGATGCCTCGTGGGCGTTGTTCAGGTCCATCGCCCTGCGCCTCGGCGCGCAATTGCAGCAGGTCGAGCACTTCATGCGCGACGACCATTTCGCCCGACAGCATGACAGCGAGTTCGCCGTGCGCATCGGCCCCTTCGATCCTGAGCAGTTCACCCGCCTCACCGGCGCTTGAGCGCTCCCATCCTTTTCGACCGCAGCTCTTGAGGAGACAATCCGTGACCATTCAAGCCACGATCACGCCCTTTAATACATTTGAGCGTGTCGAGAGCCGCGTACGGTCCTATTCGCGCAGCTTTCCGAAAATGTTCGACAAGGCGCTCGGCGCGACCATCTATGACACGCAGGGCAAGGCCTATACCGATTTCCTGGCCGGATGTTCGACCCTCAATTACGGGCATAATGACAAGGACCTCAAGGCCGCGCTGATCGAATACATTTCCAATGATGGCATCGCCCATGGTCTGGACATGTTCACGGACGCCAAGGAGTATTTCCTTGCGACGTTTGAGCGGCTGATCCTGCGTCCGCGCGGCATGACGCATCAGCTTCAGTTCACCGGCCCAACCGGCGCCAATGCTGTTGAAGCGGCCATGAAGCTGGCGCGCAAGGTGACCGGGCGGACCGATATCATCGCCTTCACCAACGGCTTTCACGGTGTGACTTTGGGGGCGCTGGCGGCGACCGGCAATGGCAAGCACCGGGGCGGCGCTGCGACACCGCTCACGGGCGTCACCCGCGCTGCCTATGACGGCTATCATGGTCCCGACATCAATACCGCCGATCTGCTGGATCGCCAGCTATCCGACCCGTCCAGCGGCGTGGATGCGCCGGCGGCGATTATCGTGGAAACCGTGCAGGGCGAAGGCGGGCTCAATGTCGCCTCGCCCGAGTGGCTGAAGCAGGTCGAAGCGATTGCCAAAAAGCACGGCGCCCTGTTCATTATCGACGATATTCAGGCTGGCTGCGGTCGCACGGGCGGGTTCTTTTCGTTCGATGGCATGGGGCTGTCGCCCGACATTGTCACCATGGCCAAGTCGCTCTCGGGCATGGGCCTGCCGCTCGCTGTCACGCTGATCAAGCCCGAGCACGACATCTGGAAACCGGCCGAGCACAACGGCACGTTCCGCGGCAATAACCACGCCTTTGTCACAGCTGCTGCGGCGCTGGAAAAGTTCTGGGCTGATGATCGCTTCGTCACGGAAGTTGCCGAAAAGGCCCGCTATCTCGGCGAGCGCTTAGCCGCCATTGCCGAAGACCATGACCTGACCACAAAGGGTAGGGGCATGATGGTCGGTATCGATGCCGGTTCCGGCGAAAAGGCAGCTGCCATCTGCAAGATGTGCTTTGCCAAGGGGCTCATCATCGAGACTTCAGGCAGCTTTGACGAAGTGGTCAAGGTGCTGTCCCCGCTCACCATTTCCCTCGACCAGCTGACAGCCGGCTTGGACATCATGGAAACCGCGTTCGAAGCGGTCCTTGGGTCTCACCGCGCTGCAGCCGAATAAGGAATTTTATAATGATCGTACGCGACCTTGAATCTGCACGTCTGGGCGACCGGCTCGTCAATTCCAACGGTTGGGACAGCACCCGCCTGCTGCTGGCCGGCGACGGGATGGGCTTTTCCTTCCACATCACGCGTATCCACGAGGGCACCAGCCACGAGTTTCACTACAAGCATCACTTCGAGAGCGTCTATTGCATCTCGGGTGAGGGCGAGATCGAGGAACTCGACACCGGTGTTGTGCACCAGATCCGCCCGGGCGTGATGTATGCGCTCAATCTCAATGACCGGCATCGCCTTTCCGCCAAGAGCGAGATGGTGATGGCGTGCTGCTTCAATCCGCCGGTCACCGGAACGGAAGTGCACCGCGAGGACGGCTCCTACGCGCCGGCCACCGAAGACGCCTAAGCGCGTCCTTACACACACAAACTGAAAGGCGAGCATCATGACTCTGTCAGCTTTCGAAACCGCCAATCACGACGATTATCCCACCCGTCTGCCTGCTGAAAAATGGCAGGAGCGCAAGGACCCGGTAGTCTGGGGCAAGTGGACGCCAGAAGCGCCCCTTACCCGCGCCCAGACGGAGAGTTTTGAGAAGGACGGCTATCTGGTTCTGTCCAATGTGTTCTCGTCGGCCGAAGTGGCTGCCCTCCAGACGGAATCCGCCCGGATGCGGTCCGGCGAAGCGCAGATTTCTGCCGAGAACGTCATTACCGAACCCGGCTCTGACGAAGTGCGCACCGTGTTCAGACTGGACGAGGAGAATGCCTTGTTTGACCGGCTGGCGCGCGATCGCCGCGTGGCCGGCGCCGTGAGCTTTCTGCTCGATGACGATGTCTATCTTCATCAGTCACGGCTCAACTACAAGCCGGGCTTTACCGGCAAGGAATTCTACTGGCATTCCGATTTCGAGACCTGGCACGCCGAAGACGGCATGCCGCGCATGCGCGCCATTTCGGCCTCGATCCTGCTCACGGATAATGACGCGCTCAATGGTCCGCTGATGCTGATGCCGGGCACGCATAAGAAGTTTGTCGCCTGCGCTGGCGAGACCCCCGAGGATAACCACAAGACTTCGCTCAAAAAGCAGGAAATCGGCGTCCCCTCGCATGACGCGCTGACGAAAATGGCTCGGGAACATGGCATCGACTACGCCTCTGGCAAGGCGGGCACTGTAGTGCTGTTCGACTGCAACACCATGCATGGCTCGAACGGCAATATCACGCCGTTCCCGCGCTCCAATGCCTTCTTCGTCTACAACGCCTGGTCCAACCGCGTGGGGCAGCCTTTTGCGGCCAAAAATCCGCGTCCGGCCTTCCTGAGCTCACGTGATCCCAAGGCGCCGATCGCCATCGAGACCGGCACGATCCGCTGAGCCGACCCTTCGCCCTGACGAAAAAGACTAATGCCGCTCCCCCATGGGAGCGGTTGGAGCCCTCATGACGAACGAGACCCCGCGCCACACCGTAGAAAAGATTGGCGGCACATCCATGGCCCGCAGCCAGGAGCTGCTCGACACGGTGCTGATTGGCGACCGCAAGGGTGCTGAGCTTTATAGCCGCATCTTTGTCGTGTCGGCCTATGGCGGCATGACCGACGATCTGCTCGAGCACAAGAAGTCCGGCAAGCCCGGCGTCTATGCCCTTTTCGCCAGCGCCGAGGGCGGCTGGGTATGGGGCGATGCGCTGACTGCTGTCGCCGATAAGATGTATGAGCACAATGCGCGCATCTTTACCGATGAAGGCGCGCGCCAGAGTGCCAATCGCTTTGCGCGCGAGCGAATTGAAGGCGTCAGGTCCTGCCTCATCGATCTGTCGCGGCTCTGCTCCTTCGGCCATTTTCAGCTCCAGCAGCATCTGCTGACGGTGCGCGAAATGCTGGCGTCGCTCGGCGAGGCGCAGTCAGCGTTCAACACCAGCCTGCTGCTTAATCTGCATGGCGTGCGGGCGCGCATGATCGACCTGACCGGCTGGCGCGACGAGGGCCAGTTTACTCTCGATGATGCCATCGAGCGCGCTCTTGCCGATGTCGACCTGACCATGGAACTGCCCATCGTCACTGGCTATGCGCAATGCAGCGAAGCGCTGATGGGCACCTATGACCGGGGCTACAGCGAAGTGACCCTGTCGCGCCTTGCCGTGGTCACCCGCGCGCACGAAGCGATCATTCACAAGGAATTTCACCTCTCCACTGCCGACCCGCGCGTGGTTCCGGCAGAAGCGGTCCGCGTTATCGGTGAGACCAATTACGACGTGGCCGACCAGCTCTCCAACATGGGCATGGAGGCCATTCACCCCCGCGCGGCCAAAAGCCTGCGCCAGGCGGGCATTCCCCTGCGCGTCAAGAATGCCTTTGAGCCTGATCATTCTGGCACGGTCATTCGATCCGATCTGGTCGCCACTGCGCCGCAGGTGGAAATCGTCACCGGCCTCAAAAACGTCTTCGCCTTCGAGTTCCACGATCAGGACATGGTGGGGGTCAAGGGTTATGACACGGAGATCCTTGAAGCGCTCAAGCGCCACAAGGTCTGGATCATTTCCAAGACCTCTAATGCCAATACGATCACCCATTTTCTCAAGGGGTCGATGAAGGCCATCAAGCGGGTCGAAACCGACCTCGCGACGGCTTTCCCCAGCGCGGAGATAACCTTGCGCAAGGTGTCGCTGGTCTCGGCCATCGGTCGCGATATCGGCCACGCCAACATCTTGATGCAGGCCATGCGCGTGCTCTCGGACGCCGGCATCGCCCCGCTCGGCGTGCACGACCTGATGCGCAAGGTTGACCTGCAGGTGGTGGTCGAGCCGGACGATTTCGACGCGACCCTCAAGGCCCTCCATCGCGGGCTGATCGAGAACCGCGCGCCTGCGATGGAGGACCGCTTGCACGCGGCAGCCTGAACCCTTTGGCCGGCTGAATGGATGGGCTCCAGCCGGCTTTCATTGCCCGAAGAAGAACCAGGAGAACACACATGACCAAATTCGGAAAAACCGCAGTCATGGCGCTGTCTGCCATCGCCGCTTCGGCACTTGCGTCCACTGCAGTCAGCGCTGCGACGCTGGCGGAAATACAAGAATCCGGCACGGTCCGCATCGCGGTCGCCAATGAAATCCCCTATGGCTATGTCGACCCCAATGGCGAAGCCATGGGCGCCGGCCCCGATGTCGCCAAGGCAATCATGGAACAGCTGGGCGTCGAGAATATCGAGTGGGTCACCACCAATTTCTCTTCGCTGATCCCGGGCCTGCAGGCCGACCGCTTCGATATGGTTGCCGCCGAAATGGCGATCCTGCCAGACCGCTGCCAGCAGGTGCTCTTTTCCGAGCCCAACACCTCCTATGGTGAGGGCCTGCTGGTCGCTGCCGGCAACCCCAAGGACATCCATGCCTATTCGGACTTCGCCGACAATCCCGACCTTCGGGTCGCCATTATGGCCGGTGCCGATCAGCTCGAAATGATGCAGAAGCTGGGCGTTGACGAGGCCAATCTGGTCACCATCGCTGCCAATGCCGATGCGATTTCGACCGTGTCGACGGGCCGCGCCGATGCCTATGCCGCCACCAGCCTCACCGCCAGCGGCTTGGCCAACCAGAATGATGGGGTGGAAGTGGCCAGCGAATTCACCGATCCGGTCATCGACGGTGCCGAGGTGCGCAGCTGGGGTGGTTTCACCTTTGCCAGCGGCAATGAAGAGCTGCGCGATGCGGTCAACACGGCTCTGGCCGAGTTCAAGCAGACCCCTGAATGGTCGGAGATCCTCACCGGTTATGGCTTTACCGAGGCCGATGTCGATGGCTCGACCGCCCGTACCACCGCAGAGCTCTGCGCCGCCGAATAATCCGGCGCTTCCGATGTCGTCATGGGCGGGTGCTTCGGCACTCGCCCTCGACGCGTCTCAACCATTTGTACGGGACATCTGTCATGCATTGGACTGAATATTTCCCGCCCCTGATGGAGGGGGCGTGGGTCACTATCCAGCTCACGATCTATTCGACTATCTTCGGGGCTATCCTCGCCTTCGCTGCGGGTATCGGCAAGCTGTCATCCAACTGGGCCATCAAGGCCGTTTCGGTCGCCTATATCGAGGTGTTTCGCGGAACGTCCCTGTTGGTGCAGTTGTTCTGGCTCTATTTCGCTTTGCCAATTGCCGGCATGGCCATTGGCCTGGATTTACGTCTGCCTCCGGTCGCCGCCGGCGTCCTGGCCCTGAGCCTTAATATCGGTGCCTATGGCGCCGAAGTGGTGCGGGGTGCCATTCAGTCCGTGCATCAGGACCAGCACGAGGCGGCGCGCGCGCTCAATTTCACGCCGCGCCAGACCTTGTGGAACATCACCATTCCCCAATCCATTCCCGAGATGATGCCGTCCTTCGGCAACCTCGCGGTGCAGAACCTCAAGGATACGGCATTGGTCTCGCTCATCAGCCTGGGCGATCTTGCCTTCCGTGCCGAGCAGATCCGCAACTTCACCCAGGACAGCACCACCATCTATTCGATGCTGCTGGTGACCTATTTCGGCATGGCGCTGGTGCTCACCGCCATCATGCGCGGCCTCGAAACCTATGTGAGCCGCTGGCGCACGGCGAGGAGCTGACCCATGTTATTCGGATATGAATGGGACCTCTCCAGTCCCCTCGCTTTCGCCATTTCCATCCTGCCCATCCTGCTGACCGGCATGGTGGTGACCATCCAGGCCGCCTTGCTCGGCTTTGCGGTCGCGCTGGTGCTTGGCCTCATCTGGGCCGTACTCAAGGCCGCTCCGTCGCGCTTCATCTCCTGGCCGGCCAAAGTGGTGACGGAATTCATCCGCGACACGCCGCTCCTGGTGCAACTGTTCTTCCTCTACTACGTGCTGCCCGAATACGGCATCGTGCTGCCCGCCTTCATGACCGGGGCACTGGCGCTCGGCATCCAATACAGCGCCTATACGTCCGAAGTGTACCGTGCCGGGCTTGAAGCAGTGGGTGCAGATCAGCGCGAGGCGGCGCGGGCGCTCAATCTTTCACCAGCCCGCACCTTCACTCACATCATCGTGCCGCAGGCCGTGCCCCGCATCGTCCCTTCCATGGGCAACTACCTCGTCTCGATCATGAAGGACGTGCCGGTACTGTCCGTAGTGACGGTGCTCGAGATGCTCAACGTGGCCAAGATCGTCGGCGATCGCACCTTTGATTACCTGGTGCCGCTCTCCATGGTTGGCGCCCTTTATCTCATCATGACCTTGGTGGCCTCGACCGGCGTGCGACTGCTCGACACCTGGCTGCCCAAACAGGGGATTCCCTTGAAATGACCGACGATCCGATCATCAAATTCGACAATGTCGTGAAGCGCTTCGGTGACCTGACCGTGCTCGACGAACTCAATTTTGAGGTCAGGAAGGGCGAGAAAGTCTCGATTATCGGCCCCTCCGGCTCGGGCAAATCGACCGTTCTGCGCATCCTCATGACGCTTGAGGCAATCAATGGCGGCGTGGTGACTGTGGCTGGCGAGCCGCTTTGGCACGAAAAGGGTCCCGATGGCACCTTGATGCCCGCCAGCGAGGCGCATTTACGCAAAATGCGGGCTCAGCTCGGCATGGTGTTCCAGCAGTTCAACCTTTTCCCGCACATGACGGTGCTCCGTAACATCACCGAAGCACCCACCAAGGTGCTCGGCCTCAGCAAGAAAGAGGCAAAGGAGCGCGCCGAGGAATTGCTGGAATTGGTTGGCCTCACCGATCAGGCCGGCAAATATCCGCACCAGCTTTCAGGCGGGCAGCAGCAGCGGGTGGGCATTGCGCGGGCGCTGGCCATGCGCCCCAATGTCCTTCTGTTCGACGAACCCACATCGGCGCTCGATCCCGAACTTGTGGGTGAAGTGCTCAATGTCATTGGAAAACTGGCCGAGGAACATGATCTGACCATGTTGCTGGTCACACATGAAATGCGCTTTGCGCGTGAAATTTCAGACCGCGTCTGTTTCTTCGATCAGGGCCGCATCCGCGAAGAAGGCGCGCCCGAGGATCTGTTCACAAATCCGAACGAAGAGCGCACCCGCGAATTCCTCAAGGCGGTGCTTGACTAACGGCACCAGCCCAGCCCAAGCCCATCGCGCCAGCCACAGGAGCCGACTGACGTGAATGCCATTGCCAAGCCTGCGCCGATCGTGGCGGCTTTCTCGATCCTGCTGAGCGTCGCCTTCCTGATCATGGGCAATGGTCTGCAGTTAATGCTGCTGCCCATTCGCGGCGGTATCGAAGGCTTCAGCGCCTTGCAGATCGGCCTGCTCGGCTCGGGCTATTTCTTCGGCTTCGTGCTTGGCTGCACCTTTACGCCGTCGATGATCATGCGGGTGGGCCATATTCGCACCTTCGCGGCACTGGTGGCCGTCGCCTCGGCAGCGGCTCTGGGCTATCCTATGGCCGTCGATGCGAGCGTCTGGATCGTGCTGCGCCTGATCACCGGCTTCTGCCTCGCGGGGCTGTATCTCGTCGTTGAAAGCTGGCTCAACGATCAGGCTACCAACGAAACACGCGGCGCGCTGATTTCCACCTATGTGACGGTCAACTTCACCGTCATCACCGTCGGCCAAATGATGGTGACGCTGTTCCAACCCTCGTCCTTCATTCTGTTTTCCATCGCCTCGGTCCTCGTCTCCCTGGCGGCGGTTCCGATCGTCATGACACGGTCCAGCCAGCCGCCTCCAATCACTGTCGTGCGGTTCCGTCCTATGCGCATGTTCCGCTTGTCTCCGACCGGCACGGTGGCAATTTTCCTCATCGGCATGGCGACGGGCTCTTTCTGGGCGCTGGCTCCGGCCTATGCCAATATGTTCAGCGGTACGATCGGGGATGCGGCCTGGTTCATGAGTGCGGCCGTGATCGGCGGCGCACTGGCACAGCTCCCAGCCGGCAAGATTTCCGACCGCATCGATCGCCGCAAGGTTCTCATCGGCCTGGCGCTGCTCTGTGCGGTGGTCGGCGCCGCGCTCTGGATGACCACGGAAACCAGCTTGGCGTGGTTTGCGCTTGGGGCCGCCTTCGGGGCCGGCCTCCTGCCGACCTATGCGATTGCCGCCGCGCACGTCTTCGACTTTGCCGATCGCTCGGACTATGTCGAAATTTCTGCCGGCCTCCTGCTGCTCAACGGCATCGGCTCAACCATCGGCCCGCTCCTGTCCTCGGCCAGCGTCGAGTTTTTGGGACAGCCAGGCTTTTTCCTCGCCAATGCCCTGATCCAGATCGCACTGATCTGCTATGTCGGCTTCCGGCTCAGCCAGCGCGAAGGCCTTCCCGTCGAGGAAAAACAAACTTTCGATCTTGGCACCAGCGCACCGGTGTCGGTCGTCGGCGACGAAGATGCGGTGCAGCTCAGTGACCTCGTCTTGCAGGAGCCGAGCTGAAAGCGCGTCGCCGCGAGCCCGCCCGCTTACGGGACTGGGCGCGCGTTGGCCCTACGATAGCCAGGTCGAAAACAGCGCCTGGTGCGACGCAAGGTGTATCAGTTCCTCCGGGTGCCATTGCACCGCGAGGATTTTTTTCTCCGCCCATTCATAGCCTTCCACCAGGCCATCCTGGGTCATGACGGTCGCGGTCAGGCCGGGCGCGAGTGTCTTGATCCCCTGGCGATGGATACTGTTCACGAGGAAAGGCTGGCTGCCATAGACGCCTTGCAGGCGTCCGCCGGACGCGACCACCTTATGGGCAAGAAGATCGCGCAGACCGTCAGGCCGATGGTTATCCTGCCAGCCCTCTGCGGAGAGGTTCTGCGTGAGGGTGCCGCCAAGATAGACATTGATGAACTGGAAGCCCCGGCAAATGCCGAGAATGGGCAGCTGGCGCTCGAGCGCCTGCGCCATCAGGGCCCATTCCATCGTGTCGCGCGCTTCGTCCACTGCCTTCTTGATATTGGGATCGAGCGCCTGCCCGAAGCGCGAAGGATGCACCGCAGCACCACCGCAGAAGACGATCCCGGCAGCCTCGAGGGGGAGCGGCTGCTCACCACCGTCGGGGATCATGACCTGCGCGACCGCCCCTATAGACTCCACGGCCCGGACATAGGGCAGCGGATCGGTCGCGGCGCCAACGGAAACAACGATGAGGGGCTTTGAAATCATGGCGGATATCCTGTTCGTGACGCCTTTTAGAAGCCTTTGGCGGCCCATGCCACGACATTGACAACCCGAAAGCCTCCATCGGCTTGCCTTATGGCTTGCCGCATTTCGATCCATAACCCAGCCTTATGGAAATAGTGGGCACCGCAATATGGTTTTGTGGCTGATCAAGACCCGCTAGCTTCTGTCCGATCGCAGAATAACCGCGATTGAACCTGGAGCAGACAATTGAATTTCATGGCTGGTGCGCGCAAATTGCCCGCTGATCCCAACATCACGGTGGATTGGCAACCGGACCCATCCGTGCCGCTCCTGCTCTCTTTTCCCCATAGCGGTTCGGTCTATCCCGATGACTTTGGCTATGACGAAACCCTGCCCTTCAATGTCGTAGACTATCCGTCCGACAAATATGTCGACGAGCTTTTCGCCGGCAGCCACGCGCTGGGCCTGAGCTCGATCCGCGCGAATTTTCCGCGCGCTTATGTCGACGTCAACAGGCATCAGCACGATATCGACGAAACCATGCTCGAAGCGCCCGAGCTCTGGTATGGCCGCATGCAGCCGACGGCGCTACGCGATGGCACGACACTGTTCTGGTCGCGCGCCAAGGAAACGGCACTTTATGATCGCAAGCTCAGCCTTGCCGAAGCCAAGCGGCGCATCGCCACCTGCCATGTCGTGTTCCATCAGGCACTGACCAGCATGATCGAAACCATACGCCGCCAGCACGGCGCCGTCGTGGTGCTCGATTGCCATTCCATGATGAAGTTTGACACCGCCGCGCAGGGTGGTCGCATCCGGCCGCAGGTCGATATCGGCACCCGCCACGGGCAATCCTGCGATCCCGAACTCGCCGCCATGCTCGTCGCCTGCTTCGAGCGGCGCGGCTACGAGGTCGGGCTCAACCAGCGCTTCGCGGGCGGGGAAATCACCCTGCGCTATGGCTGGCCGGAGATTGAACAGCATCTGTTGCAGATAGAATTGCGGCGTGACCTCTACATGGATGAGGAAACGCGGCTCAAGAACGACCGCTTCGATGCGGTCCAGAAGGACTGCTCGGAAATCCTCTCGGAGTTCCGCCAGTTTGTACAAAAACGGCATGTCAGCCGAGATAACACCAAGGACAGGGAACACACCATCATGGAAAACGCCAATGGGTAAGTCTATCGCATCTGCGCTGCTGCTCGCCTCTTGCAGCCTTTTGGCCACCGGTGCCGCCAATGCGGAAACACTGCGTATGGCCTATGGCACGGCCCCGGTTAGTGCCGATCCATACCCCTATAGCGACACCCAGACTGGTGCGTTGAGCGAGCACGTGTTCGAAATGCTGGTGGGTCTCGACGATTCCCCCCTCCTGGCCACCGAGTGGGCCTGGGAAAGCGACAATGCCATTGTCTTCAAGCTGCGCGAGGGCGTTGCCTTCTCCAATGGCGCCCCGTTCACCGCGCGCGACATCGTCTACAGCATGTGCCGTATGATGTATCGCGTCGATGGCAAGGCTAATGTGGTCACATCCGCACTCGGCCCGGTGACCGATGTCGTGGCTGTGGACGATCACACGGTACGGTTCGAGACGACGGCGCCATACCCGATCATCACCCAGAAGCTTAAATTTATGAAGGTTCTGTCGGCGACCGCCGCCGGGGTTGAGGGCGATATCACCTTTGATCAGGATGGCGATTGCGGGATTGTCGATCTTTATCCGACCCAGGCAGACTTCGACGCCGGAACTGCCGCCGTCGGCACCGGCCCCTATATCTATGAAAGCTTCCAGGCGACCGGCGACGCCAACCTGGTGCGCAACGACAATTACTGGGGCGACCTGCCCGAATGGGACAGGGTGGAAATCCGCTCCGTTCCCAATAACGGTGCGCGTATTGCCGGGCTGTTGGCAGGCGACTATGACATCGTCGAGCGCCCCAGTGCCGAAGACCTTCAGGTCATCGAACGCGACGCCAACTTTGCCTACAGCACCGTGCCCGGCCTTCAAACCATCTTTCTCGTCCTCGACACCAATGCCGAAGGTGCTGGTGGCGTGACCGCCGCAGATGGCTCCGCTCCGCTGGCCGATGTGCGCGTGCGCCAGGCCCTGTCCATGGCCATCGACCGCAAGGCGATCACCGAGCGCCTGTTTGCCGGCAATGCCACCGCCGCCAACCAGTTTGCGCCCAGCTACATGCCCGGCGCGCCGGAAATGCCTGACCTCGTCACCGATCTGGAGCAGGCCAAGGCGCTCTTGGCGGAAGCCGGTTATGCCGATGGGTTTGAAGTCGAGCTCAACGTTCCTGCCGACCGCTACACCAATGGTCCGCTTGTCGCGCAGGCCATCAGCCAGTACTGGACCCGCCTCGGGGTCAAGGTCACGCTGCGCACCGAGCCATGGTCGGTCTTCCAGACCCGTCGCACAGGCGGCGAAATGGGTGTGTTCATGTATGGCTGGGGCCACCCCCAGGGTGCCGCACAGCTGATCTCGGGCGCATTCGCCCAGCGCAATGATGATCTGGGTCTCGGCGCTGCCAACTACTCCCACTATGACAGCCCGGAATTCGAAGAGCTGATTCAGGCCTGGGCGGTGGAAGTGGACCCGGCCCGCTCCGACGAGCTGGTTGCCGAAGCCATGGCGCAGGCCGTAGCCGACCTGCCCGGCATTCCGCTCTACTACAATCACGAGCTTTGGGCCCACCGCGCCGGCATCGAGCTGACCGGCGGCGCCGAAGGCCGCACCGTGGCCAGCATGGCGCGCTCCCGTTAATCCGCTGCTTCCGCACATGTCCGTGGCCGACAGGCCACGGATTTCGCATTATGATTGCGGCTCCCTGAAATCCCCGACCGGACTGTCTATGCAATGATAAATTTCGTTCTGCGTCGATTGGGTCAGAGCGCCATCCTGTTGCTCATCATGTCGCTGCTGGTGTTTTTGGGCATGTATGTTGTCAGCGACCCCGTCGCTGTCATGGCCGGCGAAGACGCCACCGCCGCCGACCGGCTGGCACTGGCCGCAGCCTATGGGCTCGACCGGCCCCTGCCGCTGCAATATCTGACATTTCTCGGCAATATCGTGCAGGGCGATTTCGGCCGCTCCTTCGTCTATGGCCGCCCCGTGCTTGATCTTATCTTCGAGCGGCTGCCCGCCACCCTCGAGGTGGTCTTTCTTGCCATGGTCCTGGGCGTCGCCTTCGGCATTCCCATGGGCATCTTTTCCGGCCTCAACCGCAAGAACCCGCTGACCAAGCTGATCAGCATGGTCACCACCATTGGCTATTCCATCCCCAACTTCTGGCAGGCACTGCTGTTCATCCTGATCTTTGCTGTGTGGCTACGGTGGCTGCCGGCCACCGGCCGTGGCCCCACGACCGAGTTTTTGGGCCTGCAACTTTCCCTGCTCAATGCCGAGGGCCTGCGCTACCTGATGCTGCCCGCTGCAAACCTGGCCGTGGCGCTGATCTGCATGCAGACCCGGCTGGCCCGCTCGGGCACGCAGGAAGTCATGTATCAGGATTACATGATGTTCGCGCAGGCCAAGGGCATCACGCCGCGCCGCCTGATCGGTCGCCACCTGCTGCGCAATATTCTCATTCCGATCGTCACCATCACCGCTCTGGAACTGGGTACGCTGATTGCTTTCTCCACCGTCACCGAGACGATCTTTTCCTGGCCCGGTATCGGCAAGCTGCTTCTGGACTCGATCTACCGCTCCGACCGTCCGGTGGTTGTCGCCTACATGATCCTCATCACGCTGATGTTCGTGCTCATCAATCTGGTCGCCGACATCATCTACGCTATTCTCGATCCGCGGATCCGCTATTCATGAGTCATTCCGAATCCGTGTCCGGCTTCAGCCGTTTCGAGCCGCTTCTGGCGCCGTTCCGCCATTACCCCGCAGCCATCGCCGGACTGGTTGGCATTGTCATCTTCGGCCTTGCCGCCCTGTTCGCGCCTTGGATCTCTCCGCAAAACCCGTTCGACCAGGCTCAGCTCGACATCATGGATGGCCTCCTGCCGCCCATGAGCACGTTGATGGACGGCACGATCAGCCTTCTGGGCACCGATGCCGTGGGCCGGGATATTTTTTCGGCCGTGCTCTATGGTATGCGCACCTCGCTTCTGGTCGCAATCATTGCGGTCAGCATCGGGGTGGCTGTCGGCGTCGTCCTCGGGCTCTTCGCGGTGATGCGGGGCGGCTGGGTCGATGCGATCATCATGCGCGCCGTCGACTTGACCGTCAGCTTCCCGGGAGTCCTCTTGGCACTCATGCTGCTCGCCGTGTTCGGCTCCGGTGTCGATAAGGTCATCCTCGCCCTCGCCATCGGCATCTGGGCGCAGAATGCGCGCATGGTGAGGGCCGTGGGCCTTTCGGAAATGAAGAAGGACTATATCGCCGCCGCGCGCATTGGTGGGCTGGGCGCGCTGCGCATCATGTTCCACTTCCTTTTGCCCAATGCCATTTCGCCGGTCCTCGTCATCATGCCCATGGCAATCTCGGGGGCTATCGTGGCCGAAGCGACGTTGTCTTTTCTCGGGGTCGGTGTCCCCATTACCGAGCCGTCGCTGGGCCTCTTGATTTCCAACGGCAATGATTACCTGCTCTCAGGCCGCTGGTGGATCAGCGTCGTGCCGGGCGTGGTGCTGGTGCTGATGGTTCTCTGCATCAACGTTGTGGCCGACCGGTTGCGCGACAATGCCAATCCGTATCTGCAGGCCAAGGGGTGAGCGCGATGCTGTTGCATATCGACAGGCTCTCGATTGCCTATGCGCTGGCCGATGGCCGCGAACTCGAGGCGATCAAGGATTTTTCGCTCACCCTGGAGCGGGGGCAGATTGCCGGTATCGTCGGGCAGAGCGGCGCGGGCAAGTCCACGATCGGCAAGGCCATCCTCGGCCTGCTTGGCGAAAATGCTCGCGTGAGCGGCGGCCGCATCCTTCTGGAAAACCAGGATCTTGCGCAATTCTCGCAGCGGCAATTCGGGTCCATCAGGGGCAAGCGCGTCGGCTACATCTATCAGAACCCGATGACGGCTCTGAACCCGGTGCTCACCATCGGCGAGCAGTTGATCGAAACCATCGAGACCCACACCGACAAGCGCGGTAGCGCTGCACGCGATTATGCGGTGACCCTGCTCACCGGAGCGGAAGTTACCCATCCCGAAGAGCGGCTGACAAAATATCCGCATCAGCTCTCCGGCGGGCTTTGCCAACGCATCGTCTTTGCCATTGCCATCGCTGCTCAACCCAGCCTCATCATTGCGGATGAACCTACGACTGCGCTCGACGTCACCGTGCAGAAGGCCGTGCTCGGCACGCTAAAGCGGCTGGCGCAGCAGGAAAACATCGCCATCATCCTCATTACTCACGACATGGGCGTGGTGTCGCAAATGTGCGACGAGGTTTATGTGTTGTTGCGCGGTGAGCTGGTCGAGCGCGGCCCCACTGATCAGATCATTAGGGCACCCACCCAGCGCTATACCCGCGAATTGATGGCCGCCATCCCCAGTGTCGAAGAGAAGCGGGCACGTTTCGATGTGCTCGATGCCTTTGCGGAAAGCCCGGGCCGCCAGCGGGGCCTCGATTACCTGCGCGCCGGCATCGCCGCGTCCGGCCATGGCGAGACTCTGCTCGCCGTCTCCCACCTGTCCAAGACCTATAGAAGCGAGAAAAGCCGCAGTGCCGATTTCAAGGCGCTCGACGATGTGGGCTTCGAGGTCCGGCGGGGGGAAACCTTCGGCATTGTCGGGGAATCGGGCTCGGGCAAATCAACGATCGGCCGGATCATCCTCGGCCTTGTCGATCCGGACCCGGGTGCCGCCATGGCGCTCGACGGCAGCCCCATCCAGCATGGGGATCGCAGGGCTCTGTCGCGCCGCCTGCAATGTATCTTCCAGGACCCCTATTCGGCGCTCAATCCGCGCATGGATGCGGGCACCAACATCACCTATGGTGTGCGCGCCGCCGGTCTCGTCGCGGCCAGGGATGCCCGCCAGCTGGCCGGCGATCTGCTCGAAGTCGTCGGCCTGCCGCGCAGCGCCGCCGCCAAGATGCCCCACGCCTTTTCCGGCGGGGAGCGCCAGCGGATCGGCATTGCCCGCGCCCTCGCCTATCGCCCCGAGCTGATCTTTTGCGACGAGCCCACCTCGGCTCTTGACGTGACGGTCCAGGCCGAAATTCTCAATCTTATGAAGGAATTGCAGGATAGTCTGGGGCTCACACTGGTCTTTGTCAGCCATGACCTGGCCGTCGTGCGGCAGATGTGCGACCGCCTGATCGTCATGAGGGCGGGCGAGATTGTGGAGCAAGGCCCTGCCGAGCAGGTCTTGACCGCGCCCGCCCAGCCCTATACGCGCCAATTGCTGTCCGCCATGCCCCGGTTTTTACGCGCTGCTTCTGCGCCGTGACCATGGGCGGGCGCAAACGGCCAACCGGTTCACCCATCGCGGAGCAGGCGATGACGCAGGCCACGCCGCGCACCATCAGGCGCCTGAAATATATCGAGGCCTTTTCGGCGGTCATCATGACCGGCTCGATCTCGGCAGCCGCGCGCCAGCTTAACATGTCCCAGCCGGCCATGAGCCAGCTGATCAGCAATCTCGAAAAATCGGTGGGCGTGGCCCTGTTCGTGCGCCGCAACGGTGCGATTTTTCCGACCCAGCGCGCCGAAGCCCTGCATGACGATGCCCGGGACCTCTTGGCGCTGATTGACCGCATCGAAATGCACCTCAAGCCGCGCGCGGACAAGCTGCTCTCCCAGATCCGCATCTCGGCCACCATGTCCCTGATCAACGAGATCATGCCGCTGGTGATCGGCGAAGTGCACCGCCAGCATCCCACTGGCAGCTTTTCGGTGACCTCGCAGCCTGTCGATGAAATGACCAATGCCGTGGCAGAGGGGCAGGTAGATTTTGCCTTTCACACCCGGCCCCTGCACCACGCCAATATCGTGAACCTTTTGCAATGCGAGGTGCCGCAGGTCTGCATCCTGCCGGCCGACCATCCGCTGGCGCGGCACGAGCGCATCGAGCTCAGCCAGCTTCACGGCCAGGATGTGATCTGGCCCTCGCGCCGCGACCCCTATTATCAATATTACCGCGACCTGTTCAGCAGCCACCGGCTGAATTACCGCAGCGCCTTGCAATCGCCCTTCGCCAATTTTTCCATACGCATGACGGGCGTGCTGAATGCGCTCTCGTTCAATAACGCATTGATGGCGTCCATCATCTGCAAGTCATCGCCGAACATAACCTGGCGCCCCGTCGACGGCATCGACGCGCGGACCAAATTCTATCTGTCATTCCCTGAAGTGCTCTCGGGCACGGAAACACAGCTGCTCATGCAGAGGTGCTTTGAAAGCTCTACGGCCGAAGCGCTGTCCGAGCTCGAATGGCTGGTGCCTTGAGCCTGTGAATGGTTGTCGAGTGGGAAAGCGTTGGTTGCGCACCCTCGTCGTCTCTGCCCTACGCGGCGATGACCGCTTTTGGATGTATCGCGAGATCGCCTAGTGACCGAAATGGGGCGCGTTTGTGGCCCGTTATCCGTTGACCTGACAATAATGGTCTTGCCTGTCGGGCCTGCCGTGCGGGCATAGCATCTTAGTACCCTTGGGCTGCGGCGGCGTGCTGCGGTTCATTCCTAAAGCGCGCCGCTAGTTCGACCGTTGCTCGGCTAAGTAAAGTCACGTCAGTGCCCACCGCAACGAAACTCGCGCCTTGCTGTATATAGCTATGCGCAAGTTTCTCGTCGGCTGTCAGGATGCCGGCGGCACGGCCCAAGCAGATGATCCGCTCTAGGCCGGACCGCACCGCTTCCTGCACATCCGGATGGCCGGGATTGCCTAGGTGGCCCATATCGGCGGCGAGATCCGATGGTCCAATGAAGATGCCGTCCACACCGTCGATGTCCGCGATGGCCTCTATGCTGGACAAGCCTTTCAGCGTTTCGACCTGAAGGAGTAGGCAGATCTGATCGTTGGCAGTGGTCAAGTAGTCGCTGACACGATTGTATCCACTCGCGCGGGCCAGTGTCGCGCCTACCCCACGGATACCGTGAGGTGGATAGCGGGTCATTCTCACCAATTCCCGCGCCTGTTCTGCGCTGTCCACCATTGGAATGAGCAAACTTTGTGCGCCGATATCGAGCAATTGTTTGACGATCCATGCCTCGCCAATGGGCGGACGGACCACCGCGTGGCTGGGCGAGGCCGCAAGCGCCGTCAATTGCCTGGCAATCGTGGGAATGTCGAAAGGTGCATGCTCGCCATCGATGAGCAACCAGTCAAAGCCGGCCCCACCACAGAGCTCTGCCGTGGTCTCATTGGCCAGACCCAGCCAGAGACCAAGCTGCAGGCGCTTTTCCGCGAGCGCCTTTTTGAACGGATTGATCGGTGCAGGCATGGTTTCCCTACTCAAAAAAGACCGATACGGTTCCCATGGGCCCGAAATCGGCGATGATCGTGTCGCCGCGGCGCGCTTCGACAGGGCGAATGAAGGAGCCAGACAGCACCGTTTCGCCAGCCTTTATCGCGCCACCATAGAGCGAAAGCCGATTGGCCAGCCAGGCGACACCTGCGGCGGGGTGATTGAGCACGCCAGCCCCAAGGCCCGTTTCTTCTACCTGACCGTTGCGGGAGACGATGGCGCCGACCCAGCGCAGATCGAGTGCATCGGGACGCATAGGGCGACCGCCGGTGACGATGCCTGCATTGGCGGCATTATCTGCGATGGTGTCGAAAATGGTGCGGGCCTTGCCTGTCACTTTGTCGAGCCGCTGCACGCGGGTATCGAGAATTTCGAGCGAAGGCACAACAAAGTCGGTGGCGTTGAGAACGTCGGTTATCGTGACATTTGGCCCTGAAAGCGGGGCTTTCATCACAAAGGCGATTTCGGCTTCGACCCGAGGCTGGATGAAGCGATCCGGCGGAATAGTGGCGCTGTCAGGAAAGAACATGTCATCCAGAAGGACGCCTGAATCGGGGATGTCGATATTGAGCGCATATTGCATGGCCTTTGACGTAAGGCCGATCTTCCAGCCTCTGGCAACACGACCGGTGGCGAGCTTGAGCCGGATCAACTCGGCCTGAACCGCATAGGCGTCGTCCATATCCGCGTCGGGATGGTCCTGGCTGAGCACAGGGGTCTGGATGCGGGTCTGTTCGGCCTCGAACAGCTTTGTGGCAAGATCGCGGACCTGCTCTGCGGTGAGGCTCATGACACAAGCTCGTCGGCGATAGGGTTTCGCAAAATGCCGATGCCCTCGGCCTCGACCTCGACTTCATCACCCGGCTTCAGCCAGATGGGTGGCTCGAAGCGGGCGCCAGCACCGGTCGGGGTGCCGGTGACGATGACATCGCCGGGAACAATGGTGGTGAACGTTGAGATATAGGCGATGAGCTTGCGGAAGGAGAAGATCATCCGTCCGGTGCGGTCGGACTGGCGCACTTCGCCATTGACGCGGGTTTGCAGCGCTATATCGGCCACCTGGCTTTCGTCACTATAGGGCACCAACCAGGGGCCGATGGAGCCGGTGCCATCGAAATTCTTACCCTGCGTGACGTTAAACTTGGCGTGGCGCACCCAGTCGCGGATCGTGCCTTCATTGCACAGGGTCAGTGCGGCGATGTGATCAAGCGCATTGGCCTCGCCAATACGGCGGCCGCCCTTGCCGATGACGATGACCACTTCGCCCTCGTAATCGAGTTGCGGGGATTCAGGCGGACGATTGAGCGGCACGCCGTGGCCGACAAAGGAGCTGGCAAAGCGGGGGAATAAAGACGGATTGGGCGGGGCGGCCTGACCGTCCTTATATTCTTCATTGCGGTCGGGATAATTGACGCCGACGCAGATGATCTTTTCAGCATCCGGGACCGGGATGGTATAGGTGATCTCGTCCAACGCGAAATCGATAGCGCAGCCTGCCCCGGCGTCAGCGAGCTTTTGCAAAGCGTGATCAGCGATCGCCGCTTTCAGACTTGGCCAGACCTGACCGTGGCGCGCGGACAGATCGACAAACCCATTGTCCAGCACCAAGCCATAGCGGGTGGCGCCTGCTGCAAATACAGTCGCAAGGCGGGGGAGGGTGGTCATGTTCAGGCTCCTATGCCCCCGAGGCAGACATATTTGATCTCGGTGAATTCCTCGATGCCATAGCGCGAGCCTTCTCGGCCAAGACCAGAGGATTTGACGCCGCCAAACGGGGCTTCGGCAGTGGAAATGAGGCCGGTATTGACCCCGACCATGCCATATTCGAGCGCTTCGGCGACGCGCCAGACGCGCGCCAGATCGCGGGCGTAGAAATAGGATGCAAGGCCAAACTCGGTGTCATTGGCCTGCGCGATCACATCAGCCTCGTCCGTGAAGCGGAAGAGTGGAGCGACGGGGCCAAAGGTTTCCTCGCGGGCGACGGCCATTGCGGGCGTGACGCCAGTAAGAACGGTTGGCTCGAAAAAGGTGCCGCCCAGTTGGTGGCGCCTGCCGCCGGTCAGCACAGCGCCGCCCTTGCCGAGCGCGTCGGCAATGTGTTCCTCGACCTTATCGACGGCTTTGTCATCAATCAGCGGACCGAGCACCACGCCTTCATCAAAACCATTGCCGGTGCGCAGGCCGGACACGGCCTTGGCGAGCTTTTCGGCGAAGGCATCATAAATGCCGTCTTGCACATAGAGGCGATTGGCGCAGACGCAGGTTTGGCCATTATTGCGGAACTTGGCGATCAGCGCGCCTTCGACAGCCGCATCAAGATCGGCGTCCTCGAAGACGATGAAGGGCGCATTGCCGCCCAGTTCGAGCCCCAGTTTTTTGATGGTGGGCGCGCATTGCTTGTAAAGCTCGGCGCCCACTTCGGTGGAGCCGGTAAAGGTCAGTTTGCGCACCAGCCGATTGGATGTCATCTCGCCGCCAATGGCGCGCGCCGAGCCGGTGATCACACTGAAGAGACCAGCGGGAATTCCGGCCCGTTCGGCAAGTACGGCCAAGGCAATCGCCGAAAAGGGCGTCTGGCTGGCAGGTTTCAGTACCATGGCGCAGCCAGCCGCAAGGGCGGGACCGGCCTTGCGGGTGATCATGGCATTGGGGAAATTCCACGGAGTAATCGCTGCAACGACGCCGATCGGTTGCTTGAGCACCATGATGCGCTTGTCGGGCTGGTGGCCGGGAATGATGTCGCCATTGATGCGGCGAGCTTCCTCGGCAAACCACTCGATGAAGCTGGCCCCATAGGCAATCTCGCCCTTGGCCTCGGCCAGCGGCTTGCCCTGCTCGGCCGTGAGAATTGCGCCAAGATCGTCCCGATGTTTAATCATCAGATCGAACCAGGCACGCAGAAGATCGGAGCGCTGCTTGGCGGTTCGCGCGGCCCAGCCCTTACGGGCGGCTTCTGCCGCATCGATAGCATGGCGCGTCGCCTCGGCACCCAGATTGGGCACATGGCCGATGATTTCGCCCGTGGCAGGATTGGTCACGGCAATGGATTTATCGCCCTCTGCCTCGATCCATTCGCCAGCCAAATAGGCGGCCTGCCGCAATAGAGACTTGTCTTTTAGATTGGGCACCATGTCGTCACCTCGCCAATTGTGTGATCGTATGGGCCGTGGTGGCAAAGGCGACGTTCTTGGTTTCCATGTAGAAATCGAAGGACCAGTCACCACCGTCACGGCCAATACCGGAACTCTTCACGCCACCAAAGGGTGTCGGCAAGTGGCGGGAATTTTCCGAATTGACCCAGACCATGCCAGCCTGAAGTCCATCCGAAAAGCGGAAGGCGCGAGTGACATCATTGGTCCAGAGATAGCCGGCAAGGCCATACTGAACGTCATTGGCGATGGCGAGCGCGTCAGTTTCGTCCTTGAATGGAATAGCCGAGAGCACCGGGCCGAACACTTCTTCCTGAGCGATGCGCATGTGATTGCGGACATTGGTGAACAGGGTGGGCGTGACATAGCAACCGCCGCCCGGACCCTCATGCTTATTGCCACCTGCGGCAAGGGTCGCCCCTTCCATCTGCGCGATAGAGATATAGTCGAGCACCTTCTTTTCATGCACCGGATGGATCAGCGGGCCGACAACGGCATCGGGGTCGAGCGGATGGCCCACTTTGATACATTTGGCGCGGTCGGCGACCATGGCGGTGAAGCGCTCATAAATGCTCTGCTCGACCAGAAGGCGCGAGGAGGAAGTGCAACGTTCGCCATTGAGCGAATAGATCATGAAGGCGGCAGCATCGGCAGCGCGCTCCAGATCGGCATCGGCGAACACCACGACCGGGTTCTTGCCGCCCAGCTCGAAATGGACGCGCTTGAGCGTATCGGCCCCCTGCTTCATGATCATCGAGCCGGTGCGGCTTTCGCCGACAAAGCCGATGGCCTTGATATCGGGATGCTCGGTGAGTGCCTTGCCCGCATCTTCACCCAGCCCGTTGACCAAGTTCCAGACACCAGGCGGCAGTCCGGCTTGTTCGGCGATTTCCACCAGCAGACGTGCTGTGAGCGGCGAGAATTCCGCTGGTTTGTGGACGAGGGTGCAGCCCGCCGCCAGTGCCGGAGCAATCTTCCAGGTGGAGAGCATGAACGGCGTGTTCCATGGAGTAATGACGCCGACCGGCCCAATGGGATTGCGCGTGGTCATGTTGATCTGGCCGGGGCCTTGCAGCGATTTGCCATCGCGGGCCTCGGGGGCCTTGTCGGCGAAGAAGCGGAAATTCTCGGCGCCGCGCAAGGCTGCCTTGGCCATGAATTTCAACGTCTGGCCGGTATCCATGCATTCGACTAAGGCGATTTCCTCAGCCCGGGCTTCGATGGCGTCGGCAATCCTGTGCAGGATGGCGCGGCGCGCCTTGCCGCTCCTTGCCGCCCATGCCGGGAAGGCAGCCTTTGCTGCCTGGGCGGCCAGATCAATATCGGCAGCCTTGCCATGGGCGACGCGTGCTGATCTCCATTTCGCCGACCGGTCGGGAATTCATGCTGGAGGCGCTGCCCGAGATGCAGCGCATCTATGGGCAACTATCCCTGGCAATTGACTCGGAGCGAATGCGGGCACTGCAAAAACTCTTGAAAGAGGTCGCCGACTTGGCAGAATTACCACGCTTGGAAAGTTGAAGATGATGGTCGATGCGCTACCCCTGCTGAGGGGTTGCCATTGAACTCGGTGTGCTGCGGAGGGTGCCTGCCTATTTCGTTCGGGAAGATCGAATGTGGCTACGAACCGCTCAGCAGTGGAAACCCATCGTTGTCGTTGAGCCAACTGGTCGTCGATGTCCTCATTTAGGATTAAGCCAACTGTCGTCGAACGGCCAGAATGGGGCCGATGGCCGACTGGCAGCATCTGGCAACATGCACTCGCTAGCGGACAGTTTTGCCGAATGTCCTAACTGCGAAGATAAGGCTGACTTTGCGGAACGGCGCGAAAAGATAAAGTCTCAGTCGCGGAAACGTCGCTACATTGCGTGTTGCGACAGGAAATCTGACTGGGTTGTATTCCATGCGCAATTACACTGCTGTTGAGTTGGGTGAGCATTACACTCACTCCGGCTGAACGTTTGTCAATTCGCAGGACAAGGCAGACGAGGGATGGCTCCTATAGGAGAGCGCCAAATCCAAATGCCAATTCATCAAACTCATTTTGGGCGTGTGGGAGAGAAGGGGCGCCGTTTTTGAGGAACAACCAATTGTGCCAGATGGCCTCCCAGCGTAGCGGCTATCACCATCCTCAATATCGCTGAGCCAAAGAATCCGATTGGCTGTCACCACTCCCCAGTCGCTAGTGATGCGTTGGGGCGGCACTGATTGGTACAAAAACCCCGATCCGCTTGAGGATTGCAAATCGCCAGTCAGTTCTTCGCCACATGTCTATTTGACACGTTCGGGAGGACATCTTGAAGATTTCGAACCTTAAGCTGGCCGCAATGGCCGCCATGTTGATGAGCACCACTGCTGCCGGGCAGGCATGGGCGCAGTCTGCGGAAGTTGTGCATTGGTGGACCTCGGAAGCCGAGTCGGCTGGTGTGGGTGTGATCGCCGATGCGTACAATGCTGCGGGCGGAGAGTGGGTCGACCAGGCCGTTGCCGGCAGTGCTCCGGCCAAGGCCATGGCGATCAGCCGCATCGTCGGCGGTACGCCGCCGGAAGCGGCGCAGTTTAATCTCGGCGCCGATATCGACAATCTGGTCGACACCAATTCACTTGCTACACTTGATGAGGTTGCCGCCGCGGGCGGCTGGGCGGATGTCATGCCGCCATCGGTCTATGATGCGATCTCGCGCAATGGCCATGTCTATGCCGTGCCGATTCAGCTGCAGGCCTCCAACTATTTCTTTGCCTCCAAGGCAGCGCTGGACAAGGTCGGCGCTGAAATGCCCAAGACCTGGGACGAATTTTTTGCCACCGGCGACAAGCTGCGCGAAGCCGGGATCGTTCCTTACGCTCAGGCCGGCGACCGCGACACCTGGTTCATGAACACGTTCGGCGTGGTGCTGGCTTCCGTGGTGGGCGTCGATGGCTGGAACGAGTTTACCGGCCCCAACGGCGTTGATTTCGTGCGCTCGGACGCTTTCCGCCCGGTGGCGGAAGTCCTGGCAAAGCTGCCCAAATATGCCGACGAGGGCGTATCTGGACGCCAGTGGAACCTCACCAACCAGATGATCCTCAATGGTGAAGCCGGCTTCTTCTTCATGGGCGGCTGGGCCATTGGTGAAATCGTCGCCGCCGGCAAGGTCCCCGGCGAAGACGTGCTCTGCGGCATCGGCATCAACAATTCACCCGCTGTCGTCTCCGGCGACGTTTGGGTCATGCCCGTCAAGGGCGAGGGACTGACCGAAGCCCAGGCCAAGATCGCCGAACTGACGACGTCGCTTGACGTCCAGGCGGACTTTACCACCAAGATGGGCTCTCTGCCGATCCGCAGCGGTGTGGATGCATCGCAGTATAATGCCTGCGCAACGGCGGGCGCTGCCGCGATTGCCGATGGTAATTCGGTGTCGGCACTGATGGTGCCATTCTCGCCGGAGCGCGTCGGCGCGCTGGGCGCCGAGATGAAGGTCCTCTGGGCGAATACGGATGCTACGGCCGACGACTATGTCGATGCCGTGACGCGCGTGCTCGAAGAGTACTGAGGTCTTTCTTGGCCTCGTGCACTGCCGGAGCGATCCGGCAGTGCATATCCCATTTCAATCGAGATCTCACCTCATGCCAAAGCTTGCGTTTGGACGGGCCAATGTTGCGCTCGCCATGTTGCCCGCCTGGTTGATCGTCATTGTCGGTTTTTTCGGTTCGACCATATGGACCTTCGTCATCTCGCTGACGAATTCCAAGTTGCTGCCCGTCTATGACTTCAACATGTTTGAACAGTACCAGCGGCTGCTGCGGCTTTCCGCATGGCGCGTCGCGGTGGAGAATCTCGCCGTTTTCGGCGTGCTGTTCATCCTCATCTGCCTTGTGCTCGGCTTTGTCATGGCCGTGATGATGGATCAGCGCATCCGGGGTGAGAGCCTGTTTCGCACCATATTTCTTTATCCCTATGCCATGTCCTTCGTGGTCACGGGGCTGGTGTGGCAGTGGGTGCTCAATCCCAGTTTCGGTATCCAAGCCGCAGTGCGGGGCCTGGGATTTGATGGCTTCGTCTTCGACTGGATCGTCAATCCCGACCGCGCCATCTTTGTCGTCGTATTGGCGGCCGTCTGGCACGGCAGCGGCCTGGTCATGGCAATTCTGCTGGCTGGGCTGCGCGGGGTGGACGAAGACCTGTGGAAGGCCACGCGCATCGACGGTATCGCCAAATGGCGGGTCTACACGTCAATCGTCCTGCCGATCATTGCCCCCATGGTGGGCACGGCAACAGTGCTGCTCTCCATTTCCGTCGTGAAAGCCTATGACCTCGTCGTGGCGCTGACTGGCGGCGGTCCAGGCAATTCCACCGAAGTGCCGGCCAAGTTCGTGATGGAAAACCTGTTTGCCCGGCAGAATATCGCGCTGGCCAATGCGGGCGCCATCATGATGCTCGCGGCGGTCATCGCAATTCTCGTTCCCATGTACTTTGCGCGGCGCTACATGGCGCAGCGGTCGGAGCGCTAAGCCATGCACAAGACAGACCGCTCTATCGCCCGTATCGGCGTCTATGCCTTCCTTCTCATCGCGGCGGCGTTCTTTCTCATGCCGCTTTACGTGATGGTCGTGACCTCACTCAAATCCATGGAAGAGGTGCGTAGCACCTCGATCTTTGCGCTGCCCAGCCTGCCCACGCTCGAAGCCTGGATCAAGGCTTGGGGCTCGGCCTGCACGGGCCTGACCTGTTCGGGCGTTTCCGTCGGCTTTTTCAACTCGCTCAAGATCATGATCCCTTCGACCATGATTTCGGTGATGCTCGGCGCCCTGACCGGCTATGCACTGTCCTTCTGGCGGCCACGCGGCGCGGATTTTCTGTTCGGCGTGCTGGTTATCGCCGCGTTCATTCCCTACCAGGTGTTTATCTATCCCTTGGTGCGGATGCTTTCGCAGGTAGGCCTATATAACAGTCTGCCCGGGATCGTGATGATCCACGTGACCTTCGGCCTGCCGATCATGGTGCTGATGTTCCGCAACTACTATGTCGGCCTGCCGCGTGAACTGTTCAGCGCTGCGCGCATCGACGGCGGTGGCTTCTGGGTGATCTTCACCAATCTGATCCTGCCACTCTCGCCTCCCATATTGATCGTGGCCGTCATTCTGCAAACGACGCAGATATGGAATGACTTCCTGTTCGGATTGGTCTTTGCCGGGTCGGAAAACCAGCCGATGACCGTGCTGCTCAACAATATCGTCAATACGACCCAGGGCGAGAAAGCCTACAATGTGGACATGGCGGCGACCATCCTCACCGCCCTTGTTCCGCTCACCATCTATCTCGCCTCAGGCCGCTGGTTCGTCCGTGGCATCGCCGCCGGCGCAGTAAAGGGATAAGCCATGACTGCCGTTTCCATTAAGGGCCTCGAAATCCGTTTCGGTGCTGTCCAGGTGCTGCACAATCTCAACCTCGACATTGCCGACGGCGAGTTCATTGTGCTGCTCGGCTCTTCGGGATGTGGCAAGTCCACCCTGCTCAATGCCATTGCAGGACTGATCGATGTCGCAGGCGGGCAAGTGCTCATCGGCGACAAGGATATGACCCGCGCCGAGCCCAAGGATCGCGGCATAGGCATGGTGTTTCAGTCCTATGCGCTCTACCCGCAGACCACTGTCGAAGGGAACCTGACTTTCGGTCTGCGTATGGCGCGCATGCCGAAGGACGAGATCGCCCGCCGCGTGACGCGCGTGGCGGAGATGCTGCAGATCACCCCATTGCTCAAGCGTCGCCCGGCCGCGTTGTCAGGCGGGCAGCGCCAGCGTGTCGCCATCGGCCGCGCATTGGTGCGGGACGCCGATGTCTATCTCTTCGACGAGCCGCTTTCCAATCTGGACGCCAAACTGCGTGCCGAGCTGCGTGTGGAACTCAAGACGCTGCACGAGGATATCGGCAAGACCATGATCTATGTGACGCATGATCAGGTGGAGGCCATGACTCTTGCCACGCGCATTGCGGTGATGCAGGGCGGCGTCATCCAGCAATTAGCGCCGCCGAGTGAGATCTACATGCGCCCGGCCAATTTGTTCGTCGCTGGCTTTGTCGGCTCCCCCGGCATGAACTTCCTGAAGGGACGGCTGGTGCCGAGCGCCGATGGAATATCGTTCGAGCTGGGCGAGACGGTTTTCGATGTCAGTGGCTATGCCTTCAAGACCCGGCCAACGGAGCCTGTGGAGGCCGTGCTCGGAATACGCCCCGAGCATCTGACGCTCGAACCCTCACCAGGCCTGCTCACACTGGACCTGCAGGTTGGCGTGCTCGAGTCCATGGGGGCAGATACCGTCATCTGGGGAACAGTGGCCGGCGAAAAGGCGTCGGTTCGCGTCAGCAGCGAGCTCAATCTCAATCCGCCGCGCGGCAGCAATCTGGCCGCCAGCTTTGCGCTCAGCAGCGCATCCTTGTTCGACGCCGAAAGCGGCGTACGGCTCTAATCTGAAAGACGATGATTATGTCCGTTGATGAAAACTGGGTCGAAACGACGCTGGCCCAGCTCACGCTCGAAGAAAAAGTCTCCCTCCTCTCCGGTGCCAATTTCTGGGAAACCGTGGCCATCGACCGGTTGGGCGTGCCCTCGGTGAAGGTCAGCGACGGTCCCAATGGCGCGCGCGGGGGCGTTACCGAAAACGGCCCCACGGCGGCGGTCTTCCCATCCGGCATCGCCCTGGGGGCAAGCTGGAATGTCGAACTGGTGCGTGAAGTGGGTGCGGCACTTGCCGAGGAGGCCAAGTCCAAGGACAGCAACGTCCTTCTCGCGCCGACGGTCAATATGCATCGTGGCCCGCTCAATGGTCGCAATTTTGAATGCTATTCAGAAGACCCTCATCTGACCAGCGCCATTGCGCTCGCCTATATCGACGGGCTTCAGGCCAATGGTATCGGCGCGACGATCAAGCATTTCATCGGCAATGAAAGCGAATTCGAGCGGATGACCATGTCCTCGGACATCGGCATCCGGGCGTTGCGCGAGATCTACCTGCCTCCGTTCGAAGCGGCGGTCGAGGCGGGCGTCTGGGCTGTCATGTGCTCCTACAATCGCCTCAATGGCACTTTTACCAGCGAGCACAAATGGCTGCTCCATGACCTGCTCAAGCTCGAATATGGCTTTGACGGCGTGGTCGTTTCCGACTGGACGGCGGTCAAGAGTGTCGAGCCGAGCGTCAATGCCGGTCTCGATCTCGAAATGCCCGGACCTGCGCTCTATCGCGGTGAAAAGCTGCTCGCCGCGATTGCTGAAGGCAAGGTCGATCTCAATATGGTCACGGATGGTGCCCGCCGCATCCTGCGGCTTGTCGAGCGCAGCGGGGTGCGCACCACGCCACGCCGAGGCACGGAAATTTCCGAAAATCGGCCAGAACACCGTGCGCTTATTCGCCGGGCGGTCGCGGAAGGCTCGGTTCTGCTCAAGAATGACGGCATATTGCCGCTCGACGGTACGAAAAAGCCAAAGGTGGCTGTTATCGGCCCCAATGCGGCGACGGCCCGTATCATGGGCGGCGGCAGCGCCAGGGTAAACGCCCACTACCGGTTGAGCCCTCTCGATGGGCTCAAATCGCGCAATGATATCGCCATCGTCTATGAGCCCGGTTGTTCCAACCACATGCTGCTGCCGCCCGTGGTGGGGCCGATGGTGTCGCGCTTCTTCAACTCTCCCGACTTCAGCGGTACGCCGGTGTTTACGCGCGACTATCCGGGGTCAGAAGCCAAATGGTTCGGCTCGCATGAACCCGGTGTCGATCTTTTTAGCTTCACTGTGCGCAATGAATTCGCGGTTATCCCCGATCAGTCCGCCCGGTATCAGGTCAGCCTTGCCAATGCCGGCCTGGCGCGGCTTTATATCGATGACGAACTGGTCATCGACGGCTGGACCGACTGGGCGCCCACTGGTGCAACCTATTATCATTTCGGCGGCGACGAGCGTTTTGCCGAGATCGATCTTGAAGCCGGCCGGACATATAGCTTCCGCGTCGACTATCGTTCCACGACCGGCGTCATGGATGGCATTCAGGCTTTCCGTGTGGGCCTGCTATTGCCGCTTGGTGAAGAAGCGCTGGTGCGGGCAGCCGATGCGGCGCGGGAAGCTGATGTCGCTTTGGTCTTTGTTGGCCGCACTCCCGAGTGGGACAGCGAAGGCCGCGACCTGCCGGGCATCGATCTGCCGAGAAATCAAGACGAGCTGATCCGTCGCGTCGCCGCCGCAAATCCCAAAACCGTTGTCGTGGTACAAACCGGCGGCCCCATCGCCATGCCTTGGCGCGACGAGGTGGCCGCGATCCTTCAATGCTGGTATCCGGGCCAGGAACTGGGCAATGGCGTCGCCGACGTGCTGTTTGGCGATGCCGAACCTGGCGGCCGTCTGCCGCAGACCTTTCCGATGACGCTCGAGGCCAATCCAACTATTGGCAACTATCCCGGCACCGATGGCCATGTCGCCTATGCCGAGGGTGTCTTCATCGGATATCGCCACTATGACAGGAACAATGGCGAGGACGTGCTCTATCCCTTCGGCTTTGGTCTTTCCTATACCAGCTTTGATCTGGGCCAGAGCGTTGCCTCAGCCACCACGCTCAATCCGGGCGAGACGATTTCGGTCACGACCTCGGTTCGCAATGTGGGAAGCCGTAGCGGCAAGACCGTGGTGCAGCTATACGTCGCTTCCCCCGCCAGCGGGGATCGTCCGCTCAAAGAATTGCGTGGCTTCGGGGCAATGACCTTGGCTGCGGGGGAAATGGGCGAGGTGAAGATCACGCTCGATATGCGGTGCTTTGCTTATTTTGACGAGGCTCGCAACGCCTGGCGCGCGCCAGCTGGCACCTATGAAATCCTGGTTGGCACGTCCTCGGTGGACCTGCCAAATCGGATTGCTGTGACGCTGGCGGCAGATTGGGAACAGGTATGTGCGACGAGGCCACCAGCCTGAGGCGCCGATTGGCGCCTCAATACTGGTGGGCTATAGGCTGAAGGCTGGCCATGGCGTGCTGTATCTGCTCGATCATCCAGTCTCGGCCTGGCTTGCGGGCCGTCTGTCCATCCAGCGCCAATAGTCGCACGGTAAAGTTGGGCAAGGTGAAAGGTAGCGGCAACCAACGCAAAGCCCACATCTGGGAGAAGCTCTGCGCAGTGCGGGACGGCAGGACGGCAATGAGGTCGCTCTCGCAGATCACGAAGGGCAGGGCGGTGAAATGCGGCAGAGTTATCTGCACATCGACCGCCGCCGCTTTGTCGTTTGTTGACAGTCCCGATACCTGCCAATGTTCGGCCGCGCCGCTGACGACAGCGTGTCCATTGGAGAGAAACTGGTCCAGGGTCAGCTCATCGCCGATGCCTGGATGTGCCTTGCGCATAAGGGCAACATAATTCTCGTCGAAGAGGTCGAGCTGGGTCAGCTCGGGATCATCGGACTTGAGATTGCCAACGGCGAAATCTATGCGACGCAGTTTGAGCTGGTTTTCCACCTGCCCGGCCTGCAGTGGCACGACATCGAGCCGGATCGATGGTGCCAGCTGCGATAGGCGCCGCACCAGGGGCGGCAGAAATGTCATTTCGCCCAGATCCGACAGCGCGAGGGTGAAACGGTCATCCGCCGTTGCCGGCACGAAGGGCTCGTCCGAGCGCAGCGTGTTTTCAAGCCGATGCAGTGCGGCAGCGCATTCGCGATAAAGGTGCGTGGCATGCGCAGTTGGGGTCATGCCATGCGGCCCGCGCAGGAAGAGTGGGTCGCCCGTGATGTCTCGCAGGCGCGATAGCGCCTGTGAGACCGTAGGCTGGGACATATTGAGCCGCGCGGCGGCCGCGGTTACGGATTCGCACTCATGGATGCCCACGAGAATGCGTAATAGGTTGAGGTCCTTCATCTCTGCCCCCTAAGCCGCAGGTGCCGATGTGGTCCGCTGGCCGTCGAGCGCGACGAGCAGCGCGGTCAGTGTGGTGGTCACCGGCGTCGCGACGCCAGCGCTTTCTCCGGCTTTGGCGACTGCTCCGGTGATCGTGCCGATCTCCATGGCGCGACCTGCCATTCGGTCCTGCAACATGGAGGGCTTATGCGTCCGGTGCTCCGCAAAGGCGTGTTCGATGGCCCGGCGAATATTGCCCTCATCGACGGTAATGCCGCGCGCGTGCGCTACGGCAACGGTTTCGCTCATCACGGCGAAGGCCAGATCGCGCGTCGCCTTCAGGTCGCCGATTTCGCCGACGGTCAGGCCGGCGACCGCCGCGATGGAATTGAGCGCAGCGTTGAAAGCCAGCTTTTCCCAGATGGCGATCTCGACATTCTCGTCGAGGGTACAATTGAGCCCGGCCTGATCGAGTATCTGCGCAATTTCCGTCAACGTCGCCGATCCTGCCCCGTCGGCGGACCATAGTCGTACCTGACCCTCGCCCGGCACTGAAATGCGTCCCGGCTCGAGGGGCGTCGAGGGCCAGTTGGTCATGCCCATGGCGATGCGGCTGCGCGGAATGAAAGGCTCGATCGCGTCCACATTACCAATGCCATTCTGCACGGTCAGGGCCCAGGTTGCCGGCCCGAAAAGCGGTTGTGCCGCGGCCATCGCGTCGGCCGTGTGCAGCCCTTTCGTAAAGACGATAACGAGGTCGAAAGGCCCCTTAAGCTGCCCTGCCGCGCCGATCGGCAATCGGCTTGTGCTCGTGCCCAGGTGCCCCTCCAGCCGCAAGCCCTTGTCGGTAATCGCGTCAATCAGGCGTGGCGACACTTCGACAAGCGACACGGTCTGGCCAGTCTCCGCCAAGCGCGCGGCGAAGAGCCCACCCATGGCGCCAGCGCCGATCACTGCGATGTTCATTGTTCTGCCTCCCTATTGCTCGCTGCCCAATCATCGCGCACTCCTTCAGAGGCAAGCAATATAGTTTGATATCAAATTTTTTGATATCAAACTATATTGCCGGATCTTCTGCCTCTGGTTAGCGTTGGGTCAGGTCAAGTGTTGCTCGCGCGGTGTTTCGAAGCCTGCTGCGAAGCGATAGAACGAACTGTCCGTCAAATGGCCAAAGGGGAGGATGACGTGAACGAAATCCAATTTCTTATCGACAACGAGGACCGCGCCGCCCTGGCTGGCGCCACTTATGAGCGCATAGACCCCGTCACCAATGCCGTGGCGACGCGCGCACCTGCCGGCAAGGCCGACGACGCCATTGCTGCAGTGACTGCGGCTGCTGCAGCCTTTCCACAGTGGAGCGCCACTGGTCCCAATGAGCGCCGCAAACTGCTGCTCAAGGCCGCCGATATCATGGACTCCAAGGCCGGTGAATTCTCTGCCTTGATGACCACCGAGACTGGCGCGACCGGCCCCTGGGGCGGGTTCAACACCATGTTCGCCGCCAATATCCTGCGCGAAGCGGCCGCCATGACCACTCAGGTGGCCGGTGAGGTCATTCCCTCCGACAAGCCGGGTAATCTCTCGATGGGCGTGCGTCAGCCCGCTGGTGTATGCTTGGGCATTGCGCCGTGGAATGCGCCGATCATCCTGGGCACACGTGCCATCGCCATGCCGCTTGCCTGCGGCAACACGGTTGTGCTGAAGGCTTCGGAACTGTGCCCGGCCACCCATCGCCTGATTGGTCAGGTGATGCGCGAAGCCGGCTTCCCCAAGGGCGTCGTCAACATCGTCACCAACGCTCCCGAAGATGCCGCTGAGGTTGTCGAAGCCCTCATCGCCCATCCTGCGGTCAAGCGCGTCAACTTCACCGGTTCCACCAAGGTCGGTAAGATTATTGCCAAGCTGGCCGCCGAGAACCTCAAGCCTGTCCTGCTCGAACTGGGCGGCAAGGCCCCGCTTCTGGTGCTGGACGATGCCGATCTCGACGCTGCCGTCAACGCCGCTGCCTTTGGCTCTTACATGAACCAGGGACAGATCTGCATGTCGACTGAACGCATTATCGTCGACGAGAAAGTGGCAGACGCCTTTGTCGAAAAGCTCGCCGCCAAGGCCAAGGCGCTGCCTTCGGGCGATCCGCGCGGCCAGGTGATCCTCGGTTCGCTCGTCACCCGAGAGGCCGCCGAGCGCGTCGAGGAAATGGTCAATGATGCGGTCGCAAAGGGCGCTGTTCTCGCGGCCGGCGGCAAGCGCGATGGCGCCATTATGGACGCAACACTGCTGGACCGGGTCACGCCGCAAATGCGCATCTATGCCGAGGAATCCTTCGGCCCCGCCAAGAGCATTATTCGCGTCAATGGCGACGACGAGGCGGTTCGTGTGGCCAACGATACCGAATATGGGCTTTCCTCGGCGGTGTTCTCAAAGGATATCCGCCGCGCCATGGCCGTGGCCCGCCGGATCGAGAGCGGCATCTGCCACATCAATGGTCCTACAGTGCATGACGAGGCGCAGATGCCTTTCGGCGGCGTCAAGGCATCGGGATATGGCCGCTTCGGTGGTCGCGCTGCAATCTCCGAGTTCACCGATCTGCGCTGGATCACCGTGGAAGATCCCGACCAGCATTATCCGTTCTAGGACGGGATGACAGGCCGTGGCTGGGGCAGAACGAGATAATCGGGCAGTGACGGAGAGGGCTGGTGAGGACAATGCAACGCCGGCTGTCTTCCAGAACGTAATCGGCTATCACCTTCGCCAGGCACAGGAGGCATCATTCGGTGCCTTCAGTGCCGCAGCCGACAAGGCGGGTCTCAAGCCCGGCTGGTACACCATCCTGACGATGCTGGCCGAGCGCGATGCCCTGACGCCGTCCGAGCTTGGGGCCTTGTGCGGACGGGATCGTTCTACGCTGACGTCGACGCTCAAGGGCCTGGCCGCACATGCGTTGATCGTGCGCGAGCGGCGCAGCGAGGACCAGCGCAGCTATGTCGTCCTTCTGACCGACGAGGGGAAACGCGTACAGAAGGCGCTGGCCGAGGTCGCGCACGAACACGATCGGTTGCTCGATACGATATTGGGCAGTGAAAAGGCGCGGTTCCTCGCCGCTCTGAAAACGATCGCTACCCAACTGAACGGCTCCTAATCAAAGCCGCCAATGCCTTTCATGCCGGCTTCGCGCTGGTCGATTCTTCACGCCCCTATTTTTCATGAGTACTCACATGAGCCAGATATCGTCTGCAACAATCACCGCCGGTGGCGCAATTCTCGCCCGGCTAAAGGCGGTTGGCGTTGACTATATCTTTGCCAATTCTGGCACCGATTTCCCGCCCATTATCGAAGGCCTGGCGGAAGCCAAGGCGAAGAACGTGCCTTTGCCTCAGACCGTCATCATTCCGCATGAAAATGCCGCCATGGGCATGGCACATGGCTATTACCTCGCGACCGGGCGGGCGCAGGCGGTCATGGCGCATACCAATGTCGGCCTGGCCAATTGCTCCATCGGGGCCATCAATGCGGCCATGGAACATGTGCCCATGCTGCTATTCTCGGGCCGTACGCCAGTTGTGGAGCAAGGGCGGTTGGGCGCGCGGACCGTACCGATCAGTTGGGGTCAGGAAATGCGCGACCAGGCGGGCATGATCCGCGAAGTGGTCAAGTGGGACTACGAGCTGCGCTTTCCCGAACAGGCCGTGGATATTGTCGACCGCGCATATGCCGTGGCGAATTCCACGCCACGGGGTCCCGTCTATCTCAGCCTTCCGCGCGAAGTGCTGTGTGAACAATGTCCTGCCGACGATCTGGACGCAGCGGCACGCATGGCGCCTGCCGTGTCCACGCCACGCCTCTCGGACATCGAGGCTGCTGTGCAGATGCTTCATGCTGCCAAGCGGCCGCTGATCATTGCCCAGCGCGGCGCCGGCTCCGATGCCGGTTTCGCCTGCCTTTCCGAATTTGTCGATCAATGGGCCATTCCCGTCTGCCAGTATTGGGCGGTGCAACTGGCCGTGCCAACCGGCCATCCCATGGCAATCGGCATGGATCCAGGTCCCTGGCTGGCCGACGCCGATCTCGTCATCGTCATTGACTCGCTGGCACCCTGGTCGCCTGATATCCATACCCTGCCGCCCGACTGCAAGGTTATTCATGTCGGGCAAAATCCACTCTATGCCAATGTGCCGATCCGCAATTTCCGCAGCGATCTTACCCTGGCGGGCGATACCGCCGACGTCATTGAGATGCTCTCAAGCGCTGCCGCGCCCTATCTGGCCCCCACTGACGCTGCTCGACATGCACGTCATGACATGGTCTCGAAAGCCTCGGTCTCACGCCGCCAGGCAGTGGCGCAAGAGGCAGAGAACGGTCGGGGCGATCCGATGAGCAAGGCATTTGTCAGCCAATGCCTGTCACGGGCCATTGCTGGCAGGCGGACGACGGTCCTCTCCGAACTCGGGGCTCCGCTTGAACCCATGGACCTGCGCGAGCACGGTTCCTGGTTCCAGGAGCCGCATTCGGGAGGGCTCGGCTGGTGTTTTCCCGCCAGCCTTGGCATGAAGCTGGCCGATCCGGAGCGCCTCGTCATCGCCACAATGGGCGACGGCTCCTATATGTTCTCCAACCCGGTCGCCTGCCATCAGATCGCAGAGGCGATGGACATCGCCGTGCTGGTCCTCGTGCTCAACAATTCCGAATGGGGCGCTGTGCGCCAATCGGTGCTTGGCGTCTATCCGGATGGATATGCGGCCAGGTCCAACGCCATGCCCTTGGTGTCGCTGGCGCCCACTCCTGATTTTGCCCAGGTGGCATCCGCCAGTCGGGCATGGACGGCAAAAGTTGACACTGCCGAACAACTCCTGCCGGCTCTGGAAACGGGCATTGATCAAGTCATGACAAAAAAACGACACGCCCTGATCGAAATTCGGATCAGCCAATAAGCGGTCGGAAGTGTTGTAGCGCCGTTTATGCTCTCTTGTGTTGCGGGCAGCAGGTTTTGTCGATCGGGACTGGCCTAGTTGCGGTACCCATTTCGGACGGCATCCAGAGGGATGCCATCCGATGGGGGCGGTTGTTAGGATTGAGGCTCAATAGCCTACAGTGAAACGCTGGCGCACATGCGCCGGCTTTTCGATTTCGTCGAGAAGCGCAATGGCATAATCCTCGAAGCTTGCGGATCGCGATGCTCTATCGGAGGGATAGTTCTATGGAGGTGAGAAGACCAGGAGTTCACGCAGGAGGTTTGGTTTGCGCGCAGGTATCGTGCGCTGTATCCTCATCTCAGCAAAATATGCTGAAGCCGGAATAATCAGGCTCGCCTTTTAACCAGCCGTATCTTAGGGCCTATATGAGAATCCACGGCCTTTTATCGTCGGTCAAATACATCGAAGCGGCGGTTCGGCTAAAGAGTTTTGATCTCGCCGCCGAGGAACTGCATGTGACCAGCAGTGCAGTGAGCCAGCAGATCGCGAAGGTCGAGCAGCATCTTGATGTCCGGCTTTTTAACCGGACGACGCGGATGGTGGAGCCGACGGCGGCGGCGATTGATCTGGCCGAGAGCCTGGCCCAGGGCCTGATGCTCATGGATGACGCGCTCAACAAAATCTGCTCTGAACGCGCGCAGGGGCCCGTCAGGCTGACCATCTATCAGACCTGGGCCACAAGATGGCTGATCCCGAGCCTTGGGCGGTTCTACCATGCCTGGCCGGACGTTTCGGTAGAGTTTGAAACCGGTATGCAGGAGGTCGATTTCAATCGCGCCGATACCGACTTCGCCATACGGCAATTGGACACAGACCGGCCCAACCTGCGCGTTACACCGCTTTTCGAGCCGAGCTATATTCCGGTTTGCGCGCCGGAACTTGCCGACAGGATTTCAACTATTGAAGACCTGGCCTCCATTACCCTTATCGCTTCGCAGAACAGGTTGCGGGACTGGCCGCTATGGCTGTCCGTCTGCGCTCCGCAGCTCATCCATCTTCAGCCCAAACTGAAATTCAGCAATTCGACACTTGCTTATCAGGCGGCGATTGCCGGCGCTGGCGTGGTGATCGGACAATCGCACCTGTTGAATAGTGACATCGCGCGAGGTGCCCTGCGCCCGCTGTTTGGGACGGCCGTGGCGGGGCGAGTGTCGCTCAGCTTGGTTGAGCCCAGCGACAGAAAATTACGACCCGCAGCCAAGGCCTTCAGGGAATGGATCATCAGCGAAGCGGAGAGATTCAGGGAGACGCCCAGTTGGATAGAACGCGTCTTTCCGGCCCCCGCTTCGCTACGATGAGATTATTCGGCGCGCGTATGCTTGCCGATGAAATCGCGGATCAACTGCGCCGTATTGCCGGTCTGAAAGCCGGGGTCCCCATGGCCTAGCCCGTGCAGACGCACCAGCTTGCTGTCTGCCCCGGCAAGCCTGAGTGCATAATGGAGCTGCGTGCTCTGCGTATAGGGCACGACCCGATCCTGATCCCCATGCAACAGAAGGAACGGCGGTGCGTCGGGACTGACATAGGTAATCGGACTGGCGCGACGGGCCAGATCGGGCCGTTCGTCCACGCTTGCGCCCAAAAGATCGCGCGCGGGAGCATCGGGAGCGTCGTGATCAACGCCCCCCAGCATAGGCGCCGACATGGATAGAAGATCCGATACGCCATAGATCGAGACGACGCCCCTAATGCGCGCAGATCGCGACGGGTGAAAGTCTTCGACATCGCGTGCCAGGGCCGCCAGATTGACCAGATGCGCGCCCGCCGATGCGCCCGTAAGGACCAGGCGTTCCGGGTCGATCCCGTAGTCTTCCGTATGGGCGACTAAGTGCGACAGGCCGTCATTGACGTCCTGAATCTGGGCCGGGAACTTGTCGGTCGTCGCTAGACGGTAGCCGATGCTGACAAGGGCAAAGCCATGCTCGAGAACGTGCATGACGCGGATCGCACGCTTGTCCCTGCGGACATAGGCGCCGCCATGCACGAAGACCACCACCGGCAACGGGCCTTCTGCGCCTTCCGGAATATAGACATCGTATTTTTGGCGGTCGTCCGTACCATAGGCAATATCCAGCATCGACCGAACGCCGGCCGGCGCTTCTGGAATCGGGTGGGGCGTGCCGTGGTGAACGTATTTTTTGGTTTCGGGCCCTTCGTTGGTCATCATTACCTGTCATATGGCTGAAAGAGGGTCTGTGTGGCAGACCGGAGGGGCGGAAATGCTCGCCCCCCCAGCACGCATTAACGGCGGATGCTCACGCCCAATTCGGCCTCGTACCAATCGGCCAGCCATGCGAAGGCGTCTTCGCTGAGCGCGCTGGCGCCCTCAAATTGTTCGAGAGCTGCTGTTCCGGTGAACTGCGGATAATCGCCGAGCTCGATCTTCGAGCGCTCGATGAATTGGGGGTCGGCCAGCACCTGTTCAAAGGCGGCGAAATAGGTGTCGACGACCGGCTGTGGCGTTTCGGGAGGGAGCACCAGTGCCTTACCGGTCCCGACGGTGGCGACGAACATGGCGAACCAGGCGTCTCGGGCAGGCCCCGACAGCTCTTCGCCGAACGTGTCCTTGTAGATCTCAAGGAAGGTCGGGACGCCGGGAACGGCCGGGTCGCGCCCGATCTCTCCATTGTCTTGAAGGAAGCCAAGCGTCATGAACGGCACCGCCTTGCCTTCGTCGACCAGCGGCTGAACACTGTCGAAATAGACGCCCGGCGACTGGTGATCCATGTTGAATTCGCCACGCTCGAAGGCAATGCGCGCGGCGCCACGCTGTGTGCCGAAGACCGGGTTCACGTTGGCGCCCAGAAGCTTCATGGACAAGATCATCAATGCATCAGTCGATGTCGGCGATGCCGCGCCGTAGACCAGACGGGTATCGCCGATCCCTTCAATGTCGCCGGCATGCTCGGCGCCCGTGCTGGGAGACAGATAGAGGACGCCACCCAACGGGGAGACATAGACCGGAATGAACTGGGTCAGATCGAATCTGATCTGGCGGTCGCGGAGCAGGTTGGCAACGAAGATCGATGACGAGAGGGCCAGCAGATCTTCCCCGGTCTTGCGCGCCGACTGGTTGAACTGGTTCGATCCCGGAATGCCGCCACCGCCCGGCTGGTTCTGCACGACCATGGTGGGATTGTTCGGCAGCGCGTCGTGCAGAAAGGGCGCCAACATGCGCACCAGGGTATCGCTGCCCCCGCCTTCGGCGAACGGCACGGTCACGGTGACGCGGGACAGGTTGACCTCGCTTTGAGCCAGTGCCGGCGCGGCCATGGTCATGCCAGCCGCCAGAACCAGGCATGACGCCGCGATGTGTTTGAGAGTGTATTTCACCGATATCTCCTCCGATGGTGACTAGAAAAACAGGCCTCTGGGCAGGACGAGGCCGGCCAGGTCGGCCATGAACCAGAAAGCCCCGACTCCGATAGCCGCTGCGATCAAGGTCTTGACCGGACTGACCTTGGTAACGCGGTTGAGGAACACGCACAGGAACAGGGCGGCGCCGATGAAAAAGCCGAAGATGCCGACGGCTGCCACGCCAGCCAAGATCAGGGCCGAAGTGGGCAGAAGGCGCGCCTGATCCGCCGGCACGACGGTTTCCTGGTCAGCCAGCTCGACGGATTTGCCGCGCAGCGTCCGGTAGATGACTAGGAGCGAAGCGATAACGCCGACAATCGAGATGCTCAGCGGGAACAGTCGGCCCAGATGCGAGAACTCGTAGACACCGAAAATGGCGACGCCAAACGCCACGACCAGACCGAGCGGCACCAGGGCCTGCTTGGCGCGGGCCGGGAAATCGAACGTACCTTCGCCAGCCTGTTCAGTGTCCACGCTATCCTTGCGCAGAATGCTGGACAGCACGACGAAGGCAATGGCTGCGCCAATGAGCCAGACCAGCGGCCGGGAGACGAACTGCCCCAGGTCATAAACCTGCGCAGCCTGATAGAGAAACACCTCGAGATTGTCTTGCAGCACAAAACCGATCAGGAAGGCCGGCCGGGAATAGGCAAAGCGGCGCAGAACCAAGCCGAGCACACCGAACACGCTCAGAACAGCCAGGTCAAGCGGTGCGCGGCTGACCTGCAGAACCGCAAAGCAGATGACCAGAACCAGAAATGGGGCGATCCAGGCAAAGGGAATAGCCGTCAGACGGGCGAACCAGCCGGAAAGGGCGAAGCACACGGCAGTGCCGATGATATTGGCGAGAGCAAGCGACCAGACGATGCTGTAAGTGAGGTCGAGCTGCCCCTGCACCATGGCCGGGCCCGGCTGGATGCCGATCAACACCATGCCCGAGAGGAAAAGGGCCATCGAGCCCGAGCCCGGAACACCGAAGAGCAGCGTGGGAATAAGCGCGCCACCCAGCACGGCATTGTTCGAGCCCTCCACCGCAATAACGCCGCGAATATCGCCCTTGCCGAACTGGCTCTTGTCCTTGGCGCTGCGCACCGCATGCCCATAGGCGATCCAGTCCACAACGGAGCCGCTGACGCCTGGGAGGGCGCCGATCAGACAGCCGATTCCTGAGGTCCTGACGACGAGCCACTTGTTCTTGATGACATCGAGCACGCCCTGGCGCGCGCCGCTGCCCATTAATGGCCTGTCGGAAATGGACCCGTTCCGCCGCAGCAGATCGACCAACTCGGGAATGACGAAAATGCCGAGCACCGCAGCAATCAGGTTGATGCCGTCACCAAAATGATAGATGCCGAAATCGAGGCGGTATTCACCGGTAGCAGGGGCAGCGCCCACCGTTCCCAGAACCAGTCCCAATGCGCAAGCCGCGATGCCCTTGAACAGGCTGCGGCCGGAAAGCGCAGCGACGCTGGCCAGCCCGAACAACACGAGCATCAGCATTTCGGGCAGACCGAACAGCAGAATGACCTGCCGGGCAGCGAGCAGCACCGCTGTGAGGACGACTGCGCCGAAGAGACCTCCGAGCATCGAGGCGAAGTAGGCGGCTGAGAGGGCTCGCGCCGCTTCGCCTTTCCTGGCCAGCGGAAAACCGTCCAATATCGTCGCTTGGGAACTGGCGGAGCCTGGAACGCCCAGCAAAATGGAGGCGACTGTGTCACCTGTTGATGAAGCGGCCAGCATGCCGATCATCAGTGCCATGGCCGGCACGGGGTCCATGCCGAAAACAAATGGCAGCAGCAGCGAAAGGCCTGCCCCGCCGCCCAGTGCCGGCAGCACCCCCACCACCACGCCCAAAAGTGCGCCGATCACGAGATAAAGCGGCGTCCAACCCGAAAATATCGCCATCAGGCCAGAGAGAATGCTCTCTAACATCCCGATTTCCTCCCTTTTTGGGAAGTTATGTTGGCTGCCGGGGTGTCAGGTCAAACGTATTGCGGATGCGGATTAATAAGCGCAGCTAATTAATAAGGTGGCGATCTGCCGCTTACCTCCAACCCGGTCGATTGGCTTATGTCCTCCTAGGGGTGGATCCAACGAGCAGCGTCTCTTGGGAAATGCTGTGAAGCAGAAACAGCGCAAGACTGATGGCACGAAAGAAATGACGGCCAGCGGCGGTGGCGGGTGCGACGGGTCGTCTTCGCGATAGCGGTGTACTGCGGCGTCCTGTCACAACCGGATCATCTCGTTGATTTGTAATACGAATTTACGATGATCGATTTTAACGATCAATGTCGCTCTATGATCGATTTCAATTATCAACCTCGACTGCCTAGATAGCGTTTGCGAAGTGACTCGCGCTGTTTTCGACAAGGACGCATCTACATGGCACTGATCAACACCCCAATCCTTCCGTTCAAAGCGACGGCTTTCCGTCAGGGCAAGTTCATTGACGTGACCGAAGCCGATGCGCTTGGAAAGTGGTCGGTCTTCTTCTTCTATCCGGCCGATTTCACCTTTGTCTGTCCGACCGAGTTGGGTGATGTCGCCGATCACTACGACACGTTCCAGGCGATGGGCGTGGAGATTTTCTCGGTCTCAACCGATACCCATTTCACCCATAAGGCGTGGCACGACTCCTCCGACACGATCGGCAAGATCCGCTACACCATGATCGGCGATCCAACCGGCACCATCACGCGCAACTTCCAGGTGATGCGCGAGGCTGAAGGTCTGGCCGATCGCGCCACCTTTGTCGTGGACCCCGATGGCGTCATCCAGGCGCTGGAGATCACTGCCGAGGGCATTGGCCGTAACGCCGAAGATCTGCTGCGCAAGCTCAAGGCCGCTCAATATGTGCGCGCCCATCCGGGCGAAGTCTGCCCGGCCAAGTGGCAGGAAGGGGAAGCAACGCTTGCCCCGTCGCTCGATCTCGTCGGCAAGATCTGACGCTTGCACCATACTGATCCTGGCCGGCGATCTGGCCGGGATTTTCTCATCGCCTTTCTAAAAGAGTGAGCCATGCTGGACGCAAATCTCAAAACGCAGCTTAAAGCCTATCTCGAGCGGCTGGTACGCCCGGTCGTCATCACGGCCTATTCGGGCGATACACCCAAGGCGCGCGAGATGGACGAACTGCTTGGCGAGATCGCTTTGCTATCCGACAAGATTTCGGTCGTTACCGGCGATAGCGCAGGCCAGCGCGTTCCATCCTTTGCTCTGACCTCGCCGGGCCAGGATATCCACCTGACCTTTGCCGGCCTGCCAATGGGCCACGAATTCACTTCCCTCGTGCTGGCACTGCTGCAGGTGGGCGGTCACCCACCCAAGGCCGAGCAGGCGCTTCTCGATCAGATCAAGGGTCTTGAAGGCGATTTTCATTTTGAAACCTATTTCTCGCTGACCTGCCAGAACTGTCCTGATGTTGTGCAGGCGCTCAATCTGATGGCGGCGATCAATCCCAATATCCACCATGTCGCCATCGATGGCGCGCTGTTCCAGGAAGAGGTGGCGGCGCGACAGGTGATGTCGGTTCCGACCATCTTCCTCAATGGCACCCATTTCGGTGCCGGCCGCATGGGGGCAGAAGAAATCACGGCCAAGCTGGATAGTGGCGCTGCTGCGCGCGCCAGCAAGACTATCGACGCCAAGGCGCCGTTCGATGTGCTCGTCGTCGGCGGTGGCCCCGCCGGTGCGGCTGCGGCAATCTATGCAGCGCGCAAGGGGATACGAACCGGCATCGTGGCTGATCGGTTCGGTGGGCAGGTCAATGACACCATGGCCATCGAGAATTTCATTTCGGTGCGCCACACCGAAGGCCCGAAGCTTGGTGCTGCACTCGAGGCGCATGTGCGCGACTATGAAGTCGATGTCATGACGCTGCAGTGGGCAAAGACGCTAGAGGCCGTAGGCGATGGCTATCGCGTGACCCTGGAAAGCGGCGCTGCGGTGACCGGCAAATCCATCGTACTGGCCACCGGCGCGCGCTGGCGCAAGATGGGGGTTCCGGGGGAAGAGCAATATCTCAACAAGGGCGTCGCCTTTTGCCCCCATTGTGATGGCCCGCTCTACAAGGGCAAGCGCGTTGCCGTCATCGGTGGTGGCAATTCCGGCGTTGAGGCGGCGATCGATCTGGCAGGGCTGGTCAGCCATGTCACGCTGATCGAATTCGACGGCAAGCTGCGCGCCGACGACGTGCTGCAGCGCAAGCTGCGGTCGCTGGCCAATGTGACCATTCTGATGTCGGCCAAAACCACCGAAGTCATTGGCGATGGCAGCAAGGTGATCGGTCTCAAATATGAGGATCGCAGCAGCGGCGAGCACGTTTCGCTCGCGCTCGACGGCATTTTCGTGCAGATCGGCCTTTTGCCGAACACCGAATGGCTCAAGGGCGTGCTGGAGATTTCGTCGCGCGGTGAGATCGTGGTCGATGCCCACGGCCAGACCTCGCTGCCCGGCGTGTTTGCAGCAGGCGATTGCACAACCACGCCGCATAAGCAGATCATCATTGCGGCTGGTGAAGGTGCCAAAGCGGCGCTCTCCGCATTTGATCATCTGATCCGCGTCAGCGCACCTGCGGAAGAGCAGGCCGCATGAATGCATTGGGGCTGACCGACAGATGAATCTGCGCGATCTTGAATATCTGGTGGCCGTAGCTGACCACCTCAATTTTCATCGTGCCGCAGAGGCGTGCAATATCGGCCAGCCCACGCTGTCGACCCAGATCCGCAAGCTCGAGGAAGAACTGGGTGTAACTCTCATCGAGCGGGGTCAGCGCAAAGTCTTCCTCACCGATATCGGTGCCGATATCGTCGCGCGGGCCCGCCTCGTGCTGGCTGAGATCGAGCAGATGCGTCAGGTGGCGCGCGCGGACACCGCGCAACGCAATCGTCTGCGCCTCGGAATTTTCCCGACGCTAGGACCGTATGTGCTGCCGCATATCGTACCGGGCTTTCGCCGCCAGTTTCCAAATGTCGAACTGCTGCTCACCGAAGAGAAAAGCGGTGTGCTGCGGCAGCAGCTGGCGTCTGGTCAGCTGGACGCCATTCTGCTCGCCGACCCCATCGGCAATCGCTATCACACCGAAATGTCGCTGTTTGACGAACCCTTTTTGCTGGCTGTCCCCTCAGGCCACCGCCTCGCGGGCCAGGACAGCATCACGCCCGAGGATCTGAAAAACGAGAGGCTGATGCTGCTGGAAGAAGGCCACTGCATGCGCGAGCAGGCACTGACGGCCACACACATCGCTGGAGCACGCGAAGAAAAGAACTTTCGCGCAACCAGCCTTGAAACCCTGCGGCAGATGGTGGCGGCCGGTGTCGGCATCACCTATCTACCTGCGCTGGCCTGCCTCTCGACAACCACCAGCGACGGCTATGCCGTGATCCCGTTACGCGGTGCGACTTTTGAGAGGCATATCAGCCTGCACTGGCGCAGTTCATCACCGATGGGCCCGCTATTGGCAGATTTCGGCGCAATGATCAGAACCGAGATCTCGGCTGTGCTTGAAAATGCCGGATTCAGGAGACCGCGATAGAAGCGCATTTTCGTCCAGCGAAAAACGTATTGGCGTCCAAAACTGTCTGCAGACACCGAGATACGGCGCCTGCAGAGATCGGGCCTAATCGCCTGGCCGCATTAGTAGCCGACGGTGAAGCGACGGCGTTCGTGGCGCGGGGTTTCGATTTCGTCGACCAGCGCGATGGCATAGTCTTCGAATGAAATTGAGCTTCCGTTCGGGCCGACCAGCAGCTGATCCGTTCCGAGGCGGAACTTGCCGGTGCGTTCGCCGGCCACAAACGCAGCGGAAGGCGACAGATAGGTCCAGTTGAGGTCCTTTTCCGCCCGCAGCGCATCGAGATAGATTGCACCAGCTGCGGATTCTGCGGCAGCGGCGGCAGGGAATTCCGGGGTGGTATTCAGCAGCACGCCGGGGGCAACTTCAAGGCTGCCAGCACCGCCAACAACGTAATATCGCGGTACGCCGGACGTTTTGACCGCCGTAAGCAGCTGATCCTTGTCGAAATCGGTGAAATGCACCGAGCTGATGATGACGTCATGACCTTTCAAGGTTTCTGCCAGCGCGTCGGGGCTGGAGATGTCGCCCTTGGCCGGCGTCACACCCGGCAGTGCTGCGATCTTGTCCGGGTCCCGGGCAATTGCCGTGACCACATGGTTGCGATTGGACAATTCGGCAAGGATGCGCGAGCCAGCCTGACCAGAGGCGCCGATAAGTGCGATTTTCAATTTTCTTCCTTTCAAGCGAAGTGACTACTGGGCCGCCGAAGCAGCGAAAGTGTTGAGCAGGGCTACGAGATGATCTGCGCCGGCATAGAGATCGTGCCCTTGGACGATGCCGCGCTTGTCACCCACAGTGACCAGCAACTGTGGCACGCCGCTGGTGTTGAGGGCCTGCATCATGGCCTGTGTCTCGGCAATACGGGCGTCAGTCTTGCGAATAAGCTCAGGGTCATTGCGCAGACGTTCGGCAAAAGCTGCGACATTCACGCGCTCCCCTGCCACCGCAGCAGCGACCGCGGCCACGACTTCGATCCTGGACGTGTCCTGGCCGTCGACATAGCGCGCAATCTGGACCTGATGCAGAAACAGCGGTTCGAGCCTGGGGTCGATTTCCCCCAGGGCGACAAGAGCGCGCGTCGAGGGCATGGAGTCAAAGACACCGTCGGGCGCCCGCATGACGCCCTGATGATAGGCATCGGTGAAGACCTGCCCGGTCAACTCGCCTATGCGCGTGTCATTCTTATAGGCATGATCTGCTATCGAGGCGACAGGGCGCGGATGTGCGAATAGACCTGAGGGCTGCATATGCAACTGCCCGGGGAAATGCTCGGCCATGCCATGCACGGCCTGTGCGCTGGCATAGCACCAGCCGCAGAATGGATCGAAAAAATAGTCGAGCCGGATATTTTCCGTGGCCATGTCTGTTTCCTTTGTGAAACGCGGGGCCGTGCGGCTTCGCGTGTTGCAAAGGATATGGCACGCTTGGATTGGCTTATTAAGAGCCGCTAATCGGACAAATTGTTGACTTAAACGAGACAGATCAGGCGTTGGGCATGTTTCCGCTCTGCCGTTCGACCAGCATGTCGACGAATGCGGTCACGCGAGACGGACGGAAGCGTGCTGCAGGAAAGACAAGATAGATGCCACCGCTTGGCAGCGTCCAATCCGAACAGACCCTGAGCAAACGGCCATTCCTTATGTCCTCCCGCACGGCGAAATCCGGCATGACGCCAATGCCAACCCCTTGGAGGATAGCCGAATGCACGGCCTGGGTGGTGTCCAGGGTGAGCAGGGCATGGCTCTCGAGTTCCGCCGTCTGATCGCCTTTCGAAAAGAGCCAGTGCAGCGGTGTGCGCAACATGGAATTGGCGACGAAGGGCAAAGCCGACAGATCTGCCGGATTTGTGATACCGTCCAGCCGTTGCGCAAAGCTCGGTGACGCCACCATGATCTGCTCGAAGCTGCCGATGCGTCTAGCCTTGAGGCTGGAATCGCTGAGCCAGCCAACGCGGATGGACAGATCCAGATCGCCCTTCATCAGGTCGAGCGTCTGGTCATTGAGCCGTATATTGGCCTGACAGTGAGGATAGCGGGCCAGAAAATCAACAATGGTGGGCACAACCATGCTGTTGCCGTAGTCGTGCGGCGCCGTGACCCGCAATGTGCCTCTTGGGGCCGAGCTGTCCTGGGCGATTTCAGAAAATGCGTCTTCGGCGTCGCGGAGGATCTGGGTCGCTTTCTGGTGAAAGACAAGCCCCGCCTGCGTCGGTTCTACCCGGCGCGTACTCCGCACGAGCAGGCGTGCGCCCGCCTCTTCTTCAAGACTGGCGACCTGACGGCTGACGAGCCCCTTGTTGACGCCGAGGTGATCAGCGGCCTGCGTAAAACCACCATGGTCGACAACAGCAACAAAATAGGACAGTCGATTCAGATTGCGCAGCTCGCTCATGCACGCAGACTATCCGAGCTGTCTGTGCACCACAAACGGCATCGTCAGCGGCAATGTCGCGCTTTTGACGCTACTTATCCTGTTCGTCACTCCAGCCCTTGGACCACATCAGCCCGATGATGGCTCCTTTTGCCGATGGCAGTATCCCCAGGGTAAGCACGAGCGTTAGCGGGACCAGCACGTAGATGTAAAATAACGGACTGCCATGCCCATTGACTTCCATGTCCAGCATGACGAAGGCCACGACGTGGATGACCAGTGTAATCACGACAAAAGGCAGGAATAGTCCGGCCTTGTAGTAGGCGAGCGGTTCGCCGCAATTCGAGCAGTTCTCGACTTGCTCAATGTAGTGGTGAAACAGCCATCCCTTACCGCAATTTGGACATTTGCAAATGATTCCCCGCCCGATTGCCGGCCAGGTAGCCTTCTTATTCTGATCGCTTTTTTCAGACAATTTAGACAATCCTTTCGCCCGTGAGAGCTGCTGCGGACCAGATCGAGTTTAGACTATTGTGCCACACGTAAAGCGGCCAATCAGGATTATCTGGTGCTGATCTCACACACAACTAGAGGCATACATTTTCGATGAAAATGTATGCCGTTTTACCGTGCATTTCAATAGCTGGCCCATGCGTTTTGTATGCTTACTGGCGTTTCGTGGCATGAAGTGTATCTAGACGACAGCGCGGGTCTGCAGACTTGGCTTTGCGATCAAGTCCGATAACAGGGTTAGCCCATCCTCGAGTTCACCGCGGTCTGGTGCCACGCCAAGCGATATCCGCACCGCCTCGCTGGGTTGCGGACCAATGGCGAATGCGGAGGCAGGGACGATGGACACCCCGATCCTATCGGCATGTTCTGAAAAATCTGATGCCCGCCAATGCGCTGGCAGATGTAACCACAGATGGTGGCCATGCGGGTCCGCCGCATAGGTCTGATTGCTCAGGATTGACGCCGCCAGCCGCTGCCGTTCCGCATTTTCCTTGCTGATTGCCAATGTCAACTCGTTCAGCGTCCCATCATTGATCCAGCGGCTGGCCAATGCAGACATCAGAGGCGGCGCCATCAGAATAGTCGCGCGCAGGGCGCTGGCCAGACGTTGCGCATGTATGGTGCTGGGCGCGATGACATAGGCCAGCCGCAAGGCTGGGGTGACGCATTTCGAGAGGGTCGCGATGTGCCAGGTGATGTCAGGCGCTAACTCGACGATCGACGGGGCAGAACCGGCCAGCAATGGCGCATATGGATCATCCTCGATGATGACTACGCCATATTTGCGCGCTATGGCGACCACGGCGCGGCGTCGGTCTTCGGGCAAGGTCGCTGTCGTGGGGTTGTCGATACTGGGGACCAGATAAATCGCCTTTGGTGAGATGTCCCGACATGCCCGCTCAAAGGCGTCTGGAACAATGCCCGAGCCGTCCATGCTTAGCGGCGCAATGACCAGGCCCTGCTGGGTCGCAACAGCTTTGAGGCCGGGATAGGTCATCTCGCCCGCAACGAGCACATCGCCCTTTTCAAACAGCGTTTCACTGAGAGCGAAAAGCGCGCTTTGGGCACCGCCGGTCACCACGACGCGGTCAGGCTTCAGATTTGATATGCGCTGCCCCAGCCAGAAGGTGGCCGCCTGTCGATCAGGATCAGTTCCAATGCTGTCCTGATAATGAAGATGCAGCAGTCCGCGCGGGCCGCTTAGGACGTTGGCGATGCCCTGCTGGAAGATCTTCCGCAAGTCAAGCGATGCTGGCTGCGAGGGTATATTCATGCTGAGATCCAGCAGGTGCGGCACAACCTGAGCGCCACCCCCCTCAACGGTCTCGCTTATAAAGGTTCCACGCCCCGCCTGCGCGGAGACCAGCCCACGCCGACGCGCCTCGTTGAAGGCGCGCGTGACGGTGGTGAGGTCAATGCCGAGCGCTTCGGCGATAGCGCGTTGGGCTGGCAGCCTGTCTCCGCGCGCAACGCGGCCAGACCTGATATCGGCCTCCAGAGCCTCGACAATTCCCAGATATTTCATCCGGGCATCTTCAACCAAACGCGGCTTCCACATGTGCTTCGGCTGTCCTGTATGCTTACTGCGCATACAATGTGCTAACACCAGACGCGGTCGGGGGAAAGCCCGCCGCGACCCCGGAGAGTCCTAAGGAGCACTATTCGCCTCAAGGGCTGAATCAGCGTCGGGTGCAAGATCAAGCGCAACAATGGTCAATGTCAGAACAACGATTGGTACTCCGATAAGCGCTGCATAGAAGGCGACATCAATGCCCCAAATCATGCAATCACACAGAATGGCGAGCACAAGGTTCACCATGGTCAGCGGCAATTGCTCGGCCGAAAAGAAACCACTGTAGATCAAGCCCAGGGGATGCATCCCCGTCCCACGCGGGATGACAACCAGCAGCATCCATGCCGCGAGCCCGAGAAAGACGCCTTGCGGGCCCGCATGCAGCCAGCCAAAAGTGAGGGCCATGGCGCTGGTCAGCCAGAGTGCGAAATTTTTGCGTTTCCGTGCGGACTTGAGAAGCTCCTGACGGTTCATAACCTGTCTCTTGGATTGTCGTCGTCGAGAAAATCCGCTGGGCGGCGCCATCGAGCTCGTCATATTGACCGTTGCGTAGAGACCAGAGGAAGGCCATGACGCCGAGAGTTCCAATCGTCAGGGCAATGGGAACAAGAAACAGCAGCGGGCTCATGTCGTCTCCGGCTTGGGTGGTTGCGCGCGCAGCGCATTGAGCGTGACGACGATCGAGCTTGCCGACATGGCCGCTTTCGACGATGCATCTGCCAAAAGTTGTCCGGCCGGTTTCGCAGCAGCATTCGTTTGCAGCGTCACTGCGACATCCAATTTAGGCTAGAACCAACGCTTCGGCCCGAAACTGAAGAGCTCAGTGATCGCACAAGCCCCTGTCAGCGGTGATTTTGCTGAGACAGTCACCAAGCCCCTTGCCCCGCTTTGCCTTCATCTTTAAAAGCGCGGAATACGAGGCGCCACAACTGCCTCTCCTTTCAGGTTATGGCCCTGAAATGCGGGTGTATCTCAATGGTAGAGAAGCAGCTTCCCAAGCTGATGACGAGGGTTCGATTCCCTTCACCCGCTCCAAAAATCACTTAAGTCATTGATTTTTAATTTTTACTGCGCCTAGACGGTGATGCTCGCCATCGGCGCCATCACCTCTACCCGGCCCTTTTTGACCTTGCTGGCAAAGGTGTCGGCGGATTGGTCGAGCAGGCCGAATGTGGCGTAGTGGCAGGGAATGACGAGCTCGAAATCGAAATAGCGATTAACCGCGAGCGCCGCCTCATCCTGTCCCATCGTATAATTGTCGCCCACCGGCACGAGGCCGATCGTGGGTCTGTGCAACTCGTTGATCAGCGCCATATCCGAGAAAATGCCGGTATCGCCCATATGGTAAAGGCGGTGTTCGCCAATGGTCACAATCAGCCCGGCCGGATTGCCGCCGGGAATGAGCTTGCCGTCGTCGGTGATGTAGGAGGCTGAATGCAGTGCGGAGACCATGGCCACCGAGAACGCGCCGAAGTCGCGCCTGCCACCATAATTCATCGAATGGACATTGGAGCCGTCCTGGGTCAGCTCGACATAGTCGCCCATTTCAGGATTGCAGATCAACAGGGCGCCCGTTTTCTTCAAAATGTCGAACGTGTCGCCGAAATGGTCATTATGGCCATGAGTCAAAAGCACATGGGTAACATCGGCAATTGTCGCCTGGTAATCGCCGGTGAATTTCGGATTACGCGTCAGATAGGGATCGAATAGCAGCACTGCGCCTTCGATCGTCACCTTGAAAGCCGAATGGCCGAGATATTGAATCTGCATCTGTCCTCCTAATCCGTCCCCGCGAGGCGGTTGTCGATGATGTCACCCATAACGGCGCATTCAAGCGCAATTTCGCGCACGAAATCGGCCAGCATGGGCCGTTCAAGCGCTGCAAGATTGCGCACGACCATGGCAGTATCACGATGCAGCGGTTCGAAATCCACCGGCGCGATCTCCACCAGCCGTCCCGCTCTGACGTCCTCTGCCACAGCCGAATTCACGAAAAAGCCCAGCCCTTCGCCCTTTATCGCCAGCCGTCGCGCCGGGCCTGTCGGCAATTCCACGCTGGTTTTGGCCAGCCGCACCAGAGCAGCCGCAGTTTCCGGGTCGGCCTGCCACCAGCGTAGGGCAATGACGCGGGGCACCAGCGACAGAACTTCGTCAATGGTTGGTTTGCTCGACAATTTTGCCGCGACATCGGCAGCGACGACCAGAGGCACACGCTCGCGCATGATCACCAGCGGTTCTAGGTCGACGACTAGCGGGTCGATATTGGGCCAGCACAGGATGCCCATTTCCACTTCGCGCTCATGCAGCATGGCAGCGATTTGCGCCTGCCGCCCCTCGCGTACAACCACGTCGACAGCGGGGTATTTCTCCTGAAAGCGTAGCAGGCTCTCGGTGATCAGCGGCGAAACCAAAGTGCGCAATGAAGCAATGGAAACGCGTCCGCGCTCCACACGGCGCAGCGCTTCGCGTCCCTCCTGCGCCGTGCCGATAATGCGGCGCGCATAGGGCAGGAAGGTCATGCCCTGGTCGGTCAGTGTCACCTGCCGCCCGCGCACGAATAAAGACACGCCGAGAAGCTGCTCGAGCGCGCGAATACGCATCGAGGCCGTAGCCTGCGTGATGTTGAGATAGGCAGCGGCTTTGGTGAAAGACTGGTCGCGGACGATCCGGTCAAAAGTGCGAAGCTGGTCGAGGTCCATAGGAAAGGCTTATGCGATGCGCGAATATTCGCTTATCTAACGCCTTCTCTATAGGTGCTGTCTATATGTCAGCTGACGCAGATCACGTCTTGTTCGCCAATCGCGAGCGCTCGGCCTGCGCAATTTTTTGGGCGCGGGCTTTGGCTGCGTCATCAGCCACCGCATCGCCCATATGCGACCGTCCGCGTTTCCTGGCCAGATCCATCTGTTTCTGCCGCTCGGCAGCAGCGGCATGTTTTGCGGCGTCATGTGCGCAATAAGGGCAGGAAACACCCTCGTGATAATCCTCATGCGCTCGGTCGGCCTCGGTCAGCGGGTGGCGACAGGCACGGCAGAGCGTGGCATTACCCAGTTCCAGCCCGTGGCCGACCGAAACACGCTCGTCGAAGACAAAACATTCGCCGGAGAAGCGGCTTTGGTCCTCGGGGATCACTTCGAGATATTTCAGGATTCCGCCCTTAAGGTGGAAGACCTCCTCAAAGCCCTGGCTCAGCATATAGGAGGACGCCTTTTCGCAGCGGATGCCGCCCGTGCAGAACATGGCGACCTTCTTGTCGCGGGCCGGATCGAGATTTTTAGCCACGTAGTCTTTGAACTCGACAAAGCTCTGCGTGTTGGGATCGATGGCGCGCTGAAAGGTGCCAATCCCCACTTCGTAGTCATTACGCGTATCGAGCAGCACCACATCATTACGCTCGATCAGTGCGTTCCAGTCCTCCGGCTCGACATAGGTGCCCACTTCCCGGTTCGGATCCACCTGCGGCGCGCGCAGGGTGACGATTTCCGGCTTGAGCCGCACCTTCATCCGCAGGAAAGGCGCGGTTTCGGCAAAGGAATATTTCAGCTCCGCACCGGCGAGCCGTTTGCCGAACGGACCACTCTCGAAGAGATAATCGCTAAGCGCATCAATCGCTTCATGAGAGCCGGCCACCGTGCCGTTGATGCCCTCGGGCGCCAGGATCAGCGTGCCCTTTATGCCATGCACGCAGCAGAATTCGGCCAGCGGCGCCTTGAGCGCCTCGACGTCGGGCAGGGCGGCGAATTTATAGACGGCCATCACCTTGTATGGATGATCGGGCTGGGGCAGATTGGTCATCGACTTTGAGCTGTGCGCGTTCATGTGCCTGCCTCATATCAAAGACCGGTCCCGGCGTCACGGGCGGTTGCAGCCAATAAATCGGGAGGATGATCATGACCTATCGGGCTGATCCCGCGCGCTATGATTCCATGCAGTATCGCCGTTCAGGCAAATCGGGCCTGAAGCTGCCTGTTGTAAGCCTCGGGCTCTGGCAGAATTTCGGGGGCACCAGAGATTACCCCTCGGCCATGGAAATCCTCGGCTACGCGTTCGATCAGGGCATTACCCATTTCGATCTCGCCAACAATTACGGCCCGCCTGCCGGATCGTCGGAGGAATTGTTCGGCACGGTCATGGCCCGGGATTTCCGCCCCTATCGCGACGAGATGATCATCTCCACCAAGGCCGGCTACAACATGTGGCCCGGCCCCTATGGCGAATGGGGCAGCCGCAAATATGTGCTGGCCAGTCTTGATCAGTCGTTGAAGCGTATGGGGCTCGACTATGTCGACATTTTCTATTCCCACCGCTTCGACCCCGATACGCCTCTCGAAGAGACCATGGGAGCGCTCGCCCATGCCGTGAAATCGGGCAAGGCGCTCTATGTCGGCATTTCCTCCTATCCGGAAAAGGAAACCCGCGAGGCGCACCGAATATTGAAGGAAATGGGCGTAGCCACCACCATTCACCAGCCCTCCTATTCAATGATTAATCGCTGGATTGAAAACGACAAGACCATCGACGCCTGTGGCGAGCTAGGCATTGGCGTCATCGCCTTTTCGCCGCTGGCGCAGGGCGTGCTCTCGGGCAAATACAATTCGGGCACTGCCGCCGGATCGCGGGGCGACAATCCTAATGGCACGCTGCGCGCCAGCCATATCGAACCGCGCGTACTCGAAGCGGTTGATAAAGTAGCCGAAATCGCCCGTGCCCGGGGCCAGTCCATGGTTCAGCTTGCGCTTTCCTGGGTGTTGCGCCGCAAGGAAATGACCTCGGCGCTGATCGGTGTTCGTACGCTCGATCAGCTCAAGGATAATCTTGGCGTCCTCAACAATCTCGATCTCAGCGATGACGAAGTTGCCGCCATCGACGAGGCCACCAAAGGCGGCCAGATGGAACTGCATCCCCGCCCTCAGGGCTGGCTGCGCTAGGCAATCCTGTTTGGCTTCCTTTGCTGCAACAAACTCGGTGCTGCCCTCGGACTTGATCCGAGGGCCAGTGTGGCGCCCGCTATGCTGAGTTGATGAAAACCGAGGATGGCACTCGGGTCGCACCCGCGTGCAGTGGGACGTCCGTATAAATTTACGCGCCTCACACCATCAACGACTGCAGCGCACCCATCGCGGCCATCGAGCCAGCGTAATTTGTGAAGGTGACCGAATGCATGCCGGTGGCGAGGTCACCCGCAGCGAAAATGCCGGGTCGGGAACTTGCCTGCATCTCGCCCACGGCAATCATCGTGCCGGTCGGCGTCTCCTTCATATCCAGTCCCAGTTGCACATGCAGGTTCGCGGAGGGCCGATTGCGCGGATGCGCAAATAGCGCTGCCAGCGGCAATGTTTTTCCGCTCTCAAGCGTCACATTTTGCAGAATTCCGTCTTCCTGCTGGATCGATGCCAGCCGCTCATTTTCGATCTGCACGCCACGCTGTTCGAGCTTGTGCCGCTCCTCTGCAGTGATTTCGTGCCCGTCGAGGATCAGCGTCAGGCTATCGGTCCAGTTGGCGTAAAGCGCAGGCATGTGCAGCGAAAACGGTCCGGCATAGAGCAGACCCCATTTGCGCCCAGCCACTTCGTAGCCGTGGCAGAAGGGGCAGTGGATCACAGTCTTGCCCCAGCTTTCTGCAAAGCCGGGAATTGCGGGGAATTCATCGACAATCCCATAGCTGAGGATCAGCCGACGCCCCTCGATCACCGCGCCGTTTTCGGTGGTGACCACGAATGCATCCGGCTCGCCGCTAACCGTGACAGCCTTGCCACTGACCAGTTTTACGCTCGGATAGGCCGCAACCTGCCGCCGCGCCTCTGCCAGAATGGTGGATGGCGGTGTTCCGTCATGGCCAAGGATATTATGCGCGGCTTGCGCATAGCGGTTCCGGTTGAGGCCGGTATCGAACACTGTGACCTTGCGGCGCGCGCGGCCAAGCTGCATGGCAGCGGTCAGGCCCGCAAACGAGCCGCCGACAATGATGACATCCTGCATGGGACATTCCTGCGATCTGCATTTCAGGTAACTTTAAATGTTTCTTGTTAGTCAAAATGTCAAGTGCCCGGTTCCGAATGGGCAGGGTCTGGGTTAGGATTGAGCCGAATTCAGGAGGAATGTATGCGTCGTCACCTCATCGCCCTGGCCGCTGTTTTGGCCGTTTCCAGTCCAGTTCTGGCTTTTGACGATGCGATTCAGTCTTTCACCGATCACTTCAAGACCGGAAAGCCGGTGCCGTCCTCCGCGCTTCCCATGTTGATGCTGGAAGCAGAGGTCTGGTGCTACAATCAGCGCGAGGACGAATGCGGCTGGTCCGAGATTTATCTCAGGGATGACGGCCAGAGCGTGCGTTACGAATTGTCCAACCCCTGGAGCGAGGATGTGGACATCGCTTATGTGTCCGAGATCGAACTCCGGGATAACGGTCAGATATGTGAGATCGGTTTTGACTGGCTACCGTCTCTACGCGCCTATGGCCGTGAGGATGGCCTGTCACTGGAAGGGCGCGATCTGGAAGATATGCGCCAGCGCGTTTTCAATGTTGTCGACCCGGCGCAAAGCAGCGATTGCTACAGCTACATCTATGAAGGCTATGACGAGGATCGTCAGACTGTCACTCTGACCCAACGCCAGTATATCGGCGGAGAATATCAGGCCGGCATGAACGCTGAAGTGACCTTGCACTTCGATCAGGACAGCGCCAACCAGCTTGGCTGGTATTACTGAGCGGGCGCTGCGACGGGGTCAGGAGAGGCGTTGATCGCCCCTCCCGCAAAGCGTCTAGCTCAGCAAGCCATTGCGCAGGCTCTCGGACAATGGGGCAGGGCGCTCCACCGGGGTTTTGATCTTGACCGTGCGACCATCGCGTGCGGCGTGCTCGAAAGCTTCCATAACCTCGAGCACATGCAGCGCCAGATCGCCATTGGCGCGATGAGGCCGGTTGTCGAGAATACCCAGCGCCATATCGGCCACGCCCAGCGAGCGATAATTGCCATCGGCATAGGGCTGTTCCACGACAACCGGCGTCCATTGCGCGTCGCGCCCGCGTTGACGGACTTCCAGATCGCCGCCGAAGAAGTTCGGATCGGGCACGATCAGGCTCTGCTCGGTGCCATAAATTTCAAGCGGCACATGCTTGTGCGCCGCCACGTCGAAGCTCATGGCAATCTGAACGATAGCGCCATTGGCAAAGTCCAGCGAGCCGGTGACATGGGTGTCGATATGCACCGGCATGGTCTGTCCCTTCTTGGGCTCAGAGCTGATTGTGCGCTCCGCGCGCAGCCGCGATGACATGGCCGAAACCCGCGCTACCGGGCCAAACAGATTGACCAGATCAGTGATGTAGTACGGCCCCATGTCGAGCATCGGCCCGCCGCCAAGGTCGTAATAAAAGGCCGGATCGGGATGCCAGCTTTCGTGGCCTGGGCATTGCATATAGGCCGTGCCGCCGATCAGCTGACCCAGAGCGCCGCTATCGACCACGGCACGCGCCTGCTGGTGCGATCCGCCAAGGAAAGTGTCGGGTGCCGAGCCGATGCGCAGGCCTGCCGCATTGGCAGCGTCGAGCAGCTTCCTTCCTTCAGCGAAGGTAATGCCGAGCGGCTTTTCCGAATAGACATGCTTGCCCGCAGCAAGGCATTTGAGGCCGACATCGACGTGAGCGCGTGGAATGGTGAGGTTGATTACCAGGTCGATGGTCGGATCGGCCAGCATGTCGTCGACCGTCAGGGATTTCAGTCCGAATTCAGCTGCCCGCGCCGAAGCGGCCTCAGGGCGCATGTCGGAGAGCGCTTTGACATCGAGCACGGGAAATCCCGGCATGCCGTCCTTGCCCAGAATGGCCTTCAAGTAAGCCGACGAAATATTGCCGGTACCGATGAAACCGATACCGAGGCGCTTGTCAGACATGCGCGCTATCCTCCCTGATATACGTGCATCAGACTATCGGTATGCGCTCGGAGTCGAAAGGGGGGAGTTGAAGAATTGAGGACATTCCAACGCGCTCTTTCAGTTCTATGTCATCCCGCCTTGGTTTCCGGTTTGGGTCTGGGGGAGAGGCCATGCATGAACAGCTGTTCGAGATAGCGCGCCGCATCCTCAAAGCGCCCTTCGCCATTGCGGTCCTTGCCGAGAACAGCGCGCACCTGCACGTCGAAATCGGCATAGTGCTGGGTGGTGGCCCAGATCGAAAAAATCAGGTGGTAAGGATCGGTGCGTGCAAGCCGGCCCTGATCCATCCAGACCAGCATCACAGCCGCTTTCTCATCGACGAGGTTTTTCAAATCCACCTCGATCATGTCGATGACATGTTCGGCGCCGCGCAGCATTTCATTGGCAAAGAGGCGGCTTTCTTGCGGGAAGTCTCGCGCCATTTCGAGCTTGCGGCGGATATAGGAGCGAATTTCGGTGAAAGGGTCGCCGGTTTCGTCCATGTCGCGCAAAGGAGCCAGCCAGGTATCGAGCAGGGTGCTGATCAGGCTGCGGTGAATCTCTTCCTTTTTTGGGAAATAGTAGAGCAGGTTGGGTTTGCTCATCCCCGCGACTTCGGCGATCTGGTCGATGGTAGAGCCGCGAAAGCCGTGCACTGAAAACACCTCCAGCGCCGCCTCCAGAATAATGTCCTGCTTCTCCTTTTGGATGCGGGTCAACGGACGCTTGCGGGGGGGCGCTTCTGAAGCGGCAGCAGAATTCACTTTTCGCGGTGCCATTTTCGCCTTGCGGGAATGTGTAGGGATGCTAACATTTTTCCAACTGGTCAAAATTTCTTGGGTTCGCGTTCCAACGTCAAGCCAAAAAGGAAAACCAGCTCAACATTCGGGAGCGAGAGTTTCGTGTCCACTTCATCCAACGTTGCGCCGAACGATCTCAGCGCGTTCTGGATGCCCTTTACGGCAAACCGGCAGTTCAAGAAATCCCCGCGCATGTTCGTTGCGGCCAAGGATATGCATTATACGACCAGCGATGGCCGGCAGGTGCTGGACGGCACGGCGGGGCTGTGGTGCGTCAATGCCGGGCACGCACGGCCAAAGATCGTCGAAGCCATTGCCAAGCAAGCTGCCGAACTCGATTACGCGCCCGCTTTCCAGATGGGGCACCCTAAGGCGTTCGAGCTGGCTAATCGGCTGGTGGATCTGGCGCCCGAAGGGCTCGACCATGTTCTCTTCACTAATTCGGGCTCTGAATCGGTCGAAACGGCTCTCAAAGTGGCGCTGGCCTATCACCGGGTGAAGGGCGAGGGCAGCCGCTTCCGCCTGATCGGGCGCGAGCGCGGCTATCACGGCGTCAATTTCGGCGGCATTTCCGTTGGGGGCATCGTGCCCAATCGCAAGATGTTTGGCACGTTGCTCACCGGCGTTGATCACCTGCCGCATACGCACAATCTTGCCAAGAATGCCTTTTCGCGCGGCGAGCCGGAACATGGCGCTGACCTCGCCGATGAACTCGAACGCATTGTGGGTCTGCATGATGCTTCCACCATCGCTGCGGTGATCGTCGAGCCGGTGGCTGGATCGACCGGCGTGCTCATTCCACCGCCGGGTTATCTCAAGCGCCTGCGCGAGATCACCAAAAAGCACGGCATATTGCTGATCTTCGACGAAGTCATCACCGGCTATGGTCGCCTTGGCACCCCGTTTGGTGCCGACTATTTCGGCGTTACCCCCGACATCATGGTCACCGCCAAGGGCCTGACCAATGGCGTCATCCCCATGGGGGCGGTGTTCGTCTCCAAGGACATTCACGACGCCTTCATGACAGGGCCCGAACACGTCATCGAATTTTTCCACGGCTATACCTATTCGGGCAATCCGATCGCTTCGGCGGCAGGGCTGGCGACGCTCGAAACCTATAAGGAAGAAGGCCTGCTCACCCGTGGGGCTGACTTGGCTAAGGTCTGGGAAGACGGGTTGCATAGTCTGAAAGGCCTGCCGCATGTCATCGACATCCGTAATATCGGGCTGGTCGGTGCCATCGAGCTTCAGCCCATTGACGGGCAGCCGACCAAGCGCGCCTTTTCGGCTTTCCTCAAGGCGTATGAACAGGGCCTGCTCATTCGCACCACCGGCGACATCATTGCGCTGTCTCCGCCGCTGATCATTTCTGAAAGCCAGATCGATCAGATCATTTCGACCCTCTCGGGCATCCTCAAGACGCTTGAGTAAAATGGAACAAACATTCTATAAGATGGAATATAGAATTTTTATTCCTGCCAAGGAGAGGATTACCTGATGCAGATCATCGAGAATGCCATCGGCGGAAAGCGTTCTGTGTCGAGTTCGACGCGGCGCGTGCCTGTATTCAACCCGGCCACCGGCGAGCAAAGCGCTGAGCTGCCATTGTCCACCCTGGATGAGCTCAATCAGGCGGTGGCCAATGCGGTCAAGGCGCAGGTCGCCTGGGGGAATACCCCGCCGATGAAGCGCGCCCGCGTCATGTTCAAGTTCAAGGCGCTGCTCGACCAATATGCCGACGATCTCGCCCGCGAGATTTCCAAGGAACACGGCAAGGTGCATGACGATGCGCTGGGCGAAGTGGCGCGCGGCATCGACTGCGTGGATTTCGCCTGCGGCATTCCGCAATTGCTCAAGGGCGAATTCAGCCGCAATGTCGGCCCCAATATCGATACCTATTCCGACCGTCAGCCGCTGGGCGTGGTGGCGGGCATTACCCCGTTCAATTTCCCGGCCATGGTGCCGATGTGGATGTATCCGGCGGCCATCGCCTGCGGCAATGCCTTCATTTTGAAGCCCTCGGAACGCGATCCGTCTGCGCCCATGCTGGCCTGGAACCTCTTCATGGAAGCTGGCCTCCCCGAAGGCATTTTGCAGGTCATCCATGGCGACAAGGAAATGGTCGACGGCATTCTCGACCATGCCGACATCAAGGCCGTCTCCTTCGTCGGCTCCACCCCGATTGCCGAATATGTCTATCAGCGTGGCACGGCCAACGGTAAGCGCGTGCAGGCGCTGGGCGGTGCCAAGAACCACATGATCATCATGCCCGATGCCGATCTTGATCAGGCAGCGGACGCCCTGATGGGCGCGGGCTATGGCTCGGCTGGTGAACGCTGCATGGCCATTTCGGTGGCTGTGCCGGTGGGCAAGGAAACCGCCGATGCGCTTGTCGCCAAGCTCAAGCCGCGCGTCGAAAGCCTCAAGATCGGCCCCTCGACCGACAAGGACGCCGAAATGGGTCCGGTGGTCACCAAGATGCACCGCGACAAGATCGTCGGTTACATCGACAAGGGCGAGGAACAGGGCGCGTCGCTCGTGGTCGATGGCCGTGGCTTCAAGCTGCAGGGCTATGAAAACGGCTATTATGTCGGTGGCACTTTGTTCGACAATGTCGAGCCGCATATGGACATCTACAAGGACGAAATCTTCGGCCCCGTACTCTCCGTTGTGCGCCGCGACAGCTTCAAGGATGCGGTCGATCTGATCCATGGGCACGAATATGCCAATGGCACGGCCATTTTCACCCGCGACGGCGACGCAGCCCGTGAATTTGCCGACAAGATCGAAGTGGGCATGGTGGGCATCAACGTGCCGATCCCGGTGCCGGTGGCCTACCACTCCTTCGGCGGCTGGAAGCGATCGCTGTTCGGCGATCATTCGATCTACGGACCCGAAGGCGTCCACTTCTACACCCGCCTCAAAACCGTCACCAGCCGTTGGCCCGCCGGCATCAAGGGCGGCGCGGAATTCAGCTTCCCCAGTGTGAAGTAGGGAATATGGTCAGCGTCAAACATCCATCGCTGACCAGCCTCCCCCACTCCTTCGGGAGCGGGCCTTCCCCGCTCTCTCCAATGCCTTCCCGGCCCTGCCATGCGCTTGATTGCGATGGCGGGGCTTTTTGTTTCGACCTACCTCACGAGTAAATCCGCATGACCTCTCCCGGCGAAAATCTTCGTATCAATGGTAACCGGCTCTGGGAGAGCCTGATGGACATGGCAAAGATTGGTCCTGGCATTGCCGGTGGCAATAATCGACAGACGCTGACCGATGAGGACAAAGCGGGGCGCGAACTGTTTCAAAGCTGGTGCGAGGATGCGGGCCTGACCATGGGCGTCGACCAGATGGGCACCATGTTCATGACGCGCCCCGGCACCGATCCCGATGCTTTGCCGGTCTATATCGGCAGCCACCTCGATACCCAGCCGACCGGTGGCAAATATGATGGCGTGCTCGGCGTGTTGGCGGGGCTCGAAGTCGTGCGGTCGATGAACGATCTCGGCATCAAGACAAAGCACCCAATCGTTGTCACCAACTGGACCAATGAGGAAGGCGCGCGTTTCGCCCCCGCCATGCTGGCATCCGGCGTCTTTGCAGGCGTCATCCCGATGGACCACGCCTATGCCCGCACGGACATGGACGGCAAAACGTTTGGCGATGAGCTGGAACGCATCGGCTGGGTCGGTGACGAACAGGTCGGCGCGCGCAAAATGCACGCCTATTTTGAATATCACATCGAGCAGGGCCCGATCCTTGAAGCCGAGGACAAACAGATCGGCGTCGTTACCCATTGTCAGGGCCTGTGGTGGCTCGAATTTACCCTCACCGGCAAGGAGGCCCATACTGGCTCGACGCCGATGACCATGCGCGTCAATGCCGGGCTCGCCATGTCGCGGATCATCGAGATGGTGCAAGAGGTAGCCATGGCCGCTCAGCCGGGCGCTGTCGGCGGCGTGGGACAGGTCAAGTTCACACCCAATTCGCGCAATGTGCTGCCCGCCAAGGTGGTCTTCACCGTCGATATCCGCTCGCCCGACATCGAAAAACTCAACGGCATGCGGGCGACAATCGAAAAGCGCGCGGCGGAAATTTGCGCCGAAATCGGCGTCGGCTGCGCGGTGGAGGCCATTGGCCATTTCGATCCAGTAACGTTTGACCCTACGCTGGTGAGCCGCGTACGCAGCGCTGCCGAGAAGCTAGGCTATTCTCACATGAACATCATTTCCGGTGCCGGGCACGATGCCTGCTGGACGGCCAAGGTGGCGCCCTCCACCATGATCATGTGCCCATGCGTCGATGGCCTTTCGCATAATGAAGCCGAGGAAATTTCACCCGAATGGGCTGCCGCCGGCTGCGACGTGCTGTTTCATGCCGTGGTCGAGACGGCGGAGATTGTGGACTAAAAATAAGATTTCGGACCCGTTCCGCGCTCAGGAGAAAGGCGCGAGGACGGGCAGGAAAAATGACAGGGAACGTATTATGAGCAAAGTCATCAAGGGCGGCACGGTCGTCACCGCCGATCTTTCCTACCAAGCCGATGTGAGGATCGAGGGCGATGTCATCGTCGAGATCGGACAGAGCCTGTCCGGCGACGAAGTTCTGGACGCCACCGGTTGCTACATCATGCCGGGCGGCATCGATCCGCATACCCATCTCGAAATGCCGTTCATGGGCACCTATTCGGCCGATGATTTCGAGAGCGGTACGCGTGCGGGTCTTGCGGGCGGCACGACGATGGTGGTGGATTTCTGCCTGCCCAACCCGGACCAGAGCCTGCTTGAAGCCCTCAAAATGTGGGACAACAAGACCGGCAAGGCCAGCGCCGATTATTCCTTCCACATGGCCATCACCTGGTGGGGCGAGCAGGTCTTCAACGAAATGGCCGAAGTGGTCGATCGCGGCATCACCAGCTTCAAGCATTTCATGGCCTATAAGGGCAGTCTGATGGTCAATGACGACGAAATGTTCGCGTCATTCCAGCGCTGCGCGGCGCTTGGCGCGCTGCCGCTGGTGCATGCCGAAAATGGCGACGTGGTCGCGGCGATGACGGCAAAACTCCTGGCTGAAGGCAATACCGGGCCGGAGGGTCATGCTTATTCGCGGCCGCCGGAAGTCGAGGGTGAAGCCACCAATCGCGCCATCATGATCGCCGATATGGCGGGCGTGCCGCTTTATGTGGTGCACACAAGCTGCGAGCAGGCGCATGAAGCCATTCGCCGCGCCCGCCAAAAAGGCATGCGAGTCTATGGCGAGCCGCTGATCCAGCATCTGACGCTGGACGAGAGCGAATATTTCAACCCCGACTGGGACCATGCAGCGCGGCGCGTTATGTCGCCGCCTTTCCGCAACAAGCAGCATCAGGATTCGCTCTGGGCCGGACTGCAATCCGGTTCGCTCTCCTGCGTCGCAACCGATCATTGCGCCTTTACCTCCGAGCAGAAGCGCAATGGCGTGGGCAATTTTGCGAAAATCCCCAACGGTACGGGCGGGCTTGAAGATCGTCTTCCAGTGCTGTGGACCGCTGGCGTCAATACTGGTCGCCTGACGCCGAACGAATTCGTCGCTGTGACCTCGACCAATATTGCCAAAATTCTCAACATGTACCCAAAAAAGGGTGCAGTGCTGGTCGGAGCTGATGCCGACCTGATCGTGTGGGACCCCAAGCGCAAGAAGACCATCAGCGCCAAGAGCCAGCAATCGGTGATCGACTACAACGTGTTCGAGGGTTTTGAAGTGACGGGTCTGCCGCGCTTCGTGCTCAGCCGCGGCAAGGTTTCTGTCACAGAAAACGAGGTCAAGGCAGAGCCGGGCCATGGCAAGTTCGTGGCCCGCGAAGCCAAAAATCCTGTGAACCGGGCGCTGAGCCAGTGGAAGGACATCGTCGCACCGCGCAAGGTTGAACGTAGCGGCATTCCGGCGACGGGGGTCTAGTTGGCAGCACGCTGATGAAAAAGGAGGCACATGCTGAAAAGGGCGGGATGAAAAGGGATAAAAATCCCGCATTTCCGGAGATCGGCATGGGTCTTGCAATCAATCTTGCCGAAGGCAAGCGCAACTGGATCGGCGGGCTCATGTCCCGCCCAATCCAGCCGTAGACAAGTTTAAGAGGGGCTGAGCTTTTGTCCGACACGTCGTCCAGTCATGCAGCGGGAGGCCCGGCGGGCGCAAGCACTCCGGTTGTCCGCGCCGAACATCTTGGCCTCACCTTTCCAGCCGGAGACGGCGATGTCGTGGCGCTGAGCGACGTCAATCTGACCATCGACAAGGGCGATTTTGTTTCTTTTATCGGTCCATCTGGCTGCGGCAAGACCACGTTTTTGCGCACCATTGCCGATCTCGAAAAGCCGACATCGGGTACGTTGACCGTCAATGGTCAGACGCCGGAAAATGCCCGCAAGGACCGGGCCTATGGCTATGTGTTCCAGGCGGCCGCGCTCTACCCCTGGCGCACCATCGAGAAGAACGTCGCCCTGCCTCTGGAGATCATGGGCTATAGCCAGGCCCAGCAGAATGAACGGGTCAAGCGCACGATGGGGCTGGTGAACCTCTCCGGTTTCGAGAAGAAATATCCCTGGCAGTTGTCGGGCGGCATGCAGCAGCGCGCCTCCATTGCGCGAGCGCTGAGCTTTGATGCCGACCTGTTGTTGATGGACGAGCCATTTGGGGCGCTGGACGAGATCGTCCGCGATCACCTCAATTCTGAATTGCTCAAGCTCTGGGACCGCACGCAGAAGACGATTTGCTTTGTCACCCATTCGATTCCCGAGGCAGTTTATCTGTCCACCAAGATCGTGGTGATGTCGCCCCGCCCGGGTCGGGTGACGGACATCATCGAAAGCACACTCCCGCGCGAACGCCCGCTCGATATCCGCGAGACGCCGGAATTTCTGGAGATTGCGGCGCGCGTGCGCGACGGCCTGCGGGCAGGGCATTCTTATGATGAGGAGCATGTGTGATGGGGATGTGGCTTTCACCCCCCCTCCCATCCTCCCCCGCAAGGGGGGAGGTGTGGCATCGCATGTCTGGCTGGATCGAGCCTCCATCACCGGCCCGGCACCTCCCCCTTGACGGGGGAGGCTGGGAGGGGGTGCCGGTTAGGCAGGATGGATCGCCATGACGCGTATCATCCCCATTCTCACCGTGCTGCTCGCCATCCTGCTCTTCTGGTACGCCATGGCCGTGCACATGAATGCGCCCTGGCAAAACATCCTCAATGGCCGGGCAAATCTGGAAAATGTCCCCGTCACCGATTTCGCGCTACAGACCTGGGCGCAGGACAAGCCGGTGCTGCCCGCGCCGCATCAGGTCGTGTCCGAAATCTGGAACGCCACCGTCGCGCTCGACATCACGTCCAAGCGTTCGCTGGCTTACCACGGCTGGATCACGCTGTCGGCCACACTGCTCGGCTTTGCCTTTGGTACCGCGCTCGGCGTGGTTCTCGCGGTCGCCATCATTCACAATGACGCCTCTGACCGCTCGCTCATGCCCTGGATCATCGCCAGCCAGACCATTCCCATTCTGGCCGTCGCGCCAATGGTCGTCGTCGGGCTGGGTGCGGTCGGGTTGACCGGGCTGATCCCGAAATCGCTGATTTCGATGTATCTCAGTTTCTTCCCGGTCGTGGTCGGTATGGTCAAGGGTCTGCGCTCGCCCGAAGGCATCCAGCTCGATCTGATGCGCACCTATGACGCCAATGGCTGGCAAACCTTCTGGAAGCTGCGTTGGCCGGCGGCGATGCCGTTCCTCTTTGCCTCGATGAAGGTGGGCATTGCCATTTCGCTGATTGGTGCGGTGGTGGCCGAACTCTCCAATGCGTCGGGCGGCGGTCTAGGCGTACGCCTGCTCACCGGCTCCTATAATGGGCAGACCATCCAGATCTGGGCTGCGCTGTTTATTGCGGCGGGGCTGGCTGCGGTGCTGGTGGCCATTGTCGGGAGCGCCGAAAAATGGGTGAATGGCCGCATGGGAGTACGCGCATGATCCGCACACTCTCGCTGTTTCAAGTCTATCTTGCGCTGGTTGCAGGCGGCTGTAGTTTTTTCGGCCTTTTGGCGACGCTCCCGACATTGGGCAGCGCACCACTGCTGCAGGTGTTCTTCACTTTTGGGGCCCTGTCTCTACTACGTTTCGTGCTGCCCTGGCGCTTCTGGCTCGACGGGTTCATGGCCGGGCTGGGTGCCTGGGCGCTGATCGCGTCACTGCCGGTGGGCGCCATGCCCATCCATTATTGGCTGGCGCTGATCGCTGCCTGGGCTTTTGCGTGGCTCTTTGTCGAACGGCTCTCGGCAGCCATTCGCGCCGGCAAATTGCCGGATACCGGCAAAGGCCTGCTTATCCCCTTGGTGTTCGGGCTGGCGCTGCTGGTGGTGTGGGAAGTGATCACGCGCGGGGCCAATGTGCCGCCGGTGCTGCTGCCGCCGCCCTCGTCCATCGGCTCACGCATCGCGGTGGAGGCCGGGACAGGCCTGCTCTGGGCCGATTTCGTCCAGACCTTCATCAAGTCGGTGCTGCCCGGCTATGCCATTGGTTGCCTTGCCGGGTTGGGCGTGGCGATCCTCGTTGACCGATCGCCCTTCCTCAAGGCCGGGATCATGCCGATCGGCAATTTCATGTCGGCGCTGCCGATCATTGGGATCGCGCCGATCATGGTCATGTGGTTCGGCTTCGATTGGCAGTCCAAGGCTGCCGTCGTCGTCGCGATGACCTTCTTTCCGATGCTGGTCAACACTGTTGCCGGGCTCAATGCTGCCTCGGTGATGGAGCGCGATCTGATGCGCACCTATGCTGCCAATTACTGGCAGACGCTATTGAAGTTGCGGCTCCCCGCTGCGGGCCCCTTCATTTTCAACGCCCTCAAGATCAACTCGACTTTGGCCCTGATCGGCGCAATCGTAGCGGAATTCTTCGGGACGCCCGTTGTGGGAATGGGCTTCCGGATATCGACCGGGGTGGGGCGTCTCGCCATCGACCTGGTCTGGGCGGAGATCGCTGTTGCGGCGGTCGCGGGGTCCGCCTTCTACGGGTTGATTGCCCTTATCGAGCGGGGCGTCACCTTCTGGCATCCGTCTGTCCGTGGTGGGCGGGCGTAAAAGGGAAAAGGGAACGTCAAATGAAGAAACTGATCACGGGACTAATGGCCGGTACGCTGCTTCTCAGCGGCGCGGCGAGTGCGCTGGCCGCCGACGCGCTGACCTTGCAGCTCAAGTGGGTCACGCAGGCTCAATTCGCCGGCTATCTCGTCGCCGAAGCCAAGGGCTTTTATGACGAAGAAGACCTCGACATCACCATTCTGCCCGGCGGCCCCAATATCGCCCCCGAACAGGTGATTGCCGGCGGTGGCGCCGATATCATCGTCACCTGGATGGCGGCGGGCATGGCAGCACGTGAATCGGGTGTGCCACTGGTCAATATCGCCCAGCCGTTCAAACGTTCTGGCCTGATGATGATCTGCCCGACCGAAACCGGCATCACCTCGGAAGCCGATTTTCCGGGCCACACGCTGGGCGTCTGGTTCTTCGGCAACGAATACCCATTCTTTGCCTGGATGAACAAGATCGGTCTCGCCACCGACGGCTCGGAAGGCGGCGTCACGGTGCTGCAGCAGAGCTTTGATATCCAGCCGATGATCCAGGGCCAGGCGGACTGTATCTCGGTGATGACCTATAACGAATATGGTCAGGCGCTCGATGCGGGCTATGGCCCGGATAATCTAACCATCTTCAACTATACCGAAATGGGCAATGACCTGCTCGAAGACGGTCTCTATGTGATGGAAGACAGCCTCAACGATCCGGCCAAGGTCGATGCCTATACTCGTTTCGTGAGGGCGTCCATGAAGGGCTGGGCCTATGCGCTCGAAAACCCGGATGAAGCCGCCGAAATCGTGGTTGAAGCCGATGACACCGGCGCTGCAGAGTTGGCGCACCAGCTCTATATGGTCGGCGAGGTTTCCAAGCTCGTCGATGCCGACGACCCGGCGCTCGACATGGCCACCTATGACCGCACGGTGCAGGCCCTGCTCGATCAGGAAATCATCAAGGCCACCCCGGAAGGCGCCTATACCACTGTGGTGACTGACGCGCTGAAGTAACTTTGGTTAAACCTGTCGACCAGCAGGCGGGGAGCGTTCCCCGCCTGTTTTTTGTTTGGGCTTATAATTCCCATCCCCGCGCTGCTGCCCTCGGGCCTGACCCGAGGGCCGGGCAGAGCATGCACAGGAGCTAGCGCTTTGCTACGGCGGGCCCTCGGGTCGAACCCGAGGGCAGCACAGCATTTTGGCAAAGCATCGCGTTGCCTCATTCGGAACAAAATCCGCCGCCGCCCGTTGCTTGACCACTAGCGTCACCCAACAAGAGGGCAATCAAAAATGAATTCCATCATCTATCTCGTCGGTCTGGTCGTCATCGTCATGGCCATCCTGTCCTTCATCGGCCTCGCTTGAGCGTCGGCACAGAGGAGGATAGAATATGACCATTGAATCACCCGGCATCGCCGTCGTCGAAACCAATGCAAGCGCGGATCGCGATGCATCGAGCTATGTCGATTGGCCTGCCATTTTCGCCGGCATCGTCTTCGCCTCGGCCATCTCGCTGGTGCTGATCAGCTTCGGCTCCGCCATCGGCCTTAACTTCGTAGGCTTCCACGCCCGTGAAGGTGCCCCGGCCTTCCTCATCGCCATCGGTGCCGCATCCTGGTTCCTGTGGGTCCAGATCTCCAGCTTCATGGCCGGCGGTTACCTGACCGGCCGTCTGCGTCGCCGCAATTTCGATGCCACCGAAGATGAAAGTGACATGCGTGACGGTGCCCATGGCCTGCTGGTCTGGGGCGGTGCGCTTGTGATCGGTGCTATTCTGGCTCTCGGCGGCGTCGGCGCCATCGCCAACGCAACAGGTCAGGCCGTCTCGACTGCCACCATCGCAGCGTCCAACGTTGCCGATGACAGCGTCGATGTGACCGATCCCAATGCCTATTTCATCGACACCCTGTTCCGTGCCAATACCCCGGTCGATCCCGGCGTGGCCCGCGACGAAGCCGGGCGCATCTTTGCCCAGGCGGCGCTCACCGATGGAACGCTGTCGGCTGATGACCGCACCTATCTCGCCAATGTTGTGGCCGCCAATACCGGCCTGACGCCGGAAGAGGCACAGGCTCGTGTCGATCAGGTTGCCGCCAATGTCGAAGCCGCTCGTCAGGAAGCCATAGAGGCCGCTCGTGTTGCCCGCAACACTGCGATCATTGCAGCCTTCCTGCTTGCCGCCTCGTCGCTTGTCTCGGCCATCGGCGCCTATTGGGCAGCGCAGAAGGGTGGCAATCACCGCGACAAGAACACCGCCTTTGTCGACGTGTTCCGTCGCTTCTAAACCGGCAGAAAGAGGAGAAAACCCATGTTTAAAGGTCTAGCGCTCTGGCTGCTCGGCGTGCCGATCTGGCTGATCATCATCATCTTTCTGGTCACCTGACCAGTATAGACAAACGGGGCTTCGGCCCCGTTTGCTTTTGGCCATCACAACTGACAGAATCTGACCGGGGCCCATCGTCTTCTCTCGCAGAATTCAAAAAGGAGAGCAGGATGCGTTTCACCAATCTTTATCCGCTATTGCAGGTCGAAGATGTTGCCATGACGGCGGACTTTTATCGCAGTCATTTCGGTTTCACGCCGGTCTTCGAGAGTGACTGGTACATGCATCTCAAGGGGGATTGCGAGAGCCTCCATGAACTGGCGATCATTCACTACGACCATGACAGCATTCCCGAGATAGGGCGGGTAAAGAGCAAGGGCGTGATCCTGAGCTTTTATGTCGATGATGCAGCTTCCGAAGCCAAGCGTATTGAGCAGGCAGGCATTACCATCGCGCAGCCGCTGCGCGACGAGGTATTTGGCCAGCGCCATGTGATCGCCGCCGATCCGAACGGCATTCTCATCGACATCATCACGGCCATTGAGCCCGACCCTGACTGGCTAAAGTCGCAGATGGCTTGACGTTTGATTGGCCATCGCGTCCGCCTATGCCCGCCGCCTGAACGGGATGCAGATCGGGCGCTGATGCACGGGGTCGGTCATGATCTCGACCGAGACATCGAAAATCTCCTCGATGAGATCGGCCCGCATCAAGTCCTCAGGCGCACCGCGCTCGCGCACCTTGCCGCCGGATACGAACACGAGCTGGTCTGCATAGCGGGCGGCAAGGTTCAGGTCGTGCAGCACCAGAACGATAGTGCGCCCCTCCTCTCGGTTGAGGCGCGACACCAGTTCTAGGCAATCGAGTTGGTGAGCCATATCGAGATGGTTGACCGGCTCATCGAGGCAGATCGTGTCGGTCTCCTGCGCCAGAACCATGGCGATCCAGGCGCGCTGCAATTGCCCACCCGACAGCGAACCAATGCGGCGATGGCGCATGCTCTCAACCCCCGTGCCTGCCATGGCGGCGGCGACGGCTGCGTCATCGCGCGGGCTCCAGGGTTGCAGCATGGCGTGATGCGGATAGCGCCCCAAGCGTACCAGTTCTTCAACGCTCATGTCTTGCGGGGCGCTGGGGCTCTGGGCAAGCAGGCCTATGCGGCGTCCAAGCGCCTTGCCGTTGAGCTTGGAAATATCCTCGGCATCAAGCAGAACTTGTCCCGATTGCGGCGCATGCAAGCGGCGGATAGCTCGCAACAGGGTGGACTTGCCGCAGCCATTGGGCCCGGCAAGCACTGTGATCTTGCCGCTGGGTATGGGCAGGCTCAGCGCGTTGAGAATAGTGTCGCTGCCATAGGCAAGCGTCAGGTCTTTCACCTCGATACGGTGCGCCAGCACGTCATCCATTGGTCTTGTCCTTGCGCATGAGCAGATAAAGGAAATAGGGCGCCCCGATCACCGCCGTAATCGTCCCCGCAGGCACTTCGAGCGGCGCAAAGGCAACGCGAATGAGCAGGTCTGCGCCGATGAGAATAATGGCGCCCAGAAGGATCGAGGTCATGATGCCCGCTGCGCGTGCCCGGCCCACCAGAAGCCGCGCCAGATGCGGCGCCATTAGCCCGATGAAGCTGACCCCACCGGCAAAGGCCACCGCGCCTGCCGTCAGCAAGGCGGCGAGAAAGAAGATGAAAAGCCGGTAGATCGGCACATTGAGCCCCACCGAACGCGAAGACGTATCATCGAGGTCCGCCGGCGGCAGATGCCGGGCGGCGAAGGCCGCGACCACGCCGGTTGGAACGATCACCGCCAGCATGAGCTGGATTTCGGTGATGTTGATCGTGTTGACCGCCCCGGCCAGCCAGCGCGCCGCCTGCGATGCCTGATAGATCGTTCCCACCAGCATGAAAATCGTGGTCAGTGCCTTGCAGAGCGCGGCCACAGCAATGCCGAACAGCAGCAACCGAATGGCGGACGACGCCTGCCGTCCCGACAGCAGGAAAACGAGGCTGATGGCGCTGAGCGCCCCAACAATGGCGGCCAGCGGTTGCCAGGCGATAGAGACGCTGATCGAATTGGACGCTCCCGCAAAAAGCGCCATGAACAGGATAACGCCCAAGGCCGCACCATCGACCACGCCAAGCACGCCGGGCGAAGCCAGTTCATTTCGGGTAATGCGCTGGAGCAGATAGCCCGCATAGGCAATAGCGCCACCGGCAATGGCCGCAGCAGCAACACGCGGCAGGCGCAATTGCAGAACGACGAGCTTTTCCGTCTTCTCGCCGCCGCCCAGCAACACATTGGCGACGGTTTCCAGTGGTATCCAGGTCGATCCGAAACCGATACCGGCCAGAAACAGCAGAACGAAGACGCCGCCGACAATTGCGGTGATCAGCAAGGGTGTCAGGCGCGCCCGGGGCGGCATCATGGCAATCTCGGTCATGCAAGCCTCCGCTTCAAAAGCACCAGAAGCACGATCGCGCCGACCACTGCGGTAATCGCGCCCACTGGCGCTTCCACCGGATAGATGACGAAACGCGCCGCGACATCGGCAATGGTTGCATAGATCGCGCCGGTCAGCGCCGCCGCCGCCAATTGATGGCGATGGCGCAAGCCCACCAGCTTTCGCGCCACATGCGGCACAACCAGTCCGACAAAGGCCACCGGCCCGGCCATAGACACTGCCGCGCCTGTCAGCAGCGACACGGCAAGAAACGCTGCGCCACGCACTGCCACCAGCGGCACGCCCAGTCCCGCAGCGGTCGAGTCGTCGGCCTGCAAGGCATCGAGTGCGCTGGTGAGCGCAAAAGCAATTGCAGCACCCACGAGTACCACCGGCAGAGCGTTGAAGAACAGGCTGATCGGACGGTCGACAAAGGCTCCCGACAGCCAGAACAAAAGTTGCTGCAATTGCGATTCATTGCTGGTGAGCAGAATTTCCACCACAGCGTGGGCAAGGCTCGCAAAGGTGACGCCGACCAGCACGATCTTAAGCGGGGATAATCCACCCGCCCCAGCCGCGACGCCAAAAACCACGACGCTGGTGACCAATGCCCCTAAAGCCGCCGCCAGTGACAGCGTAACAAGCGATTGCACGCCAAAGACCAGCGTTGCCACGACCACGGCCAGCGACGCACCGGCATTGAGCCCGAGGGTGTCGGGAGAGGCGATACGGTTACGCGACAGCGTCTGCACCATCACTCCCGCCATGCCCAGAGCCGCCCCGGCCAGTGGCGCAATCAATGCGCGGGGCAGGCGCAGCCCGGCAATGACCACGGCATTTTCCGATCCGTCATTGGCGAACAGCGCCGCCCAGACCTGATCGAGCGAATAGATGCGGTAGCCCAGCGTCATGCTGGCCAGCCATGATAGCGCCAGCAGAGCGATCAACAGGCTATAAATGCCGCGCCGCGACAGGCCAAGGCCGCTGCTGGCCGGTGCGATTGCAGCGACACTCATCTGCGCATCTTTCGATTCATGATATTGACAGTCAGGTAAATTTCAATGCATGACGCCATGCGATTTCTGACTAATCCTGTCAAGAATAACCTGAGGCGTCATCCATGTTCAAACGCAGGCTTTTCACCACTCTTTTGCTGGCAGGCGTGCTGGCCAGCCCCGTCGCGGCCCGCGAAATCAACCACGCCATGGGCGTTACCGATGTGCCGGACAATCCGCAGCGCGTGGTGATCCTCACTAATGAAGGCACCGAAGCCCTGCTTTATCTCGGCGTTGTCCCGGTCGGCGCAGCCCAGAGCTGGAGCGGTGACCCATGGTATGATCACATTGCCGAGCCTCTTGCCGAAACGGTGCCGCTGGGCACCGAGCTGGCCGTAAACCTTGAAATCCTCGCCACCCTCGAGCCGGATCTGATCCTGGGCACCAAGGTGCGTCAGGAAGCCATCTATCCTCAGCTTTCCGCTATCGCCCCCACGGTGATGACCGAAACCATCGGTGGCGAATGGCAGGATAATCTCAAATTCTACGCCGACGTTCTGGGTAAGTCCGCTGAGGGTGAAGCCGCTGTCGCAGACTTCTCCGAACGCACCAAGAAAATCCACGACGCGCTGGGCGATGCGGTCAACGAGGAAATCTCGATGGTCCGTTTTTCGCCCAACCGCACCCGCATTTATTACAAGGACACCTTTAGCGGCCTGGCCCTCAGCCAGATCGGCTTTGCCCGTCCTGCGGCTCAGGACAAGGACGAGTTCGCCACCGAAGTGACCAAGGAACGCATTCCCGAAATGGAAGGCGACCGCATTTTCTACTTCTCCGACGATCTCGACAGCGACGACGCCACGGCCAATCTCAATGACTGGCTGAACGATCCGCTCTGGCTCAATCTTGAAGCGGTCAAGGCCGGCAAGGCCCAGCGCGTCAGCGAGGACATCTGGAACACCGCCGGCGGTATCTACGCAGCCCACCTCATGCTGGACGATATCGAAGCCATCTACGGCCTCGAATCCACCCGCTAAGACGACGGAGGACAGGCATATGAGCCGGCTGGAAACCCTTGGCCTCAAGGCCGGCTATGCCGATGTCACCATTCTCGAAAATGTCGACCTGACCGTCCCCGACGGCCAGGTCACCGTACTGATCGGCCCCAATGGTTGCGGCAAGTCCACTTTGCTCAAAACCATGGCCCGCATTCTCAAACCATCGGGCGGCCATGTCCTGCTCGATGGCAAGGACATCCACAATCTCAATACCCGCGCCGTGGCCGCAACGCTCGGCCTCCTGCCTCAGGGCCCGGTTGCGCCCGAAGGGCTGACCGTGCGCGAACTGGTGGCGCAGGGCCGCTTTCCGCATCAGTCCTTGCTGCGCCAATGGACGCGTGCGGACGAAGACGCGGTCAACAAGGCCATGGCGATCGCCAACATCACCGACTTTGCCGACCGCGCTGTCGATACGCTGTCGGGCGGCCAGCGACAGCGCTGCTGGGTCGCCATGGTGCTGGCGCAGGAAACCGACCTGATCCTGCTCGATGAGCCGACGACCTTCCTTGATCTCAAGGTGCAGGTCGATCTCATGGACCTCTTTGCCGGCCTTGCTCACGATCATGGCCGCACGCTGGTCATCGTGCTGCATGAGCTCAGCCTTGCTGCTGCCTATGCCGATTATCTGGTGATGATGAAGGCTGGCGCTATCGTTGCTGCGGGGCAGCCCGAAACCATCTTCACCGCCGAGCGGCTGAAACATGTCTTTGATCTCGATGCGAGCGTGTTGCGCGATCCGGCCTCCGGCCGTCCTGTCTGCGTGCCCCTCGGCGCAAGGCGGCGTCTTGTCGAGGCTGCGCAATGAACGCGGCAAATGCCGTCATTGCCGAAAAGCACCCTATACGCGCCTGGTCGGGCGTTCCGGTGCTGCTGCTCGCGCTGGCTGCAGCCTTTCTGTTTCACATTGCGGTCGGCGCAAAGCCGCTGGCCATCTCCACCGTCGTGGATGCGCTGTTCAATTTCGATGAAAAGGTGTTCGATCATGTCATCGTCCGCAATCTGCGCCTGCCGCGCGCGGTGATCGGTCTGGTGGTCGGTGCCAGCCTGGCTCTGGCCGGTGCGCTTATGCAAGGTGTCACGCGCAACCCTCTGGCCGATCCGGCCCTGCTTGGCCTCACCTCGGGCGCAGCCTTTGCCGTCGTCGTCTCTTCGGCCCTGTTCGGTCTTGCCAGCCTGGCGCTTATTCCATGGATTGCCATGGCCGGTGCTTTGGTCGCGGCAGTCGTCGTCTATGTCATCGCCCGGCTTGTGCCCGGCGGGGCGACGCCCCTCAGCCTCACGCTCTCCGGCGCGGCCATCAGCGCTTTTCTGGGCGCGATCATCTCGGTCGTCCATCTGCTCAACGAAGACACATTCGACAATCTGCGCATCTGGCTGACCGGCAGCCTCGCAGGGCGCGACATTACCCTGTTCTGGTATGTTGGCCCTTGGATGGGGCTGGCCCTGATTACCGGTGTGGTCCTTGCATCGCGCGTCACCATCCTTGCCATGGGCGATGAAGTGGCGCAGGCGCTGGGCGTGCGCACTGGTCTGCTCAAGGCGCAATTGCTGGCCGTGGTCGTCGTGCTCACCGCCTGCTCAGTGGCGCTGGCCGGTCCGCTCGGTTTTATCGGCCTCGTCATCCCCCATCTCGTGCGGCTCTATGTCGGCTCGGACTATCGCTGGATCGTGCCCTATGCCGCCATGACCGGCGCCATCTATCTGATCTCGGTCGATATCGTCGCCCGCGTCGCCATTGCGCCGCGCGAAATCTCCACCGGCATCATCACCGCTATGATTGGCGCGCCGCTCTTCGTGCATCTGGTCCGGCAGAGGACCCGCTGATGAGCACGATTGTCCCGCCCCGTCAGGTTATTTTGCGCAGTCCCGCCGAGCGCATTGCCCTGCGTCTGCCTCTGCGCGCCCTTCTTGCACTGGTGTTGTTAAGCCTCGCCGTGTTGCTCGTCGCCTCTATCAGCCTCGCCACCGGCTCCTATGGCGTAGCGCTGGGGGATGTCTGGGAAACCCTGCGCGGCATGTCCATTTCCCGCGTCATCGACAATGTGGTCTGGGAATTCCGCTTTCCACGGACGCTGGTCGCAATTCTCGCTGGCGCCATGATGGCCCTGTCCGGCGCGGCCCTGCAGAATGCCACGCGCAACAGCCTGGCCGATCCGTCGTTGGTTGGCGTCAGTCAGGGCGCGGCGCTGGCCGTCGTCACCATGACCGTTATTTTCCCCGGTCAGTCTGCAGCGCTCCGGCCATGGGCCGCTTTTGCAGGCTCGATCCTTGTGGCTCTGGCCATAAGAAGCCTGTCGCAAACGCGGCAGGGCGGTAGCGCTATCCGCTTCATTCTGATGGGTATTGGCCTGTCGGCGTTCATCTCCGCCATCACCTCGGCGCTGCTGACCTATGGGCAACTGGATCGGGCCATGGCGGCTTTGGCCTGGCTTGCCGGGTCCATCAATGCGGCCAGCTGGGCCGATGTGTGGACGCTGACCCTCTGGTCTGCCGTGCTGCTGCCTCTGCTGCTGGCCATGAGCCGATCAATGAGCGCCCTGCGCTTCGGTGACGCCACTGCCGTGGGTCTTGGCGCGCCACTGGTCCTGACCCGCAATATCCAGCTCGCCGTGGCCGTTGGCTTTGCGGCGATCGCGACTTCGGTTGTCGGCCCGCTCGGTTTTGTCGGGCTGATCGCGCCTCATGCCGCAAGACGCATTGCCCCGGCGGGCATTGGCCTGCATCTTTTGCTGACAGCGCTTGTCGGCGGCTTTCTCGTCCTCAGCGCCGATCTCATCGGCCGCGCCGCCTTCGCGCCCATTCAGATTCCCGCCGGTCTGCTGACCGCCCTGATCGGCGTCCCCGTCTTCGTCGTGCTGCTCATCCGCAGCCGCCCTGCAGGTTCTCACTAGAATTGGAACGACCCATGCGCCATCTGCTTCCCGTCCTGCTTGCCGCCACGGGCCTTGCAACGGCCTTTCCCGCGCTGGGGCAAGATTTTCCGGTCACTATCGAGCATAAGTTCGGCACCACGATCATTCCGGCAAAGCCCGAGCGCGTGGCCAGCGTGGACCATGGCGGTATCGGCAATCTGCTGGCTCTGGACGTCAGCCCGCTGATCGTGCGTGAATTCCGCGACAATTTCCCCTTCACGACACCGCCCTGGGGTCGCCATCTGCTGACGACAGAGCCGGTGGTCTTCGCTGGCGAGATCGATCCGGAACTGGTCGCCACCACCAATCCGGATGTCATCATTGCTCTGGCCTCGGGCATTGATGAGGACCTCTATGCCAAGCTCAGCCTGATCGCTCCGGTCGTGGCCATTCCCGATGGCATTGGCGATTATGAACTGCCCTGGGACCAGCGCGCCCTTATCGCCGCCCGCGCCCTTGGGCTGGAAGACGAAGCACAGAGCCAGATCGACGCCATCAATGCGCGCTTTGCGGAAGTACGGGCGAGCCACCCCGAATGGGCGGGCAAGACGGCTGTCGTCGGTCGTATTTCCGATGGCAAGTTCAGCGCCTATAACAAGACCGACATCCGCGCAAAATTCATGGCTGAACTGGGCTTCGTGACACCAGCGGCTCTGGACGAGATCACCGCAGATTCCTTCTACAACGCATTGTCTCCCGAAATCATCGAGCCGATGGATGCCGATGTCGTGGTTTGGTACGGTGGCTCGGCCCACCTTCAGACCTCGCTGGATTATCCGGCGCGTCCGTTTCTGAACGCCTATGCCAATGGCGGCGAAATCTTTCTGACCGATGAGCATCTGTCGGCGATTGCCCGGCAGGAACTGCTGTCCATTCCCGTCTCGATCGATTTCCTCGTGCCTCTCTTGGAAGCCGCCGCCGATGGCGACCCGAAGACGCCCGTGGAAGGCGATTTGCTGCAGTAACTCGCATCTCTCCCGCGCCAGCATGGCGAAGCGCAATCCGGAGCCTTTGATACTGTTTCGTAAATCTCTCACCCTGGCATTGCGCTTTGCGGTTCCTGCAATGGCGCAGGAAACCCGATCCTGCACTGCAGCCAGCGGCACCTTCGATATTCCCGCCACGTGCCCCTTCATTCCCTGTGTCGAAGCCGACTGATGAGCAAACACGTTTTCTGCACCGATCTTTGCCATCAGCGCGGCGAGCCTCTTGCGGGCACCGGCAACGCGCCCAAGCGCGCGCTGCTGCTGGCCTGGCCGCGCGGCAAGTGGCGGGTGCCGCGCTGGGAATCTGCCGGCATGTCACGAGAACTCGGCGCCGCCATCTATGACGCCGCCATGTCCGGGCTCTATATTGGGCTGATCGACAAGGTCGAGGCCGGCGCACAATTGCCGACGCTTCATGCCCAGCCCGAAAATGTCTTCGCCAGTTTTGCCGACGAAGCCGAGCTGATTGCCGCCATTCGCAATTATATGGATGGCATCATGTTCGAGGGCACGCAGGACACGCGCATGACCATTGTGTGCTGCACCGACAGCCGCCGCGACGCCTGCTGCGCCCGCCATGGCTTTTCCACCTATAAGGCGCTGGTCGCCGCGGCCGATCCGACGCGCTTCAATATCGTGCAATGCACCCATATCGGCGGCTGCCGCTTTGCCGCCTCCCTCGTCGTCATGCCGCAGCGCCAGCGCTATGGCCGCATGACCGCCGAGCACGCTCCGGCCTTCCTCGCCGCGCTCGAACGTGGCGCGCTCTACCTGCCTACATACAAGGGGCGGTCCGACCGTCCTGAGCCCGCGCAGGTCGCCGAGCTTGCGGCCCTCAACTGGGCGGCGGAACGCGGTGAACACCTCGACGAAGTGTGCCTGCATGGGGCCATTCCCGAAGACGCCGATGATGGGGCCAAACTGACCCTCGAAGCCGATGTGCCCGGCGCACATCTGGCCATTCATATGCATGCCAGCAATTTCTTCGTGCAGGGCAATTGCGAAAGCGTGGCCGAGAATGACGGCCAGACCATGCTGCGCTGGTGCCTCGATGGCATCACGGCAAGTCCGCGCGACACTGCCGTTTCAGGCCCCACCTGATCTCAACACTGGAGCTAAAAATGCCCACTATACGCATCCTGGCCTCTGCGCTGCTCGCTGCAGCGCTCTGCATTCCCGCCGCTGCGCAGGACACGCGCACCATTACCGATGACGCCGGACGAAGCGTCGAAATCCCGGCCAGTCCGCAGCGCATCGTCTCGCTGCATGACCTTTATTTCTCGGTGCCACTGATCGAGCTGGGCGTGCTGCCAGCAGCCAGCCATGGCCGCATGGTCGTCGAAGGTCAGCCTTTCATGCGCTCGTCCAAGATGATGACGGGCGTGGATTTCGATAATTCCCCCATAACGTTTCTGGGGACAGGCACCGATATCGATCCCGAAATTATCGCTGCCGTCGAACCGGACCTGATCATCCTTTCTGCCAACCAGAAGCCCGAAACCTATTCCCAGATCGCGCCGACCGTCCTGCTCGATTATAACGTCAGCGACAAGTTCGCCCTTTATGAGCGCCTTGCCGAATTGACCGGAACCGAGGATCGCCTCGCTCTACTCAAGACGCGCTATGAGTTGCAGCTCAAGCAACTGCGCTCGCTTGTCGATACCGGCTCGATCTCGGTCAACGTCATTGCCGCCGTTCAGGGGCAGGTCCGCTCCTATCGTCACTTTTCTGCTCTGGGGCGCGTGCTCGATGAGGCCGGTTTCGCCATGCCGGATGTGCTCAAGGATGTCGAGGAGGGCCAGTTTGCCGATTTCAGCCCGGAAAGCCTGCAGGACATGGATGCGGACCTGATCCTCGTCTCCTACCGCGCCGAAGAAGGCGAAACGGCACAGGATGCCTATGATCAGCTCGAAGCGGCTATTCCCGGCTATTGCAGCTTCCTCACCGCCTGCCAGAACGGGCGGCTGATCGCCATTCCGCGCGACGAAACCTTTGCCGCCTCCTACAACGCCCTGGGCACCATGACCTACATGCTGACCGCCCTCACCACGTCTCCGGCTCAGCAGGACTAATTTCCATGAAATCGCTTTTTGCCGTGCTGGCCGTCGCGCTGCTGGCCGTGCCTGCCTTTGCGCAGGGCACAACCAGCTTTACAGACGATACGGGCCGCGTTGTTGAAGTGCCGGTTGCGCCCAAGCGCATCGTCTCCCTACATGATGTCTCGCTGACACTGCCACTGCTGGAACTGGGCGTCATCCCTGTCGGCTCCCATGGCCGCACTACGGCAGAAGGCGAGCCCTTCATCCGCTCCAGCGCCGTGCTGACAGGCGTCGATTTCGACAATTCCACCATCCAGTTCGTGGGCAATCTGCCTGCCGATGTCGAGGCGGTGGCGGCGCTCGAACCCGATCTGATCCTGACTACGCCCTGGCAGACCGCTCCGGTCGATCAGCTTGCCACGATTGCCCCCACTATCGTCCTCGATAGTGGCCTGCGTCGTGGCTTTGCTATGCACGAAGTGCTTGCCGAACTCACCGGCACGCAGGACACGCTCGCCATTCTCGATGCCCGTTATCAGGAACAGGTGGCCCAGATCCGGCGCTTGATCGACACTGGCTCGGTGTCCGTCAACATCATTCAGGGTGTCAACGGTCAGCTGGCCGTCTGGCACACCTATGGCGCGCTCGGCAAATTGCTGCGCGATGCTGGCTTCGTCTTCCCCGAACGCGTCGATGCCATTCCCGAAGGTGATTTTGAGAATTTCAGTGCCGAAACACTACCGGAAATGGACGCCGATTTCGTTTTCGTCACCTACCGCACAGACGCGCTGGAAACGCCCGCTGACGCAGAAAAGTATCTCGAAGAGGTCATGCCCGGCTTCTGTGACTTCCTCCATGCCTGCCGCGAAAACCAGATGATTGTCATGCCGCGTGAAGAAGCGTCCGCAGCGTCCTATTATGGGCTCGGCGTACTTGCCTATACCGTGCTGTCGCATATTTCGGGGCGCGATTTCGTGCCCATGCCGCGCTAAGCTTGGTCCGTTGCAATAAAAGGCGCAGCGGGTGACCGCTGCGCCTTTGATGTTTTGGAAATTTCAGGTCTGACTAAGCAGCCTTGACCACGTCCACGACCTCGACGTCGAACACCAAGTCCTTCCCGGCCAACGGATGGTTGGCGTCAACTGTTACGCTCTGCTCATCGAGGCTGACCACCGTGATCGGCAACATGCCACCGTCCGAGGTGCGGGCCTGCAATTGCGTGCCGATCTTGAGATCAACGCCGTTTGGTACCTTGGAGCGGTCCAGCGTCTGGATCGCTTCGTCGCGCCGTGGGCCGTAAGCGTCTGCGACCGGAATGGTGACTGTGCTCTTCTGACCCGGCTCCATGCCTGAAACATGCTGTTCGAGCCCCCTGATCACCTGGCCTTGGCCAAGGGTGAATTCAAGTGGCGCACGACCCTCCGAACTATCGAACTGGGTGCCGTCCACCAGACGGCCAGAATAATTGATGCGGACGATATCGCCTTGTTGGGCAATTGCCATGGGACAATCCTTTCGAGGAACTCTCTTGCGGCCTGCAGCACATTTGCCAAGGCACTTAAAATCAGCCGCGCCAAGCCCAAGCATTTGCTGCCGGGGGCTGCGCGACGGCGAAAATTAAACTTAGGCTTTGAAACGTGATTGTAAACCTTTGCTGCCATAAGCCCCGGCAACAGGCGGTTTGATGCCTCATCCCGCCGATAACACTTGCGGCCCTGTCGCATTTCCGCCATCAAGCCGCCGTGATTGACGTTTAGCCGCCTGATGACTGAGATTGGGGCGGATAAAAGGACTGCGCATGACGGCTCGGCCGCTGACCATCATTGCAACGCTTGCTCTGGCCTCCACGCTTGCAGGTTGCTCCATTGCGGGCCTCAAGCCGCTGCCGGGCAATAAGAGCGCCACGGCCAGCGCCGCCATTGCCAGCGTTGCTGCCGTAACGCCGGAAACGCCTGCCGGGCATGTGCCGGCCGCTGCCGCCGTCCCGCATGCTGCCGACGACTTCGTCATGGCCTATGCCGATAGCAGCCGTGGCAGCCTTGATGGTCTGATCGCCCATTATGCCAATGAATATGATGTGCCCGAAGCCTTGGTGCGCCGGGTGATCGTGCGCGAAAGCGGCTATAATCCCGCCGCTCGCAATGGCCCTTATTACGGCCTCATGCAGATCAGCCACGCCACGGCGCGCGGCATGGGCTTCCGCGGCGAACCCGCCGGCCTGCTCGATGCAGAAACCAATCTGCGCTATGCCGTGCGCTATCTCGCCGGTGCCTATGTCACCGCTGGCGGCAATGAAAACCGCGCCGTGCAGTTCTATGCCCAGGGCTATTATTATGACGCCAAGCGTCTGGGTCTGCTGGAAAAGAGTGGCCTGCGCTAGGCGGGGTCAGCCCGCGACCGCGCCAAGCAAGTCGGCAATCTTCGCCTGCAATTCTTCTTCGCGAAACGGTTTTTCCAGCCGGGGCAGGGTGCAGGCAATGCCTTCGGGCAATTCCGCATAGCCAGTGGTCAGCAGCACACGCAGAGCCGGGTGCAGCGCCAGCGCCGCCTCGGCCAGCTCCACACCGGTCATGCCGGGCATGGAAAAATCGGTGATCAACAGGTCGATGTCACTGCGCGATTGCAAAATGCTCAAGGCTTCGCGACCGGAATAGGCTTCAAGAGCCTTGTGTCCAAGGTCGGTGAGTTGGTCGACCATGTTGAGCGTAATCAACGCGTCATCGTCCACTACAAGAATTGTAGCGCCACGGTCCCATGTCGGGCTCACTGTCACGAACTGTCCTTTCGGCCCTTGAGCCGGTTTCGGGGGCGGAAATGCCGCGCTCCGTTATCCGGCATGGGCTAGCCTATGAAAGTGGCGAAGTTGGGTCCAGTGGGAAAAGCTGCCCCTGCTGACACGGGCGGACAAAAGTGGGTGCCATCCTTGGCCTCAAGGCGATAAAGTCGCCGCAACGAATAAAGAGGAATCGTCTCATGCATCTGCTGCTCGTTGATGGCTCGGGTTATATTTTCCGCGCCTTCCACGCCTTGCCGCCCCTGAGCCGCAAGTCGGACGGGCTGCCTGTCGGCTGCGTGCAGGGCTTCTGCAACATGCTGTTCAAGCTGACGCAGGACATGGATGGCGAGGAAGCCCCCACCCATATGGCCGTCATCTTTGATGCCAAGGGCAAGACCTTCCGCGACGACATCTATCCTCAGTACAAGGCCCAGCGCCCGCCCGCGCCCGAAGAGCTTGTGCCGCAATTTCCGTTGACCCGCTCGGCCACTCGCGCCTTTTCCATTCCCTCCATCGAAATGGAGGGGTGGGAGGCCGACGACATCATGGCCACCTATGCCGTAATGGCGCGCGATGCAGGGATGAAGGTCACCATCGCCTCTTCCGACAAGGATCTGATGCAGCTGGTAGAGCCCGATGGCTCCATTCGCCTGCTCGACACCATCCCGCGCCCCGGCCAGCCGCCTTTGCGCTGGATCGGGCCTGATGAGGTCATGAACAAGTTCGGCGTCACGCCCGACAAGGTCATCGACGTTCAGGCGCTGTGCGGCGACTCTGTTGATAACGTCCCAGGCGTGCCCGGCATTGGCGTCAAGACCGCCGCCGAGCTGATCAATACCTATGGCAATCTCGAAACCCTGCTCGAGCGTGCCACCGAAATCAAGCAGAATGCCCGACGCGAAAAGCTCATCGCCAATGCTGATCTGGCGCGCATTTCCAAGCAGTTGGTGACGCTGGAACAAAAGGTGCCGGTCGAGATCGACCTCGATGGCCTTGCCCGCCAGCCGATGAGCCCTTCGGCCCTGTTCCCGTTTTTAAAGGCGATGGAATTTGCCACCATCACCAAGCGCCTTGCCACGGTGCTGGATGCCAATCCCGATGATTTCGAAGCCGACCCCGAGTTGAAGGCCGGTGGCAGCACAGATGTCGGCGCACCGCAGAAATCCACCTCGCTTTCGGTCGCCAAGGCCAAGCTTGCGGCGGGCGTGACTGCCGGTTCGGGCCCCGCCCGCCACGCAGCGGAGGAGCATGCGCGCGTAAAGGCCATTCCGGTCAATTACGACGCCTACGAAACCGTCACGACAGAAGAACAGCTCGCCCGCTGGGTCGACAAGATCGTCTCCAAGGGGCACGTCGCCGTCGATACCGAAACCACGGGCCTCGATCCGCAAATGGCCGATCTGGTCGGGATTTGCCTCTCCACCGAAATCGGCGAGGGCTGCTATATCCCGTTCGGCCACCAGCTTCCCGGCGATCTGCTCGGTGGCGGTGGTCTGGTCGAAGGCCAGCTTCCCATCCGCACCGTGCTCGATGCGTTAAAACCAGTTCTGGAAGACCGCTCGATCCTCAAGATCGGCCAGAACGTCAAATATGACATAGAAGTGCTGGAGCGCTACGGCATTGCGCTGTCGCCCATCGACGACACCATGCTCATCTCCTACGCGCTTGATGGTCCGCGCTATAATGGCATGGATGTGCTTGCTGATCACTGGCTTGAGCACAAGACCATCAGCTTCACCGAACTGGCTGGCACCGGCAAAAAGCAGCAGACCTTCGACCAGCTCGATATCCCCGCCGCCGCGCGCTACGCCGCCGAGGATGCAGACATTACCCTGCGCCTCTGGCATGTGCTGAAACCCCGCCTTGCCGCCGAAAACGCCACCACGCTCTACGAAACGCTGGAGCGCCCGCTCGCCCCGGTCCTCGCCCGCATGGAAGCGCGCGGCATAACCGTCGATCGGCAAATCCTTGCCCGTCTCTCCGGCGATTTCGCCCAGCGTGCCGCCGCCTTCGAGGCCGAAGCGCATGAACTGGCGGGGCAGAGCTTCAATCTCGGCTCCCCCAAGCAGCTGGGCGAAATCCTCTTCGACAAGATGGGCGTTGAAGGCGGCACCAAGACCAAGACCGGCGCCTGGTCCACCGGGGCCGATGTGCTCGAAGACCTGGCCCTCAAGGGCATTCCGCTGGCCCGCACCATTGTCGATTGGCGCCAGCTCACCAAGCTCAAGGGCACCTATACCGATGCCCTGCCCACCTATATCAATCCGCGCACGGGCCGAGTGCACACCTCCTATAGCCAGGCCAGCGTGCTCACCGGGCGGTTGTCTTCAAACGATCCGAACCTGCAGAACATCCCCGTCCGCACCAGCGATGGCCGCAAAATCCGCACCGCCTTCGTGGCCGCGCCGGGCAAGGTGCTGATCTCTGCCGACTATTCCCAGATCGAGTTGCGCGTCCTCGCCCATATCGCCGATATTCAGGCGCTCAAGGACGCCTTCGAGGAAGGGCTGGACATTCACGCCATGACGGCGTCCGAAATGTTCAATGTGCCCGTCGAAGGCATGCCCAGCGAAGTGCGCCGCCGTGCCAAGGCCATCAATTTCGGCATCATCTACGGCATTTCCGCCTTTGGTCTGGCCAATCAGCTCTCCATCCCGCGCGGCGAAGCAGGCGACTACATCAAGACCTATTTCGAGCGTTTTCCGGGCATCAAGGACTACATGGACGCCCAGAAGGTGCGGGTGAAGGCCGATGGCTACGTCACCACCATTTTTGGCCGCAAGATCCAGTTCCCCAACGCCAATTCCGGCAACCCGTCCGAGCGCAGCTTCGTCGAACGCGCCTCCATCAACGCCCCCATCCAAGGCTCCGCCGCCGACATCATCCGCCGCGCCATGATCCGCATGGAAGGCGAATTGAAAAAAGCCGGCATCGAAGCCGACATGCTGCTGCAGGTCCACGACGAACTGATTTTTGAGGTGCCGGAAGGCACGGAAGATCAGGCGATCCCGGTGATCAAGCGGGTGATGGAAGGCGCGGCAGAGCCGGCGGTGCGGTTGTCAGTACCGATCCAGGTGGATGCGCATGCGGCGAAGAATTGGGATGAGGCGCATTGATGTCGAATATAAAGGAGCAGCTTGCACAGATTCTCGGTGAAAGCTCCTCTGGGCCATTTTTGTTTTTGGGCTCAGGATTTTCACGTCGCTACCTAAATCTAGAGGACTGGAAGGGGCTTCTCGCCAGATTTTGCGTCGCAGGAAGACCCTTTGAGTACTATCTAGCATCGGCAGACGGAAACCTCCCCAAATTAGCCGAGATACTATCGGCAGATTTCCACGACCATTGGTGGAAATCGGATGAATACGCGAAGAGTCGAGAGAAGTATAAATTACACATCAGAGATAAATCTTCGGCATTGAGAATCGAGATATCCCATTACCTATCCGGCCTCAGTCAGTCTGATGCCCTTAAGTCCGAGTTTTCGGATGAAGTTTTGCTTCTTTCTCAAATGAATGTGGATGGCATAATAACAACAAATTGGGACTCGTTTTTAGAGCAAATATTTCCTGACTACAAAGTTTATATTGGTCAGGATGAATTGTTGTTTTCAAATCCACAGGGTATCGGAGAGATATACAAAATACATGGTTGTAGTTCGAAGCCAGAGAGTATGGTTCTTACATCGAAGGATTACGAAGGGTTTGAGGATAAAAATCCGTATCTAGCTTCAAAATTGATCACCACATTTGTTGAGCATCCAATAGTTTTTATTGGGTATTCACTTTCAGATCCCAACATAAGCTCGTTAATTCGTGCGATATCGCGCTGTATCGGTCCTGACCGGATCGAGAAGCTCCGTAGGAATTTGATATTCGTGAGGCGTCCGCGAGATAAATCCCCAGAGGGTTTAAGCGAGACGTACCTGACCGTAGATCAGGTTCAAGTTCCTTTGGTTCTCGCGACCACGAGCTCATTACTCCCGGTTTACGAGGCGATTAATGAGAAGCGCCGGAAAATTCCCGCGAGAATACTCAGATATTGCAAGGAACAGCTGTACGAAATAGTTAAGTCAAGTACCCCCGAAGCTAAACTTGCCGTGGTTGATCTCGATGATTTGAACAAAAGCAAAGATATCGAGTTTGTCGTCGGTGTAGGCGTGTCTGTACAGCAGCAGATGATCGCAGATGCCATGGGTCCGCTGGGATACTCTGGTATAAAAGTGATGGACATCATTGATGATTTACTGTCAAACGAAAATAGATATGATCCTGAGCAAATTCTGAGCACGAGCATTCAAAGTGGAGCCAAGGGAACTCCATACTGTCCTGTATTTAAGTATCTGCGATCTGTGGGAATAACAAACTGGGAAGATTATAAAAATTCGGGCTATGCTCTGGAGAAGTGGTGCAAAAAGGACTGGAAACCCTTTAAAGGTGCGGGTTACGCAAGGTCGGCATCTAAGTTTAAAGACTCGACGATATCAGAAGTCATAGAGAACTGTACGCCTGAAAATTCTGCTTTATATATCCCATTCTTGAAACATGAGAACATCGACCGCGATGAACTTCGAGATTTTCTTATAAAAAACAGAAATAGAATGGATTACTCTGTTAGTAGCTATGCAACGCAGTTTAGAAAGCTAGCGTGTTTCTATGATAAGCTTAAGTGGGGTTGGTGATCCGTAACTGGGTGACGTAAGAACGAGAGGCTAATCACCCCTGCATTACCCGCGCCGCAGATAGGCCTCGATGCGCGGGTGCCAAATTCGTCCAGAAGGTGGGGATGGGGGGCGCATCGCGTTGCCATCGGTCATCATCCAACCGAACGACCTGCACCCTGAGGCATGGTCCTGCAACACCCACCGGCTGTCACCCCAGCGCAGGCCGGGGCCCATTCCCAAACGAAGCCAAGCGCACGATGGTGCAGTAGGCAATTCTCTCAAGCCGGGCCCCGGCCTGCCCCGGGGTGACATGCAGGGGCTGGGGCACATTCGAGATCACCTCACCCCCGCATCACCTCCACCGCCAGATGCAGCCGCTCCGCGCTCGCTTCGGCACTGCGCGCCACCACATCCTGCGCCGTCGCCTCCCTCCGCACAAATCCCTCAATCCGTTCCTGCCCGATTTCATCCAGCAGGTGCCGGATCGGCGACCACATGGCCCAGTCGGGATTGACCATGCGCATGTGGAGGCGATTGTGGACGATGTCGAAGTGAACATTGGCCGAGCGCGCCAGATCGAGGAATTCGGCGATATAGGCTTCGGGAATAGGGTTCTGGTAAGCCATGGGGCTGCCTCGCATTTGATATAAATGCAATGCATTGCCGCGCCGCTGGCTCCAAAATCCGCGCCTTATGGTGAATGAAGCATTAACGGCGGCAATGCTCAATTGCTCCTGCGCAAGCGCTGGGTAATCTGTGGTGCTACAATACCGGCTCGCCCGGACATTTGACACGACGTAACGGCCCGCGTGCAAATTAAGACACAGTAAAACAATCCCATATTACAAAGGTGGTGCCGGTTTATCTGGTTCTCATCCATATGGTGCTTTGCGGAATGGATATTTTACAGAATTGCGCAGCCATCATATTCGCGGCCGACGCCGCCAGCTCGGAGGCGCTGGCCAGTACCGCATTGCGGCTCGGTTTCGGTCATGCCGAGGATTATACAAAGCTGGCCAATGTGCCGCCGAAAATATTCCATTTCTATATTGTGCATGGGGCGCTTCCGGATGCCGCCAAAGTGCGGCTGGTTCGTTCCATTCGCACCTCGCCGGAATATACGCGCAAATATGCGCCGATCATTTGTGCCCTGGCCTCCGGCCCCCGCCATCTCATTGTGCCCCTGATCGATATGGGTTTCGACGAGGTGCTGTTTCTGAACGATCCCGATACTGTTCTGGCGCAAAAACTGCGGGGGCAATTGCTGGCCGATCTGCTGTTCATCGAATCCCCGCACTATTTCGGGCCAGATCGGCGGCGCATCGAATTGGTGGATCGGGGCGATACGCGCCGCAAAGCTGGCGCCAATGCGTCCGGCTTCCGCAAAATCAATGTGAAGCGTGACCCCGTTGCCGGAATAAGCGCCCGCTATATCAGTTAGAACGGCGTGTCATCCGCACAGTTCGTCCCGCGCCGCCCGGTGGAATGCTGAGTTCGATGACCAGATTTGCCGCCGCCGCCACTTCGGGCACCCGTGCCGCCCATTCCACCAGCACAATGGCATCGGGATCATCAAGCAGTCCCAGCTCGTCCACTTCCGAAGCATGGCTCAGCCGATAGAGATCGGCATGAAGCACAGCGCCGCGCGCCGTCTCATAGGGCTGAATAATCGCAAAAGTGGGTGAGGGGACTTCGAGCGCCGCGTCATCGGCCAGCGCACGGATAATCGCTCGTGCCAAAGCTGTCTTGCCCGCCCCCAGATCGCCTTCAAGGCTGACAATATCGCCGGGCTTCAGCGTTGCGGTCAGCTCGGCGCCAAAGGCCGTTGTGGCATCGTCGTCGGGCAGGAATATCTCGAAGGTCATCGTCCTCGCTTTCGCGCCAAAAACCGTGCTGCCCTCGGGCTTGACCCAAGGGCCATTTGCAACCCGTCATGAGCCGAGAGTGGTCCTCGGGTCAAGCCCGAGGACAGCGCCGTGTGTCTGGATGTCCTTATTCCGCCACGCCCGCCAGTGCGATATCGAGCGGCAGGTTGACGATGATGCGGCTGCCTTTGGGCTCGCGCTTTTCCGCCGAAATCGTGCCGCCATGGAGATTAACGAAAGTGCGCACGATGGAGAGCGCCAGCCCCGCGCCGCGCTGACGGCCACCGGCCTGCGGACCATCGAGCCGCGTCAGGATCGCCGCCTTCATTTCATCGGTAATGCCTGGCCCCTCGTCTTCGATGACGAACAGCATGCGCCCGCCGCGATGGCTGGCCGAAAGCCGGATTTCCGCGCCGGGCGGAGAGAAGCGCGCGGCGTTGGACAGGAGGTTATAGAGCACCTGCACAATGCGCGTGCCATCGGCCACAAATTGCGGCAGGTCCGGCTCGATATCGAGCACCAGGTTGGGTGCGTCGCCCGCGCCTTCTGGGAAAGTGGCGTTGATCCCGGCCTTGGCCTTGTCGATCAGCACATGCACGTCCAGCACTTCCGGATTAAGCTCGGCAATGCCCGCATCGACGGAGGCCAGATCGAGAATATTGTCGATGAGGACGCCCAGCGTCACCGATGAGGCGCGGATATAGTCGATATATTCGCGCTGACGGGCATTAAGGCTCTGCCCTTCCATATCGGACAGCAGATCGGCAAAGCCGATAATATTGGTCAGCGGCGAGCGCAGTTCATAGGAGACGTTTTCGACAAAGGCGTCCTTCAGCCGGTCGGCGGCCACCAGCGCATCATTGCGCTCCTTGAGCACCTTGGAATAGGAAGCGCCTTCGGTCACATCGAGGAAGGTCATCATCGTCTGCCCGTCGGGCAGGCGGGTAATCGCATAGTCGATCAGCCGTCCATCCGAGCGATTGATGCGGCCCTGCCGGTCGGTGCGTGTCGGATTGAGATCAACGATAGAGCGTTTGAGATCCCGCCAGATGGTGGCCCCGTCCTCGGGAATGGCCGCGCCGCTGGCCTCGGCCAGCTGGTCGATATGCGGATTGCTGCCAAAAGCGTTGAGCGGCAATTTCCAGAGGCTGGAGAGCTGCGGATTGGATAGAGTCAGCCGTCCATTGGTGCCAAACACGGCGACAGCTTCTGAAAGCGCGTTGATGGTCTCGCGCATCACATTGGTGAAGCTGCGATTGGTGCTTTCCAGCTCCAGCCGCTCCGTCATGTCTTCAAAGACATAGATCACGCCGCCTTCCGGGCCCGCGGGTGCCGAAATCACCTTGATGGTGCGGCCATCGGGCAGATGCCACGGCTCGGCCTCATGCGGCGTCTTGCGACCATAGCTTTCGAGATGCCTGGCCCGCCAGGTATGATAGTCGACCAGATTGGGCAGCATCCCCTGCGTGCGCAGCTTGTCGAGAATGGCGCGCTCATCAAGCCCCGGCGTCAGATAGGCGCGATCGAGATTCCAAAGTGCAGCATAGGCGGCGTTGAACTGGATCAATTCGCGCTTGGCATTGAAGATGGCAATGGGCGTACCCAGTGCATCGATAATGCCCCCGATATGGCTTTGCCCGGCTTCAACTAGCGAGCGGGCAGGCAGCTGTGGTCGCAGATAGCCGGCGCGGCCACAGGGCAGATCGAATTCCACCAGCTCGAAGCGCCCCTGTTCGGCAAAGTCAATCAGGAGCGAACCAACATTGTCCGGCGTGGAGCTGGTCCTCCCGGCATCGGCGATTTCCGCCGGGCTGGTCTCGGTTCCATGGCGTCCAAGGCGTTTGCTCAGGGCGCAATAGGCCGCATTGGCATAGGCGAGCTTGCCGTCTGCGCTGCGCAAAAAGGCGGGCTTGGTGAGCAGGGAGAGCATGGTGCGGATGCTTTGCATCTCGCTGTTCGTGCTTTCCGCCTTAGTGTCGGCAATCAAGGCCGCTTCGTCGCCCGGCTGGCTGAATGCAGGGCGAAGCCGCAGGGCCGCGCCGCCGCCCATGGCCCAGCCGGAGGCGCGCATCAGTTTGCCTTCCTGTGTCTTCAGGCTGACCATAAAGCCGCGCCCCTGCAGCCGCAGCTCGTCGAGCAGCGCAGCAAGACGATTGGCTTCGGCAGCGCCAAGCCAGGAATGCAGGTTCAAGACGCTTTGTGCCTGCCGCCCGGCAGGGAGTACAGCGCCAGCCTGTCCCAATATGCGGGGCTCGCCCTGATTGTCCCAGAGCACGGTCAGCTCACTGCTGCCCGACACCAGACTTTCATATTCATCCACCAGCGCCCGCAGATTGGCGATCTGTTCGGCGGCGCGGCGACGCGCGGCGCGATTGTCCGATGTCAGCCTGCGGATAATGGTTATCGAGAGCAGGGCGAAGCCGCCCGCGCCCACGGCAATTGCGATAGGCACGATGCCGCCCAGATTGGCCGGAACAAAGCCCTGCGCCAGAGCCGGAACGGCCATGCACAAGGAGAGGGGGGCAGCGACAAGAGCTGCGAATCCCAATCGTTTCCGGCGCCGATCCGGCGTCATGCCATGCCCTCTTAGTTTGTTTTGCTGTTTTTCCGGCCAAGGCCGGTACGCCACTCGAAATAAGAAGCAGTTGCGGAATTGACTCAATCCCGGCTGCTCCCAAATCGGCTTGTGTGACCCGCACAACCCGAATCACCAAACCATAGCGGTCACAGGAATCAGGCAAAAGAGTCTTCGTGCCTGTGCGTTGCGGGCAAATGCACAGGAAAGCGCTTGACCCGGGAACGAAACAGAAACCTTTAAAAAGTGTAAAAGCCCGGCGCAATGACCGGGCTTTTCTCAGATTTCTTTTTATAAAGCTCCGTGGAGCCCCGTTTAGTAGCGATATTCGCCCGACTTGAATGGGCCTTCCACCGGCACGCCGATATAATCGGCCTGCGTCTTGGTCAGCTTGGTCAGCTTGGCGCCGAGCTTCGCCAGATGCAGTTCGGCGACCTTTTCGTCGAGATGCTTGGGCAGAACATGCACCTTCTTCTCGATCTTGTCGCCATTGGTCCAGAGTTCGATCTGCGCCAGCGTCTGGTTGGCGAAGGATGCGGACATCACAAAGCTTGGATGGCCGGTGGCATTGCCCAGATTTACCAGACGCCCTTCGGACAGCAGGATCAGGCGATTACCATTGGGTTGCTCGATCAGGTCGACCTGCGGCTTCACATTGGTCCACTTGAAATTGCGCAGGCCGAGCACGTCGATCTCGTTGTCGAAATGGCCGATATTGCAGACAATGGCCATATCCTTGAGCTTGCGCATGTCATCGACCATCAGCACGTCACGGTTGCCGGTGGCGGTAACGACGATGTCGGCGCGATGCGCGGCGTCTTCGAGCGTAACGACCTCAAAGCCTTCCATAGCGGCCTGCAGGGCGCAGATCGGGTCGACTTCGGTGACGAGCACGCGGGCCCCGGCGCCGCGCAGCGATTCAGCCGAGCCCTTGCCCACATCGCCATAGCCGCAGACCACGGCGACCTTGCCGGCCAGCATGACGTCCGTGCCACGACGGATCGCGTCCACCAGCGATTCACGGGTGCCATACTTGTTGTCGAACTTGGACTTGGTCACCGAGTCATTGACGTTGATGGCCGGGAACGGCAGCTCGCCCTTGGCATGGAGCTGATAGAGGCGCATCACGCCCGTCGTGGTCTCTTCGGAAACGCCGCGGATGGCCGCGCGGATGGTCGAGAAGAAATTCGGCGACTTGGCCAGACGGCGCTTGATCGTGGCAAAGAAGATTTCTTCTTCTTCATTGCCGGGCTTGTCGAGAATGGAAATGTCCTTCTCGGCCTTGGCGCCGGTCAGGATATACATGGTGGCGTCGCCGCCATCATCGAGGATCATGTTGGGCGTCGTACCCGGCCAGTCCATCATCCGGTCGGTAAAGTCCCAGTATTCTTCGAGCGTCTCACCCTTATGGGCAAAAACCGGAATACCGGCAGCGGCGATGGCGGCGGCGGCATGGTCCTGCGTCGAAAAGATATTGCACGAGACCCAGCGCACCTCGGCGCCAAGCGCCACCAGGGTTTCGATGAGAACAGCGGTCTGCACGGTCATGTGCAGCGAGCCGGCAATGCGCGCGCCCTTGAGCGGTTGGCTCGCGGCATATTCCTCGCGGATTGCCATTAGGCCCGGCATTTCGATTTCGGCGATGGAAATCTCCTTGCGGCCAAAATCGGCGAGGCTGATGTCCTTGACCGCGTAGTCGGTCGGGCTCTTGGTCATATCGGGCTCCAGAAGGATTTTCTCTTGCAGCTTCTATACGGGAGCAGACGTTACCGATCAATGACAGACATAAAGCTATCTTTATGTCATCTAGGCCCGATAGATCCGCCCCCGATGCCGCCGCTTGAAGGGCAGGGCGCAAAAGCGCACCAGCCCTGAGAGAACCAGATAGCCGAGAATAAAGCCCGCACCTGCATAGAGTATGCCTTCCATCGTCACCGGCACGGCAGGCTTGTAATTTTCTAGCGTGCGCCGCCCGATATCGGTGTCGAGATAGTCCGGCATGGCCTGCAACCGCTCTATCGGCCCCGCCCCCTGAATGCGCGCCAGCGTTTCGCTGAGATCGGCATAACGCACAAAGGTTTGTTCCATGCTGTCGCCGCGCCCGGCCAGAAAGGTGTCGCTCGATGCATTGTAGCGCTGAAGAGCCGCCTGCCGGTCCATATTATTGGCCTGCGCCGCCCTGTCGAAATCCTCGGTAATGACACGCAATTCGTCGACGGCACCACCGAGGCGCTGGGTATATTGCTGCGCATATTCAGGAAACTGGCTGAGGCTTGCTGCCAGCGCGATCCCGCCAATTCCCGCAATCAATCGCCGCATCGAGCCGTCTCCCTCATCACAATGAAGATTATGCACATCTCAAACGGCAAGAAAAAGTCAGGCGTTCCAGAACGGCGCGCGCGGCGGCCCGCCAGCGGCCTCCACCGCCGCATCAATGAAATCATCCTTGCCCTTGGCATAGGCTTCCCGGTCAAGGCTATGGCGGGCAGCAAGATCGCGCTTTAGCGCCAGATAATTGGCCCGTAAAACCGGGTCGCTCCGCAACAAATCGCGAAACAGCACATGCCGCCGCACATCGTCGGCATCGGTGTGGATATGCAGGTGGTGCGTGCGGACGCCATCTGCGCCTTGTAGCCGTAAAAACCAGCGCCGGGGATTGGACACGCCTGGCCGCAATTCATAGCCGAGCCTCTCAAGGCCGGGCAGGGCCACTTCCGCCTCCACCATATCGGCAATGAGCACGATGATGTCGATAACCGGCTTTGCATCCAGCCCCGGAACCGCGGTGGAGCCGATATGTTCGATCAGGAGCGGGCTTTGAGGCAGGATGGACAGTATGTCGTCGCGCGCCTTTTGATAGGCCTCCGGCCACGAAGGATCGGCCGGAGTAAGCGCGATCTCGTCGCTCAAGTCTCGGCCCCGTCCACATCCTCGTCAAAGCCGTTATTGACCAGTTCGGTAATGGCTTCTAGCGCTTCGCGGGCCTGTTTGCCGCTGGCCTGCACCAATATGGTCGAGCCGGGACCGGCCCCCAGCATCATCAGGCCCATGATGGAATTTCCGGCCACCGACGTGCCGTCCTTGATCACGCTGATCGAGGCGTCAAAACACTCAGCCGTCCGCACGAAGCGGGCAGAGGCGCGGGCATGCAGGCCCTTGCGATTGAGGATCGTCAATTGCTGGGCGACGGCCCTGCTGGCATCCATCGATCAGGCGCCGCCCAGAACGGCATTGGCCACGGTGATATATTTCTTGCCCGCTTCCTGGGCGATATTCACCGCTTCTTCCATGCTCATATCGCCGCGCACACGGCCCAGCTTGACCAGCATGGGCAGGTTCACCCCGGCAATCACTTCCACATTGCGGTTCTGCATCACGGAAATGGCAAGATTGGAGGGCGTACCACCGAACATGTCGGTGAGAATGATCACACCCTTGCCGCTATCGGCGCGGTCGATGGCCTTGAGGATATCCTCGCGCCGCGTTTCCGCATTGTCTTCGGGGCCGATGGCGATGGCTTCAATGAACTCTTGTGGTCCCACCACATGTTCCATGGCCAGCTTGAACTCATCGGCAAGCGCGCCGTGGGTCACCAGAACCAAACCGATCATGCACTTTCCCCACTCGTCCGACGGATGAACATAAATGTTCTGTGTCGGTCTTTTGAGCCCCAGCCATTGCTGCCGCCGGGCGCTGTCAGGCGGCAAGGGCACATTTTTGTCTTCGTGGCCTGCTGTTGCAAGGGGTAAATTGTCACGTTGCGTCATGAACAAGGATTGCGCGCACCGCTTCTACCACCAGCAATTCCTGATGACCCAGACTCACAACGCCCGCATAAGGCACCGGAGCGCGGGGCAGAATATGGCCTAAAAGCTCGGTTTGCAGCTCTTCTTCTTCCACCAGCCGGATCAGATCGGGCACCAGATCAATCACCAGATCGAGTCGGGCGCTTTCCACATGGGGCCGCGAAACGATGCCGCGACCGCGCAATTCGATCAGCCCTGCCAGTTTTGGCGGCGCCAGCATGGTCAGCGATTCGCCATCATTGCGAATGTCGATGCGATCATCTGCGACAAGGAAGGCAGGTTGCCCGCGCCACTCCCAGCGATCCAGCAAAGCCATGGAGAGCACGGATTTTCCCGCGCCGGATGGACCGCGCAGCAATATTCCGGTTTGACCAAGGACGAGACCCGTCCCGTGAACGTTTTGTGGCTTGTTCATACCGCGATTTTATTTGCGGGCGCGCGGTAATACAATTGTAAAAACGGCACCGGAACGGTCATCGCGGTTATGCGCGCGAATAGTCCCCTTATGTGCGTCCACGATCTGCTTTGAAATTGACAATCCAAGTCCAGAATGATTGCCAAAGCTCTCTGTTTCCGGGCGGTCGGTATAGAAACGTTGGAAGATTTTACTGAAATCGCCGGTAATGCCCGGCCCCTCATCGGTCACGGTCACGCTGACCGCTTCGCCTTCGGTGGAAACGGCAACGCTCACTGTTCCATTCTCAGGCGAGAAGGAAACGGCATTGTCGATCAGATTGGCGAATACCTGCGCCAGCCGGCTTTCATGACCATTGATCATGGTCGAGCCACGCCCCACGCGCTTGCCCATCACGACCGTCACATTGCGGCCCGCCGCCATGTCCTTCTGGATCGCCACCATGGCTTCGGCCAGTTTTTCGACATCCACCAGTTCGGCGCTTTCGCGCGCCAGTTCCGCGTCGAGACGGCTGGCGCTGGAAATGTCGGTGATCAGCCGGTCCAGCCGTTTGATGTCATGCTGGATGATTTCATTGAGCCGCTTTTGATCCTCAGGCTTTTTGGCCAGAGGCAGAGTTTCTACGGCAGAGCGCAGCGAGGTCAGCGGATTTTTCAACTCATGCGCCACGTCTGCCGCAAAGCGTTCGATCGCTTCGATCCGGTTATAGAGCGCGTCGGTCATGCGTCGCAAAGCGTCGGACAGATGGCCAATTTCGTCTGGACGGTCGCTGAGATCGGGAATTTCCGCTCGCGCATCGCCTGCGGTCTGCACGCGCTCCGCCGCCGCCGAAAGTCGCCGCATCGGCCCGGCAATCGTCCCAGCCAGAAGCAGTGACAGAACGATCTGAACGCCTGCCGCAATCAGGGCAATACGGAACAGGCTCCAGCGCTCCTGAGCCACGATGGAGTCGATGTCGCCCGGCGCGGTCGAGAGCAGAATTGCGCCCACAATGGCGCGCAAGCGTTGCACCGGCACCGCCACCGACACCACCAATTGCCCCTGGCTGTCGACGCGCACGAAATCAGCCGGGGCGCCTTGGAGAGCCGAAGCGACCTCGGGATAGCGTGTGCCTTCGTCGGCCTGATATTCCTGATAGGTCGGGTAGTTGTCGCCCGGCGACCAGGACACAATAGCATTCCACCAGTCCGCGAGGAAGAAGCTCGGCTGCGTCGTGTCGATGGTCCGCCGCAACACTTCGCCGCGCGCATAAATACTGTCGCTGTCCAAAATCATCAGCCCGCCCTGATCATAGATGCGGGCGCGCGTGCGGGTCGGCGTGATTAGGTTGCGCAAGAGCGGCGCGACCTGTTCCGGATTGATAGGGAATTGCAGCGTCGGATCAAAATAGGACAGGGGCGATACATTACTCCCCTGCGCATTGAGCAGCCGGTCCGGATTGATCGAGATAATGTCGCTATCCACTGTCGCCGAGGCGGCAATGGCAGCAGCGATGATTTCGCCCTGCACGCGCAGCGACTGCACGCGCGCATCGATCAGTCCCGCCCGCCATTGGTTGAGGTATAAAATACCCACAACCAGAACCAGCAGACCCGCCATGTTGAGCACGACGATGCGGCGGGTCAGACTAGAAAAAATCGCGAAGTCGATGAACCGCCGAACGGCGCTGAAGACCTTCGCCACGGGGCGAAAAAAAATACGACGCCGCCCCCGGCGGGAAGATTTCACTTCCTTTACCGGGCTGCCCTGTTCAGGCTTGGACTGATCTATCTGCGGGTCGATAACGGCCACTTGGTGCCTTATTGCTCCTTGAAGCGATAGCCGACGCCATAGAGCGTCTCGATCATTTCAAAGTCGTCATCGGTCACCTTGAACTTCTTGCGCAGTCGCTTGATGTGGCTGTCGATCGTGCGGTCATCCACATAGACCTGATCGTCATAGGCCGCATCCATCAGTGCATTGCGTGACTTGACCACGCCGGGGCGCAGCGCGAGAGCCTGAAGGATGAGGAATTCAGTGACGGTCAGCGTCACGCGCTGCCCCTTCCAGGTGCAGGTATGGCGTTCCTCGTCCATCACCAGCGCGCCGCGCTCGATCAGCGCCTTGCTGGGCGTCGGTTCAGCGCCGCCCACGCCAGTCGGGTTCCCGTCGCGCGGGGCCGAACGGCGCAGGATCGCCTTGACGCGCTCGACAAGCAGGCGCTGGCTGAACGGCTTGGTGATGAAATCGTCGGCGCCCATCTTGAGCCCGAACAGCTCGTCGATTTCTTCGTCCTTACTGGTGAGGAAAATCACCGGCACATCGGACTTCTGCCGCAACCGGCGCAGCAATTCCATGCCGTCCATGCGCGGCATCTTGATATCGAGAATGGCCAGATCCGGCTTGTCCGTCGTCAGACCCTCAAGGCCCGAGGCTCCATCGGTATAGGTGGCAACCTGATAGCCCTCGGCTTCAAGGGTCAGGGAAACCGAGGTGAGAATATTGCGGTCGTCGTCCACCAGGGCGATCTTTGGCATGGTCTGCCTTTCTCTTCGTGACGCTTGTTATTCGTTGCGATTGGCGGATCAACCAGATGTTGAACATCCAACCATGTGTTGAGCGACGTTGCAGGCGACAATTACGCATTAAATAAGGCACGGCCAAGTCTTCTGCTAGATTGACCGTGCTTCCATACAAGTAACTTGCGCTGCAACTTCCGTCTTACGACCCATTGCCCGATGGCCTCGGCCTGCAAGAGGCTCCTATTTTTGCCTCCATCAATCGCCTTGCGCGGTTCAGTGGAGATGAAAATGACTGCGTTCAACCATCCGGCCCTCAGGGATGCAATTGCCGGCGCTGCGGCGTCGCTCAGCGACAACGCCATTGCCCCGGCGCTGGTTGCCGCTGCGCTTAGACAGGGCGATGGCGTGCTCACCGCTGATGGGGCGCTGTCGGTGCGCACAGGCGCTTTCACAGGTCGCTCGCCCAAAGATAAGTTCATTGTCCGCGATGCTTTGACCCAGGATCAGGTCTGGTGGGACAATTCGGGCGCCATGACCCCGGATCATTTCGATCTGCTGCTTGCTGACATCCGCGAGCATCTCGCCGATCAGCCTCTTTTCCGTCAGGATCTGCTCGCCGGTGCCGATCCGCGCCACCAATACGATGTCACCGTACTGACCCCCAGCGCCTGGCATGCCCTGTTCATTCGCAATCTGCTGATCCGCCGCGGCGAAGATGTCCCGGCCTCGCCCGATGCGGCGCCGGTCACCATCCTTCATGCGCCCCATTACAAGGCCGACCCCGCTCGCCACGGTAGTCGCACCGATACGGTGATCGCGCTCGATATGAGCCGCAACATCGTCCTCATCGCCGGAACGCTCTATGCCGGCGAAATCAAGAAGTCGGTCTTCAGCCTCTTCAACTTCCACGCCCCGGCCAACAATGTCCTGCCCATGCATTGCTCGGCCAATCTCGGACCCGATGGCGAGGCGGCTCTCTTCTTCGGTCTGTCGGGGACCGGCAAGACCACCCTCTCCAACGACCCGGCACGTCCCCTCATCGGCGATGACGAACATGGCTGGGGTGATGAAGGTGTTTTCAATCTCGAAGGCGGTTGCTACGCCAAGACGGTCAAGCTCTCGGCCAGCGCCGAGCCCGAAATCTTTGCCGCGACACGCCGGTTTGGCACTGTGCTGGAAAACGTCATACTCGACGTGAACAGTCTGCCAACATTTGACGATGTGACGCTCACCGAAAACACAAGAGCGGCTTATCCCATCCATGTCCTGCCTTCGATTGCGAAAGGCAGCGTCGGTGGCACGCCCAAGACCGTTGTTTTCCTGACTGCCGATGCTTTCGGCGTCCTGCCGCCCTTGGCCCGGCTAACCCCGGAACAGGCCGTTTATCACTTCCTCTCGGGCTATACCGCCAAGGTTGCAGGCACCGAACGCGGTGTCACCGAGCCACAGGCGACCTTCTCGGCCTGTTTCGGCGCGCCTTTTATGCCTTTGCATCCAACGGTTTACGGTTCCATGCTGGCCGAGCGCCTGCGTCAGAGCGGCGCCCAGGCCTGGCTGCTCAATACCGGCTGGACGGGGGGCGGCTACGGCACAGGCAAGCGCATAGACATCGCCTCCACACGGCGTCTCCTCACCGCCGCCCTCGATGGCGCGCTCGATAATGCCGACATGCGCTTCGACCCACTCTTCGGCTTCGAAGTGCCCCTCAGCGTGCCAGGCGTCGCTGAGGCCCTGCTCGACCCGCGCCAGACATGGGCCGACTCGGATGCCTATGATGCGCAGGCCACCAAACTGGTCGAGCTATTCCGCAGCAATTTCAAGAAGTTCGGTCCCGATGCCGACGCGGGCGCAGGGCCGCAACTGCAGATGGCGGCTGAATAGGCACAAACAAAAAGGGCGCCTCAGGCGCCCTCTGCATATTCTCCGAACCTCAATTCGGCGAATAGAAAATGTGGGAATCGACCACTGCTACCTGATTGAAGGTATGCGACCAGGACGGCGCGACAGCGGTGGTGTGATAGTAAAGGGTGGAATCCGGCACCACGCCAATTTCCTTGCCCTGCGCAAATTCAGCATAGACCTCGCGGGCCAGATCCTGCGAGGCGGCCCAAGCGCGGCGCTCTGATGTGGCACGGTTCTGGCCGTCACAGGCAAAGGTGAACTGGCAGCGATAAAGGCCCTTATTGGCGTTCTGGTAGATCACGCCGCAAAGGGAATCCGGAAACTGGCCTGACCGCGCGCGATTGACGATGACATTGGCAACGGCCAATTGCCCCTTGGCAGTCTCGCCACGCGCTTCGTGATATATAGCTTTGGCAAGACAGTCGCGTTCGGCATTGGCCGCCTTGATGCGCTCATCCATCGGCTGATAGCCAGCCTCGACATAGGCAGCGAGCATGTCGCCGGTCACAGACGGCTGATGGCGCGGCGCGACATCGGTAAAGCTGGCAATGGCCGAAAGCGCATTGTTGCCGCCGAAAGAAGCGCGGCTGATATAGCCCATCACCATATCTTCAGGGTGGCTTGGCTGCGGGCCGTTCAGGGTCACATCCACAGAGCGCAGGGCCAGCTGGCGCTGTCCATAATTGGCCAGCAATTCCGGCGTCAGGGCCAGTTCACTCGGCGCGAGGGGCACCTGGGTCGCCCCGATCGCGGGCTGCAGGCGCAATTCAGCGATGGCTTCGGGAATTGTATCGGGCAAAACGACATTGGTGTCGGCGCGGGCAGGCGAGAGCGTAACGAACAGCACGAGCGCGGCGGCGCAAAGGGCCAGCACAGGTGAAACAGTGCGCGCGATAATCTGCTGCCGGTTGAACCTCAATGCCCCGTCCTTACCCCTGAGTCCTGCCGGCCATATCCAGCGGACCTTCTATTCGAGCGCCCCTTGCGGACGCCCCAGTCATTTCCCGGCTGCACACTAGCCAAGCAATCGCCGGGATGGAAGTCGAAATTTACGGCTGGTTAACCATAAGCTTTAGCGACTTAAGGCAGGGTTAACGGAGACGAAGGTTCCGGTAAAGCCTTGGATTTTATCGATTTTGAGGGTGCTGAATGTGGCCTTACCCGGTTCGATAAGGTTTTATCTATTAGCGCGGATGGTTAATCACATCTTTCCGCGACGCGTGCGCCGTGTCGTCGTGGTCTCGTGGCGGACACCAAAATTGTGCCGCTCAGTCCGGCGCCGCCGCTAGCTAATCTCTATTCCCAAGGTTTTAGGCACGCGCCCGGTATCTCTTGGCGCGGTAAACTGTTGCCATCGCCGTGCATGTTGCGGCGATGCTCGTCGCGATGTGTTCGCTGTAAAGCGGGCCTCTATTGGGCCTGATAGCTTAGACGGAGTCAGTCTCTGGGTGGTCAGCGCCCTGAAGCGCGCTACGCAGTTTTGCGCCCGGGATAAAGACAACTGTGTTGTGAGGAACGATCACATGCTCTTCGCCGGTGCGCGGATTGCGCCCGATCCGCTCCGCCCGGGAGCGGACTTGCAGCGTTCCAAATCCGGTCAATTTCACGCTTTCCCCAACCATCAAGGCTTGTCCGATCAATTCGAACATCCGCCGGCCAAGGTCCACAGTGTCGGCTTGAGACAAGCCTGTCGCCGCAGCGGCTCGCCCTGACAGCAATGCGCGTGTGATGGTTTTGGTCACCTCGGGACCCTCCTGATATTAAATTCCTAGTAGGAACATAAGAAGTTGTCCAGCAGTCCGGGGTGCTCAATAATCATGATTGTTCTCTTCATGATTGTTTGACTTCTTTTTTAGAATGGTTATAAGCTGGGAGGCGAGATAGAGAGATTTGTGTCGGCTGTTTGGCCACGCATTGCCAAGGAAAAATTCGTGAGACTTACACGCCAATCCAATTACGCTATTCGTACGCTGGTCTATTGCGCTGTTAACGAGCCAAGCCTAAGCCGGGTTGCTGAAATTGCCCGCGCTTATGGCATCTCTGAATTGTTTCTCTTCAAACTGATCAAGCCGCTGGTTGAAAATGGCCTGCTCCAGACCGTGCGCGGTCGTCATGGCGGTATCAAGCTGGGCAAGCCGGCGTCCGAAATTACCCTCCTCGACACCATTCGCCTGACCGAAGAAAACTTTGCTCTGGCCGAGTGTTTCGAGGACGGCGCGGACTGTCCCCTGATCGGCGAATGCGATCTCAACGGCGCGCTGCGTGAAGCGCTGGGTGCGTTCTTCGAGGTTCTGAGCCGTCACACCATTGCTGATCTGGCGGCCAAGAAGCGCTCGATCCGTGAGCGTCTGGGGCTCACCGCGGCTGAGGCCGTGTCCGAGGATCTTCTGGCATCAATTTCGGCGGCCTGAGACGTGCCGCCAAAAATCTGACAACAAAAATCAAATATGAGTTTGACAATCAAGTTTGGTCGTGGTTGATAGAGGTCATAGCGGTTGTGACCCCTTGGGGCCTGTGGGTCCGATTGCTGTACCACGACGGGGCTTGCTGCTACCGTCTCCCCCGGCCGGTCAGGATCCTCAACGTCCTGTCCGGCCTTTTTCTTTGCCGTGATTGATCTGACCGCCCCGCTATGATCTATCCGGGCCAGATTTCCCCGGACACATCATGGCTGCTCCCCCGCTTCTCACTCTTCAGAACATCAGTTTGACCTTTGGCGGCACGAGGCTGCTCGAAAGCGCCGAACTCATTGTTTCGCCCGGCCAGCGCATCGCACTTGTGGGCCGCAATGGTTCTGGCAAATCGACGCTTCTCAAGATCGCTGCGGGCGATGTGACCCATGATGGCGGCGTGCGGTTTGTTGAGCCCAGCGCCACTCTGCGTTATCTGCCGCAAGAGCCGGATTTGTCGGCCTACAAAACCACGCTTGAATATGTCGAGGCGGGGCTGGGGCCTGGTGACGACGAATATCGCGCGCAATATCTGCTGAGCTCACTGGGGCTGAGCGGCACGGAAAACCCGAAAAATCTCTCGGGTGGGGAAGGGCGCCGCGCCGCCTTGGCGCGTGTTCTTGCCCCCAAGCCTGATGTCCTCCTGCTCGACGAGCCGACCAATCATCTCGATCTGCCTGTCATCGAATGGCTGCAGGCCGAACTGGACTCCATGCGCTCGGCCATGGTGCTGATCAGCCACGACAGGCGTTTCCTGTCCGATCTGACACGATCCACCGTCTGGCTCGACCGAGGCGTGACCCGCCGTCTCGATAAGGGTTTTGGTGCCTTTGAGGAATGGCGTGATACCGTACTCGAAGAAGAAGAGCGCGACCGCCATAAGCTCGACCGCCAGATCGTGCGCGAAGAACACTGGCTGCGCTACGGCGTAACCGCCCGACGCAAGCGCAATGTGGGCCGCCTCGAACGCCTCGGCAATCTGCGTCAGGAACGGCGCGAGCAACGCCGTGTGACCGGTTCGGTCAATATGCAGGTTGCCGAAGGCCGCACCTCTGGCGCGCTGGTTGTTGAGGCTGAAAACATTTCGAAGCGCTACGGCGAGCGGATTATTGTCGGCGATTTTTCAACCCGCGTCCTGCGCGGCGACCGGATCGGCATTGTCGGGCCCAATGGTGCAGGCAAGACGACGCTGATCAAGATGCTGACCGGAATGCTCGCGCCCGACAGCGGCACGATCAAGCTCGGCTCTGCGCTCGAACTGGCCATGCTCGATCAGGGGCGCGCCAAGCTCGATCCCGATACGCGTTTGCGCGAAGCGCTGACAGGCGGCGGCAGCGATACCCTGCAGATCAATGGCCAGCCCAAGCATGTCATCGGTTATATGAAGGACTTTCTGTTCAATCCCGAACAGGCCAATACGCCCATCGGCAAGCTATCGGGCGGCGAACGCGCTCGCGTCGCACTGGCTCGCGCATTGTCTCTGCCCTCCAACTTCCTCGTGCTCGACGAGCCCACCAACGATCTTGATCTTGAAACGCTCGATCTGCTTGAGGAAATGGTCTCCGATTATCCGGGAACCGTAGTGGTGGTCAGCCACGATCGCGACTTCCTCGATCGCGTCTCCACCTCCATCATCATCGCCGAAGGCAATGGTGACTGGACCGAATATGCTGGCGGCTATTCCGATATGGTGATCCAGCGCGGCGAAGGCGTCATGGCCCGCGATGCTGCCAAAGTGCATCGCCCCGGCAAGACGGCCATGGTGTCCACGGCTGCGCCCTTTGTGGCCAAGCGCAAGATGAGCTTTAAGGAAAAGCACGCGCTCGAAACGCTGCCCAAGGACATCGCCAAGCTCGACGCCGAGATTGCGGCTCTCAATGCTGCACTGGCTGATGGCAATTTCTACACCAAAGACCCGGTCGGCTTTGCCGCCAAATCAAAGGCGCTCGAAGCCGCCGAGTCAAAGAAGACCAAAGCCGAAGAACAATGGCTCGAACTCGAAATGCTACGCGAAGAGCTTGAAGGCTCCTGAGCCGCCCCGCAGGGCCAATCGCTCCGGTGGAGCGATTGGAGGCGAAGGAGGCCATGAGACTTCGTCGGCGGTCCGTAGGACGCGAGGCTCCGGTGGAGCCTTGCGAGCCAAGAAGGCCTTGAGACCTATGGTCGAAAGGCTGCTCGAATTGCGGGTCGATCAAATCAGGAGCAAACCCATGATAGCGCAAGCCAATAGCGTGAGCATCCGGGCGGTTACCGAGGCTGACATTCCTGCATTGAGGGGAATGATCGATGCACTTTCGGTTCATCACGGCGGCCAGCCACAGGCGTCGAGCGCAACGCTGGCCCGTGATCTGCTCGGGGCTAATCCGTGGGCCTATGCCCGCATTGCCGAGATGCAGGGCGAAGTGGCCGGATATGCGATTGCTTGCCCGCTCTATTTCGCTCAGTCGGGAGAGCGGGGCATGTCGCTCCACCACCTTTATATCATGCCGCAATATCGTGGTTCAGGATTGGGCACGCAGCTGACATTGGCCATGAAGGATATGGCCCTTGCACTTGGATGCACCTATCTTTCGGTGACTGCTGAGCCCGACAATCAAAGCGCCCAGAAATTCTACAAAAGTCTGGGCATGCGCCCTTCGCCCGTCACCGGCCTGCGCTTTGCCATGGACCTCTAATCGTTCAAAACGGTTTCCCGGCTAGTCCTTCCACTCGAAATGCGGCTGCGCTACGTAATGCAGCCCTTCGGTCTCGCCGGAAATCTGCTTGAGCAGAATACGCCCCAGATTGCGTCCGGCGTCGGAGAAGTCCTCCTGCACGGTTTCCGCATTGGGCTGAAACTGCATGAACATCGAGGTCGATTGCTTGGTGACCACATGGGCATTCTGGCCCAGCACCAGCCCTGCATCGGTGAGGGCGCCAATAACGGCCAGCGCCGAAATCTCCGAAGCACAGACATAGCCATCGGGCGGATCGGCCCGCTTGGCCCGTTTCATGATGTAATTGCGGATCGCGTCGGTCGGGCTGGCCAAGTTTACGTCGGCAGCAAATTCATAGGCAATGCCCGCTTCTGTCGCGGCGCGGGCCATCCCGGCGCGCAGATGCTCGGTATAGTTAAGCGCTGAATCGGGCAGAATAATCGAGACCTTGCGGCATCCTTTGGCCGCCAGCCGCTTGGTGGCACCATAGGCATAGGCATCGTTGTCGAAATCGACAAAGGCATGCGGCTCGGGCCACTGGCTGCGGCCGTGGCTGACAAAGGGAAAGTCATTGTCGAGCAGAAACCTAACGCGCTCGTCGAACGACTCGGTTTTGGAGAAGATCACGCCATCCGCCATGCGATTGCGCACGATATGGCGAATGGGCTCCAGCGGCTCCACATTCCTAAACAGCGGGGTGATGACCAGATGATAGGCCGTGTCGCGCAGGGCCTCGGTAATGCCGGTCACGAGATTAGTGCCAAAGCCATAGATCTGTTCGTCAGGCTCAAGGATGAGCGTCACAACATTGGTTCGCCCCGTCTTGAGACGGAGGGCGGCGCGGTCCGGCAGATAGCCGATTTCTGCGGCAATCTTTTGTACGCGGTCGCGCGTTTCCTGCGCCAGTTCGGGCGCGTTGTTGAGCGCGCGCGAAATGGTGGTGACGGCCAGGCCAGTCATTTGCGCGATGGTTTTGAGAGTGGGCTTGCCGGATGGCTTTGCGCCCCGCTTGCCACGTGTGGCGGGCGGCGATTCTTGGTCGGACACGTTTCCCCTCCCACCCGCCATTGATCGGCGAGGACGCTAAACAGGGAAAAACAAGACCAGATTGCAGGGCTTTACGCAAGCACGCATGACCATGTTTAAACATGACTTGAAAAGAATACTTATTGTGGATAGACGAAAGTAGAGCAGGCTTTTTCGTTTTTTCGTCGGTTTACGCATCGCTGCGCACTGGCAAAATCGCAAATCCTCCCCTATCTTGCCTTTGCTGCGCCACAAGGGCGTGGAAAAAAGCTGATCCGTCCAACACCTGCAAGGGAAAGGAATGACGATGACTAAATCGACGACCTTCATTCTCCATGCCGAGTGTTCGACCGTAGTACTCCGAATTACCGGCGCCAAACGCTGGCAAGGATGCTGTCGCCAGAAACGAATGTGACCTCCGTCACATCCCCGTCTCACAAAACCGATAGAATCCGCGTCGCTGGCTCAAGGTGCAGCCTCCCCAATGGGAGCGCGCCCGTCGATGGCCCGACGCGCATGGAGTACGAAACATGCAGGAAAATAGTCTCAACAGGGTCGAAAGATTGCGGCCCATCGTGATCGAAGTTGGCGGGGAGCCGCAGGGCGTTGTCGTGCCCGATGCCGAGGGCTACCGCTTCCTGGCCGTCAAACTGCCGGCCTTCGCCATCGATGGCCAGCGCTTCCCCAATATCGAACTGGCTCATCTGGCCGTGACGCAGGCCGTCCAGAACGGCGAAGCCGCATAAAAAGCCGGTGGCATGACCACCGGCTTTTGTTTTCCAGCTTCAGAATTTTAGCAAATTCGACGCCTAGCCATCATTGGTGGCATTGAGTTCGTCCGGCCGCTTGCCTTCAGAAACAGGCGGTGCTGGATCAAGCGCCTTGTCCACCGCTTCAGCGAGCGCATCGACGTCTATGCGCGACGCGCCGTCCTGAGCCTGCCGCTCGATTTCTGCAGTGAGTGCGGTGGCGATCGCCTGTCGCCTTATGGCGCTATTGTCCTCAGCCATTGCCATCGATCGAAATCCCTGTGTCATCCACGCGCACTTCGATACCGGGGCGAGCCTGTTCCTGCTGATAGGTGTAGATGGCAAATCCGACCACTGCGATGGCCAGAACGGCGATCACTGCAAAAAGACCATTACGGGACAATTGAAACTCCTGACGCTTTTGGTTCCGAACCGAACCAACGCGCGAGGCGTCAAAATGTTCATTCCTCGGCAATCCGCCTCAAAGCCATCACAAAAGCGGTAATGCCAATGCCCACCGAACTCGAATTGTCGATGACGATGGGGCTGACATCGGCAGGTAGGGCGGCGCCCTCTCGGGCCAGTCGCGCCACGATCTGATCGCGGTTTTCCCGACCCCGTTTCGATAGCCTTTCCGCACGTAGCGAAATCTCGGCTGAAACCTGGACGACGCGGCAGTGCGGATATTTCGCAACGGCACTCGGAACGGCATGGCGAGAAATGTTGGCCACCACCACCCTGCCAAGCGTCAAATCTGTGTCGACGCCGATAGGCAGGGCATAGTCGAGCCCATGCGCCTCCCAGGTCAGGGCAAATCGGCCAGCCGCCTTGGCTTGCTCAAACTCTGTTCGGTCAAGGCTGACGTGATCTTCAAGGTCGATATCGGCCGGTCTTGTCACCAGCCGTCGAACGAAGCTAAAGCGCTTGTCGCCATCCAGCGCTTTGCGCGCGCCGCCGATCAATGTGTCCTTGCCGACCCCGGAAGGGCCGATCACCAGAACCAGAACTCCCGGCGGCCTGTCGCTCAACTCACTCGCTGCCCTTCGCGCCACACCGCCCGCACCACCGGCAAGGCCGCATTGGACGCGACGCGAACCAGATCGGCCCTCATGCCCGGCGCAATCTCGCCCCGGTCATTCAATCCGGCAGCGCGTGCCGGATTACGTGTCACGGTAGCCAAGGCTTGCGACAGGTCAAGGCCCTCCACACGTTGTGGCAAAAGGAATGCGGCTTGCAGCAGCGCAAACGGTACATAATCGGAACTGAGAATGTCCAATAGCCCCGCAGCGACCAGATCGGTTGCTGAAATATTGCCTGAATGAGATTTGCCGCGCACCACATTGGGCGCCCCCATTAGAATAGCGAGCCCGGCATCGTGCGCTGCCGAAGCGGCTTCTAGCGTGGTCGGGAACTCAGAAATCGCCACCCCGTCTTCTGCCGCTTCCTCGACATGGGCGAGCGTCGCGTCGTCATGGCTGGCAATGGCCAGTTCCAGTTCATGCGCCCGCGCCACGATGGCCTTGCGGTTGGGGGCCGAGTAGCGCTCGTGCTCGGCCTGCCTTGCGTCGAGATAGGCCTGCAATTCTTCCGGGCTGCGGCCCATCTGTTTGGCGTAGAACTTCTTGTATTCGGCCAGCGAGCGGAACTGCCTTTGCCCCGGCGTGTGGTCCATCACCGAAGCCAACCGGGTCAGGGAATGATAGGCCAGCGCGTCGAAATGCGCGACAACATCGTGACTGGGCAATTCGCACCGCAGGTGAATGAAATGCTCTGCCCGCAACCAGCCCGCCTCGCTTCCAGTGCGAATGGCGTTTACCAGCTTTTCTGCATGGTCGAGCATTTCCGGCATATCAATGTCCGAGCCGATGCGGACGGCGTCAAACACGGTCGTGATGCCAGAACCAGCGATCTGCGCGTCATGCGCGTGGAGCGACGCCATCGGGTCCCAAAAGACACCAGGGCGCGGTCGATAATGGTTTTCCAGATGATCGGTATGCAGCTCGACCAGGCCGGGAATCAGATAATCGCCGCCCAGATCCTCCCCGACGCGCGCCGCGCCTGTATCTATGGCCGTGATCTGCCCGTTCTCAATGCTGACGCTGCCGGTAATGACCTCATCCGCCAGAACGATCCGTGCATTGGTAAAGACCTGTTCAGTCATGCGCATCATCCTTTGAGCGGAAAATCACCGACGCGTCGGAAGGGCGCGCCGCTTTTGGCTTCATGATAGAGCACCAGTCGGTCGAGCAGAACCCGCTCACCCAAAATCGGCCCGAACCAGGTCTGCGCCGCCTGTTCCAGCTCATCACGGTCCTCGGCCTCAAGCTGGTCCGTCAGCGTCATATGAAAGCGGAATTCGTCGAAAACATAGGGGTAGCCATAGGCGTCGAGCAGTTCCAACTGCCGCTCACTCAGGCCCTTGCTTGCTCGTGCTGCGTGCTGGCGCGCATCGAGCGGCATACGGAAAGGCTCGAAATGCTCAACCACATGCGCGGCAAAGTCCTGCAACTCATCCGACTGCGCTTCCGGCACCAGCGCCAGAAAGCCGTGCAGGTCCGCCAGTTGCAAAAGACCCAGATCGACCGGCGCAGTTGTGCTGGCAAAGTCTGCCAAAGCCGCGCGCAATTGCGCCTCGTCCATCCCCTCCGCCAAAGCCATTGGCGATTTGATCGTGGCGTGAAATCCATATCGCCCGGCTGATTGGGTCAGGTTGAGCAGGCGTTTGCGCTCCATCCCCGCCACTCCGCCTTCGAGCAGGTCGTTGGTTTCAGCGTCCCGGCCCAGCCAGATCGTGGCACGGTCCCAAAGGGCGTCGTTGACGTCCGGCGCGTAATAGATGGCGAATCTTTGCGGCATGAAAACTCCTGAGCGGGGGGCTAATGGACCTGTGTGACGCTTGTTTGACAAGCGTCATTCCCGCCCCGGCGTTAGGTCTGGACAAAACAGGACCGACTGGCCACAAAAGCCGCGTTCCGTTTTCCAGCCGAAATAGCCCGCCATGGACCGCCTGCTGCTCGAAAAACTCTTTCATACGGCTGTGGCACAGGCTCAGCCAGCTTTGGCCATCGCGCGGCATTTACCTGAAGAACCAAAGGGCAAAACCATTGTCATCGGCGCTGGCAAAGCCTCCGCGCAAATGGCGCGGGCATTCGAACTGGCCTGGACGGGAGATATTTCCGGACTTGTCGTCACCCGCTACGGTTACGCAGAAAAATGCGAGCGCATAGAAATCATCGAGGCCGCCCATCCGGTGCCCGATGCAGCGGGATTTGAGGCCGCAAAAAGACTGATGGAACTGGTCTCCGGGTTGACCGAAGACGATCTCGTCGTCGCGCTGATTTCGGGCGGCGGCTCGTCTCTGCTACCGGCTCCTGCACCGGGCCTGGACCTCGCTGATGAACAGGCGATCAACAAGGCCCTCCTCGCTTCCGGCGCGCCCATCGGGGTGATGAACTTCATCCGCAATCAATTCTCCACCATTAAGGGTGGCCGTCTCGCCGCTGCCTGCGCCCCGGCGCGCGTTGCAACGCTTGTGGTGTCCGATGTGCCGGGTGACGATCCGGCGTTGGTTGCTTCTGGTCCCACTCTGCCACTGGCGGGTGGTCGCGCTGAAGCGCGCCGTCTCGCCAATCTCTATCGGCTCGATCTACCCGAAGCCGCCGCCAAGCTTCTCGCCACCGACGATAACCTGCCCCCCGACGCATCCGACCCCATCTTTGCTCGCAACAGCGTCACTACCATCGCCTCTGCTGCGCTGTCGCTCGAAGCCGCCGCCGCGCTGGCGCAGGAAAACGGCATCGAAGCCGCCATCCTGTCCGATTCCATCGAGGGTGAAGCGCGGGACGTGGCATTGGTCCATGCGGCAATGGCCCGCGAAATCGCCGAGCGCAACAGGCCATTCAAAAAGCCGGTCGCACTGCTCTCGGGTGGCGAAACGACAGTGACTTTGCGCGGCAAGGGCAGGGGCGGGCGCAATGGCGAATTTCTGCTCTCCCTCGCCATCGCCCTGGACGGCGTCGACAATGTCTCGGCGCTGGCAGGGGACACTGACGGCATTGATGGCTCTGAGGACAATGCTGGCGCCTATGTCGATGGCACCTCAGCGCGCCGCATGCGCGAAAAGGGGATCGATCCGCAGGCCGCGCTCGCCAACAACGACGCCTATACTGCCTTCGAGGCCATCGGCGACCTCTTCATCACCCGCCCCACCGGCACCAATGTCAACGACTTCCGGGCGATCCTGATCCGCTGATCCTCGGCTTGACAGCGTGCGCCCAAGGGCGGACGCTTCGGCCTCCACACGCGGGAGGCGCAGATGGCAAAAGTCACCGGCATAGGCGGCATTTTCTTCCGATCGCGCCACAAGGCCGCGCTCGCCACCTGGTACGAAACCCATCTCGGTATCACCGAAATCTGGATGCAGGAGGCGGGCATGACCGTCTTTGCGCCGTTCAGGCAGGAGAGTGATTACTTCCCCGCCGACAAGCAATGGATGATTAATTTCCGCGTCGATGATCTCGACGCCATGATGAGCCAGTTGAAGGCTTCAGGCATCGCGATTGAAACCCGGCCCGAGGAATGGGATAGCCCCGAAACCGGTCGCTTCGCGCGTATCCACGATCCCGAAGGCAATCAGATTGAACTCTGGCAACCGGCAGAAGAGACACCCTCTGCATAAAGTCATACTTTTATATTGGCAGGATGGGCCAAGGTCTGCTCTATAGCGCCCAGCATTTTTTGAGGAGCCCGGACATGGCCAAACGCAAAATCGCCGTGATCGGCGTCGGCAAGATCGCGCAGGACCAGCATTTGCCGGTCATCGACGCATCCGACGATTTCGAGCTGGCTGCGACCGTTTCCACGCGCGGCGTTGGCCATGGCGATGTGCCGGTCTTCCGCACCCCCGGCGAGCTTTACAATGCCATGCCCGAAATAGGGCTGGTCTCCATCTGCACCCCGCCAGGCATCCGCCACACCTATGTCCGCGAGGCGCTCGACGCCGGCAAGGATGTGATGATGGAAAAGCCGCCCACCACCACAATTTCCGAACTCGATGACCTGATCGCCCATGCCGCGCGGCTCGATCGCGTCCTGTTCCAGACCTGGCACAGCCAATACAATGCCGCTGTCGACCGGACCAAGGCGCTATTGGCCGATGAGGGCGTGCAATCGGCCCGCATCGACTGGCGCGAAAGCGTGCGCAAATGGCATCCGGGTCAGGATTGGGTCTGGGAGCCCGGCGGCTTTGGTGTCTGTGATCCGGGCATCAATGCCTTTTCCATTTTCACCAAGGTCATGCCCTTCCCGGTCTTTGTGGAAAGCGCCAAGCTGACCTTCCCCGCCAATCGACAAACCCCGGTGGATGTCGAAATCGGCTTCAAATCCGGCCAGCCACACAAGCCGGTCATGTCCTGCGGCTTCAACTGGCTCGAAGAGAGCGGCGAAATCTGGACCATTGCCTTCACCACTGGGCAGGGCAATGAGGTCAAGCTCGAACGCGGCGGCCGCACCCTGCGCATCAATGGCGAAGTCGTTCTCGAACATGGCGACCGCGAATATGCCGGCATCTATGATCGCTTCGCCGATCTGCTCGACGCGCATCAAAGCGATGTCGACGCCGCCCCTCTGCGTCTGATGAGTGACGTATTCCTGATGGGTGCGCGGGAGAATGGGCCGGATTTCGAGTGGTGAGCTTATAGTTCCGTCCAGGGCCGAATTGTCGCACGTGCTCTCCCTCCCCAAACACCGCGCTGCCCTCGGGCTTGACCCGAGGGCCAATCAGGAAGCAACCAACCCGAAGATTTTGCGCAACGGAAATAGGCCCTCGGGTCAGGCCCGAGGGCAGCCCCGTAATGGGGTAAGCCTTGGTGTAAATAAGCCAATGCTAGCGGCTCTTACTCCGCCGCCACCTTCTTCCGATCCGTATACCACCGAATCCTGATGCCCTTCAGGATCAGCCGCACCGCTTCCCAATGAATGCTCGCCGTCACTTTCAGCGTCATCAGCGGATGGCTGAAAAACAGGCGCATGAGATTGGCGTCTGAAAATTCCCGCCGCTTCCCAGTAAATGCCGCATAGAGCAGCGGCTCGCCATCCTGGGTTTCGTTGATCGCCACCAGAATGCGCTCGTCAGGCTGTGCCAGCTTGAAGGCATAGTGGCAGTTCATGTCTATGAAGGGCGAGACATAAAACGTCTTGTCCGCCTCCTGCTTTTCGGCGGCGACAGGCAGCACATAAGTGTGCCGCTCGTGGAAGGTGTTGTGCACTTCGTAAATGGTCGCCAGCGGCGCACCATTCTTGTCGTCACAATACCAGACGGTCAGCGGATTGAAGACATAGCCCAGAATGCGCGGATAGCAGAGGATGCGGATGCGTCCCGGTTCGGGCAGGCCCTGTTCCGCCAGTTTCGCGCTGGCCCAGTCCCGCAAATCGCCGCCATCGGCATGGTCGGCGTCGCGAAAGGAAAACAGCGCCCCCCTGTTATGGGAAAACCAGCGCAGACCATCCAGTTTCGGCAAGTCATCGAGGTCGATCAGCAGCGAAAACACCCGATAGCGCAGGTTATGCTTTTTCGGGCGGTGCCGCTGATGCACCACATGGCCGACATAGATGGCCGAGTTGAGACTCATGCCACCAGTTCTTCCAGCGGCTTGAGGGTGATACGGCCCGAAGGATTGCTCACCATCCAGGGGCGTGGCAGCGAGCCCATGGCTTCTGCCGCAGCGAGCCCGGATTGCAGCCCGTCCTCATGGAAGCCGCGCCCGAAATGGGCCCCGGCATAAAAGGTGTTGTGCCGCCCCTGAATGCGCCAGAGATTTTCCTGCGCATGAATGGCGGCGCTGTCGAACAGCGGATGGGTATAGTCGAAGCGCGCGATTTCCTCAGCCGGATCGCGGTTGGGGTTTAGCGTCACGAAAATGTCCTGCCCCTTGAGGTTTTGCAGCGCGTTCATCCAATAGGTGACGCAGAGCATTTCCTCGTCTTCCTTGCCGTTGGCCATATAATTCCAGCAACACCACACCCGGCGACGGCGCGGCATCAGGCTGGCGTCCTTGTGCACCACGGCAAGATTGTGCGTGTATTGGAATGCGCCAAGCAGATTGCTCTCTTCCGCATCCGGCTGGTCCAGCATGGCCAATGCCTGATCGGCATGGCTGGCAATGAGAATTTTGTCGAACCGGTCGGCATGCCCGTTGTGGTCGATCACGGTTACGCCGGTGCGGTCGCGCTGCACTTTTGCGACCGCGGTCGACAGGCGCACTTCGCCAGCGAACTGACCAAGCAGCGCATTGACATAGGATCGGCTCCCGCCCTTGACCGTCCGCCAGTTTGGCCGCTCGCGCAATTGCAACAGGCCATGGCTTTCGAAAAACCGCACAAAGGCGAAAAGCGGATAGGAGCGGATGTCTTCGGCCTTGGACGACCAGATGGCCGCCGCCATGGGCAGCAAATGCCCGGTGACGAAGCTCTCCGAATAATTGTTGGTCCGCAGATATTCGTCTAGCGTTAGCCCACGCATTTCGGGCTTTTCCAGCACTTCCGGCGCTTCCTTGTAAAAGCGCAGGAGATCGCGGAAGAGGCTCCAGAAGCGCGGGCGGAACGCATTGCGGCGCTGGCCCAGCATGCCCAGAATGCCTTCGCCGCAATATTCGAAATCACCATTGTCGAGCGAGGCCGCGAAGCTCATTTCCGTTGCAATGCTTTCGACCTTGAGATGGTCGAACATGGCTTCGAGATTGGGATAATTGCGGTTGTTATAGACGATAAAGCCGGTATCGACCGGCCCGGTGCCAGCCACGTCGATCGTGTTGGAATGCCCGCCGACCCGTGCCTCGGCTTCATAAATCACCACATCATGTGACTTGGACAAGAGCCATGCTGCCGACAATCCCGATATGCCGCTGCCCACCACAGCAATACGCTGGCGCATGGGCCGTGAACCGGAAAGAGCGGCGGGGTCGTGATACATAATGATGTCCCAAACTATATAATGGCCCTACGCAAAGCTGCACGCATCGGATCAATCAGATATAAAATTATCACGCGAGGTTCCGCACTTTAGAATTTTTACAAACTTGGTGATCCGGATTTTCCCGTGCGGCGTAGTTTGGGCATGACACTTGCAATTTACCCATTTGCCGGACCGTGCGACACTGGTGTGCCAAAAATGCGCCGCCGATTTGCTGCGCGTATGAGAAGTGGACATTTGCAGGTGATGAGCGAACAGGATCAGGCGGCTTCTGCGCCTGCGGGAGATGTCAGCACCTATATACTGGCCATAGCCAGCCATGCAGACATGGATGCCTTTCAGGCCCTGTTCCAGGATTATTCGCCCCGCATTCGTGCCTATCTGCTCAAGCAGACGCGCAATGCGCAGGCGGCAGAGGATTTGATGCAGGAAACCATGCTGAGCATCTGGCGTAAGGCCGGTCAATATGACCCGGCGCGTGGCCCGGCTTCGGCGTGGATTTTCACCATTGCCCGCAATATCTGGATCGATGCCTGGCGCAAGCAGCGCCGCCCCGAAATCGATCCGAACGACCCGGCCCTTGCCGCCACTCCCGAACCTGATGCCGCCAATCTGATTGAGCAGCGGCAAAGCCACGACGCCCTTCATAAAGCCATGCAGACTCTACCCCCTGAACAGATCAATCTTATCCGGTTGTCGTTTTTCGAAGAAGCCTCCCATAGCGCAATTGCCAGCCAGCTTGGCCTGCCCATCGGCACGGTCAAGTCGCGCATTCGTCTGGCCTTCGGCCGCCTGCGTGCCGCTTTGGAGGACGGCAAATGAGCACCATCAAGCATCACATCAGCGATGAGTTACTGCTCGATTACGCTGCGGGAACCCTTGCCGAAGGCTGGTCGCTGGCCGTGGCGACGCATATGGCCATGTGCCCCGATTGTCGTGCCCGGCTCGATCTGGTCGAAGCGGCAGCAGGCGTTCTGGTCGATACGCTCGAGCCGGTCGATGGCCCCGCAGATTCCTGGCACCAGCTCAAGGCGCGTATGGCCGGGCAGAGCGCTCCAGCAAAGCCTGTGCAGCCAAAGCGCTCTGCTCATGGCGAATTGCCAGAGCCTTTGCGCTCCTATGTCGGCAATCTCGCCGACATCAAATGGCGCAATATCGGCGCTGGCCATCAGGTGATGATCAAAACCGCTGACGGCGAGACGCAGGCGCGTCTGCTCAAAATTCCTGCGGGCAAACCGGTGCCGGAACACACCCATGGCGGGCGTGAGCTGACGCTGGTGCTCAAGGGTAGTTTCCATGACGAGGTCGATCATTTCGGCCCCGGCGATCTGGAAGAAGCCGATGGCGATCTGACCCATCAGCCGATTGCCGGCCAGGAAGAAGACTGCATCTGCCTCGCCATCACCGATGCGCCGCTCAAATTCCGCAGCCGTCTGGTGCGTCTGGTGCAACCACTGTTTGGAATTTAGGGGGAAAGATATGGCCGGATTTTCGATTGGAACGCTGCTCGCCGCCTATGCTGGCTCGGCTGTCGTCTTCTTCGCTCTCGATTTCATCTGGCTCGGTTTTCTCGCCATCGGCTTCTACCGCTCCGAAATCGGGCATTTGCTGCTTGAGCGGCCCAATGTCCTCGCCGCTGGCGCGTTCTATCTGTTCTACGTGGTCGGCGTCGTTGGCTTCGCGGTTGTCCCCGCGCTCAATGCCCAGTCATGGGTATGGGCTCTGGTCGCGGGCGTCGCGCTCGGGCTGATCGCCTATGGCACTTATGACATGACCAACCTCGCCACCCTCAAGGACTGGTCCTGGAAGGTCAGCGCGGTCGATCTGGTCTGGGGCGGTTTCGTCACCGGCGCTGCCGCGCTGGGCGGCTATTGGGCAGCGCGGCTCACTGTTTGAGCCGCGCCGTCAGCGCAAAGGCAAGTGGTTTCGGCAAAGCGGCCAACAGGCGCAGCGGCCAGATCAGCCGACGCGGGAATGCGACTTCAAAACCCTTGCCATCGAGCCCTTTGACGATGCGCTTGGCCGCGTCTTCTGGCTCCATAATTGCCGGCATTTCAAAATTGTTCTGATCGGTCAGTCGCGTCCGCACAAATCCGGGCGTCACCAGTCGCACATCGACATCGGGCCAGAGTTCGGCGCGCAGGCTCTGCGTCAGATTGACGATGCCGGCTTTCGTCGCTGAATAGACCTGCCCCTGCGGCAGGCCAAAAATCGCCGCCGCCGAACCGAACAGCACCACCTGTCCCCCCTTGCGCACATGGCGCGCACCCACTCGGGCGACATTGAAGCTGCCGGTGAGATTGGCCACGATAATCGCTTCGGCCTTTTCCTGATCGACATTCACTACAGCGCCGGGATCGTAAATGGCGGCGGTGGTGATAATCCGATCAAACGGGCCGTGGGCCGCAGCGGCGCTTTCAAGACTTGCGACATCATTGACATCGGCAACGACGCCGACATGTCCCGCGCCGAGTTTGGCAATCACTGTATCCAGAGCGGCCTGCTTACGCCCGGAAATCACCACCTGCGCGCCGCGTGACGCATAGGCCTCGGCCAAGGCCGTTCCGATGCCGCTACTGCCGCCAATAATCCAGATTTTTTCTGTGTTCGCCATTTCGGTCTCCTGTCTCCCATCTCTACGCAGACACGGCTGTTCTGGATGCATGATCGGGGTAGTGCGCAAAGAAACTGGCGCACGGCACCGGATTTCGGAACGAAATTGTCGCAAATCTTGCTGAGGGCGACTTCAGAAGTAAAATTTTCTCTGATTTCCGCTACTCAGCGCAATCCTGCGTCTTTTCAATCACGACTGATTTGATAGGCTTTGTGTATTGTCACTCGGGAGGTACCGATGAACCGGACAGCCAGGATTTTCGCCTATTCAGCTCTCGCCGCGTCCTTAGCCATAGGCTTTGCCGTGACTGCGCATGCTCAGGACAAGACGCTGATCAACGTGTCCTATGATCCGACGCGCGAACTCTATCGCGACTATAACGAAGCCTTCATCAAGCATTGGCAGGAGACCAAGGGCGAAAGCGTCGCCATTCAGGTCACCCATGGCGGTTCGGGCTCTCAGGCCCGCACGGTTATCGACGGGCTGGAAGCCGACGTCGTCACGCTGGCACTCGAAAGCGACATCAACGCCATTGCCGACGCCAATCCGGCGCTGATCCCGGAAAACTGGCGCACTCTGCTGCCCAATAACAGCGCGCCTTACACCTCCACCATCGTCTTCCTTGTTCGCAAGGGCAATCCGAAGGCAATTGCCGATTGGGGCGATCTGATCGACGACGGCGTCGAGGTCATCACCCCCAACCCCAAGACCTCCGGCGGCGCGCGCTGGAACCTGCTCGCGGGCTGGGCTTGGGCCAAGGCGCAGGATGGCGGCAGCGACGAGACGGCGCGCGAATACATCACCGAGCTTTATAAGCACGTTCCGGTGCTCGACACCGGCGCGCGCGGCTCCACCACCACCTTCGTGCAGCGTGGCATTGGCGACGTCCTCCTCGCCTGGGAAAACGAAGCCTATCTCGCCCTAGAAGAACTCGGCCCCGACGCCTTCGATATCGTAACGCCGTCGGTCTCCATTCTGGCCGAACCCCCGGTGGCTCTGGTCCCCGGCAATGCCGAGCGCAAAGGCAATAGCGAAGTGGCACAGGCCTATCTCGATTATCTCTATTCCGATGAAGGTCAGGCCATCGCCGCCAAGCACTACTATCGCCCGTCCAATCCGGATGCAGCTGCGCCCGAAGACATCGCCCGCTTCGGCGACGTGAACCTCGTCACCATCGACGATTTCGGTGGCTGGCGCGAAGCCCAGCCCGCCTTCTTCGGCGACGGCGGCATCTTCGACCAGATCTACTCCGGTCCTACGCAGTAAAGCCAAAGGCTTGCGGCTGGCGTCCCAACCGCCAGCCGCACCTGCTCCAGCCCATCAGTGGAGGATGACATGGTTTCCTTTTTCGGCATTTTGAGCCCCGGAAAGTTCCGTCGCACGGCATCCGATGAAGCCCCTGCCAAGGCCAATTTCTTTGGTGGCTTCCCCGATGCGGCGCTGGGTGCCGTGCCCCTGTCTCGCGCAGAGCAGGATGCTTGCTATCTCAACGGCAAAGCGCCCGAGCCGCTAAACGGCTCTGATCCAATACAAGACGGGATGCCTGAAAGATGACCCGCCCCATCCTCATCGTCCCCGGCCTCAATGGCTCCGGTGAGGGCCATTGGCAGCGCCATTTTCTGGCTGACTATGCCAATGCTGAATTGGTCGAGCAGGGTGATTGGGCCAATCCGCAAGCCGGGCGCTGGCTGCATCGGCTCGAACAGGCGGTCATCGCCAATCCCGGTGCGCTGATCGTGGGCCACAGTCTCGGCTCCATCCTCGCCGCCCGCCTCGCCACCAGTTCGGTTGCCTCTCTTGTCGGCGGTGCTCTGCTGGTCGCCCCTGCCGACATCGAGCGCACGTCTGCCCTTCATGCGCGCACCTACGAATTCGGCACCATTCCTACAGAGCCACTGCCGTTCCCGGCGCTTGTCGTCGCCAGCCGCGACGACATCTATATGGAGCGCGACAAGGCGAGGGACATCGCCGCCGCCTGGCGCGTGCCATTTCTCGATATTGGCAATGCCGGTCATATCAATATCGCCAGCGGCTTCGGTCGTTGGGTGCAAAGCTATGAGCTGGCCCGTCAGGTGAGCGACCGCATCGAAAGCCGCGCTGCCCCAAAGCGGGTTTCCAGTCTGTCTAAAAGCCATCAGCGCACCGCCTGACGCGGCATATCAAATTTCTACTACTCATTTGTTTTGGCCCGTCCCTCGCAAAGAACATCGCCAATCTCGGGCGTGTCAGGGGATGATTTTCCAATAAGCGGCAGAAACTTGCTTTTTCGCCCGCTTGAGAAACACGACTGTTCGGATAGTCTTACTGAAACGAGGGAAATTCATATCCATGCTCCGACCGCCACGGCCCGCGCGCCCGCTGCATGATGCCCGGAGACCCCGATGAAGGGGTCCTTCCGTCAGCCGAGCGTCATCCCCGGTTTCGGGGTGACCCTTGGCTTCACTATCGCCTATTTCTCGCTGATCATTCTGGTCCCGCTGGTCGCTCTGGTTCTGCGCTCGGCAGGGCTCGGTTGGGGCGGCTTCTGGGCGACTGCTCTTGATCCGCGCGTGCTGGCGTCGTTGCGCACCAGCTTTCTCACCGCCCTGATCGCCGCTGGCATCAATGTCGTCTTTGGCACGCTGATCGCATGGGTTCTGGTGCGCTATCGCTTTCCCGGTCGACGCATTTTCGATGCCATGGTCGATCTGCCCTTCGCCTTGCCAACCGCTGTAGCGGGTATTGCCCTCACGGCCATCTATGCGCCCAATGGTTTTATCGGCCAGTTGTTTGCGCCGCTGGGTCTTCGCATCGCCTACACGCCCATCGGCATCACCATCGCCATGGTCTTTATCGGCCTGCCCTTCGTCGTGCGCACCATTCAGCCCATTCTCGAAGAAGCCAGCAAGGAAGTCGAAGAGGCCTCCGCCACGCTCGGCGCCAATCGCTTCCAGACCATTTCCCGCGTGCTGCTCCCCAGCCTGGCACCGGCTATTCTCACCGGCTTCGCCCTGGCCTTTGCCCGGGCGGTGGGTGAATATGGCTCGGTCATCTTCATTGCGGGCAATATCCCTTTCGTCTCGGAAATCGCCCCGCTGCTGATCGTCATCCGGCTGGAAGAATACAACTATTCCGGCGCGGCGGTCATCGCCACGGTCATGCTGGCCATTTCCTTCGCCATGCTTTTCGTCATCAATCTCATTCAGGCCTGGAGCCGGCGGAGATATGGCTATGGCCACTAAATTGCGCGCCCGCCATCACCGCGTCTCGCCGACCAACGAACCCGTGTGGGTGCGCTGGACGCTGATCCTTATCGGCCTGCTCTTTATGGCCCTCTTTCTGGTCCTGCCGCTGGTTGCCGTCTTCATCGAGGCCTTCCGGGATCAGGTGGGCGGCTTCGTCGCGGCGCTCTCGACCCACGATGCGCAATCGGCCATCCGCCTGACCCTTCTCGTCGCCGCTATTGCCGTGCCGCTCAATGTTGTCTTCGGCGTCTGCGCCTCCTGGGCCATCGCCAAGTTCGAGTTCAAGGGCAAGGCCTTCCTTATCACGCTCATCGATCTGCCCTTTTCGGTGTCGCCGGTCATTTCGGGCCTCGTCTATGTCCTGCTCTTTGGCGCGGGCAGCATGCTCGGCCCTTGGCTCAAATCCTACGGCATCGAAATCCTCTTCGCCGTGCCGGGCATTGTCCTCGCCACCATCTTCGTCACCTTCCCCTTCGTTGCGCGCGAGTTGATCCCGCTCATGCAGGATCAGGGCACGGGCGACGAAGAAGCCGCGCTTTCGCTCGGCGCGTCAGGCTGGCAGACTTTTTTTCGGGTGACGCTGCCCAATATCAAATGGGGCCTGCTCTACGGCGTCTTGCTGTGTAATGCCCGCGCCATGGGTGAATTTGGCGCCGTGGCCGTGGTCTCGGGCAAAATCCGCGGCCAGACCACCACCATGCCCTTGCAGGTGGAAATGTTTTATAACGAGTATCAGGGCACGGCAGCCTTCGCGCTGGCTTCGCTTCTCGCCTTGCTGGCGCTGGTTACTCTCGTGCTTAAGTCGGCTCTGGAATGGCGCTATGGCGATGAACTCGCCGCCACCGGCCGGGGTCACTGACAGGGAAATTTTATGGAAGTTCGGGTACAAAACGTCCGCAAGGAATTCGATAAATTTCCGGCTTTGCATGATGTGTCGCTGGATATCCATTCGGGCGAACTGATTGCGCTTCTGGGACCATCCGGCTCGGGCAAGACCACGCTGCTGCGCCTGATTGCGGGGCTTGAGCGCCCCACCGAAGGCCGCATTTTCTTTGGCGATGAAGATGCCTCGGAAAAGAGCGTGCAGGAGCGCAATATCGGCTTCGTGTTCCAGCACTATGCCCTGTTCCGGCACATGACGATTCTGGAAAACGTCTCTTTTGGTCTCAAAGTCCGTCCGCGTTCCAGCCGCCCCCCGGCCAATGAAATCCGCCGCCGCGCGCTCGAACTACTCGATCTGGTCCAGCTTTCGGGGCTCGAAAAGCGCTATCCCAATCAGCTTTCCGGCGGTCAGCGCCAGCGCGTGGCACTGGCCCGTGCGCTCGCCATCGAACCCAAAGTGCTGCTGCTCGACGAGCCCTTCGGCGCACTTGATGCCCAGGTGCGCCGCGAATTGCGCAAATGGTTGCGCGAAATCCATGACCGCACCGGCCACACCACCATTTTCGTCACCCATGATCAGGAAGAAGCGCTGGAACTGGCCGATCGCCTCTGCGTCATGAGCCAGGGCAAAATCGAACAGGTCGGCACGCCCGACAGCGTTTACGACACCCCCACATCGCCCTTCGTTTTCGGCTTTATCGGTGAATCGAGCGAGTTGGCCGTCAATGTCGAAAAAGGCGACATCTGGCTTGGCGACCGCCCCATCGGCATTTCTGGTGCAGACAATCAGGGCCCGGCGCGCCTGTTCTTCCGCCCACATGATATTGAGCTGGTCGAAGGCGATGCCGCCCTCGCCGGCGTGGTCGCGTCTAGCCGCAGGGTAGGGGGCACCCGTCGGGTCGAGCTGGAACTGGGCGGCAAAGGCGACCGCGTCGAAATCGACCTGCCTTTCGATCACCCGGCAGGCGAGCGCACCCGCATCGCGTTCAGGCCCAAGCGCTGGCAGTTGTTTCCGGCTTGATGCTATTCTCTTGATCTGATGCAGCAAAAAACACCGCGCTGCCCTCGGGCTTGACCCGAGGGCCACTCACAATACGCACAGCGTTAAGTGTAGAGCGCGGCTGTTAAAGGCCCTCGGGTCAAGCCCGAGGGCAGCCTCTGTGACGGTAGCGAGTTACCCCAAATCCGCCACCGAATCCCGCTCGATCAATTCCGGCACCAGCATCAACCGTCGCGGCGGCAATTGCCTCTTCTCGCTCTGCATCCGCTCGATCAGCAATCGAAACGCCGCCACACCCATATCACCACCGGGCAGGCGCAGCGTCGTCAGCATCGGCGAAATCTGTGTGGCCGCCGCAAAATCACCATAGCCTATTACAGAGACATCCTCGGGCACCCGATAGCCCAGTCGGTGCAGTTCGGAGACGACGAACACCCCCAGACTGTCATGCGAGCAGAAGAGGGCTGTCGGCATCTCGCCCTCGACCTTGAGGCCAAGAAAGCTCTGCGCAAACGGATTGTCCTGACTGAACTGAATTTCACATACCGATGCATCATCGGCGGCCAATAGGGCTTCGCGCAGCCCGAACAGGCGCTCCATCCGCCCGCGCAAGACCCGGCTGCCATGCACGAAGCCAATGCGGCGGTGCCCCTTGCCGAGAAGGTATTGGCCGATCGCATTGCCCGCTTCATGGTCAGCGCCGGTCACCTGATCGGTCTGCTCCAGCGGTGAAACCCAGCCCAGCCGCACCATGGCGCGGCCTGTATTGCGCAAGGCAGCGATCACATCCTCGCTGTGCTGTCCAACGAGCACGATGCCCGCGCCGCTCACCGCAATGGCGTTGGCCCTTTCCGCGTCCGGCGCCCAATGGCTCTGCAATTGAAAGCCGATGGCAGCGGCCTCCTGCTGAATGCCGTTCTGCATCTGCATCCAGAGTTCACTGTTCACCGGGTCATGCTCGGCAAAGATGATCTGGATGATGGGCTGGCTGGGAATGACGTCGGCAGCGCGCAGATAGCCCATTTCCACGGCCTTGGAATTGACGCGCAACCGCGTCTCGTCGCTCACGCCATCCTTGCCAGCCAGCGCTCGCGATACGGCGAATTTGGAGACCCCCAATTGGTCGGCGATGTCCTGTAATGTGACTTTTTTCAAAACCCGCCTCGCGCCATTTTGTTAGGTTGTACCACGGCTATTTTTATGCGCAAGTCTTGTGCGTTTTGCTCATTAAAGCCGTTAAAATTCAGAGAATTGCGTAAGTGTCGCACTTTTCGATAACGATTTCAGAAAACATATTGACCTAACAGTTTGGTAATGGAAGGCTTGTGTTAGCTTGAAGAGCGGCGCGTTAGCGGCCCGAGCTGAGGAGGAACCACGATGACCAATATTTCCCGCAGGACATTTCTGGCCGCGACCGGCGCCGCTGTCCTGCTGCCCGCCATTCCCGCTTTCGCTCAGGCTCCGCTCAAGGAAGCGCCAGCCCTCGCCGATGCTGTCGCCGCCGGCAATCTGCCCGCGCTGGCAGACCGCCTGCCGCCCAATCCAATGGTTGTCGAGCCGTTTGAAAGCGTGGGCCAGTATGGCGGCGACCTGCGTGCAGCTCTGGTGGGTGGCGGTTCGCTCAACATGATGCACCGCTATCAGGGCTACGAGCCGCTGGTGCGCTTCACTCCGGACTTTACCGGCGTCATCCCTAATGTGGCCGAAAGCTACGAGGCCAACGAAGACGCGACGGTCTATACGTTCAAGCTGCGCGAGGGCCACAAATGGTCTGATGGCCAGCCCTTCACCACCGACGACATCATGTTCTTCTATGAAGACGTGCTACTCAACGAAGAGCTGACGGTCAGCGCGCCCACGCCGCTGCGCTCCACCGATGGCTCCATGGCCCGCTTCGAGAAGGTCGACGAAACCACCTTCCAGATCATTTTCAATCAGCCTAATGGCCTGCTGCCCATGCGCCTCGCCTGGGCCAATGATGACCGCTCGACGCGCACGCCCCGTCATTATCTCGAGCAGTTTCACATCAAGTACAATCCCGATGCAGACAAGATCGCTCAGGATCGCGGCATGACCGGCTGGGTGCAGCTGTTTCAGATCATGAGCGGCATCTCCGTCGATGGCGAAATCTTCAAGAACAAGGACATCCCCACGCTCTACGCCTGGAAGATTGTCCAGCCCATTGGAGAATCCGCCGACTTCTCCATTGCCGACCGCAATGCCTATTATTTCAAGGTCGACACCGAGGGTAACCAACTCCCCTATATCGACCGCGTCACCTATGCCGTGGCAGCCGACAATGAAGTGCTGCTGCTCAAGACATTGCAGGGCGAGATTGACGTCATCGACCAGTGGATCGCCACTCCGGCCAATCGTGCCGTGCTCTATGACGGGCAGGAAACCGGTCGTTACGGCTTCTACACCACCACCTCGACCGAGCCGAACGAGATGGTGTTCCAGCTCAATCTGACCCATCCGGACGAAGCCAAGCGCGCCCTGTTCCAGAACAAGGATTTCCGCATTGCGCTGAGCCATGCCATCGACCGGCAGGCCATCATCGACACCATCTTCATCGGTCAGGGCTCTCCGGCCCAGCCTTCTATCCGTCCTGAAGACCCGCTCTATAACGAGCAGCTCGCCACCCAATATACCGAGTTCGATCCGGCAAAGGCCAATGAGCTGCTCGATACGCTCATGCCCAACAAGGATGGCGAAGGCTACCGCCTGATGGAAAACGGCACCCGCCTCTCGATCATTTTCGAGATCGATCAGGTGCGCCAGACCTTCGTGGATAGTTTCCAGCTCGTTCTGCCCATGCTGCGTGCCGTCGGGCTCGATGTGCAGATGCGCACCATGGACCGCTCGCTCTGGGAAGTCCGTGTGCGTCAGGGCGGCGATTACGACGCCACGGTGCATAAGTTTGGCGGCAATAGCGGCATCTCTGCCGTGCTCGATCCGCGTTACTACTTCCCAAACACCACCGAGGCCTTCTACGCCAAGGGCTGGCAGATCTGGTACAACGACAAGGCGTCGCCCGATGCGGTCGAACCGCCCGCCGAAACCCAGCGCCAGTTCGAGCTCTATAACCAGGTCCGCCAGACCGGCGATCAGGACCAGCAGCGCGAACTGATGGCTGAAATCATCCAGATTGCCGCTGATCAGTTCTATACGTTCGGCGTCACCCTGCCCATGGATGGCTATGGCGTGGTGTCCAACCGCATCCACAATATGCGGCCCTCCATGCCCAATTCCTGGGGCTATCCGACCCCGGCTCCGACCAATCCGGAGCAGTATTTCATCCGCTGACCGCCTCCCGTCAGCTCTCTGCACCGGCGGACCTCCCAGCCGCCGGTGCCCCCGAACACAACTGGATCTCCCCTCCGATGCTCAAGCTCGAAGACAGCCCCGCCATGCCCGGCCTGCGTAGCCCCGACTGGTACAAGACCGCGACCCGCTGGACCCAGCTCACCTTCGTCGAGGACGATCCGCAGCGCTATGATCCAGACTTCTGGGTCGATGTCTTCAAGCGCACCGAGTCAAACGCCCTCTGCCTCTCGGCAGGCGGCTATATCGCTTACTATCCCAGCGAAATCCCGCTGCACTATGTCTCCAAATATATTGGCGACACGGACCCGTTTGGGCGTTTGGTCGACGAAGCCCGCAAGCTCGACATGCATGTCATGGCCCGCGTCGATCCACACGCCATCCATGCCGATGCTGCCGAAGCCCATCCCGAATGGGTCTCGCTGACCGTCGACCGCCAGCCGCGCGAACACTGGGCGCTGCCGGGCATCTACGTCACCTGCGCCTATTCGAGCTACAATTTCGACTTCATGACCAAGGTCATCGTCGAGATCGCTGAAAAATACGACATCGACGCCCTCTTCGGTAATCGCTGGCAGGGCCACGGCGTCTGCTATTGCAAGGCCTGCGAAGATAATTTCCGCGACTATTCCGGCTACGAACTGCCCGAAACCAGCGTTGCTGCCGACCCCGTCTGGCAGGCCTGGGCGGCCTGGCGCCGCACGACGCTGACAAAGCTCGTCGCCCATTGGGATACGGAAGTCAAAAAGGTCAAGCCGCACGCCAGCTTCATTCCCAATATGAGCGGCTCCTCGCTGATGGAATTCGATCTCTCCGTCATCAAGAAGCACTGCCCCATTCTGTTCGTTGATCACCAGGGTCGCCGCAATGTCGAGCCGGCCTGGTCGGCGGGCCGCAATGGCAAGCGCATCCGCGCTACGTTCCGCGACCGCCCGGTCGGCCTCATCACCTCCATCGGCCCCGAAGAAATCCCGCGCTGGAAGGATTCGGTGCAGTCCGGCCCTGAAATCGAGCAATGGATTCACGCCGGGGTGACGCAGGGCCTGTTCCCTTGGTTCACCAAATTCAACGCCTGCATTCCCGATGACCGCTGGGTCGAGCCGACCGCCAACGCCTTCCGCCTGCATGCAAAGGTCGAAGACGCGCTGACCGGCACCCAGCCGACAGCCGAAATCGCCATCATCGACCCCGCGACGACGCTCCGCCATTGGGACCCAGACAAGCGGCACCTCGCCGAGCTCAACGATATGGGCTTCTATCAGGCTCTGGTCGAAGCGCGGCTTCCCTTCGAATTCATCTCCGATCAGGTGATGACCGCCGAAGCCCTCAAACGCTTCAAGCTCGTCATCCTCGCTAACGCGACTTACCTCTCGGATGAGCAGTGCCAGGCCATCAGTGACTATGTTGCTGCCGGTGGCTCAGTGGTCGCTGCGCACCAGACCTCGCTTTATGACGAGAAGGGTGAAGCCCGCGCCGATTTCGGGCTGGCCGATGTCTTCGGCGTCACCATGAAAAGCCCGCCGCGTGACAAGGTCCGCAATTCCTACGTCGCCATCAATGGCACCCATCCGATCAATCGCGGCTATCACAATTCTCAGCGCATCATCGGCGGCACAGAGCTGATCGCCGTCGAGCCGACCACAACAATCGATCAGCCCTTCCTCACAGTGCCCGATTTCCCCGATCTGCCGATGGAAGAAGTCTATCCGCGTCTGCCCCCGCAGGGCGTTGGCGTTGCGGCCCGCACCACCGAAGCGGGCGGTCGCGTTGTCTATATTCCGTGGAATATCGGCGAAGTCTTCTGGACCTATCTTGCCCCCGATCAGGGCATGCTCATCGCCAATGCGGTCAAATGGGCTCTGGGCAAGACGCCCGAAGTCACGGTGGATGGCAAGGGCGTGTTCGACCTGGGCCTCCATGACAGCGACAAGGGCCGCACACTCTGCGTGCTCAATCTCACCAATCCCATGATGATGAAGGGCCCGTTGCGTGACACCTGGCCGGTCGGCCCGCTCAAGGTTTCCATCGAAATTCCAGAGGGGAAAACCATTGCTTCGGCCAAACTTCTTGTGGCCGGTGAAGAGGTTGACGTCACAGTGCAGGACAACCGAGTCACGCTCGACATCACCGAGATCGAAACCATGGAAGTGGTGCATCTGGTCTGGGCATAGCACTGTCGTCCCCCTCCCCCTTGAGGGGGGGGTAGGGGTAGGGGTTCTGCGGTTGCCATATGCTCCGACATATGTGGCTGCGCCGACACCCCCACCCGGCCTCCCCCTTAAGAAGGGGAGGAGAAGAGGCGCTATTCCTGAAAGCGCCGCAAACACAATCTGTCCCTCCCCCTCTCAGGGGGAGGTTAGGTGGGGGTTCTTCTCCGCCAATTCCCCGATCCGGCGCAAAACACCGGGTCACCCCGCAAGGCCGAAAGAGGAACGGCAATGCTGAACTATATTTTGAAGCGACTGGCCTACATGATCCCGACCCTGTTCGGCATGTCGATCATTTCCTTCGCCATCATCCAGCTTCCGCCCGGCGATTATCTCACCTCGCTGATGTCCACCCTTGCCGATGGCGGTGCGCCAATCGACGCGGCCACCGTCGCGCGACTGCGCAGCCAGTACGGCCTCGATGAACCCGTTTGGGTGCAATATGGCAAGTGGATGTTCGGCATCCTCACCCGCGGCGATTTCGGCTTTTCCTTCGAGTGGAACCAGCCGGTGTCCGAGGTGATCTGGTCACGCATGGGCTCGACCCTCGCCATTTCCTTCGCCGCTCTGCTCTTGGTTTGGGCCGTGTCCCTTCCTATCGGCATCTATTCAGCCGTGCGCCGCAATTCCATTGGCGATCACGTCTTCACCTTCTTCGGCTTTATCGGCCTTGCCGTGCCAAACTTCATCCTCGCGCTGACGCTGATGTATGTGTCGTTCCGCTTCTTCGGCCAGTCGGTCGGCGGGCTGTTCTCGCCCGAATATGTCGATGCGCCCTGGAGCTGGGCCAAGCTCTGGGACCTGATCCTGCATCTGTGGATTCCCATCCTCGTCATCGGCATGTCCGGCACCGCCGCCATGATCCGCATCCTGCGCGCCAATCTCACCGACGAATTGAGCAAACCCTATGTGGTCACCGCACGCGCCAAGGGCCTGCCGGAATATAAGGTCATCCTCAAATACCCGGTGCGCATCGCGCTCAATCCCTTCGTTTCGGCCATTGGCTGGGTGCTGCCGGATCTGATTTCGGGCGTCACCATCACGGCCATCGTGCTCAATCTGCCCACTGCCGGTCCGCTGCTGCTGCGGGCTCTCGTGGCGCAGGACATGTATCTGGCCGGCAGTTTCATCCTCCTTCTCAGCGTTCTGACCCTGGTGGGCATGCTGATTTCCGACATCCTGCTTGCGCTGCTCGATCCGCGCATCCGGTACAATTGAGGTGATGGCATGAGTAGCTCTCCCGCCCTCGACGCCAAGGTTATCGAAGAAGAACATGGCCCGGCCATTTCGGGCCTCAAGCCCGGTCTCGATCCCGTTTCCGATGCCGCCGCCGGCCAATGGAAACTCATTTGGCGCAAATTCCTTGGCCAGAAGGTTGCCCTGTTCTGCGGCGGGGTGATCCTCGCGCTTTATCTCGTCGCTGCCTTTGCCGAATTCCTCGCGCCCGGCCTACCCGATACCAGCCGCGCCCAGTTCACCTACGCGCCGCCGCAAACCATCGGCTTTTTCAACACTGCGGGCGAATTCCAGCCGCATGTGAAAGGCTACAAGGTCGAGATCGATCAGGCCGCTTTGCGCCGCACTTTCGTCGTCGATGATGATGTCATCATCCCCATCGGCTTTTTCGTCGAAGGCCCGGCCTATAAGCTTTGGGGCCTGTTCGACGCCAACCGCCACCTGATCGGACCGCTCGATCCCAACGACACCATGTATCTGCTCGGTGCCGACCGGCTAGGCCGCGATCTCTTGAGCCGCCTCGTCTATGGAACGCGCGTGTCCATGTCGATTGGCCTCATCGGTGTCACGCTCTCGCTGTTTCTAGGCGTCGTGCTCGGCTCCATTTCCGGCTATTTCGGTGGCTGGGTCGATACGGCTATCCAGCGCGTCATCGAAGTGGTTTCGGCCATGCCCACCATTCCGCTTTGGCTAGGTCTGGCAGCGGCCATTCCACTCACATGGTCACCGCTCAACGTCTATTTCGTCATCACCATCATCGTCTCGCTTCTCGGCTGGACCGGGCTAGCGCGCGAAGTGCGCGGGCGCTTCTTTGCCCTCAGGAGCGAGGATTTCGTCACCGCCGCCAAACTCGATGGTTCGGGCGAACGCCGTGTCATCTTCCGCCACATCCTGCCCTCGCTCACCAGCCATATCCTAGCCGTGGTAACCCTTGCCGTGCCCTCGATGATCATTGCCGAAACCTCGCTGAGCTTCCTCGGCGTCGGCCTCAAAGCGCCGGTAGTGAGCTGGGGCGTGCTGCTGCAGGACGCGCAGAATATCCGCTCCATTTCCACCGCGCCCTGGCTGCTGATCTGGCCAAGTCTGGCCGTGGTCGTGGCCGTGCTCTCGTTCAACTTCTTCGGCGATGGCCTGCGCGATGCAGCCGATCCTTATGAGACCTGAGGAAACAAAAATGGAAAAACCTGTTCTCAGCGTCGAAAATCTCTCTCTCGATTTCCACCTGCGCACCCATATTCTGCATGCCGTGCGCGACGTGAATTTCGAACTGCACCGGGGCCGCACTCTGGCTCTGGTGGGCGAAAGCGGCTCCGGCAAATCGGTCACCGCCCGCTCGCTCATGCGCATCGTCGATCGCCCCGGCAAAATGGTTTCGGGCCGCATCATCCTGCGCACCCAAGGCAAGGAAACCGACCTCGTCCAATTGGCGGCCAACTCGCCCCAGGTCCGCGCCGTGCGCGGCGCCCGCATCGGTCTGATCTTTCAGGAGCCGATGTCCTCGCTCTCGCCGGTCCACACCATCGGCAGCCAGATCGATGAAGTGCTGCGGCTCCATTCCGGCCTCGACAAAAAGGCGGCCCGCGCCCGCACCGTCGAATTGCTCGGTCAGGTCGAAATCCCTAATCCAGCGGAAATGGCCGACCGCTACACCTTCGAGTTTTCCGGCGGCATGCGCCAGCGCGCCATGATCGCCATGGCTCTCGCCTGCAATCCGGACATTCTCATCGCCGACGAGCCGACCACGGCGCTCGACGTGACTACACAGGCCGAAATTCTCGACCTCATCAAGCGGCTACAGACCGAGCGTGGCATGGCCATGCTGCTCATAACCCACGATATGGGCGTGGTGGCAGAAGTGGCCGACGATGTCGCGGTCATGCGCTTCGGCAAAATCGTCGAGACCGGCGACGTGGACACCATTTTCCACGCGCCCCAGCACCCCTATACAAGGCGCCTTCTGGCCTCGACGCAGAAGCTCGAACAGCCCGCCGAAATCCGCGCCATCCGCGATGCTGCGCCGCAGCCCATCCTGACCGTCCAAAACCTCGCCAAGACCTATGGCGGCGCCAAGGGTTTCCTCGGCGGCCAAAAGTTCGCGGTCAGGGCCGTGGATGATGTCAGCCTCACCCTCCATGCCGGCGAAAATCTTGGCATTGTTGGCGAAAGCGGCTCCGGCAAGACCACGCTGGGCCGCCTGATCCTGCGCACGGTCGAACCCACATCCGGCACGGTCATCTACAAGGACCGCTCGGGCACCGATATCGACGTCACCGCGCTCAACAAGGCGGGCCTCAGGAAATTCCACGCCGATGTGCGCCTGATTTTTCAGGACCCCTATGCCTCGCTTAACCCACGCATGACCATCCGCCAGATCGTCGGCGATCCGCTGGTGGTGCAGGGCGAGCTGACGCAAAAGCAGATCGACGAAAAAGTCGCAGAATTGCTCCGCCTCGTCGGCCTGTCCCCCGATGTCATGGAGCGCTATCCCCACGCCTTTTCCGGCGGTCAGCGCCAGCGCATCGGCATTGCGCGTTCGCTCGCGCTTGACCCGCGCGTCATCATTGCTGACGAAGCCACCTCGGCGCTGGACGTCTCCATCCGCAGCCAGATTTTGGACCTGCTCTTGGAGATTCAGCAGCGGCTTGGTCTGTCGTTCATTTTCATCTCCCACGACATTTCCGTCGTCCGCTATTTCTGCGACCGGGTGGCGGTGATGCATCGCGGCAAGTTGGTCGAAATCGGTGCCGCCGAAAAGATCTGCACGGCCCCGGATGAGGACTATACCCGCGCGCTGATTTCGGCGGTTCCCAATCCCGATCCCCGTAACAAGCGCATGCTGCACCGCACGCGCCTTTCCACACTCTCAACGTGAACAGTCTGCTAGCGAAATGACTTCAAATGCTAAGGCCGTGCTGGTCGGCGCGGGCGCAATGAGCAAAAAGTGGCTCGATTGCATCAAGACAATCGGTGGTGTCGATATCGTCGGCATCGTCGACCTCAATCCCCAAAATGCCGAGGCTCGTGCCGCCGAACAGGGCATCAATCCCGATATCGGGACCGACCTTAAGCCCATGCTGTCAAAGCATAATCCAGACATCGTGCTTGACGTTGCCATTCCCGCCGTGCGGCATGGCATCGTGTCGACCGCGCTCGAAGCCGGTGCGCATGTCCTCTCCGAAAAGCCCATGGCCGAAACCCTTGATCAGGCAAGGGATTTGGTCGCCAGAGCCAAGGCTGCGGACAAGCTACACGTCGTCATCCAGAACCGCCGCTACCTCGCCCAGCTCCGCCGCATCCGCCGTCTGATCGCCTCGGGCGGGATCGGCGAAGTCACTGGAATACATAGCGATTTTTTCCTCGATCCGCATTTCGGTGGCTTCCGGGAAACCATGCCGCATGTCCTCCTGCTCGACATGGCCGTCCACACATTCGACGCCGCCCGCTTCCTCGCCGACGACGCGGCAGTCTCCGCCTATGCTGAGGAGTGGAACCCGAAGGGCAGCTGGTACGAACGCGACAGCTCGACCTTCGCCAGTTTCCGCTTTTCGCGTGGTGCCGTAATGACTTACCGTGGCTCATGGTGCGCGCCGGGGCTTCGTACGTCTTGGGAAAGCGCCTGGCGCATCACCGGCACCGAGGGCTCCATCCTCTGGGATGGCGCCGACGACATCCGCGCCGAACGCAGCCTGCCGTATGAGCCGGGCAGGCTCCTTCCAGACACGCAAGTCCTTGAAATCCCTGCACTAGACCCCGCCGACCGCATCGGCGGTCATATGGGCGTCATCAGCGATTTCCTCGCTGCCGTCCAAGGCGGTCCGATGCCCGAAACCGTGGGCAGCGAAAACATCAAGAGCCTCGCCATGGTGCTGGGCGCCATCGACGCAAGCGAGCAAGGCCGCCGCGTCGAAATCATAATTTAGGAGATATTTCATGGCCATAGACCCCAAAGCCATTCGCATCGGCACCATGATCCGCGGCCACGAGCCCGATCCGGTCACCTATCTCGAAAAGATTTTGCCGCACGGATTTGAGAGCATCGAGCCCTATTTCTGGCAGACGATCAACAAGGACCTGCCAGAACTCGCCAAGCGCTTCAAGGACGTCATCGGCGACCGCGACGTCACCATCTCGACGCTCGGCATGTTCGGTAACCCGTTGGAAGATAGGGAGAAAGACGTCGAGACCCTGCGCGGCTGGGAAATGCTCATCGACAATGCCCACCATTTCGGCGCGACCTGCATTGCCGGTTTCACCGGTCGCATCCGCAATCGCCCAATCGAAGAAAGCCTGCCCCAGTTCAAGAAGGTCTGGGGCGAGCTCTCCAAGCGCGCCGCCGACAAGGGCGTCAAGATCGCCTTTGAAAACTGCGCCATGCATGGCGGCAATTGGGCGACCGGCGACTGGAACATTGCCCACAATCCCGATGCCTGGTCGATGATGTTCAACGAGCTTCCCGAGGACAATCTTGGTCTTGAATGGGAGCCCTGCCATCAGATGGCCTATCTCATTGATCCCATTCCGCAAATCCGCGAATGGGGACACAAGATTTTCCATGTCCACGGCAAAGATGCGACCATCCGTTGGGACGTGATCAAGAAGCATGGCTTCGGCGGCAAGGAAAAGGCCGTCTGGATGCGCACTCCCGGCTTTGGCGACACCAATTGGGCCGATGTCATCTCCGAATTGCGGCTGGCTGGCTACGCTGGCGCCATCGACATCGAGGGCTGGCATGATCCGATCTATCGCGAAGAGCTCGAAATGGTCGGGCAGGTCCACGCCCTCAATTATCTCAAATCCTGCCGGGGAGGTGATTTCATTCCCTATCCCGGCCCGTTGAAGGGAGCCTGAGCCATGCCCCGCTTTTCTGCAAACCTTTCAATGCTCTATACAGAACTGCCCTTCATGGAGCGCTTCGCCGCAGCGGCCAGTGACGGCTTCAGCGCCGTCGAATATGTCGGCGCCTATGACCAGGACAAGGACGCGCTCGCTGACCTGTTGAGCCAGCACAACCTGACCCAGGCGCTGTTCAATCTGCCTGCCGGCGACTGGGCCGCGGGCGAGCGGGGCATTGCCTGCCACCCCGACCGCGTCGAAGATTTTCGCCAGGGTGTCGACACGGCTATGGCCTATGCCGAGGCCACTGGCTGCACCCAGATCAATTGCCTCGCCGGCATCGCACCACAGGGCCATGACCGCGTGGCGCTGGAACAGGTGTTGGTCGACAATCTCTCCTATGCCGCGCCACGCCTGGCAGAGGCTGGGATCAAGCTGCTGCTCGAGCCGATCAACACCCGCGACATTCCCGGTTTTCTCGTCAATTCCACCGACGATTTCGAGCGCATTGCCAAGGCGGTAGGCCACGAAAACCTCCACCTGCAATACGATTTCTATCACATGCAGGTGGTGCAGGGCGATCTGCTGCCGACCTTCAAGCGGCTGCAGGCGCGCATCGCCCATGTGCAGATCGCCGACAATCCCGGCCGCAACGAGCCGGGTACGGGCGAGATCAATTATAGCAATATTTTCAAGGCACTGGACGAGGCCGGTTACACCGGCTGGGTCGGCGCCGAATACAAGCCGCTGAACGGCACATCTGCCGGTCTCGGCTGGTTCAAGGATTGGAGCACACGCGCATGAAGATCGGTTTCATTGGCCTGGGCGTCATGGGTCGGCCCATGGCTGGCCACCTCATCGCCGCTGGGCACGACGTATATCTGCACCGCGTCAAGGACGTGTCGCAGCATCTGGTCGAAGCCGGTGGTAAGGCGCTCGATAGCGCCAAGGCCGTGGCTGAAGCAGCCGAAATCATCATTCTCATGGTGCCCGATACGCCCGATGTCGAAGCCGTCCTGTTCGGCGAAAACGGCGTCGCGTCCGGCCTCGCGGCGGGCAAGCTGGTCATCGACATGAGCTCGATTTCCCCTGTCGCCACCAAGGACTTTGCTGCCCGTATCGAGGCGCTCGGCGCATCCTATGTCGATGCCCCGGTTTCCGGCGGCGAAGTGGGTGCCAAGGCTGCCTCGCTCACCATCATGGTCGGCGCCAGCGAAGCCGATTTCGACCGCGCCTGGCCGCTGTTCGAATTGATGGGCAAGAATATTACGCGCATCGGCGATGTGGGCGCGGGCCAGACGGCCAAGGTCGCCAATCAGGTCATCGTCGGGCTGACCATCGAGGCGGTCGCCGAGGGCCTGGCGCTCGCCAAGGCCGCTGGCGCCGACCCGGCCAAGGTGCGCGAAGCGCTGATGGGCGGCTTTGCCGCTTCGCGTATTCTCGAAGTGCATGGCGACCGCATGGTCAAAGGTACGTTCGACCCAGGCTTCCGTATTCGCCTCCACCGTAAGGACATTGGCCTTGCCATGGATGCTGCCAAAGCGCTCGATCTTTATCTGCCCCACTCGGGCAGCCTGCAGCAATTGATGAACAAGGCGCTGGCCGAGGGCCTGGGCGACCAGGACCATTCTGCGCTTTACAAATTGCTCGAAAAAGACTGATCGGCACCGAGAGCAGCTTTTATTGTTGCTGTTGTTCTTCGGCCTGTCGACGTTTGCTATCGGTGTCCTGTGCCGGATCGTCCTTTTCGGACGGTCCGGTTTTTGGCTGATCTGCCTTGGTTGTTTTGGCGTTCATGGTTCAGTCGGCTAAGCGCCAGTTTCGATCAGGCGGCCACCGGCCTCGGCGCAGATTTGTTTTATGGAGTCGAACGGGCAATGATCGGTGATGAAAGTATGAGCCTGTGACAAATGCCCGATCCGGACCGGCGCAGTGCGGGTGAATTTGGTGGAGTCCGAAACGACGATGACATGCCGCGCATTGGCGATAATGGCCTGCGCCACTTTCACTTCGCGATAATCGAAATCCAGCAGAGCTCCGTCGGCATCGATGGCCGAGACGCCGATAATGGCAAAATCCACCTTGAACTGGCGGATGAAGTCGACTGCGGCCTCACCGACAATGCCGCCATCAGCGGGTCGGACGACGCCGCCAGCGATGACGACTTCCATATCGGGCATGACGCGTAAATGATTGGCGACGTTGATATTATTGGTAATAACCATGAGGCCGTGATGTCCGGTCAGCGCCTGGCTCACTGCCTCCGTTGTGGTGCCGATATTGATGAAAAGGGAGGCGTTGTCGGGGATCAGTGCTGCCGCGGCCTTGCCGATGGCCCGCTTTTCATCCGGCGCGATCTGCCGCCGGGCTTCGTATTCTACATTCTCCACCCCTGATGGGTGCATCGCTCCGCCATGCGTGCGTTTGAGCGCCCCGCGGTCGCATAAAATATTGAGATCCTTGCGGATGGTTTGCGGCGTGACATCGAAAACCGCGACCAGATGCTCAACCGTCACCTCGCTCTTTTGGCGAGCCAGTTCGACAATTTTCGCCTGTCTGATCGATGGGTTCATCTTCGTTCCAATAGTTTCGCTTTTTGCATAAACGAAAGCAAGCAACGGCGAAAGTCCGGCAAAACTGTGATCGCGCTATCTCTGTGCCGCAGGCGAACCGCTCACCCCGAATTCTGTGACATATTATGGGCTTGGAGTTGAAGTTTATTGGCCGTCACGGCGCGTTGACAGGCTGTTGGAGACCCGCCTAGGTTTGGCGAGTTGTTATACATGTATCGCCGCTTGGGAATGAGAATAGCGGTCGGTTAGGGTGGGGAATATCGTTGCGATGCGGGTAGGTATTGTCGGCCTGGGCTATCGTCTGGGCTATCTGGCGCGGATTTTTTCCGCAGCGCGCGAAGGCTTTGAAATCGTCGGCTATGTCGATCCCGCGCCAGCGGGCCTGCCCTATACGCAAGAGCATGATGTGGCCGTTGGCCGCCAGTTTGACAGTCTTGAGGCACTGATCGCTGAAGGCAATCTCGACCTGCTGATGGTCGGTTCGCCCAATCATCTGCATCTCGGCCATATTCGTGTCGGTCTCGAACATGGCCTGAGAATTTTCGCCGAAAAGCCGGTGGTAACGTCGGTTGAGGACACAATGGCTTTGGCCGAACTGATCGGTCAGTATGGCCCGGACAGGGTGATGGTCGGGCTGGTCCTGCGCTATGCGCCGCTCTATGTCGATCTGCGCAAGGCTCAGGCCGAAGGTAAGCTCGGCGATATCGCTTCAATCGAAGCCTCCGAACATATTCCCCCCTATCACGGCGCTTTCTTCATGCGCGACTGGCGGCGCTACGAGAAATATACTGGCGGCTTCATGCTCGAAAAATGCTGCCACGATCTCGATCTCTATAATGGCGTCATGGGGTGTCGCCCCCGCTATGTTGCCAGCTTTGGCGGTCGCCGCTCGTTTATTCCTGAAAATGCGCCACAGGATGTCGGCGTCAACGATCTCGAAGTCTACCAAATCAAGCCATCCGGTTGGCAGGGTAGCGAGAAGGTTTTTGACAGCGATGGCGACATCATCGATTTTCAGACGGCAATCGTTCAATACGAGAACGGCGCGGCGCTGACTTTTCACACCAATCTCAATGTGCCCGACGATTTCCGTCGCTTCGCGGTGATCGGCGCCAAGGGCATGGCCGAAGGCGATTTCGTTCGCAATTATTTCAAGGTCACCGACGCGCGCACCAAAGATCGTCTGGAAGACAAGACTTATACCGCCAGTGATCTCTCCACCCATTACGGTGCAGATGAGCAAATGGCTGAAGATATCCTGAAGCACTTGATCGAAGGCGCGCCGCTGCCGGTTTCGGTAACCGATGCTCTGGAAGCCGGGCTTTTGGCGCTCAGCATGGATGAGGCCATGCGCACCAAGTCGGTGGTGGATATGTCAGCAATCTGGCAGCGTTTCGATGAATCGCTGGGGCGCAGATAAAAGTACCGGTCACAACAAGCCCAAGGTCCAGCACATGTCATTTTCTCTCGTCACCACATGGAGCCCCGGCACGGACAGCGAGCCGCTGGGCTACGGCATCGAGTTGACCAATAATGGCGATGCGCCGGCCAGCAATTTCCAGCTCGGCTTTTCCGGTCCTGCGCGCATCGATCCACAGGCCACGCTGGAAAACGGCAAGCTCCTGAAGCGCCTTTCCAATCATACGCTGATTGCGCCGCCTGACGGCTTCGTGCTGGAACCCGGTGCAACTTGGATCGCTACCGCGCGAGGCCTGTCTTATGGCCTTCGTCACTGGAGCGATGGTGCCAATTCCGCCTATGTCGTGCTTGAAGACGGCAGCGTCGTTTCTGTTCCGACAGCACCTACGCAAGGCAAGGGTCATAATGCCCCTTTGCTCAAAGGGGCCGCGCGCTTTCCGGTTCCCGCCAAGGCACCTGTGACCCATTCGATCATTCCCTGGCCCAAAGATGTCTCGACCAGCGGCAGCCGAGTAGCCCCTGTCGGGCTTGAACTAAAGCCCGAGGGAGATCTGGCCATTCGCGCCGCCGATGCCTTTGCCGATCTCACCGCAGAACTCTTTCCGGTGGAGGCCATTGCGCGATCCGCTGCGGAGGGTGGCTTGGCCGTGCATGTTACGGAAAAGGCGGGGCTGGGCGATGAGGCCTACGAAATCGCCTTTGCCGAAAACAGCGCTCTTGTGTCTGGGTCGACCCATGCGGGCCTCTTCTATGGTCTGATCACGCTGGGACATATGCTGCGTGGTGCGCGGCTGCATCCGTCCACATTCACCTGGCCGACTGGCGGAACTATCAATGATGAGCCGGGCTTCTCCTTCCGCGGCTCCCATCTCGATGTGGCGCGTCAGTTCTATAGCGGGGCCGAAGTCAGTCGCCTCATCCGCATCATGGCCTGGAACAAGATGAACCGGTTCCACTGGCATCTGACAGAAGACGAAGCCTGGCGACTCCAAATTGACGCCTATCCGGCGCTGACGGAAATTGCCGCCTGGCGTGGCCACGGCAAGGCACTGCCGCCGCTGCTCGGTTCGGGGCCGCAGCCAACTGGCGGCTATTATACCAAGGAAATCGTGCGCGAAATTGTGGCGCTGGCGGATGATTTGGCTATCGCCGTCATCCCCGAAATCGACATGCCCGGCCATTTCTACGCCGCCCTGCAGGCACTGCCGGAGTTGCGCGATCCCGATGAGACCGGCGAATACCAATCCGTACAGGGCTTTCCAAATAACAGCCTCAATCCGGCACATGAGCCGGTCTATAAATTCGTCGAGACCGTCATCGACGAGGTTTTGGACCTGTTTCCGGCCGGGATTTTTCATATCGGTGCCGATGAGGTGCCGCTGGCCGCGTGGTCCGGGTCGCCGTTAGCACTGGATATGCTAGAGAAGCTGGATGGTCCCGATATGCGTAAAAAGCACGAGGCGCAGTTCAATCAGCTCGGCAATCACCACGGCGCCGACGAGATCGAAGGCTCGCCCACGGCCATTTTGCAGACTGAATTTATAAAGCGCGTGCACCGATATATCGCTTCAAAAGGTGCGATAACCGGCGGCTGGGAAGAGGCGGCCCATGGCGATGCCGTGGACAAGGACAAATCCTATGTCATCGGCTGGCGCAATGTGAAGATCAATGCGGCCTTGGCCGAACGGGGCTTCGACATCGTGGTGTCGCCGGGGCAACGCTACTATCTCGATATGGCCAATAGCCCCGACTGGGCGGAGCCCGGCGCTGGCTGGGCCGGTTGGTCGGGCCCGCAGGAAACCTATGAATTTGAAGCGCGAGCAGGCTTTTCCGAAGAGGGGCTGAAACACCTCCTCGGCATTCAATCCTGCATCTGGTCGGAAAGCATGACCGATAGGGCCATTTTCGACCGCCTTGTTTTCCCGCGCCTTTCCGCCATTGCTGAGGCCGGCTGGACTTTGCCCGAAAGTAAAAGCTGGGACAGGTTCAAGGCCTTGGTCGGGCTGATGCCGATTATGTACGGCCATTGGGCGGAGGAGTGAGGGGCAAAGCCCTCACCCGTTGATGATCTCACCGCCATTTGGGTGCAACACCTGCCCGGTCATGTAGGAACTGTCCTCGCATGCAAGGAACAGATAGCTCGGTGCCACCTCGTTCGGCTGGCCGGGGCGCTTGAGCGGTTGGTCTGCGCCGAATTCTGCAACCCTTTCAGCGGGGAAGGTCGCAGGAATGAGCGGTGTCCAGATTGGTCCCGGTGCTACCGCGTTGACGCGAATTTTCTTTTCAGCCAATTGCCCCGAAAGCGAACGCGTGAACGACACGATGGCCCCTTTGGTCGCCGAATAATCCACAAGGGTGGGAGAGCCGCGATAGGCCGTGATCGAGGTCGTGTTGATGATGGCTGCACCTTCCCCAAGATACGACAGCGCGGCCTGCGTCAGATAGAAATAACCGAAGAGATTGGTTTCAAATGTCTCGCGCAATTGGGCCGGGGTTATTTCGGCGATCTCATCTTTGGGATGCTGCTCTGCAGCATTGTTGACCAAAACATCGAGCTTGCCGAACTGTTCGACCACCTGGCCTACTACATTGTCGCAAAATGTCTTGTCAGCGACATCGCCGCGTAGAAGCAGAGCCTGCTTCCCCTCGGCCTTGATGGCATCTGCCGTGATTGCTGCATCCTCGGTTTCTTCGAGATAAACTAGCGCCACTTCCGCGCCTTCACGGGCAAAGAGCACAGCGATTGCTCTGCCAATGCCGCTGTCGCCGCCAGTAATGATGGCCACCTTGTCCTTTAGCCGCCCGCTGCCGGGATAAAGCGGCATATATTGAGGCTTGGGGTGCATCTCGGTTTCGCGGCCCGGTTGATGGTCCTGAGTCTGTGGTGGATTGATCTGATCGGACATGGATTATCTTTCTCTGAAATGGAAGGCGCTGGGGCGTGGCGGTCGCTTCAAATCAATGATGGGCATGATGTGCGGCATTGCGTTTGCGAGTTGCAGCGGCCTTTTTCGCGGAAACAGATCGCTCCGCAGCGCTACGGTCGGCAGAGGCCGCTCCGCCTTTCTTCCCGCCTTTGTGGGCAGCGGGATTCCCCGTGTCTCTGCCGCGACCAGATCCGGATTTGTTGCCGCCGCCATCATCCTTGTTGACCGTGGCCCAGGCCCTGCGTCCGGCCTCATCTTCCGATAAGCCGCGCTCTTCGTAGCTTTCTTCGATATGCGCGGCTTTCCGCTTCTGCTTGTCGGTATAAGCGCTTTTGTCACCTTGCGGCATGATCTCACCTCGCTGATGAAACAGCCGACGCGGATGGGACAAGGGCTTGGGCCCGGTTGAAAGGCTGGAGCGGGAAACCGGAAAAACCGCCTCCACTCGCCCTGTACCACCACGTCCGGTTGACGCGCGCCGGCCTGTTTTGGAAACGGGTGTCGACGCGGTCGGTTGCCTTTCAGGCGATCACAAAGGTTTCCGTGGTGAGCGCAATGGCTTGCTGAGATATGGCGAGCCAGAGGCCACAAACCGCCAGGGAGCCTCTATGCCCTTGGTGATGCCTATACGAGTGCCAGTTGCGATCTGGGGCATGTCCATGCGCGGATAAAAGGAAAAGGGGTGAGCGTCGAGCGCCATGCCGTTTTGGCTCATGCCGATGCCGAGCGCCTGTGCCAGCTTTCCGGGGCCGGAACAAAGCTGCTTTTCCGTAACTCCGCCGCGCCGCTCATACATGGTTGTCAGGCCGCATTCTGGCTTGAGGGCACGGATCAGCACCGCGCTGCCCGGCTGGCAGACGAAGTTGAGGCAGAAATGGATGCCGTATATTTTGTAAACATAGGCATGGCCTGGCGGACCAAACATCGCCGCGTTTCGTGGCGTTGGGCCACGAAAACTATGCGATGCCGGATCAGTCTGGTCATAGGCTTCCACCTCGACAATGGTGCCGCCCACGCTGTCGACCAGCAAAGTCACCCCTATCAGATCATCGGCAACGTCGAGAACGGGCCGATTGAAGAAGCTACAGTCAAGCATGGCCCCCTTTTGGCCTGAATCGGCAGCGATGGGAAATGGGGATAGGGGAGGGACATTCATGCCAACACAACTCAGCGCCGCCTTGGCCGGTTTCCTGCTGCTTTTTTTGATAGGTACTCCCGCGCGTGCCGCCACCATTTGCACGCTGATTGCCGACGCGGAAACCCGCACCGTTCTGCTGGCGGAAGGCGATTGCGAAACCGGGGTAACACCGGCCTCGACCTTTAAAATCCCCTTGGCGGTCATGGCCTTCGATGCGGGCATCGTCACGTCGGCACATGAACCAAAACTACCGTTCAAACAGGGCTATCCCGATTGGAATGCCAACTGGCGGCAGGACACAGACCCCGCCATGTGGATGCACTATTCCAATGTCTGGTATTCCCAGCGATTGACCGAACAGTTGGGGACGGAAAAGCTCACCGATTATGCGCGCCGCTTTGGCTATGGCAATTCTGATTTTTCTGGCGATCCGGGCCGCAACAATGGTCTCGAACGGTCCTGGATTGCGTCCTCATTGAAAATTTCGCCTTTGGAACAGGCAGGCTTTGTTGCCGCGCTGGTGCAGCGGCAATTGCCGGTCTCTTCCCACGCTCTGGAAGGCGCAATCGGACTTGTTGAGAGCCCGGGAATGGCCAGTGGCTGGCAGATCTGGGGCAAAACCGGCTCCGCTTATCCGCGTCGCGCCGATTACAGTTTTGACTATTCAAGAGGCTGGGGCTGGTATGTGGGCTGGGCCGAGAAAGCAAACCGCCGCATCGTCTTTGTCCGCCTCAATCAGGACGAACAGCGTCACGATGTGAGCGGTGGTCTGCGGGCGCGTGACGCGCTTATCGCCGAATGGCCTGGATTGGCGGAACGTCTGGGCATCTGACCCTTTACAGATCATGCCCGCATGATGAAGGTGCGGCCAGACAATCAAACTGGAGACGATGATGCAGGGACCCGAGGCGTTGATCCATTTCTGGTTCGTCGAGCACGGATATGAAGACTGGTTTGCCGGTGACCCAGAATTTGACGCCAAATGCACACGCTTCACCGATCTTCATGCTGAAGTTGCACGGGGCGAAGCCTGGCTCTGGCGCGAGACGCCAGAGGGGCGGTTAGCGGAGCTGATCTTGCTCGACCAATTTTCCCGCCAACTCCATCGCGGTAAGCCCGATGCCTTTGCACAGGACAAAATGGCGCTGGCGCTGGCACAGGAAGCCATTGCAACAGGCGCCGACGATTCAGTCCAGCGCGATTGGGTGCCTTTTTTCTACATGCCCTTCATGCATGCTGAATCCCTCGTCATCCAAAACGAGGGCGTGCGGCTGTTCGAACTGCATGGCGACGAAAAGAGCCTGCAATTCATGATCGCTCACCGCGACACGATTGCCCGCTTCGGCCGTTTCCCATTCCGTAACAAGGCACTGGGCCGCCAAAGCACGCCCGAAGAAATAGCTTATATGCAGGAAGTCGGTGACCGCGCATTTTGACCGGCACAGACGAAGAATTGAGAAGGGGCGCCCATCGGCGCCCCTTGTATTCAAGCCACCAATCCCTTGGTCAGCTCCAGCGCCTGCCGTTCGAACAGGCGGCGGTAGATGCCGCCATCAAGGCGGATCAGGGCTTCGTGGTCGCCCTCTTCGACGATTTTGCCTTTGTCGAACACCAGCAGCCGGTCGAGCGCGCGGACCGTCGAAAGGCGGTGAGCGATTACGAGCGTGGTACGGCCTTCCATCAGCCGTTCCATTGCCTGCTGGATCATCACTTCGCTCTCGCTGTCCAGACTCGATGTCGCCTCATCCAGAATGAGGATCGGCGCATCGGCGAGGAAGGCGCGGGCGATGGCGACGCGCTGGCGCTCGCCACCCGACAGCTTCACGCCACGTTCGCCCACCAGCGTTTCATAGCCCTTGGGCAGATCCATGATGAAATCATGCGCATTGGCCTGTTTGGCCGCTTCGATGATCTCGGCACGGCTGGCCTCCGGCCTTGCATAGGCAATGTTCTCGGCCAGCGTACGGTGGAACAGGATCGGCTCCTGCTGCACGATGGCGATCTGCCCGCGCAGAGATGATTGCTGCACTTCGGCAATGTTCTGACCATCAATGGTAATTGCGCCGCCATTCACGTCGTAAAGCCGCTGGATCAGCTTGACGAACGTGGTCTTTCCCGAGCCCGAATGGCCGACCAGCCCCACACGTTCACCCGGACGAATGTCGACGGTAAAGTCGCGATAAAGCGGGGTTGAATGCGAGCCATACTGGAAAGTGACATTATCGAAGCGGATATGGCCATCACCAATGGCGATTTTGGGCGCACCCGCCTTGTCGGCAATACCAAGCGGCTGGGCATGCAGGTTGACGAGCTCCTCCATGTCGTTGACCGACTTTTGCAGGTTGCGGATATGCTGGCCGACATCGCGCAGGTGGCCCTGCAGCAGGAAGAACATGGTCAGGACGAAGGTGATGTCACCCGCGCTGGCTGAACCCGCCTGCCAGAGCAGCAGGGCCGTTCCGAGAATGGCCGTTTGCATGGCCACCATCATCACGCCCTGAATGCCGCCATTGAACGTGCCGCGCCGCCAGGTCCTGCGGGTACGCTTGCGCCATTTGGAGACGACCTTGCCGGTCAGGGCGTCCTCGCGGTCCTCGGCGCCAAAGGCCTTGACCACGCTGTTGCAGCTGACGGCATCAGCCAGCGCGCCACCCACCTTGGTGTCCCAGGCATTGGACAGCGTCGCAGCCGGCGCCACAAAACCGACCGACATCCAGACGGTGACGACGATATAGATCAACGAGCCAATGCCGACGACGAGGCCCATGACAGGCCAGGACGAACCGAGAATGATGGTGGCTCCACCCAGCATTACGATAGATGGCAGAAGAGCCAGCAGCAGCGTGTCGTTGAGCAGGTCGAGCGCCCACATGCCGCGCGTAATCTTGCGCACGGTCGAGCCAGCAAAGCTATTGGCGTGCCAGTCGGTCGAGAAACGCTGCACCCGGTGAAAGCCCTGGGCGGCAACATCGCTCATCATTTTGAGCGTCAGTGGGATGATGTTGAGAAACACCAATTGGCGCAGGGCGATAGAGGCAAGGTAAAGCCCCGACATCAACCAGAAGGCAGAAACGGCTACGTCCCAACCGCCTTCGCCCGACGCCACGGCATCGACCAGACGACCCGCAAAAATCGGGCTCATGGCTTCGGCCAGCGTCGCCGTCAATACGAGAGCAGCAATGCCCACAATGCGCACCGGCTGGTGCTGCCAATGCTTGAAGGTGAAGCCGAGCACATTGCGGAAGGCATCGGCGCGGAAATCGAGTTTCTTGCGACTCATTTTTGTGTCCGGCGCCGTTCTCCGGTCGCCGGTTCCTTTAAAGGGAATATGAAAGGCGCAGCGCGAGCCCAAAGGGCAATCGTCAAAAAGGACGTGCTGGCTGCGGGAGAAACGGAAAAGACCGCTTGTGTGGCTGGGCCCGAATATCATTCGGGGCGGCGCACGCGGAGCAAGGACCTAAGGTCGGCGCTTGCCCGCCGGGGAAGCGAATGTGAATGCTGTCATGCAACGCCTCCCTGTCTTGAAAAATAAAAGCGGCGGATGGTTTGTAGCCAAACCACCCGCCCTTGCCAATGGCGTTTTTCGTCCAATGTCGCTCTTGATGCAGTCGCGCCACACATGGTGCGCAGGCGAGATGAACGACGCCCTGGCTGCCATTGCCGTTTCGCCCCCCGACGGGATACGGCAATGGATTTGGTATCAGCCGATGGGGCGAGCGCCCGGGGCGACCATGCCGCGCGTGTGAATCTGCGCATAACCGAGCGCGATCGCGAATGTGCCGAAGATGAAGAGGACCGCTGCGATAATGAACGTCATGAAAGCCTCCTGTGAGCTGGCTTTTCTGTCCCATTCTCGGCGGCACTAAACTTTGATCTGGGTCAACGGATTTTACGAATTGGCCGGGTGGCGTCCCGTGCAGCAGAGAGATAGGCTCCGCGCACCGATTCAAGAACAAGAAGGCATTGCCGCATGAGCAATTCCCCCATCGATCCCGTCAAGCTCGACAAACTCGGCGAAGTCGCCATCAAGGTTGGCCTGCAGCTGGCTGAAGGTCAGGACCTGATCATCACCGCCCCTTTGGTGTCGGCCCCACTGGTGCGCCGCATCACCGAACATGCCTATAAGGCCGGCGCTGGCGTGGTCACCACCATCTATTCTGACGAAGAAGCCACCCTTTCGCGCTACCGTTATGCCAAGGATGCCAGCTTTGATCGCGCCGCCGGCTGGCTTTATTCAGGCATGGCCGAAGCCTTCAGGAACAATGCTGCGCGCCTCGCCATTTCCGGCGACAATCCGATGATGCTGGCCGAGCAGGACCCTGATAAGGTTTCCCGCGCCAATCGCGCAAATTCGGCGGCCTATCGTCCTGCGCTGGAACTGATCACCGGCTTCGATATCAACTGGAATATCGTTTCCTATCCGACACCCAACTGGGCCAAGCTCGTCTTCCCCAACGACCCCGAAGAGGTGGCGATTGCAAAGCTGGCCGACGCCATCTTCAAGGCATCGCGTGTCGATCAGGAAGACCCGATTGCAGCCTGGAAGCAGCACAATGCCAATCTCAAGGCCCGCTGGACGTGGCTCAACGGCAAAAAGTTCTCTGCTCTCAAGTATAGCGGCCCGGGCACCGATCTGACCGTTGGTCTCGCAGATGGTCATAAGTGGAAGGGCGGCGCGTCCGAGGCCAAAAATGGCGTCACCTGCAACCCCAATATTCCAACCGAAGAAGTGTTCACTACGCCGCATCGTCTGCGCGTTGAAGGCACTGTCGCGGCCACCAAGCCGCTCAGCCATAATGGCACGCTGATCGAGAACATTCAGGCTCGCTTCGAAGATGGCCGCATGGTCGAGCTTAAGGCGAGCAAGGGCGAAAACGTCTTCAACAAGGTGCTCGATACCGATGAAGGCGCGCGTCGTCTCGGGGAAGTGGCGCTCGTGCCCCATTCCTCGCCGATTTCGGCCTCTGGCATCCTGTTCTACAACACGCTTTATGACGAAAACGCCTCGTGCCACATCGCTATGGGCCAGTGCTATGCCGATTGCTTCGAAGGCGGCAAGGAACTGACGCAGGATCAGATTTTCGCGCAGGGCGGCAACAAGAGCCTTATCCATATCGACTGGATGATCGGCTCCGATCAGGTCGACATTGATGGCGTCCATGCAGACGGCACGACAGAGCCCGTCATGCGCAAGGGCGAATGGGCGTTCTGAATCCCATGCGGCTGACAAAGCCAAAGCGCCTGTCGCCCGGCGACACGATTGCGGTGGTCACCCCCTCATGGGGTGGCCCCGGCCTTCTTCCGCATCGCTATCAGGCTGGCAAGCGGCAGCTTGAAGAAGCCTTCGGCGTCAGGGTCGTCGAGATGCTGCACACTCTGGCTGATCCCGAGACGGTCAAGGCGCGGCCTGATCTTCGGGCGCAGGACCTGATGCAGGCTTTTGCCGATCCGGAGATTGACGGCATTATCGCTGCCATTGGCGGGGACGATTGCATTCGGCTGATACCGCATGTCGATCTGGATGTGATCCGCAACAATCCCAAGGTTTTTCTCGGCTTTTCGGATACGACTTCTCTGCATTTTGCTTGCATGGCGGCCGGTCTGGGGACGTTCTACGGCCCCAGTATCATGGCCGGTTTCGCCGAAAATACCGGCATGCATGACTACACCGTGGCCTCTCTGCGCAAAACATTGTTCAGCGCCGACCCTATTGGGCTTGTGCCGATGAACAACGAGGGCTGGACCAGCGAACTGCTGGATTGGGCCGATCCGGCGATGCAGAACAGGCGGCGCATACTGCTTCCCGCCAGCCCACCCCACATGCTGCAAGGGCAGGGTAGGGCCCAGGGGCATCTGATCGGCGGCTGCGCTGAAGTGCTCGAAATGATCAAGGGCACGGCGTGGTGGCCCTCGCCTGACCAATGGCGAGGAGCGATCCTCTTTTACGAAACCTCCGAAGAGGCGCCGTCGCCGCATTTTATCCGCTACTGGCTGCGCAATTTCGCGGCGCAGGGCATTTTGGGCGTGCTGAACGGCATTCTCATTGCGCGGCCCGATCCCAAGGATCATCAGGATTATCAGCAAGAGCTGGAGGCGGCATTCCGCGACAGTCTGGCGGAGGCCGGATTGCCCCATTTGCCGGTCTTATCCGGTCTCGACTTTGGCCACACCCAGCCCATGCTCACTCTGCCCTATGGGGCAAGGGTAGAGATCGACTGTGATCGTGCCACATTGACCATTCTTGACCCCGGAACGGCAGATTAACCGGCGTCGCTATTCGCCCGCAATTTTCAAAAATTCATCCGCGCTAAGCACGATTTTTTTGTCAATCTGGCCAATTTCATTCTCGTCCTTGCCCTCGTAATCAGCACCGATGAGAACGGTGCGAATAGCGTTGAGACGCAGGCGGAGCTTGTCATTGGCGCGGATCACCATCCATGGCGCATGTTTGCTGTCGGTGCGTTCGAGCATTTCGTCGCGCGCTTTGGAATAAGCATCCCATTTGTTCAGCGCTTCGAGATCGACGGGGGACAGTTTCCAGGTCTTGAGCGGATCGTGCCTTCGGTCGTGGAAGCGCTTCAATTGCATTTCCCGACCAATGGAAAGCCAGAGCTTGACGATGCGGATGCCGTCCTTGGTCAGCCGCTTTTCAAACTCAGGCACTTCATCGAGAAAATGCTCGGTCTGTTCTGGGGTACAGAATCCCATGACCGGTTCAACGCCTGCGCGATTATACCAGGAGCGGTCGAACAGCACCATTTCGCCTGCTGCCGGCAGCCAGTCGATATAGCGCTGGAAATACCATTGCGTGCGCTCGCGGTCGTTCGGCTTGGGCAATGCAGCGATGATATTGTAGCGAGGATTGAGATTTTCGAGGAAGCGCTTGATCGTGCCGCCCTTACCGGCGGCGTCGCGGCCCTCGAAAATGATGACGGTGCGTGTGCCAGCCTTGGACATGTGTGCCTGATGCAGAACCAACTGCTTTTGCAACGCATAAATCTGCGTGTCATAGTCGTCCTTGTCGAGCTTATCCTCATAAGGAAAGCCACCGGAAGCGAACGCGGCCTTCTTGATCGCTTTGGGAAGCTCGGGACTGTTTATGTCAAAACTGTCAAAAGGGTCGGCCACGCTGTCTCTCCATTGTCATATTGAGCGTGCTAGGAAGCGCATTCCCGCGCAAAATGCGGGCAAACGTCAGTGATTCAGCCAAAACGCATGGACCAGTCTCCAAGTTTTCCGCCCCTCACCACAATGCAGGCCATTCGGAGTCACCTTGTCGGCTATGGGCCTTTTATCATTGGGCTGGCCGGAATTATCCTTGGCTTCGTGCTGCTTGGCAATCTGCCGGTGTGGTTTGGCGCTCTTGGCTTTGTGCTGGCCGTCGCCATCTTGGCGGTGTTGCCCCTGCCGGTGGTGACGCTGACCCAGACGGTGGAAGTGCCGGAGCAGGTCCCGCCCAATGACAAAAGCGCCATATCGGCTTTTGCCGAGGCGCTGGCCGACCCCTGTTTCGTTCTCGATCGTCGCAGCACCGTGCTGTTCAGCAATGCGGCTGCGACGCGCCAGTATCCCAATCTGCTGGTGGGCAGGGTAATGACGCTGGTGCTGCGCAATCCTGAACTGGTTGCCACCATCGACGCCGTGCTGCGTTCAGGCGAAGCGCATGGTTTTGAACTGCACGAAACCCTGCCATCGGAAACCTGGGACAAAGTGCTTGTCGCCCCGCTCAAGCAACAGGGGCGCAACTGGCTGGAAGACGAAAACCGGCAAGTGCTGGTCACCTTTCAGAGCCTGACAGAGCTCAAGCGTGTCGATGCCATGCGGGCCGATTTCATCGCCAATGCCAGCCACGAATTGCGGACGCCCCTGGCATCATTGATCGGCTTTATCGACACGCTGCTTGGGCCCGCGGCAAAAGATACAGCCGCACGAGAAAAGTTCCTCGGCATTATGCGCGCTCAGGCAGACCGCATGAGCCGCCTGATCGACGATATGCTCAGCCTCTCGCGGATCGAAATGCATCAGCATGTGCGTCCCACCGGCTCTGTCGATCTGGCAGCTCTCTTGCGCGAAGTGCGCGAAGGCCTGCAAACACAAGCCAGAGCTGCCGAGCTTGATGTGGTCCTCACCCTGCCGAGCCATCCCGTTACCGTATCCGGCGATCGTGGGCAGCTTTATGAGGTTTTCGAGAACCTCATCGACAATGCGATAAAGTATGGGGCCAATGGCAAGAGTGTCGAAGTTACTCTGGCCGAAATCAACCGGGCCGGGTTGCATCACATGGTCAGTGTCGTTGATCATGGTCCCGGCGTGGAGCCCGAACATGTGCCCCGCATGACCGAGCGCTTTTACCGCATCGACGCCGAAACCAGCCGCAAGAAGAAGGGTACTGGCCTCGGCCTTGCCATCGTCAAACACATCATCCAGCGCCATCGCGGGCAGATGGCCATAAAGTCCGCACCAGGCGAAGGCCTGCGCGTCGACGTGCTGCTGCCCTGAAATGGCGTTAGTGTCCTTGGTGCCTTCGGCACCGGCCCGTCAGAGCACTTGCCGGCTCAAAACCTAGAAATAGCGGCCGAACAGCGGAAGTTCTGCAGCGCCAATAGCGGGCGCCATCGCCCCATGATGGCCGATGCGCACTTCGGGGTGCCCCGCCTTAGGCACTGGCAGCGCATCAAGCTCCACAGTGACCCGCGCCGTTAGTCTTTCGGTGATGTCTCGGCTTAAAACGGTGTCGATAATGACGAGCGGGGATTCCACCACCCGCGTTGTATTGAATATGCTGATGGCCAAGGCTTTTGCGCAATCATCGATCCAGCGATCCACATCTTCGGCAATTGCTGACCAATCCCAAAGTGGCCATGCCGTGTCGGACAATCTGCCCGCCGCCTTCAACCGTTGCGACAGCGCCCAAAGGGAGGCGATGGTATGAACCTGAGCTGGTCCATTGGCGTCGAGTTGTACCAGCATTGATCCAAGATTAGCGGCATTGCCAGTCGGGCCATGCCAGAGCTCGCCTTCACCGATCACCCCGGCAGCGACGTAGTGGGAGACCAGGAAATAGGTTATATTCGATGGTCTGGGCGGCGCCATGGCGATTAATTCAGCCCAGCAGGCCGCATTGCCGTCGTTGATCAGGGAAACATCAAGCCCGGTGCGTGCTGCCAGCTCCGCCTGTGGATCAAGCAGCCGCCACAGCGCGGATTGAGCCTTGGGTGCGCCGAGCGCTTCCAGGCCATCGGCCAGATTTCCTGGCATCGCCAGCCCGACATCGAGCAGCCGCGCCACTTTGTCCGTGGGTAGGAAGGCCCTCAGCTCGTCAATGAAAATCCCGATACGCGTAAAGATCGTATTCGCGTCTGGATAGGCATAGTCGATGCGCCGATGCGCGATGACCTCTGCATGTAAATTGAGAAGAATGACATCTGCATGTCGCCAGCCCAGTTCAACGCCGATGGCAAAGCCCCCATCTCTGGCGAGCAGGATTGGTGTTGCAGGTTGCCCTCGCCGCCCACGCAGGGCCTCCCCGCGCTCCACAAGGCCATCGCGCTCCAGATTGACCAGAATCGCAGAAACGGTCTGCGGTGCCAGGCCCGACATGCGCGAAATCTCAGCATTGGATACGCCCGGATTGAACCCCACGACCCTGAGAACGGTTTTTTCGTTGGCGCGCCTCAATCCTTTGTGTCTGAGCGCACGGCCCGTAGCATCAAAAATGTCCTTAGTCGGGGGGATCGATTTAGGCATGAAAGAAACGCCTGGGGTTTATGGCCAGAAGTGAACGCACTGCGGAACACGCGCCAAAATCAGAAGGTTCCGCCGCCGCACGGACCGAACCTAAAGCAATATTGGTCGCTATGATGGCAAAGGCCTGAACCTACGCCAAGCCCTCAAAGGGCTGGCATAGGTTTAAGTTTGTATAGGCGCGATCAGGCGATCAGAGCCCGGCCTTGGTCAGTAGATCATTGAGATGAGCAGGCAGATCGAGCCGCGCGCCACGCGCCAGACTTTGCACCTGCGCCGTTGAGGTCGCCGAAGCGATGGGCGCACTGACCCCCTCCTGCGCGATCAGCCATGCAAGAGCGACTTCCGCTGGTTTGGCGTCCAGCTCTTCAGCGGCCTGATCGAGAGCAGCAAGGATGCGCATACCCTTGTCGTCTAGATATTGGCCAACGCCACCACCCCGCTGCGACTGACCAAGATCATCCTCACTGCGATATTTGCCGGTCAGGAAACCCGAGGCCAGCGCGTAATAGACGATGGCACCCACTTCATTCTTCACGAGATAGGGACGCAGCGTATCGAACTCGGCGCGATCATAGAGATTGTAGCGCGGCTGAATAACCTCATAGCGCTGCAGCGATTTGACGATGGCCGTCTGCTGCGCATCTTCCAGCATATCGACCGAATAGTTCGAAGCGCCAATGGTCCTCACCTTGCCCGCCCTAATCAGCGTGTCATAGGCGGCCAGAGTTTCCTCATGGTCCGTCTCTGGATCTGGCCAATGGCTAAAATAGAGGTCGATATAGTCGGTCTGCAGTCGTTTCAGCGATGCCTCAACGCTTTGTCGGATACCATCGGCGTTGAGACCGCCCGGCTTTTTGCCAGAGTTGACCTTCGTGATGATATGAACCTTGTCGCGATTGCCGCGTGCCTTGAGCCACTTCCCGATTATGGCCTCGCTCATGCCCGGTGGATTGCCCGGCACCCAATTGGGATAGCCCTCTGCCGTGTCGATGGCCGTAAAACCTTCGGCGACAAAAGCATCAAGAATGTCGAAGCCATGCGCCTCGTCAACGGTCCAGCCAAAGACATTGCCGCCCAATACAAGCGGCTCGATGACCAGTTCACTGCGCCCCAGTGGTCGACGGTTCATTTGCTTTCTCCATGGTTTCTTCTGCGTCAACGCCGGGGAGGGCATTTCGTTCGACCGGTTCCGTCCGGGGCGCGCACCAATAAAGGGCCTGCGCGATGGATCGGAATGAACCATTCAGAGCGATATAGGCAAAGCCCCGATTGGCATCATCCTCATGCCGCAGATAGGCGAAGGTGCCGTTGCGCAGGCGATCAAGCAGCCAATCGGCATCATCGGGAAAACCGGCCCGATAGGGCGTTTCATCGGCCTTTGCCCGCACCTGCCGCGCCTCACGATCAAAAGTCACCTCCCAGACTCCATCCGGTTCCGACCTATTTGAATAGGGATGGACGCTCACCGAGAAATCGTCGGCGCAGCGCACGACGAGGCAGGTGAAGCGCTCCGGGCTCGCTTCCCGGTCACAGCCTATACTGGCCCTGTCTCCTTCTCCGGGGAGCGGGGAGTAAGACCATCCGGGCACCTGCGCGAAAGCGGGGAATATCGGCACCAGAATAGCCAGAACCGCCGTGAGAATTCGCCTTTTTATCACTTTGCCCCGCCGGGATGTAGAACATCGTCAGAGCCATATTTTGCAAGGCAAATGGGTTGGTCAATATCGCGATGAAGCGCCGAACCATTTGTTAAAAATCCGTCCATACTTGTGGATAGGTATTAGGCAGGTCGCGAAATTGACCAATTGGTCAGCGATTCTCGTTGCGCCGACTTCCATTCTAGGCTTTTGTGTGGCCAAGCCTCCGGCGCTTGCGCTGAGAAGGCATGACTTCAAGGAACGGGAGACTACCAATGCACTCATCACTGACCCGCATCGCGGCGGTTCTGATTACCTCAACGATGCTCGCCGGTGTTGCGCATGCTGACACGATCCGCTGGGCGCGCTCGTCCGACGCCCTGACGTTGGATCCGCATTCGCAGAACCAGGGCAATACGCACACCGTTGCGCACCACATCTATGAGACCCTGATCGGCCGCGACAATGATGGCACGCTGACGCCGCGTCTGGCCACCGAATGGGCTCTCAAGGAAGGCGATCCGACCGTTTGGGTGTTCAAGCTGCGCGAAGGCGTCAAGTTCCACAACGGCAATGATTTCACCGCCGAAGACGTTGTCTATTCGATCGAGCGCGCCAAGAGCGAATTCTCGAACATGCGTCAGTTGCATGCCGAAGTTCAGTCTGTCGCTGCCGTCGACGATTACACTGTCGAGTTCCAGATGACCGGTCCGGCGCTGATCTACCCGAACAACCTGACCAATACCTTCATCATGGACAAGACCTGGTCGGACGAGCACGATCTCGCCGTCGTCCAGGATTTTGCTGCTGGCGCCACCAATTATTCGGTGCTCAACACCAACGGTACTGGCCCCTATACGCTGGTTTCGCGCGAAGTCGACGTCAAGACCACACTCGCCTATAATGAAGGCTGGTGGGGCGAAAAGCCGGACGTGACCGATATCGAATATCTCGTCATCGCCGACGCCCAGACCCGTATCTCGGCTCTGCTTTCGGGCGAAATCGACATCGTTCAGGACGTGCCGCCTCAGGATATCGAGCGTCTGTCCAACACCCCCGGCTTCAAGGTCGAAACCGGCCCGGAAAACCGCTTCATCTATTTTGGCTATAAGTTTGGCGATGAGCCGCTGAAGTCGTCCAACATCACCGACTCCAACCCCTTCAACAACCCGCTGGTTCGCGAAGCCATGGAACTGGCGCTCGATCGCGACGCCATCAAGCAGGTGGTGATGCGCGGCCAGTCGATCCCGACCGGTATCCCCAACCCGCCCTTCGTGCGCGGCTGGACCGAAGAGCTCGACGCCTATCCGGCACCCGATGTGGAAAAGGCCAAGGCCCTCATGGCTGAAGCCGGCTATCCTGATGGCTTCTCGGTAACGCTCGACACCCCGAACAACCGCTATGTCAACGACGAGGCGATCTCGACCGCCTATGTCGGTATGCTCGGCCAGATCGGCATCAACGTCACCCTGGCCTCGCGCCCGGTTGCTGAACACTCCCCGATCATCATCTCCAACCAGTCCGACTTTTACCTGCTCGGCTGGGGCGTTCCGACCTTTGACTCGGCTTATGTGTTCAACGACCTGATCCACACCAAGACCGACCTGCACGGCACTTATAACGTCGGCCTCTATTCCAACCCCGAGCTGGACGAAAAGATCGTCGCGCTCGGCACCATGGATGACATGGATGCCCGCGATGCCCTGGTTGAGGAAATCTGGGAAGTCGTGAAGGCTGACCGCGTGCTGATGCCGGTTCACAACCAGGTGCTGGCCTATGCCATGCGCGAAGGCGTGACCCTGCCGGTTCAGCCTGAGAACCAGCCGAGCATGACCACGGTCACTGTCGACTAATCCACATCAATCCCGAACCGCCGCGTGTAGCCCGTCTCGCGCGGCGGTTCCTTATTTTGAGGGGTGCCATGCTCGCCTTCATTGCCCGGCGGCTCGTGCAGTCCGTCATCGTCATGCTTGTCGTGGCGTTTATTGCCTTTCTGGTCTTCCGTTATGTCGGCGATCCGCTGGCCGCCTTGCTCAGTCAGGACGCCAAGCAGGCCGACTATGACGCTGCGCGCGAGCGTCTTGGCCTCGACCAGCCCTTCTATGTCCAGTTTTACTATTTCGTGCTCAATGCTCTGCAGGGCAATTTCGGTATCTCCTACCGTCTGCAACAGCCTGTCAGCCAGTTGATCCTTGAACGCCTGCCCGCGACCATCGAGCTGGCCTTTGCCTCGGCGACCATTGCCCTGGTCTTTGGCGTTCTGCTCGGCATCTATACCGCCTTGCGCCCCCGCGCCTTTTCCTCCGGCGTTATCATGACCGGATCGCTGATCGGGGTGTCGCTCCCCACCTTTCTCATCGGCATTGGGCTCATCTATGTCTTCGCCGTGGAGCTCAAATGGCTGCCATCCTTCGGGCGCGGCGAAGTGGTGCAGATCGGCTGGTGGCGAACGGGGCTGCTCACCCAATCTGGTCTGCGTTCGCTGATCCTTCCGGCCATCACGCTCTCATTGTTTCAGCTGACACTGATCATGCGCCTCGTGCGGGCGGAAATGCTCGAAGTTCTGCGGACCGATTACATCCGCTTTGCCAAGGCTCGTGGCCTGTCCAAACGCGCGATCAATTTCGGCCACGCCCTCAAGAACACCATGGTGCCAGTGATCACCATTACCGGCCTGCAGCTTGGTTCGGTCATCGCCTTCGCCATCATCACCGAAACGGTGTTCCAATGGCCGGGCGTGGGCTCGCTGTTCATCAACTCGGTCGCCGCCGTGGACGTGCCTGTCATGGCCGCTTACCTCGTCTTTGTGGCGCTGGTCTTTGTGGTGATCAACCTGTTCGTGGACATCCTCTATTTCATCGTCGATCCGCGCCTGCGTGACGGCGCCAAGACCGGGAGGTAGCATCATGACCGATCTGCCCCATTTACCCGAGCAGCCCGTCGTGGCCGCAAAGACCTCGCGCTGGAAGACGTTCCTCAAGTCGGACATCTTCTGGTCCTATCGACATTCGCCGGTCACAATCATCGCCTCAATCGTGGCGCTGCTGCTGATCCTGATGGCGGTGTTTGCGCCTTTGCTGGCGCCCTATAATCCATTCAACCCGGCCACGCTGAACCTGATGGACGGCTTTACGCCGCCCAATTCAACGTCAATGGGCGGGAAATATTTCGCGCTCGGCACCGATAGCCAGGGCCGTGATATGCTCTCGACCATCATGTATGGCTCAAGGGTCTCCCTGTTCGTGGGCTTCATGGCGACCCTGTTCGCCATGGTCATGGGCGTGGGGCTGGGTCTTGTCTCTGGCTATGTCGGCGGCACGGTCGATGCCATCATCATGCGCATCACCGATGTTCAGCTCTCCTTCCCTGCCATCCTGATCGCCTTGCTGATCTTTGGCGTGGCGCGCGGCATCATTCCGCCCAACCAGCAGGAAGGCGCTGCCGTCTGGGTGCTGATTGTTGCTATCGGCCTTGCCAACTGGGCGCAATTTGCCCGCACGGTGCGCGGCGCGACCATGGTGGAACGGCAGAAGGATTATGTGGCGGCCGCCCGTATCCTGGGCGTCAATCCGATCATCGTCCTGCTGCGTCACATTCTGCCCAATGTCACCGGCCCGGTTCTGGTCATCGGCACGATCAGCCTGGCGCTCGCCATTATCGAGGAAGCGACGCTCTCCTATCTGGGTGTCGGTGTGCCCCCCACTCAGCCCTCGCTCGGAACGCTGATCCGCATTGGCCAGCAGTTCATGTTCTCGGGCGAATGGTGGATCATCCTCTTCCCCGCCATCACCCTCATCCTGCTCGCTCTGTCGGTTAACCTGCTTGGTGACTGGCTGCGCGATGCCCTCAATCCGAAGTTGCGCTGATGACCGAGCCCGTTCTTTCCATCAAGGACCTCGTCGTCGAGTTCCCCTTCCGCGATGACGTGTTTACCGCCGTGAATGGCGTTTCCTTCGACATCATGCCCGGCGAAGTGGTCGGCGTGGTGGGTGAATCGGGCGCTGGCAAATCGATGACGGGGTCTGCCGTCATCGGACTGATCGACCGGCCCGGTCATATTGCTGGCGGAGAAATCCGCCTCAAGGGCGAGCGCATCGACAACCTGCCCGAAGAGGCCCGCGCAAAGCTGCGCGGCAAGCGCATCGGCATGGTGTTTCAGGATCCGCTGACCAGCCTCAACCCGCTCTACACGGTGGGCGAGCAACTGGTCGAAACCATCCGCACCCATCTGCCGCTCTCGGAAGCCGAGGCGCGGCAGAAGGCCATCGACCTTCTGGCAGAGACGGGTATTCCGAAGGCTGCCGAGCGTATCGACTCATATCCGCACCAGTTCTCGGGCGGCATGCGCCAGCGCGTCGTCATCGCACTGGCTCTGGCGGCCGAGCCGGAACTGATCGTCGCCGACGAGCCGACTTCGGCGCTCGATGTATCGGTGCAGGCCCAGATCATCAAGGTGCTCAAAAAGCTCTGCGCCAGCCGCGGCGCCGCCGTGATGCTGATCACCCATGATATGGGTGTCATCGCCCAGACGGCGGACCGCATGGTGGTGATGCATCAGGGCAAAGTGGTGGAAACCGGCACTGTGGGCGACATCATCCGCCGTCCGCGCGAGCCCTATACGATCAAGCTGATCGACTCGATCCCCACCATCAAACGGGACGACGATGCGCCGACGCCGGCCCATGCTGACAATGATGATAGCGCCTATGTTCAGGTCAGAAACCTGATCCGTGACTTCGAAATTGGCGGTGGCAGCTTCACCAAGCTCCTGCCCGGTAAGGTGGAAGTGTTCCGCGCCGTCAACGATGTCAGCTTCTCCATCCCCAGGGGCGAAACCTTTGGTCTGGTGGGTGAGTCAGGCTCAGGAAAATCGACCTGCGCAAAGATGATCGTCGGCCTTTTGCCCCCGAGCTCGGGCCAGATCACCGTCGATGGTCACGACATCTGGGCTGGCGGCAAGGGGCATCAGGAGCGCCGCAAGCGCGTCCAGATGATTTTTCAGGACCCCTATGCGAGCCTCAATCCGCGCTGGCGTGTCGCCAACATCATCGCGGAACCGATGCGCACTCTTGGAATTGCCCGCAATCGCTCCGAAGTCGAAGACCGTGTAGCCGAATTGCTGCGCCGTGTACGCCTGGACCCATCGGTTATGCGGAAATTCCCGCATGAATTCTCCGGCGGCCAGCGCCAGCGCATCGCCATTGCGCGCGCCCTCTCCAGCCAGCCCGAGTTTATCGTCTGCGACGAGCCGACTTCTGCTCTGGACGTCTCCGTGCAGGCACAGGTGCTGGACCTGATGAGCGAATTGCAGGCCGAGTTCGGTCTCACCTATCTGCTCATCAGCCATAACCTTGCCGTGGTTCGGCAGATGTCCACCGCCGTAGGTGTGCTGCACAATGGCGTCATGGTGGAAAAAGGCCCCACCGATTCCATCTTCGACAATCCGCAGGCGGACTATACCCGCATGCTGCTCGACGCCGTGCCGGATATTTCCAAGGTCGCTTAAGCTCACACCAAAGACACACAAAGGCCCCGCACCATCAAGTGCGGGGCCTTTTGCTCTAGACCTCTACCCGTCGCCCTTCCCGGCTGGAGCGGATGAGTGCATCGATCAGGCGATGCACGTTAAGCGCGGAATGGCCGGTGGAGCGCGGCTGACGTTTCTGCCGCACCGCGTCGATGAAATCCTCGATCTGGGCCTGATGCCAGTCGAATGGAAAGGCCATCGGGTCGGCGCCGCCGCCGGAATTGCTGGCTTCGCCGGTCGTTTCCGTCCGCCCATCCATCCAGTTCAAGGTAAGATTGCCGCCAGTCAGCGTGGCACTGGCCTTGCTGAAATTCAGCGTCAGGCTTTCCGCGCCGCCGGGGAAGTTCGCGGTAGTCGCTATGAGCGCTCCCACGGCTCCATTGACGAATTCCATCCCCCCAGAGACAAAATCTTCGGTCTCCATGTCGTGGAGGCCTGTCGTCGCCGCCAATGCTGTAACGGCCTTAACCGGGCCTGTCAGGCTCAGCATCAGATCCAGCGAATGGATCGCCTGAGTGATGAGAACGCCGCCGCCATCCTGCGCAAAAGTGCCGCGCCCGGGCTTGTCATAATAACCGACCTGAGGCCGCCACCACGGCACAACAAGATGGACGGCGTGGAGCTGGCCAAGCTCGCCCGAAGCGACCTTTGCGGCCAGCGCTTCTGAGGCGGCCCGAAAGCGGTGCTGGAAGATGACACCCAACTTAACGCCTGCATCGTCACACAGCCGGACAATGCGCTCCGCTGCCTCGGTAGAGCGCTCCACCGGCTTTTCCATCAGCACATGCTTGCCTGCTTTGGCGGCAGCAGCGACGATGTCTTCGCGCGCATTGGGCGGCGTAATGACGAGAATTGCTTCCACGGCGGGGTCGGCCAGCAAGGCTTCATAACTCGAGGCGGCAGGCAGGTCATACTCGGCACAGAAACGGCTGAGCTCGGCTTCATTGCGGCGCCAGACACCGCGAACATCAACCTTGTCGTGCAAGGCCTCGAGCGCCAATGCATGCGGCTTTGCGCCCATGCCAGCGCCAACAACGCCAAGCCCAAACTTTGTCTGTTCATTTGCCATTCAGCCGCATCCTCCTATGCCATTGTCGCGCCATGATCGGGGCGCTCCATCCCTCAATACGGGGCAATAGGGGACTATCATGAAATTCGTCGGTATTGTTGCAGCGCTTTTTGTTGCGGCAGGCATTTCTTTGGCGGGCTGGTTTGTCGGCACATCCTTGGTGGAGAGCCGACAGCCTCTGCGCACCGTCACCGTCAAGGGTCTTTCAGAACGCGCGGTGCAGGCCGATCTCGGCTTCTGGCCAATCCGCTTTGTGGCCACCGGGCCGACGCTGGAAGCGGCGCGGGCAAGCCTTGAAAATTCCGAACGCTCGGTGCGCAGCTTTCTCACCGATCGCGGGTTCGGTGAGGATGAAATCCAGGTTCAGAACGTTTTGGTGGAAGATCGCGCTGCGGGCTATAATGCCGGTTCGACGCCGGACGAATATCGCTTCGTGCTGACCGAAGACATGCTGGTGACCACCGACAAGGTGACCGAATTGGCCGATGCCAGCCGCTCCGTGGCCGATCTTCTGCGGCAGGGCGTGGTGTTCTCGTCGGATAGCTACAGCGCCGGCGCGTCCTTCGTCTTCACCAATATCAATGATCTCAAGAGCGAGATGCTGACTGAGGCGACGCAGCGCGCCAAAGATACGGCCGCGCAATTTGCCTCTGAATCCGGTGCGCAGGTCGGTGATATTCAGACTGCCAATCAGGGTGTGTTTGAAGTACTGCCCGCGGTTGAAATTCCCAATGACCGTCCGGAAAAGCAGATCGACAAGAAAGTGCGCGTCGTGACCACCATCACCTATTTCCTGGTGGACTAAAGCTTAAGCCGTTTGCCGCCAGCTCTGGCTGGCGACAAACACCTCAAATGCTTTAGCATCCATTGGTCGGGCAAAGGCATAGCCCTGCAGAATATCGCAGCCGAGATCGCGCAGAATATTGGCGTGTTCCCGTGTTTCCACGCCTTCTGCAACAATCTCGATATCCATGGATTTGCCGATATCGACAATGGATGCCACAAGCTGACGCTGCGCCGGTTCCTCGATGATGGGATTGACCAATTGCCGGTCGATCTTGAGGCGGCGCGGATGCAGTTTCTGCAGAGACACGATCGAGGCATAGCCAGTGCCAAAATCATCGATTTCGATATCGATATCCAGTTCTTTGAGCTGGTCGATGTTCCAGGACACCAGCCCTTCGCTTTCGTCCAGATAGATCGACTCCACCAACTCAAAGGCAAGCCGCCCGCGCGGAAGATGCAGAGCCTTGAGCCCGGCGATGAGGCCTTCATCGTTTAAGCGGCGCAGTGATACATTGACCGATAGGCGCGGCACTTTCAGCCCCGCCTTGTCCCACAGGTCCAAGTCGATAAGCGCGCGCTTGAGCACAATCTCGTCGATTTGGGCCATGACATTCAGCTCTTCGGCCACCGCCATAAAACTGTCCGGCCCCCGAAGTCCATGGTCGGGATGCTGCCAGCGCACCAGTGCTTCTGCGCCGACGAGATCAAGTGTATGAGCATCAAATTGAGGCTGGTAATAGGGGACGAACGCGTCGCCATCGAGTGATGACAAAATCTCGTCAGCGATGCGTTTTGTGTGGATGACCTCGGCCTGAAGCGCATCAGAAAAGAACTCGTGACGGTTCCGCCCACGCGCCTTTGCACGATAAAGCGCAATATCGGCATTGATCATCAATTGTTTGACGTCTGCATGCGCTGATCGGCTGACGGCCACGCCTATGCTCACGCCGCAGCGGCACTCGTAGCCTTCGTAAAGAGCAGGCTTGCGCATGGCGCGCACGATCCTGTCCGCCATCATGTCGAGCCGATCATCGTTGGCGCCTGCACTGGAGACGATAACGAATTCGTCGCCACCGATACGGGCGACGAAATCGGTTTCGTGGCAATTGGCGCGCAAGACCTTGCTTGCATGAACCAGCATGGCGTCACCGGCCGCATGCCCCAGCGTATCGTTGATCTGCTTGAAGCGATCGAGATCGATATGCAGCAGTGCGATCGAGCCCGATCCGAAATAGCCGTCTTCTGCGTGGCGCTGCAGCGTCTCATCGAGATAGCGTCGGTTGGGCAGGCCTGTCAGACTGTCGTGAAGCGCGTTGTGCTCGATCCGGATACGGGCGGCTTCAAGCTCGCTCGCGCGTGCCTCGGCTTGAAATTTGGCTGTCCGCAACTCCTCATTCAGCCGAACGTCTGAAGTCACATCCCAGTTGACGCCGATAACCTTGTCCGGCTCATGCGCTGCCGTGAACACGGTCGCTATAGAGCGGACATTGCGGATGGCGCCTGATGGCAGGATGACGCGATAATCTGATTTGTAATGACCAGACGACATCTGGCTGCGAAAATCGGCTTCAGCGCGCTCCATGTCGTCAGGATGAACAACGCCCCTCCAGTCATCGTGACTACGAAGGCTGTTGTCTTCTGGCAGGCCAAAAATTTCATTGGTGCGATGGTCCCAGGTTTCGCGGCCCGATTGCAGGTCCAGTTCCCACACGCCAACCTTGGAAACCTGCATAGCCAGGTTCAATCGCCCCGTCAGCTTCGCCAGTTCGGCTTCACGCGTGGCGAGCGCGCGTATGTAGCCGCTTCTTTGCCGGGCTATGTAGAAAATAATGGCAATTGGCAGGATGATGAGCAGCCCCGCTATCGCCATCAATCCACGTAAGAGCCAGATATAGAGCCAATCAGACACCCAGCCACCTGAGGGCACTGCAGCGATCTGCCAGGAGCCGGATGGCAGAATGACATCCACCAGAACGGGCCGCTCGCCGCTGAGGTCTGGGCCAAAGAAACGCCGTCCGGCAGCGCCTGTGCCATCCTGACCCGTTATTGAAATTGTGAGGTCAAGGCCCGGATCTAGAAGGCCGCTTTCGCTGTAGAGTTTATCGACGTCAACAACGGCTGACACCAGGCCCCAGAACTCTCGATTGGCGCCCTCACCGACATTGACGGGGAAACGGGCAATAAAACCGCGTCCGCCCTGAACCAGATCGACAGGCCCGGCTATGGTCAGACTATTGGTGCTGACTACCTTTTCGACGGCCGCCCATTGGTCGGGAGTGGTTCGGTAATCCAGGCCGATGGCAGCCTCGTTGCCAGCCAGCGGATAACTCATCGAGACGATCAGATCTGGCGCGGCGGCAATAGAGCGTAGTTGGCTGTCCTCTTCGAACAGTCGCTGCGCCAGGCTTGCATAGCGAGCCTGGCTCATATCAGGTTCGGTAATGATGGTGGCAATAAGTCCTCGGACCAATTGCACATTGCCGGAAATATTACCTTCCAGCTTGGCTCGGATTATGGAAGCCTTGGCCAATGTGGCCTCGCGGGCGCGGCCTTCGACCAATTGTCGGTTTTGCCCGTCTAAAAGAACGCCGAGCACTACAATAACGGCAAGAGCCAGCAGCACAGGCACCAGCATGGTGCGCCACCAGTCCATGCGATGCATTTCGCCGCCGTCCCTGATCATCAAAACACTCTATGAGCCAAGCTCTCACCTTGTGTTCTCAAGAATAATAGGCAGGAATTGACGACCGGCTTAACGGCCTTGCGATGTGGGTTCTTGGTAAATAGTCGGCAAACGATTGCTCCGAAGTTACATGCCGACTTCCTCCAGCTCAATCAGAGTGCCATCGAAATCCTTGGGGTGAAGAAAGACGACGGGATTGCCGTGGGCGCCAATTCTTGGCGTGCCATCGCCCAGAACACGCGCGCCCTCGGCCTGCAATCTCACGATAGCAGCGGCAATATCGGACACTTCGAAACAGATATGGTGCATGCCGCCTGATGGGTTCTTTTCCAGAAACGCAGCAATGGGCGAATTCTCGCCTAACGGCTCCAGTAGTTCCACTTTGCTATTGCCAGTGTCGATAAACACCACCGTAACGCCATGCTCGGGCAGGGCTTGCGGGTCCCCGACATCGGCCCCCAGCTGGTTGCTATATTTCCTGGATGCAGCAGCAAGGTCGGGCACGGCGATGGCGATGTGGTTGAGGCGGCCGATCATCGGTTGGAAAGCCTTCCCTCGATTTCGTTAAGCACGGAGAAAGCCGCGTCCAGCACATTGGTGCCGGGGCCGAAAATGGCGGCGACACCTGCGTCGTAGAGGAAATCATAGTCCGGCTCGGGGATGACTCCGCCGACAACGACCGTAACATCACCCAGATCGCGCGCCTTCAGCGCCTCGATCAACTCGGGCACCAATGTCTTGTGCCCGGCAGCAAGCGAGGACACGCCCACCGCGTCGACCTTGAAGTTATCGGCATGGGCGGCAACTTCCGGCGCGGTCTCGAAGAGATCGCCCATATGGACAGTAAAACCGAGATCGGCGAAAGCAGACGCGATAATCTTGGCCCCGCGATCATGCCCGTCCTGACCCATCTTGGCGATGAAAATCGAGGGTGCGCGTCCCTTTGATGCCTTGAAACCTTCGATCCGGCCGGTGACCGATTTCAGTTGCGGGTCTTCGCCATATCCACCGGCATAGACGCCGGAGATTACGCGCGTGACTGCGCGATGACGCCCGAACACATCTTCCATCGCTTGGGAAATCTCGCCCAACGTGGCCCGGGCGCGAGCCGCTTCGATGGCCGCTTCGAGCAGATTGCCCTCGTCCTTGGCCGCATATTCGCGCAGGGCGGCCAGCATGGACTGGCATTTGTCCTCGTCGCGCGTGTCGCGAACACGCTGCAATTGCGCCACCTGTTCGGCGCGCACCTTGGCATTATCGATTTCGCGGACTTCGATCTCGTCTTCGACATCCAGCCGATAGCGATTGACGCCGACAATGACATCTTCGCCACGGTCGACGCGGGCCTGCCGCAAGGCCGCAGCCTTTTCGATAGCCATTTTCGGGCGACCGCTCTCGACAAAAGCGGTCATGCCGCCTTCGGCCTCGGCTTCCTGGATCAAAGCGCGCGCGCCCTTGACCAGTTCGGCGGTCAGCGCTTCGACATAATAAGAGCCGCCCAGCGGATCGACCACATCCGTGATGCGGCTTTCATGCTGAAGGATGAGCTGGGTATTGCGGGCGATGCGGCTGGAAAACTCGGTGGGCAGCGCGATGGCTTCGTCGAAGCTGTTTGTGTGCAGCGACTGAGTGCCGCCAAGCGTCGCCGCCAGCGCCTCAATGGTGGTGCGGATGACGTTGTTATGCGGGTCCTGCTCGGTCAGCGACACGCCGGAAGTCTGGCAATGGGTGCGCAGCATTTTTGAGCGAGGATCCTTCGCGCCCAGATCGGTCATTAGCTCGCTCCACAGCTGGCGCGCGGCGCGCAGTTTGGACACTTCAAGAAAGAAGTTCATGCCGATGCCGAAGAAGAAGCTCAGCCGCCCCGCAAAGGCGTCGATGTCGAGCCCTTTGCGCTGAGCGGCACGCACATATTCCATGCCATCGGCCAGCGTATAGGCCAGTTCCTGCACCGCATCAGCCCCGGCCTCATGCATGTGATAGCCCGAGATCGAGATGGAATTGAACTTGGGCATATGCCGCGCCGTATGGGCGATGATGTCGCCGATAATGCGCATGCTCGGCTCGGGCGGGTAAATGTAAGTATTGCGGACCATGAACTCCTTCAAAATGTCGTTCTGAATGGTCCCTTCCAGTTGCTCCTGTTTGACGCCCTGTTCTTCCGCCGCCACCACGAACATGGCCAGCACCGGGATGACCGCGCCGTTCATGGTCATGGACACACTCATCTGATCGAGCGGGATGCCATCGAACAGCACCTTCATGTCCTCGACGCTATCGATGGCGACACCGGCCTTGCCAACATCGCCGACCACTCGGGGATGATCGCTGTCATAGCCGCGATGGGTGGCGAGATCGAAGGCGACGGAAAGGCCCTTCTGCCCCTTTTGCAGCGCCGCGCGATAGAAAGCATTGGATTCCCGTGCGGTCGAAAAGCCCGCATATTGGCGGATGGTCCAGGGCCGATTGGCATACATGGTGGCCCGCACGCCGCGCGTAAACGGTTCGACGCCCGGGATTTTACCGTCCTCACCGAGATAGACCGGGCTGACTTTGATGCCGCCATAATCTCGCTCCAGTGCGGAGAGCGGCGTGTCGCGAAGTTCCTTTTGGGCGAGCTTGGCCCATTTTTCGTGGTCAGACATGAAACCCTACCATCACCGAATTGCGAGTGAGCGCCTCCCTCCCCCTTGAGGGGAGGGCGGGGGTGGGGCTTCTGCGGTTCCAACAGGCGACTGCGTCTGCGAATAATTCAGAACCCCCACCCTCAATCCCTCCCCTCAAGGGGGAGGCAGGCGAAAGAACCAACAACCCGGCATGTGTACCGCTCATCAGACGGCCTCGAATTCGAGCATGACCTGATCGACCGCCAGCACAGCGCCGGGCACGACATGCACCTTGCTGACACGCGCCCGCTTTTCGGCCTTCAGGACATTTTCCATCTTCATGGCTTCGACAATTGCGAGGGTCTGCCCGTCCTCGACCACGTCGCCTTCCTTGACATCCACGCGCACAACCTGTCCCGGCATCGGGCAGAGCAGAAACTTGCTCATGTCGGGCGGCAGTTTGACCGGCATATGTTTGAGATATTGCGCCACATGCGGGCGCAGCACCACCACCTTCAAATCCGCACCGCGATAGCGGATGCGGAAGCCCGATGTTGTAGGATCAATCTTGAGTACGGCATGCCGCCCGCCCGACCAATCGAGATGCGCCAGACTATCGCCGGGCTGCCAGGTGAGGCGCACGGCTTCGGAGCGCCAGTCGAGATCGACCAGAATGTCGTGGCCGTGCTGATGCAGCACCACCGTTTCAGCACGCTCGCCGACCTGCACATGCCACTGGCTTTCCGCCTCGGCGCCAGTGCGGCGCTGTTCGCGCCTTGCCATCAGCATGGCGGCGGCAGCCACCACGTCGAAGTGATGATCGTCGCTGAGTGCTGCGCCCGAAAATCCCTCGGGAAATTCCTCGGCAATATAACCCGTGGTCAGCCGCCCCTCTCGGAACCGGGTCTGCTCCATAACGGTCGAAAGGAAAGGTAGATTGTTGCCCACGCCTTCCACCTCGAAACTATCCAGCGCCACAGCCATCGCGTCCACGGCCTCCAGCCGCGTCGGTGCCCAGGTGCACAGCTTGGCGATCATCGGATCGTAAAAGGTTGAAATCTCGCCGCCTTCGAACACGCCGGTATCGTTGCGCACCACTAACGCTTCACTGACGCTCTCGGCAGGGGGGCGATAGCGCGTCAACCGCCCGGTCGAGGGCAGGAAATTGCGATAGGGGTCTTCGGCATAAAGCCTGCTCTCGATAGCCCAGCCATTGCGCTGCACCTGGTCTTGGCTCAGCGGCAGCTTTTCACCGTTGGCAACGCGCAGCATCAGTTCGACCAGATCGAGCCCGGTGATCAGTTCAGTTACCGGATGCTCGACCTGAAGCCGCGTATTCATTTCAAGGAAGTAGAACTTGCGGTCCTTGTCGACGATGAATTCCACCGTCCCGGCGCTGCGATAACCGACCGCCTTGGCCAGCGCCACCGACTGCTCGCCCATGGCCTTGCGGGTCGCCTCATCCAGGAAAGGCGAGGGCGCTTCTTCGATCACCTTCTGATTGCGCCGCTGGATCGAGCATTCGCGCTCGTTGAGATAGAGCACATTGCCATGGCCATCGGCGATGAGCTGGATTTCAATATGGCGCGGCTCGGTAACGAATTTTTCGATGAAGATGCGATCATCGCCGAACGAACTTGCGGCCTCGGACTTGGAGCGCTCAAACCCTTCGCGCGCCTCGTGATCGTTCCAGGCAATGCGCATGCCCTTGCCACCACCGCCGGCCGAGGCCTTGATCATCACCGGATAGCCGATGGATTTGGCGATGGTGACGGCGTGCTCGGCGTCATCAATCAGCCCCATATGGCCGGGCACTGTCGAAACGCCAGCCTCGGCGGCCAGCTTCTTGGAGGTGATCTTGTCACCCATCGCCTCAATGGCCTTGGGCGGCGGCCCAACAAAAATGATGCCCTCTTTTTCGAGCGCCGCAGAAAAGGCCGCATTCTCCGAAAGGAAGCCATAGCCGGGATGCACCGCCTCTGCGCCTGTGTGTTTACAGGCCGCAATGATCTTGTCGATCTGGAGATAAGACTCCTTGGCGGGCGACGCGCCGATATGGACGGCCTCATCGGCCATGCGCACATGCAGCGCTTCCCGATCCGCGTCGGAATAAACGGCCACCGTCGCAATGCCCATCTTCTGTGCGGTCTTGATAACCCGGCAGGCAATCTCGCCGCGATTGGCGATGAGGAGCTTGGTGATCATTTTTGGTCCTCCCAAGTATTTTCCTCCTCGGACGAATTATCCAAGGGTTCCTCGGCCATGTATCTCAACAGCTCGATGGATATCTGCTCGGCACACCCAGTTGACTTACTTAGGGGCGAGAGATCGACATCCCCCAGATGGTCCGGTAGGCGTCTCCTAATTCGAGCAATGACACCATAGACCCGGGCATCGAAAATAAGCGTTTCAATGCACCTAATTGAGCAAAATAGTAGCGTTCTGCGCGACCCGCTGCTGACATGTCTCTCGTTGCCCCAGCCTTCTACCGTTGGGTCGGAAATGTGAGGTGCGACACTCATAAAGCCGGCGATATGTGTTGGATGAACGGCAGAGGCGAGCATTTCTTCCTCTGCTTCGCGGTAGATTTTAAACCAATCAGTCATACCCGCTCTTGCGTCGTCGACTGCCTTGTAGATTTGCTTCCGCGCGCGCCCTTTCGCCATATGGCGAAACCACATGCCATTTGCTTCTTGACCGTCTTGGTGAGTTACAAAGTCCGTACAGAATATTGAGTTGATCCCGCTTAGGGCCAGTGCATCCAAGTGCTCTGACAGCCCCCTTGCGAGACTGCGCGCCTGCACATCACTGCCTGTCAGAACCAGTGTTCTTATAGCCAACAGATCCGATTCAAGTCGTCCTACTAAAGCCATGACACACTTGTCTTGATCTGTGTTTTCTCCGGTTTCGCCGTGATGCAACATTGCTAATAAGCAAGAAAATTTTAGCTGTTGGAATAAGCACGAGAGCAAATCAAAAATGAACAGAGCATCAAGGACTTTGCTTGGCAGCCGATATATGTTTTTAGGCAGCGATTTTGGTCCGAAGTTGCTCACATACCCATTCCAAAGATGTGAATAGGAAACCTTTTCCTTTCTAAATGTATCAAGTGCCAACTTCAGCAGCACTGGCGACATACCCGAGTAATAGGATGTGAGGCTCATAGCGGAATATTGTCGTGCTTCTTCTTTGGCCCCTGCACGCTCTTGTGTCGGAGGGTCGAGAAAGCCCGGATGACCCGCCGCCGCGTTCCGTGCGGCATGATCACGTCGTCGATAAACCCGCGCTCTGCCGCCACGAACGGATTGGCAAACCGCGCCTCATAGTCCGCCGTGCGCTGGGCGATTTTCTCTTTGTCGCCCAGTTCCGAGCGATAAAGGATTTCCGTCGCCCCCTTGGCGCCCATGACGGCAATTTCGGCTGAGGGCCAGGCGTAATTCACATCGGCCTTGATGTGCTTGGACGCCATCACGTCATAGGCCCCGCCATAGGCCTTGCGGGTGATGACCGTCACCAGCGGCACCGTTGCCTCGGAATAGGCAAAGAGCAGTTTTGCGCCGTGCTTGATAATGCCGCCATATTCCTGCGCCACGCCGGGCAGGAAGCCGGGCACGTCGACAAAGGTGAGGATCGGGATTTCAAAACTGTCGCAAAAGCGGATGAAACGCGCGGCTTTCTTGCTCGCATTGATGTCGAGGCACCCGGCCAGAACCAGTGGCTGATTGGCCACGACGCCCACCGTATTGCCATCGAGCCGGATGAAACCGCAGAGAATATTGCCCGCATGGTGCTTCTGGATTTCGAGAAATTCTCCCTCGTCGGCGACGGTAGTGATCACCTCGCGCATGTCATAGGGTTTATTGGCGCTGTCGGGGATGATGGTGTCGAGCTTGTCGTCGCGCCGGTCGATCGGGTCATGGCTCGGCAAGCGCGGCGGCTTCTGTCCTGCGGCGAGCGGGAGATAGGCAAACAACCGCCGCACTTCGAGCAGTGTCTCGATGTCATTGGCGAAGGCGGCGTCAGCGACCGAAGAGATTTTCGTGTGGGTGGAAGCGCCGCCCAACTCTTCTTGAGTGACAATTTCATTGGTGACGGTTTTGACCACATCCGGGCCGGTGACGAACATATAGCTCGAATCCTCAACCATATAGATGAAGTCGGTCATGGCCGGAGAATAGACCGCGCCACCCGCGCATGGCCCCATAATGACCGAGATTTGTGGCACTGCGCCCGAGGCCTGCACATTGCGCCAGAACACATCGGCATAGCCGCCAAGCGCCGCCACGCCTTCCTGAATTCGTGCCCCGCCAGAATCGTTGAGCCCTATCACTGGCGCACCATTCTGCATGGCCAGATCCATGATCTTGCAGATCTTTTGCGCGTGGGTTTCGCTCAGAGAGCCGCCAAAGACGGTGAAATCCTGAGAAAATACATAGACCAGCCGGCCATCAATCGTGCCCCAGCCGGTGACCACGCCATCACCGGGAATGACGGTTTCGTCCATGCCGAAATCGCGGGCGCGATGGGTGACGAACATGTCATATTCTTCGAAACTGCCGGGGTCGAGCAGCACGTCGAGCCGTTCGCGGGCGGTGAGCTTGCCCTTTCCGTGCTGAATGTCGATGCGCCGCTGCCCGCCGCCGAGCCGCGCGTTTTCGCGCTTGGTTTCCAGAGCAGCAATAATGTCCTGCATGGGCGGCCTCCCGAAAATATCCAACCGGACCTTACCGCGCGCAAGTGGATGACCCAAGACAGGAAAGCGCGGAGTTGCTACAATCACACAAGTTGGTGATTGTAATTTTGTGGATTTGTGAAGTTGGCCCCAAAGAAGGTTTTTGCCGGAGCGCGACTGCGTGCATTGCGGGCGCAGCACAAGTTGACGCAAGGCGAGCTGGCGGCGCGCCTCGATATTTCTGCCTCCTATGTCAATCAGATCGAATCCAATCAGCGTCCGCTTACCGCTTCGGTCATGCTGGCGCTGGCGGAGAACTTTCACCTCGATCTCACCAGCCTTGCCACAGATGCGTCCGACCGGTTGGTGATCGATCTGCGCGAAGCGCTGGCCGATCCGGTCTTCGGCGAAGCCGTGCCCAATTTGCAGGAGCTCAAAAGCGTCGCCAGCAATTCGCCCGATATGGCCCGGTCGGTTCTGACGCTTTACGACGCCTATCGGAAGAGCAATGAGCGGTTGGCCGGCATGGATGCCGCTCTGGCCCGCGACCCGCAAAGTGCCGTCACCAGTGCCTATGAAGAAGTACGTGACTTCTTCCACTATGCCGACAATTACATCGATCCGCTCGACCGTGCAGCGGAGACGCTGGCGAGCGAATTGGGTGAATTTGGACCTGACCGGCTGCGGAGGCTGATCGATTATTGTGCTGAAACCCACGGTATTCGCGTGGTGCTGAGTGTGCCATCGACGGATGAGACGCTGGTAGAGTTTGACCGGGCAGGCCGCACGCTCAGGATCAATTCCCATCTCGAACCCTCAAGCCAGTTTTTTCGCATCGCTACCGCTTTGGGCGGGCTGGAACAGGCCACTCTGTTGGATGAATTGCTGGACGCGGCCAGCTTCAAGGCCCCCGAAGCTCGGCCCATTGCCCGCATGGGACTTTCCAATTATTTCGCCGGCGCCTTGCACATGCCCTATGGCGCTTTCCTCAAGGCGGCAGACGCTTATCGCTTCGACATTGAGGAACTGGGCCGCGTCTTTGGCGCCAGCCTCGAACAGGTCGCCCATCGCCTGTCGACCATGCAGCGTCCGCGTGAACGCGGCGTGCCGTTCTTTTTCGCGCGGGTCGATGCGGCGGGCACCATCACGAAACGCCATTCAGCGACCGCCTTGCAATTTGCCCGCTTCGGCGGTGCCTGTCCGCTCTGGAACGTGCATCGCGCTTTCGAGGCGCACGGGCAGATTATTCGCCAATTGGCCGAAACGCCTGACGGCAAGCAGTATCTCTGCCTCGCTTGGAGCCATGAAAAACGCATGGGCGGCTATCGCGGCACCACGCGGCGCTATGCCTATGCGCTCGGCTGCGAGATTTCCCATGCCGGGCGGCTGGTCTATGCCGATGATCTGGATGTGGGCAAAGCCGGGTTCGAGCCCATCGGCATTTCCTGCCGCATTTGCGAGCGCCGCAATTGCCCGCAGCGCTCTGTGCCGCCCCTGGCAGCCGCCATCAGTGTGCCGATAGATCGAAGAGGCGTCGTCCCCTACGAAATCGGTTAGGCCGGATCGAAATCCGGCTCGTTCAGGTCCACCCGCTTCATGCCCACAGCATAGCGTTTGGCATTTTTCACATAGCGGTCGGCGGATGCCGCCAATGCTTCAACGCCTGCGGCGTCTATCTCGCGCACCACCTTGGCTGGCGCGCCCATAACCAGAGAATTGTCGGGAATAATCTTGTTTTCCGTCACCAGCGCATTGGCCCCAATCAGACAATTTTTCCCGATTTTCGCGCCATTGAGCACCGTCGCGCCCATGCCGATCAGCGAATTATCGCCAATTGTGCAGCCGTGGACGATGGCGCCATGCCCGATCGTGACATTCTCGCCGATCATCAGCGGATAGCCGTTATCGGTGTGGAGGACGCTATTTTCCTGAACGTTTGTGCGCGCGCCAATTGTGATGGTTTCAATATCGCCCCGGGCGACCACACCGAACCAGATGCCAACCTCGGCTCCAACGACCACGTCGCCAACCAGAACGGCATTCGGCGCGATGAAAGCCACATCGGGGTCGATGCGGGGCGCGATACTGTCCAGCGCATAAATGGGCATAAGCTCCTCCTAGGGCACGATCTTATATGCATCGCGCATCTGGGCGATTTCCGAAAGTGTGCTTTCGAACAAGGTCCAGTCATCGCTTTCCGCAATAGGCGCCCAGATCGCTTCGACCTCGTCGATCAGCATTGTGCGCGGTCTGGTTCTGGCGAAATAGGGATGGTCGAGATTGACGTCGTCACGGGGGCCATAGGCTTCTATCAGATCTGCGACCGGCCGGAAGCCCTCGCTTCCATAGTGATCAGCCGAGGGGCTGCGCGCCGCGCGTTCGGTGCTCAGTGCGCCGCCGCGCCAGTCGAAGAAAAACTGCTCGTAGGGCGCTTGACTGGTGGCGAGGAAACCAAAAATGGCCGTGACGAAAGCGCCATCCTGCTCCGTGTCACGGGGCTGAAGACCTAGACGGCGCAGCATCTGGCGCGGCAGTTCTTCGCGAAAGGTCGGCCAGATTGTATTGAGCGCCGGTTCAAGCTTTTCGATGGAAGACAACGGCAGGAGGCATTCAGCCAGCCGGGTCAGGTTCCACGCGAGCGTATCTGGCTGGCGTCCGAAGGCGTAAAGGCCGGTCTCGTCGAAATAGGCAGCAGTAAAATCAGGCTGATATGTCGGCAAAAAACGCCAGGGGCCGTAATCGAAACTCTCGCCGGTGATGTTGATATTATCGGTATTGAGCACACCATGAACGAACCCCGCGGCGGTCCATTGTGCGCCGAGGCGTGCCACATTTTTGACCACCGCTTCCAGAAATGCTGCGGCTTTGTCTTCGGCGGTGGCGAGTTCCGGATAGTAATTGGCAATGCAATAATCGACGAGACGCGCCAGATTTTCGGTGTCGTCCATGTAAGCGAGGCGCTGGAATGTGCCGATGCGGATATGGCTGTGGCTGAGCCTGGATAGTGTTGATGAACGCGCTGGCGATGGCTCGTCGCCGCGATAAAGCTGCTGGCCGGTTTCGACCAGCGAAAAGCTCTTGGACGTATAGACGCCGAGCGCTTCCAGCATTTCGGTTGCCAGCACTTCGCGCACCCCACCCTTGAGCGTCAACCGACCATCGCCGCCCCGCGAGAAAGGGGTCTTGCCCGAGCCTTTGGTGCCGAAATCGAGGAGGCGCCCGTCAACTGGATCAAAACATTGCCCAAACAGAAAGCCACGCCCATCGCCCAGCTCTGGATTATAAGAGCGGAATTGATGGCCGTGATAGCGCAGGGCCAGCGGCTGGGAGAGCGAGCCGGGCAGGGGCTCATAGCGCCCAAAATGCGCGAGCCATTGCGCGTCCGTCAGATTTGCCAGCCCGATCCGTTCCGCCCAGCGCTGGTCACGATGGCGCAGAATGGTCTTGGGGAAATCAGCGGGTGCGACGCGCACATAAAAGGCGTCTCCCAGTTCCTCATGGCGGCGGGCGGGGCGAAAATCAGTCATGTCCGGTAAAGGCTAGCATGCTGCCATCGTTTCGTCGCCATGCAAGGCCGCTTTGCACGCCCTGGTCTGGCGAATGACACAAATCGAGCCTATAGAACCAAGGATGACGCTTTTCTCCGATACGCTCCACCTTCGCCCCTTCCAGGCCGCCATTTTCGATATGGACGGCACACTGCTCGATACCGAAGCTGTGTTCCGCGAGATCGTATACGATGTCTGCACCGATCTCGGCTTCGAAATGACCGATGCCGTGCATCACTCCATGGTCGGCTCCAGCCATGAGCGCACCAATCAATTGCTGATCGAAGCCTATGGCGTGGCGTTTCCCTATGCACTGTTTGACGAGAAGTGCCGCGTTATTATGAGAGAGCGCAGTCATGGCGGCGTTCCGGTCAAACCCGGCGCGGTGGAGTTTGTCACCGAATTGCGCAATCGTGGCATTCCGACAGCCGTCGCCACTTCATCGCGCAATCCCCATGCATCCCATCATCTGGGCGCAGCGGGCCTGCTCGATCTGTTCGAAACCGTGGTGACGCGCGACGATGTGGTCAATCCCAAGCCGCACCCGGAGCCCTATCTGACGGCGGCAAAGCGGCTGGGCATTGAACCAAATGCATGCCTCGCGCTTGAGGATAGCCATGCCGGCGTGCGCGCGGCCCACGCCGCTGGCATGCAGACAATCATGGTGCCCGATCTTGTCGGCCCCAATGCAGAGATCGAAGCGTTGGGTATTTCGATCACTCAAAGCCTGATGCATGTGCATCTGGCAGCCTTTCCGCGCGGCTAGCTTGCGACGAGACGGTTTACTGCCGGAGCACCTTGGCTGAGCGCGGCCAACTATGCGCGGGCCTGTGAAATACGAAAAAGGCGCCTTTTGGCGCCCTTTTGTTCGGATATTACCGCTTCTTCCGGTCGAGCTGGTGATAGGCCCGGCGCGAGTGAAACTCGCAATAGGGGCCGGTTTCCAGGCTATGCTGACCGCAGAAATAGAAATCCTTGGTTAGCGGATCGCCGATTGGCCACTTGCAGGTATGTTCATTGAGCTGCAGCAGGTTGAGGCGCTTATCCTCGGGGATGAACAGCTCCTGCGCCGCTGGCGCCACATAAAGCTCGGCTTCCAGATCCGGCTGCATGGCAAGCGCGGTTGCGCCCATCACCTGCGGACGTGGCATGCTAACCGGACGCGGCTTGGCGCTCACATGGCCCATGCTGGAAGACGGGCTGGCAACACGGCGCGGCGCCGAAGGGCGTGCCGATGCCGTTGGCCGTGGGCGCGGTGTCGTATTGGTTGGCTTGGCGCGCGCCGACAGCTTCAGCCGGTGCACCTTGCCGATCACGGCATTGCGGGTCACCCCGTCGCCAAGCTCGCCCGCGATCTGGCTGGCGCTAAGGCCTTCCATCCAGAGTTTTTTCAAAAGTTCGACGCGCTCGTCAGTCCAGCCCGCCGCTTGTGCTCCCGAAACCATCGTCAAAACAGAATCCTTCATTGCGCTGCCAAAAAGCCTTCGGCAACTTTAAGAATCTACAGCTCGTATGTTGAGCGGGTCCGCCGCACGAGATGTCGTGTCCCCAACGCCTCGGAGATTACGTCATGGCGTGAATCAGGATCAAGCCACGGGGAGGATTTTCCCCGTTTATTCATTGGTTAAGATTATCCTAACAATCATTGAGTCAAATCAGCGGCTTGGCTGTGTCTCATTGACTTCTGAGTGATTTTTAGCCTAATTCCTTGGGCGAAAACGCGCTGCCAACCGGCGCGTTTTTGTCTTTTGTGGCAGCTTTGCCACGCTTTGCATCAACGCGCGTCTTTATAAAAGGAAATCTCATCATGTCTGCGCTCTATGGCACATACGCCCGGTCCGATCTCGCTTTCGAGCGGGGCGAGGGCATGCGCCTATACGACCAGCATGGGCGAGATTATCTCGATTTCCATTCCGGCGTTGCTGTGAATGCGCTCGGTCACGGCGATCCTCATCTGGTCAGCGCCCTCAAGGCCGCAGCGGACAAGGTCTGGCACACCGCTAATACGTTCACCATTCCTGAACAGGAACGGCTTGGTCAGCGGCTGGTCGATGCCACCTTTGCCGATAGCGTCTTCTTCACCAATTCCGGGGCCGAAGCGCTCGAATGCGCCATCAAGACCGCGCGGCATTATTTCTGGGCCAAGGGCCAGGAAGACCGCTACGAAGTGATCGCCTTTACCGGTTCCTTCCATGGCCGGACGCTGGGAACCATCGCCGCCGGCGGCAATCCCGATTACTTACAGGGTTTCGGTCCGGCAACGCCCGGCTTCAAGCATGCAACGCCCGGCGATCTGGACTCGGTCAAGGCACTGATCAGCCCACAGACCTGCGCCATTCTGATCGAACCGGTGCAGGGCGAGGGCGGCGTCACCGCCATGACCAACGAATTCATGCAGGGCCTGCGCGCGCTCTGCGATGAAAACGACATGCTGCTCATTCTCGATGAGGTGCAGTGCGGCTTTGGCCGGACGGGGCGTTTCTTTGCCTTTGAATGGAGTGGCATTACGCCCGACATCGTCGCAGTCGCCAAGGCCATTGGTGGCGGCTTCCCGCTCGGTGCTTGCCTTGCCAAGGGCGATGTCGCGGCCTCCATGGTGCCCGGCACCCATGGTTCGACCTATGGCGGCAATCCGCTGGCCACGGCCATCGGCAATGCCGTGCTTGATCGCGTTCTCGCGCCCGGCTTTCTCGATCAGGTCAATGCCATGGGCCAGAAACTGACCTGGCATCTCCAGCAATTGGCCCAGAAATATCCCGATCACGTGCTCGAATTGCGCGGCAAGGGCCTGCTCTCGGGCATCAAGATCGCGACGCCTGTACGCGACATGGTCACAAGACTGCGCGACGATCACCAGATTCTCACCATGAGTGCTGGCGACAATGTGCTGCGCCTTCTGCCGCCGCTGATCGTTTCGGAAGCCGATATCGAAGAAGCCATGGGCAAGATCAGCGCCGCCTTCGACGCTATCGAAGCGGAAACCGCTGCTGCTGCCGGGGCTGCCTCTTAATGTATCTGACCTTTTATCATTTTGGACGCCGCCGAGGACGCTGACATGGTTTGTTAGCCGTCATCGTTCATTTTGGCGGCGTTGATCCCATTCGTTTGAAGCGTCCATAAAGGAGTCCGGCCCATGACGACCGGCAATCCAAGGCATTTTCTGTCCATCGATGATTTTTCTTATGCCGAGCTGCGCGGCATGCTTAATCAGGCGAGCGCTCTAAAAGCCCGCCTCAAGGACGGTGACCGTCCGCAATTGCTCAAAGACAAGGTCCTGGCCATGATCTTTGAGCGCCAATCCACCCGCACCCGCGTCTCCTTCGATGTGGGCATGCGCCAGCTTGGCGGCCAGACCCTGATGCTGTCCGGCCAGGAAATGCAGCTTTCGCGCGAAGAAACCCTGGCCGACACGGCGCAGGTGATGAGCCGCTATGTCGATGCCATCATGATCCGCATCCTGAGCCATGCCGACCTGCTCGATCTGGCCGAGAACGCCACCGTGCCGGTGATCAATGGCCTGACGCGCCGCGCCCATCCCTGCCAGATCATGGCTGACCTCATGACCTTTGAAGAGCATCGCGGCTCGATCAAGGGCGCCAAGGTTGCCTGGGTTGGCGACAGCAACAACGTGCTCCATTCCTGGGTCAATGCGGCAGAGCTGTTCGAATGCGAACTGACCATTGCCGTGCCCGACGAATACAGCCCTGAAAAGGATCTGATGCAGGACATCAAGCGGGCTGGCGACTGGGTGAAACTCATCGAAGACCCGCGTGAAGCTGTCGAAAACGCCGATCTCGTCATCACCGATACTTGGGTGTCGATGGGTGACGTCGATGCTGCTGAGCGCCGTCGGGTCTTGAAACCCTATCAGGTCAACACCAATCTAATGGCCTTGGCGCAAAAAGACGCCCTGTTCATGCACTGCCTGCCCGCCCACCGTGGCGATGAGGTGACCGACGAGGTGATCGACGGCCCGCAATCGGTAGTGTTCGACGAGGCTGAAAATCGCCTGCATGCCCAAAAAGCCGTTTTGTGCTGGGCCTTCGGGGTCGAGACGAACTAGGCGGATCAATCCGCCCTTGACCAGCAACAAGCATTTACCCCCGCGCAAGCGGGGGCCTTTGTTTTAAGACAGAGGCTCCCCTATGGCAGGAATGACTGCCTTGTCGCTGGTGCGTCGCGATCCCTGGGTTTAGCCTGAGGAAAGACCAGAAATGACCACGGAAACCAATATGACCGAGACTCTTCTCGCCTCCCTCGGCCTCGATCGCCCCGAAAGCGGGGACGATGCCGTGGTGCCGTTCACCCTCGATAAGCTCGATACACGCGGTCGCGTTGTCCGGCTGGGTGCGGCACTCGACACTATCCTGTCGCGCCATGATTATCCTTTGCCTGTCGCGCGCCTGCTCGGCGAAGCAGTGGTGCTGTCGTCCTTGATCGGCTCCTCGCTCAAATTCGAAGGCCGCTTCATCCTGCAAACCCAGACGGACGGCCCTGTTAACCTGATTGTCGTCGATTTCGACGCGCCCGATGGCATCCGCGGCTATGCCCGTTTCGATCATGATGCGCTGCTCAGGGCTGCCGAAACCGGCAAGACCAGCCCGGCTGATCTGTTGGGCAAGGGGCACCTGGCGATGACCATCGATCAGGGCGCCCATATGGAGCGCTATCAGGGCATTGTTGCCCTCGACGGCAATTCGCTCGAAGAAGTTGCCCATACCTATTTTATGCAGTCCGAGCAGATTCCCACCCAGGTGCGGATCGCTGTGGCACAAATGAGCACCAAGGGCGATCATCGCCCGCGCTGGCGCGCAGGTGGGATGCTGATCCAGCACCTGCCCGCCAGTGGCATCGGTGTGGTGGCGGATTTGCCCGGAAATGGTGATTTCGATGATCCATCCATGGCCGATCCTGACTATGTCGAGGACAATGGCTGGTTCGAGGCCAAGGCAATGCTGGCGACGGTTGGTGACCTTGAACTGGCCGACCCAGACGTCTCGCCCGAGCGTCTGCTGTTCCGTCTCTATCATGAAACCGGCGTGCGAGTTTTCCCACCGCAGGATCTGGAAGAGCGCTGCACCTGTTCGGCAGAACGCATCGAAGATATGCTGGCCAATACTTTCTCCGAAGAGGATCGGCAAGATATGGTCGTGGATGGCGAAATCGAAGTGGTTTGCGAGTTCTGCTCGTCGGCTTACCGCTTCAATCCGCATCAATTTCATAATTGATTGTTCGTGGGTGCCTGAAATATTGGGCACCCACAGCCACTTGCCAATATCAATTTAAACCGGCACCATGGCCTCATTCTGACGGCGAATGGGGGCGGCCGGATTGAATAAGCGCTTGGTGTTGAACATCGGCATTGCGCAGCGTCATACTGGCGCAAGCAGGCATTCTGCGTTTTATTTGGTTTGTATTCGGCCCCGTATCCCTCGCGGATTGTTTGTGCCGTTCGCCAATTCCCTCTATTCGGCATGTGAGTATTTAGTCCGTAACCCCTTTGCGTTACTTGCAGGCGCCCATGCGGGGAGCGGCTGATGTCAGAGATGCTCGGCCTGATGCATGCTGTGATTGGGCCGGCTTATGGCGCAGCGGATGCCGAGGCATTTCTAGAAGAGGCACTTGCCTCTGAGGTTGATCCGCTTCACTGGTGCGCCGTTCATCTCGATGTGGATCAATCAGAGGTTATGCGACGCGCGGCCAGCTGGGTGGGGCTGGCCTATTACGACGTGGTGCCTCGCCTTGCTCCGGTGCATCTTGCGCCACCCCGCCTAGAAATTCTGGCCGAAATTCGCATGTTCAGGCTACCCCTGCTGGACCGTGACGTGGCTTTTGCCTCTCCCGATTTCTTCGGCATGATCAGGCTCAAAAAAGCCTATGAATCCAAGCCTTCACTACACCAGCAGGTATGTCTGGTACCGTCTTCCGCCTTGCGTGATTTGCTGGTCGAGGCGGCGCAGAATGCCTTGATCGATGGTGCACGCCAGACCTTGTCGCGCTCATGGCCCTATGCTGCGGCGCAACTGGACCTTCCAAGGGCCGTGCGATGGGGTTTTGCTGGCAGCCTTGTTGTCCTGACGCTATTGGTGGTGCTGGCCCCGCTGGCAAACCAGCTCTGGCTACTGCCCCTGTGGCTCTTGCTGGTCGTGCTGCCAATCGTCCTGCGCGTTGGCGCGCTTCTGACATCGCCAAACGCACCGGTCAGCACGAATGCCAGCCTCGATGATCGCGATCTGCCGGTCTATTCCATTCTCGTCCCGCTGCGCGATGAGGCCAATATGGTCGACCAGCTCTATATGAGCCTTGGGCGGCTTGATTACCCGCGCGAGAAACTGGAAATCATTTTCGTGGTCGAAAATCGCTCGCCGGAGACGATCGCCGCCGTGCGACGCCATCTGGGCGATGCCCGCTTCGCTCTGGCCGTCGTGCCCGATGCGGCGCCACGGACGAAGCCAAAGGCGCTCGATTTTGCACTTCCCCTCTGTCGCGGTGAGTTTGTCGTTGTCTATGATGCGGAGGATCAGCCAGAGCCCGATCAATTGCGGCGGGTCGTCTCCCGGTTCCGGCACGAACCGGATGTGCACTGCATTCAGGCGAGCCTTGTGATTGCCAATGGCCGTCGCAACGTTCTGCCGGCTTTATTCGCCGGTGAATATGCCGGCCTGTTTACGGTCACGCTGCCCGCACTGGCCAGATGGGGTGCGGTGATGCCTCTTGGCGGAACATCTAACCATTTTCGCCTGCAAACCCTGCGCGCGCTTGGCGGCTGGGATGCCTATAATGTCACCGAGGATGCTGATCTGGGTGTGCGGCTGGCGCGACGCAATCTGCGGACGTCTACCATTTCCAGCATTACCTTTGAGGATGCACCCATAAGGCTGGGCGTGTGGACCGGGCAGCGGACGCGTTGGATGAAGGGGTGGATGCAGACTTTCGTCGTCCATAATCGCAAGCCCCTGCGTCTATTGTCCGATCTCGGATGGCGCAGATTTGCGCTGTTTCAGATCACCATTTTAGGCATGTTGCTGGGGCCATTTCTGCACACGACTTTTGTTGCGATCTGCGTGCTGCAGTTCTGGCTCGTCGGAACCGGCATGTTTTTATCCGGCCCATGGCTGATTGCCTGTCTGGGCATTTTCGTTGTCGGATATGGAGTGGCCATTTCCACCAATTTACTTGGCTTGGCACGTACGGGCCAGACGGGCCTCATCTGGCAGCAATTGCTTGTGCCTTTTTACTGGTTACTCATCGCCCTGGCGACGTTGCGGGCCATGTACGAATTTGTCCTTCGTCCATTCCATTGGTGGAAGACACCCCATCAGGCCAGCGCGTCCAGCCAAGCCATCCCCGCTTCACAGGAAGCGGGGATGCCAGCTGTCATAAGGGCGGAGCAGAATCGGGCCTAATCGCGGACAGTGTAAGGCTTCTGATCGCGCATGAACCGCGCCAGAGCCTCGAGATCGGCATCGCCACCCGGCGGCAGCACCACGCGAATATTCACGTAAAGGTCGCCCTCGCCATAAAGCCCCTTGCCTTTGAGCCGCAGAGCCTTGGACGTGTCGACACCGGGCGGCAGATTCAGCTCAACCGAGCCATCGAGCGTTGGCACGCGCACCTTTGCCCCCAGCACCGCCTCATAAAGGGTGACGGCGACATCGGTGCGCACATCCTGGCCGTCGCGGCGCAGGGTCTTTGACTTCTCGAATTTGACCGTCACCAAGGCATCGCCGGGCTCGCCGAAGGGGCTGGGTGAACCTTGGCCTTTGAGCCTGATCTGCTGACCCTCTTCGACCTTTTCAGGCAGTTTGACGTTCAGCACCTTGCCATTGGGCATGCGCACTGGCACGGAAGCTGCCTTGTGCGCATCCTCCAGCGATACGGCGATATTGACGACAATATCTTCGCCCTTACCAGCGCGGGTACCAGCGCCACCCGCCGTCGCACCCGCAAAAGGATCCCATTGCGCGCCCCCAGCAGACCGGGCACCACCGCGCTGCTGGCCACCAAAGCCGCTCATGAATTCCTTGAGAATGTCTTCGGCTGAAAATCCGCCCGCGCCACCAGCGCCAGGTCTTGCGCCGCCGCGAGCGCCACTAAAGCCGCCATTGCCAAAACCGGCAAAGCGCGGATTGCCCTCGGCGTCGATTTCGCCGCGGTCAAATTGTGCCCGCTTGCTGCTATCATTGAGCAGGTCATAGGCATGCGTCGCCTCGGCAAATTTGCCGTGGGCGGAAGGATCATCTGGGTTCTGGTCGGGGTGGTATTTCTTGGCCAGCTTGCGATAGGCGGACTTTATGTCCTTCTCGCTTGCGGACCGCGGCACCCCAAGTACGGTGTAAGGATCGCGCATTCAGGTCCAATCTTTGCGTTGGGGCATTGTCCAGCCCCTTATCTGGGTCCTATATGGCCACGCCCTCTGGCCTTGTCCAGTTTTGAGAAGCGGCAAAAGCGGGAATTTCATCATGCTGCAAACCCTCACCGAACGTCTTTTCGACGATAGCGACCGTTCCGATCTCGATCCCTTCGCTCTGTTCGAGGAATGGTTCGCGCTGGCGCAGGAGGGCGAGCCGAACGATCCCAACGCCATGGCGCTCGCCAGCGTCGATGAAAACGGCCTGCCCGATGTCCGTGTGGTCCTGCTCAATGCCCGCGATCAACGAGGCTTCTGCTTCTTCACCAATTTCGAAAGTGCCAAGGGGCGCCAGCTTTTGGCCAATCCAAAAGCCGCCATCGTCATGCACTGGAAAAGCCTGCGCCGTCAGGTGCGGATGCGCGGCCCTCTCGAGGTGGTGACGGAAGCCGAGGCCGATACCTATTTCGCCACGCGGCCTAAAGGCAGTCGCATCGCTTCGTCTGCGTCTCAGCAGTCTCGCCCTCTGGGCAGTCGCCAGCAATTGCTTGGCGAAGTTGAAGCGCTAACCCAAAAGATCGGCGACAATGATGCGCCGCGTCCCGCCCATTGGTCCGGTTTCCGCCTTGTGCCAACGTCCATCGAGTTTTGGAAAGACGGCGAATTCCGTCTGCATGATCGTGTCCGGTTCACGCGCGAAAATGCGGATGCACCATGGGAAAGCGCCCGGCTCTATCCCTGACACTCCGACTTTCCAAGCCAGCCATCGTCCCTTAAAACTGCTCCCGGAAATCTGGGGGCATGATGCAGCAGGCGGACCCGAACCGGCAGAACGTGATCTTTACCGGCTCCCGTTGGGATTTAGCGGTCATTCTCTTGCGTGGTTACGCGCTGATGATTCCAACCATCGGCCTTAACCGCTTCTGGCTGAACACCCGCAAGCGCCGCTTTTATTGGGGTAATACCGAGATCGGCGGCGATGCGCTCGAATATTCCGGCGATGCGCGGCAATTGCTTCTCGGCTTCCTGATGGCTTTGGCCGTTTTCCTGCCGCTTTACGGGGTCTTTTTCTTCCTTTCCACCCAATCGGTCGAGACCATCATTGTCGGTTATGGCGCTGTCGCCGTGCTGATCTGGTTTCTGCAGGGCTATGCGCAATATCGGGCGCGCGACTTCCGGCTGTCGCGTACGCTCTGGCGCGGCATTCGCTTCGACCAGACCGGAAGTGCGCTGGTCTATGGTTTGCGGCGCTTCTTCTGGTGGCTGCTGAACCTTGCGACTTTGGGGCTCGCCTATCCCTTCATGGCCGCCAATCTCTGGTCCTATCGCTATCGCCATAGTTGGTATGGTGACCGGCAATTTTCCTTCGCCGGTTCATGGCGGCAATTGGCGCTGCCCTATTATCTCACCTGGCTGGCGACAACGATCATTGCGGTGACCGCTCTGGTCATTGCCGATGCCGCTGGGCTGATCGAAGCGCCTCTTGATGCAGCCCCCGACGCCTTCCTTCAATTATTGCCATTGGCGCTCGCCGTGCTGATCCTTGTTACGCTCTATCGCGCCACCGAGATGACCCGGATGTTTTCCGCTATTCGTCTCGGCGACGCCGCGCTGACCCTGCGCCTGTCTGCCTTTGGGCTTCTGGGTCAATATGGCCTTTTCGCTCTTGGCCTTGCCGCCGCCTATGTGGTGCTGGCGATGGGCGGCTTCGTCATCCTTAGCGTAGTTGCTGCCGATGCCTTTGCTTCCGGCACATTCGATCTCGAAGCGCTGATGGCCTCGATGCAATCAAGCTTTGCCAGCCTTCTTGCCATCATCACCGGCTATTTGCTGCTGTTTGCAGCCTTTACCTTCGTTAGTGAGCTGGTTCTGGGCTACGGCTTCTGGCGACTTATAGCCCGTGGCGCTTCCATTTCCGGTCTCGACAGTCTCTCCGATATTCGCGCCCGCGCCGAAGACAAGGCTTTGGCTGGCGAGGGTCTCGCCGATGCCCTCAATGTGGGGGGCTATTGAATGAGCATTCCGGCCCGATACCACGATGGCAAAGTCTCAAAAGTGCATGAAGCGCATCTGCGCTATGAGCGCCTTGGTGATTTCGGCACGCTTGTCGTGCTCGACACAGCCTCTGGCGTTGCGCTTGCGCGTTGGCCAGCACACGAACTCTATCTTGTGCCTGCCCGCCCCAACGAAATTCGCCTCGGTGCCAATGACGCGCCCAACGGAGCGCGAATTGTCGTCGAGGGTCAGGAGCATATTGGCCGTATCCGCGCCACTTTGCCGGTCCTGACACAGCGTCAGCGTGCCGAGCAGAGGCGGCAGGTGCGCCTTGCGGCCCTTTCCAGCCTTGCACTCGCCGCTGTCATCGCTGCCTATATCCTTGGTGTGCCGCTGCTCGCCAGCCGTTTGGTCCAGCTTGTGCCGCCCGGCTGGGAAGAAGGCATCGGCCAGACTGTCACCAGCCAGATCGAAGCCAGTCTGGGCGGCGAGAACGGTCTGCCACTTTGCGATTCTGACCCACAAAGCACCGCCAATCGCGCTATCGCCCGTTTCGCCGAAGCGGCACTGTCGAATACAAACTCCCCCTTCACACCAGAAGTCCGGGTCGTCCGCTCCGACATTCCCAATGCCTTCGCCGTGCCCGGTGGGCGGGTCTATTTCTTTTCGGCCCTGCTCAACGCGGCCCGCACACAGGATGAATTTGCCGGGGTTCTTGCCCATGAATTAGGTCATGTCGTCCATCGACACGGCATGGAGCAATTGGTCTCCACTGCCGGAACCGGGCTCCTCGTTGGCTTCATTCTCGGGGACATGACCGGCATATCTGTCGCGGCAGGTCTTGGCGCAACCATTATCGATGCCCGCTTCTCCCGCGAGGCCGAGCACGAGGCGGACCGCTTCTCCGCGCGTGTCGCACAGGATTTCGACTTCCAGCCCTGGGCGCTGGCCAACCTTATCGCCCGGGTGGCTCAGGTCACGAGCGCCGATCGGGCGCTGGCGCTGTTCAATACCCACCCCTTGACTGATGACCGCCTCGCCGCCCTGACAAGACTGGGTCAGGATCGCCCCGAGGGCCTCGAAAAACCATTTACCGAGGCCGAATGGGACGCAATCCGCACCATGTGCAGCATAAATCCGCCGCGCTGATCTCAATGTTCAAACAATTCAAAGACCTTTGATTTAGCCTCCCCGCGAAATAGGGAATGCGGTCTCCTTGCGGATAAAAATCAGAACATCGAAATGGGCCATCTGGGCACGACGGCTGGGCTCCATCGCCGTGCCGCTGCTGGTTCTGCCTGTGCTCATGCATCGCGAACGCTATATCGAAAGCGCTGTGTTTCAGGTGCTGATCATTCTGGCCGGTGCCGTTGCCGCGCTGGCCGTTCTGACGGCCCTGACTGCGCTGGTGCGCCTTTGGTTCACCGGTGATAAGGGATGGGGCAGGGCCCTTGGCGGCCTTTTTCTGGGCCTCCTCTGCCTTACCCCTTTTGCCTATTATGGCGCGCTCGCCATGCGTTATCCTTCTATCACCGATATTGCGACGGCCCCGCGCAGCGATCTGCCCCTGATCTTCGAGCCCGATACCGCTGCGATGCCCACAGCCCGCTTGCCTTCACTGGAGGATCAGAAGCGTTTTTTCCCCAATGCCGAGCCGCGCGGCTATCCGCTTGATGTCATCCAGCTTTATGCCTTGGTCGACCGTCTGGTGCGGACCAATGGCTGGGAGATCCGTCGCACGATCGAGCCGCTCAATGTGCTGAGCGAAAGCCGCATCAATGCACGGGTCACCACTTTGCCCGGTTGGCAGGAAGAGGTCGTGCTGGTTGTTCGCCCTACGGCGCAAGGCGGTCGGGTGGATATGCGGTCCGCTTCGATTGGCGCGCCGCTCGATTTCGGCAGCAATGGCAATCGCATCGGCGAATTTCTGAGCGCGCTCGATAATGAGGTTACGGTGCTGCTCCGCGACAATCCGGCAATCACCGAGCCAGCCCCGGAAGAAGAAGCCACCCCCGAGGTCGAAACGGGCAATGGCGGCTAGAGCCTGATATTGCCGTTCATGAAGTAGCGCTCAAAGAGGGGGCTGGTGGCTGCGCCGATGGCGCGGGCATTGCCGCCAACAATTCCGGCCTCAATGCGCGGGGCAATCAGCCCGCGCATATCCTGATTGCTGAGATAGCGCCGTGTCCGCTCCACCAGCTCCTGCTTGACTGCGTCCGGAAATGCCCCGTCTATTAGAATAGCTTCAAAGTCGATCACCGCACAGACCGACAGGCTTGCCCGAGCCAGTTCCTGTGCCGTGCGCCCCAGCCAGGGCTCGACGAAACGCGAAAATCGGCTCCAGTCCTGCGGTTGCTTCCACAAATCCTGCGGATCGTGCCCGTTTTCGGCCAGCCGTGTTTCGAGCAGATGGATCGATGCCGTATCGATCAATTGCTGGCTTTCTCCCTGTGGGCCAAAGCTGCGCAGCGATCCCAGCGCCCCGGCATTGCCCTGATAGCCTTGATACACCGAGTGGTTGAGCACAATGCCGCCACCGACAAAGGCGCCAATGAAGAAATAGGCATAGTCGCGGAATTCCTTGCCGCGGCCATATACATGCTCGGCCTGACAACCCGCCGTCGCGTCATTGACCACGCTCACCGGCAGATCCGTATAGCTTTTGAGCTCGGCAACGAAATCGACGTCCTTCCAACCGATGAATTCTTTGGCGGGTGCACCGACCAATTCATTCCAGCGCCACAGCTCAAACGGGGTGCCGATGCCAATGCCGCACACCCTTTTGCGCTCATCGGCACTGCATTTGGCCAGAATCGTTTCGATGCCATCGCGCAGAAAGGCAAAGATCGGGCCGGGCAGGGGATATTTATAGGTGAGCTGAAGCTCGTGCCGCACCGTTCCGCAGAAATCTGCGAGCAGCAGAACCGCACTGCGCCGACCGATTTTTACGCCGAATGACAGAACGCCATTTTCGGCCAGCCGCATGGGTATGGAAGGCTTGCCCACCTTGCCTTTGACCGGGGCGCCGCGCGCCAGAATGCCCTCCGCCTCCATCTCCCGCAGAATGATGGAAACTGTTTGCGGAGAAAGGTTTGCCATGCGCGCGAGATCGCTGCCTGCGGTCGGCCCGTTGCGCTGCAACAGCGTCAGCAGCAGGCGCTCGTTATAGTCGCGAACCCCGCTTTGGTTCACGCCCCCACTCAGCGATCGTATGACTGCACTCTCCATGGCGGGCACCATAGAGAAGGCTTTTGCGTCGCGGAAGATGGCGGAGATCGAATTAATAAATAAAAGTGATTTATATATTGACGGCTTTCCAAAACCGCTTCACGTTAAAGCCGTGCAATCAAGCAAGCCGGTCCACATTCAGGGGGAGGAGCCTCTGGCAGAGGGTCGGCACAGGGAGAGAGATTTATGAAAAAGCTGCTTCTGGGCACGGCTCTGTGCCTTGCTGCAATGACGCCTGCCGCCATGGCGCAGGATGTGAGCGCCTGTCTCATCACCAAGACCGACACCAATCCATTCTTCGTCAAGATGAAGGAAGGCGCCGAGGCCAAGGCCGCCGAATTGGGCGTGTCGCTCAAATCCTTTGCTGGCCGTGTTGATGGTGACCACGAAACTCAGGTCGCTGCCATCGAAACCTGCATCGCCGATGGTGCCAAGGGTATTCTGATCACCGCGTCTGATACGTCCGCCATTGTGCAATCGGTGCAGCAGGCGCGCGATGCGGGTCTTTTGGTCATCGCGCTCGATACCCCGCTCACCCCTACAGATGCCGCCGACGCCACCTTTGCCACCGACAATTTCCTCGCCGGTGAACTGATCGGTAAATGGGCGGCGGCCAAGCTCGGCGCAGACGCCGCCAATGCCAAGATTGCCATGCTCAATCTCGGCATCAATCAGCCGACTGTGGACGTGCTACGAAATCAGGGCTTCCTGCAGGGCTTCGGCATCGATCTTGGCGACGCCGCCAAGTGGGGCGACGAGACCGATCCGCGCATTATCGGTCAGGATGTCACGGCGGGGAACGAGGAAGGTGGCCGCAAGGCCATGGAAAACCTGCTCACCAAAGACCCAGAGATCAACGTCGTCTACACCATCAACGAGCCCTCTGCTGCTGGTGCCTACGAAGCGCTGAAATCCTTCGGTCGTGAGAACGACGTGCTGATCGTCTCCGTCGATGGCGGCTGCCCCGGCGTTGCCAACGTCAAGGATGGCGTCATCGGCGCCACCTCCCAGCAATATCCGCTGCAAATGGCAGCACTCGGCGTCGAGGCGATCAAGGCCTGGGCCGATAGCGGCACCAAGCCCACCCCGACCGAAGGCAAGGACTTCTTCGATACCGGCGTGAAGCTGGTCACCGATGAGCCGGTGGATGGTGTCGACTCCATCGACAGCACCGAAGGCGCCGACCTCTGCTGGGGCTGATCTGCGATTGATCTTGTAATGGCGGCGGGGCAGTGAAAACCTGTCCTGCCGTCGAATGGGAACCGGGGAGGTATGCCCATGACCAACCATTCCGAGGCTGAACAGGGCCTTGTCAAACGCCCTGAATCCATTGCCAGCTTTGACCAGCAGATGACCCTGCTGTCGCGCATTCAGCATGCGCTGCACTCCAATCCGGCTCTGGTGCCGCTGATTGTGCTGGTGCTCTCGGTCATTGCATTCGGGGCGCTTCTGGGGGGCAAATTCTTCTCGTCTTTCGCCATGACGCTGATCCTGCAACAGGTCGCAATTGTCGGCATTGTTGGCGCTGCGCAATCGCTGGTCATTCTCACCGCCGGTATCGACCTTTCGGTCGGTGCCATCATGGTTCTCAGTTCAGTGGTGATGGGGCAGTTCACGTTCAAACTCGGCCTGCCCCCGGCTGTCGCCATTGCCTGCGGCCTCGTGGTCGGCACCTTTATCGGCTTCATCAACGGCTGGCTGATTGCCCGAGTAAAACTGCCGCCCTTTATCGTTACTCTGGGCATATGGCAGATCGCGCTTGCCACCAATTTCCTTTATTCCGGCAATGAAACCATCCGCGCCCAGGAGATCGAAACCCAGGCGCCTTTGCTGCAATTTTTCGGCAAATCCTTCACCATAGGCGGCGCGGTTTTCACCTATGGCGTCATCTTCTTCATCGTGCTGGTTCTGGTCCTTGCCTATGTGCTGCGTCACACGGCATGGGGGCGGCATGTTTACGCCGTGGGCGATGATCCCGACGCGGCGGCGCTCTCGGGCGTTAACACCAAGCGCATCCTCATCTCGGTCTATATGCTCTCCGGCCTCATCTGCGCCTTTGCCGGCTGGGTGCTCATCGGGCGCATCGGCTCGGTCTCACCCACGTCCGGGCAATCCGCAAATATCGAATCCATCACCGCCGTGGTGATTGGCGGCATCTCCCTCTTCGGTGGGCGCGGCTCCATCCTGGGCATGTTCTTCGGCGCGCTCATCGTCGGCGTCTTCTCGCTCGGCCTGCGCCTGCTCGGGGCCGATGCGCAATGGACCTATCTGCTCATCGGCGCGCTGATCATCGCCGCCGTGGCCATTGATCAGTGGATCAGAAAGGTATCTGCCTGATGGACCCCATTCTTTCCGCCCGCAACCTCACCAAACGCTATGGCAAGGTGACCGCGCTCGACAATTGCGACTTCGATCTCATGCCGGGCGAAATCCTGGCCGTCATCGGCGACAATGGCGCGGGCAAGTCCTCGCTGATCAAGGCGCTTTCTGGGGCCATCCGGCCCGATAGCGGCGACATCTTTCTCGATGGCAAAAAGGTGGAGTTTGCTTCACCTATCGAAGCACGCATGGCCGGTGTCGAAACGGTCTATCAGACCCTTGCCATGTCTCCGGCCCTGTCCATCGCCGACAACATGTTCATGGGCCGCGAAATCCGCAAACCCGGATTCATGGGCACGGTCCTGCGCCAGCTTGATCGGCTCGCCATGGAACGCATCGCCCGCGAAAAGCTCAACGAGCTGGGGCTGATGACCATCCAGAACATCAATCAGGCAGTGGAAACGCTTTCCGGCGGCCAGCGTCAGGGCGTTGCCGTCGCGCGCGCCGCCGCTTTTGGGTCAAAGGTCATCATTCTCGATGAACCTACGGCTGCCCTTGGTGTGAAAGAATCCCGCCGCGTGCTCGATCTCATTCAGGATGTGCGCTCGCGTGGCATTCCGATCATCCTGATCAGCCACAACATGCCCCATGTGTTTGAAGTGGCAAACCGCATCCACGTCCATCGCCTTGGCCATCGCCTCTGCGTCATCGACCCCAAGGATTACACCATGTCCGACGCGGTTGCTTTCATGACGGGTGCCAAGCCCGCTCCAGGAGCGACGGCCAGTGCGGCATGAGCTGGGCGCCCGGCTCTTGTCCCCCGGCTGGGCGCCAGCTCAAACCTTTCCGCACATGGACATAAATCCATGATTGAGCGCGTGATTTTCATCGTCCCGCCAGCGTGAGGAAAGGTTGAGGACGCCACATTGGGATTGTTCAGAACGAAAGGAACACTCCCATGAACAAGTTCGTTATTGCCGCCGCTTTCGCCAGCACCTTTGCTCTCGCCGCTCCGGCCTTTGCCGACACAAATATCTTTGACTCATCGTCGACCTACGTGGAGCAGGGTATCGCCGCGCAGGGCTATAATGTGCTTTCAGTCGAAGAATGGGGTGATCTGGTCGTCGCCACCGTCAAGGACGATGCTGGCCATCTAAGCTTCAAGTATTTCAACCCCGGCATCCTGACGCTTGCCCGCTAAGCGACAGCGCCGGTGCAATGGACGAGTGGCAGTTTGTCCCTGCCGCTCGCCAGAACTTAACCGGAAAATGGCTTGAAATGCTTGGATAGCTTGAGCGTTTGTGCCTGATAATTTGAGCCCAGATCGCTGCCATATAGGCGATCGGGCTTTTCGGCCAGATTTTCATAGATCAGCCGCCCGATGATCTGCCCATGTCCAAGCAGGAACGGCACTTCCCGGCTGCGCACTTCAAGAACCGCGCGGCTGCCTGTGCCCCCCGCTGCCGAATGGCCGAAACCGGGATCGAAAAAGCCTGCATAATGCACCCGGAACTCGCCCACCAGCGGGTCGAACGGCACCATTTCCGCCGCATGGGTCGGCGGCACATGCACGGCCTCAAGGCTGACCAGAATGTAGAATTCATCCGGGTCGAGGATCAGCTCGTCCCGCCCGCGCGAATAGAGCGGCTCCCAGAAATCGAGCACATCGAGCGCCGATTTCTTGTCCACATCGATAACCGCTGTATGGCGCTTGGAACGGAAGCCGATCAGCCCGTTGCGGCCCTCGCCCTTGAGGTCAATCGACAGAGCCACGCCATGATCGACTGGCTGCTGTCCGTCCACCACCAGAATGTCAGATGCATGTAGCGCCTGATGCTCAGCCACCGAAAGCCGGCTATCGCCACAGCGGAACCGCATCTGGCTGAGCCGCGATCCCGTCCGCACCAGAACCGGAAAGGTGCGCGGGCTGATTTCGAGATAAAGCGGGCCTTTATACCCCGCCGGAAGCTGGTCGAACCCGCGTGCCCGGTCGCCAATGACGCGGGTGAACACATCGAGCCGCCCGGTAGAGCTTTTGGGATTGGCCGAAGCACTGACCCCTTCGGGTAGCTCAAGGCTTTCTTCCAGCGGCACAAGATAGACGCAGCCGCGCTCCAGCACTGCGCCTTTGCTAAGGTCTATTTCGTGCAGTTTCAGCGCCTCGATGCGCTCGGCCACCGAATGGCTCGGCCCCGGCAGAAAGCTCGAGCGCACGCGAAAAGCGGTTTTTCCCAGCCGCAGGTCAAGACTTGCGGGCTGCACCTGATCGGCGTCAAAAGGCCGTGCGGCCTTGATCGCACCCTCATCGTGCAGCTTTTCGATCAACCGCGCCGTAAAGACGCCTTTGGGCCAGGCTTCGCTCATGCAAATTACTCACGCTGGTCGTCGGCTTTCCCTAGCAAACCATAGCGATTGACGCCATGGCCCTGATGCCGTTAAATCCGATCATCCAGTGGTGATTTGGCCGGTCGCTTGCAGCCACTCGAAATTGTCTGAAAAGGCAGTTTTAGAATAAATGCTAAAGACCGTTTATGGAACCGGCCGCCATTCGCGTGCCGGTTTTTTGTTTTGAAAGCGTGACCCATGTCCAAGAAGAACAATCCCCTGAACGATCCCAAAAAGCTCTCCGCAGCGACACAGATGGTTCATGGCGGCGGCATGCGCTCACCCTTCAACGAAACCAGCGAGGCGCTGTTTCTCAATTCGGGCTATTCCTATCCCAGCTCCGAACACGCCGAACTGCTGTTCCAGAACAAGATCCCCGGCGCCCATAATTATTCCCGCTTCGCCAATCCCACGGTTGATATGTTCGAAGATCGCATGGCGCTGCTCGAAGGCGCCGAGGCCGGCAAAGCTTTCGCCTCGGGCATGGCCGCAGTTACCAACGCGATCATGAGTCAGGTGCGGGCCGGTGACCATATCGTCGCCGCCAAGGCGCTGTTCGGCGGTTGTCGCTACGTGGTCGAAGATTACGCGCCCCGCTTCGGCGTTACCTCGACCCTGGTCGATGGTCATGACCCCGAAAACTTCGCTCGCGCCATGCAGCCCAATACCAAGGTGATCTTCATCGAGACGCCGACCAATCCGACGCTGGAACTGGTTGACATCAAGGCCGTCGCCGAAATCGCCCATGCCCACGGCGCCAAGCTGATCGTCGATAACGTCTTCTCCACCGCGCTCTATCAGAAGCCGCTGGAGCTGGGCGCCGATCTCGTCACCTATTCGGCCACCAAACATATCGACGGGCAGGGCAGGGTGCTCGGCGGCGTGGTCCTCGGCTCAAAGGAGCTGATCGAAGGCGACGTCCACACCTTCCTCCGCCAGACCGGCGCGACCCTCAGCGCCTTCAACGCCTGGGTGCTGCTCAAGGGTCTTGAATCCTACGCCATCCGCGTCGAGCGCATGACCGATAGCGCCGAAAAGGTCGCTGCCGCGCTTGCTGGCCATCCCAAGGTGGAGCGCGTCTACTATCCGCATCACCAGAGTCACCCGCAATATGATCTGGCCAAACGCCAGATGAAGCGCGGCTCTACGCTCATGGCTATCGACGTCAAAAACGGTCAGGACGGCGCCTTTGCGCTTTCCGATAATCTGGCGGTGATCCTGATTTCCAACAATCTCGGCGACGCCAAATCGCTCATCACCCACCCACGCACCACCACCCATGCGCGCCTCACCGAAGACGTCCGCCTCGAAACCGGCGTCACCCCCGGCCTGCTGCGCCTCTCTGTCGGCCTCGAAGACCCCGACGATCTCATCGCCGATCTGATGTATGGACTGGATCAGGTGTGATTTCGCGCTTGCCCGCAAACATCCACCGTGCTGCCCTCGGGCTTGACCCGAGGGCCACTAGAGGAGCGCACGATGAGTGTTAGTGCAACTGGACAAAGGCCCTCGGGTCAAGCCCGAGGGCAGCGCCGCAGCGCTTGGCTGGTGTTTGTGCAGATTGCCTTTGCGTTGACGCTCACCACCCCCGCTCTCGCCCAGCCGCTCCCCTATCATTCCGATCCCGACGCGCGGGAAATCCTGCCCAATCTCCAGCCTGTCCCGGCCATTCGCTTCCTGACCACGGCCGATTTCCCGCCCTTCAATTTCCGTGATCCCAATGGCGATCTCGTCGGCTTCAATATCGATCTGGCGCGCCGCATCTGTGCCGAGGTCAATGTCGCCTGCACCATTCAGGCCTGGCCCTGGGATCAGGCCGCCAATGCGCTGGCTGACAATCAGGGCGATGCGCTGATTGCCGGGCTCGCCATGAGCGACGACAATGGCGCGCTCTACGATTTCTCCGCCACCTATCTGGCCCTGCCGGGGCGCTTCGTCGCCCGCGCTGAAAATATCGCAAATTTCCGACAGGATGCCTTGTCAGGCCAGCGTATTGCCGTGCGCTCTGGCAGCGCCCATGCCGATTTCCTGACCCGCTACCTGCCCGATAGCGAGCAGATTGGGTTCGACGACGAACTCGCCGCACTCGAAGCGCTCAAATCCGGCACCGTTGATCTCTATTTCGGCGACGCCATGCGCGCTTCATTCTGGCTCAATGATAATCTCGGCTGCTGCGGCTTTGCCGGAGACGCCTATTTCCGGCCCCAGCTTTTCGGCGAAGGCCTCGCCATCGCCATGCCCGCTGGCAATGACCCAGTCCGACACGCCATCGACTGGGCGCTGGTCCGCCTTAAACAGAACGGTACGCTGGACGAGCTTTACCTGCGCTGGTTCCCGATCGGGTTTTACTAGGGCCAAGCGACATTTGGTCTTGTCACTGAAGGTAAATAGCCCGATGGGCCCCTCCCCCTTGAGGGGAGGGATGGGGTGGGGGTGCAGGCCCGTCCGCCACCTCCCACATCAGTATTGGTGCTTTGAAGGTTCAGACCCCCTAGCCCTTGCCTCAAGGGGGAGGGAACAGCATCGAGGGCGCCGAGCCTACCCGCAAAACACCAATTTTAAGGCAATCTAACCCGGCAGCTTCCGGTGCCGCGCCCGCGCCGCCACTTCAATTGCCGCCGTGGTCAATCGATCAAGGCTGAGCTTATCGCGCAACAGTTCGAGAAACCGCAATTCTTCCTGTTCGAGAAACAGGTCCACCGCCGTCACTTCCACCGCCAGCGCATAGGCCGTGTCCTGCAATTTCGCGGGCAGGGCCGCAATCGCACTGTCGAGCACCCTGTCGAGCCCGTCCGGCCCGTTCAGCACATCGGCGCAATCATTGGCCACGCTTTCCAGCCGGGTCTTGTCGAAGCCGTCAAACACAGGCAAACGCTCGATCAATGCGGTGATCCGGGTCAGTTCTTTCTCGGTAATCGCGCTGTCCGAAGTGGCGGCTACGATCATCACATGGATAAGCGCGTCTTGAGCTTGGCTGGTCATAAACAGGGTCTCGTTTCAATCTGGACTGAAAACTAGGCCCTGCGTGAGACCCGCGCAACCACCTGCGACATTGACGCCGCATCAGAGAACGTGCACTTACCCGTCCTCATTCTTCTCCTTCCCTTCCGAAAGGCTGCCAGCCCGTGTCGCCCGCCGCTTTGCCCGCCCTTGACCCCTCCTTTTTCGAGCCCGCGCAGACTGCGCGTGCATGGCCGTTCGAGGAAGCGCGCAAAATCGTCAAACGGCTGGAAAAGTCGGGCAAGAGCGAAGCCCTGTTCGAAACCGGTTATGGCCCCTCGGGCCTGCCCCATATCGGCACCTTTGGCGAAGTCGCCCGCACCACCATGGTGCGCACGGCTTTCCGCCTGCTGACCCGCGACGAGATCCCGACCCGGCTTCTGTGCTTTTCCGACGATCTCGACGGCATGCGCAAGATTCCCGATACCGTCCCGTCCAAGGAGGCGATGGAGCCGCATCTGCAAAAGCCGCTGACCGCGGTGCCCGATCCCTGGACCAATCAATATGCCAGCTTCGGCGAGCATAATAACGCCATGCTGCGTCGGTTCCTCGACACTTTCGGCTTCGATTACGAATTTGCCAGCGCCACCGACTATTATAAGTCCGGCAGGTTTGACGAGGTTTTGCGCCGCGCCGCTGAGCGTTATGAAGACATCATGGCAGTGATGCTGCCCACGCTCGGCGCCGAGCGTCAGGCCACCTATTCGCCCTTCCTGCCGATTTCCCCAATTTCGGGCCGCGTGCTCTACGTGCCGATGAAGGAAGTCAACGCCAAGGATGGCACCGTCACCTTCGAGGACGAAGATGGCCGCGACACCACCGTTCCGGTCACCGGCGGCCATGTTAAGCTACAATGGAAGCCCGATTTCGGCATGCGCTGGGCGGCCCTCGGCGTCGATTTCGAAATGTTCGGCAAGGACCACCAGACCAATCAGCACATCTATGACAAGATCTGCGCCATTCTCGGCGGCACCCCGCCCGAGCATTATGTCTATGAGCTGTTCCTCGACAGCGAAGGCCAGAAGATTTCCAAGTCCAAGGGCAATGGCCTCACCATCGACGAATGGCTGACCTATGCGCCGACCGAAAGCCTGGGCCTCTATATGTTCCAGAAGCCGCGCGTCGCCAAGCGCCTGCATTTCGATGTCATTCCGCGCGCCGTGGACGAGTATTTCGCTCACGTCGCCTCCTACGAAAAGCAGGAAGCCCCGGCACGGCTCGAAAATCCGGCCTTCCACATTCACAACGGCACTGTGCCCAAGGTCGACATGCCGGTCACCTTTGCGCTTCTGCTCAATCTCGCCACAGCGTCCAATCCGGAAACGCCCGAAGTCATGTGGGGCTATATCTCGGCCTATGCGCCGGGCATTTCGGCCAAGACCCATCCGCAGCTCGATGCGCTGGTCGGCTACGCCATGCGCTATTTCCGCGACTTCGTGAAGAAGACCTATCGCGCCCCCGACGATGTCGAACGCGCCGCGCTTGAAAGCCTGTCGGAAGCCTTTGCGGCCCTTCCGGCAGACTCCACCAACGAAGCCATCCAGAACGCGGCGCTCGACGTGGCCCGCAATATCGAGCGCTATCAAGACCACTCCAAAACCGGCCCCAATGGCGGCCCCGGCGTGTCTGGCGACTTCTTCCAGATGCTCTATCAGGTTCTGATCGGCCAGGAGCGCGGCCCCCGCTTCGGCTCTTTCGCGGCCCTCTACGGCATCGACAACACCCGCCGCCTCATCGCCGACGCGCTGGCAGGAAAGATGCTGCAGGCATAATCGCGCCGTTGGCACGCGCTGCCAACACACACCGCGCGGCCCCTCGGGCTAAGACCCGAGGGCCACTCTGCAAGCCCCGATCCTGTCTATAAAAGCAGGTGACTACCTCAACACGACGGGCTCGGCTTCTCCGCCCACTGCGCCGCCAGCGCCATCACCTCGGCCAGACGCGACGCCCCATCCTCCCGCCGCATGCCATGGTCGAGCGCTGGAAACTCCCAATAAGTCAGCCCGCATTTGCCTGATTGCGCATAGGCGTCGACGGTCGCCCAGGCCAGAGCCAGCGGGTTGGAAACGTCCCGGCCACCTTGGATGAGCAGGAAGGGACTGTCGCTGCGCAGCATCAATTCGGCCGTGCTCATGTCGATAATGTCCGCCCAGAACCGGTAGGTCGAACCGCCGAAGGGTGTGTCGCTCTCGGGATTGGCGCGCGCCTCCGCAAAAACAGCGTCGAAATGGGGATGCGCCTCGGGCGGAACCGTCGCCTTGACCATGTCGCCGAAATTGGGCCCCGTGGCCGAGGACAGGATGATGGTCGCGTCGGGCGCGATTTCGCCTGCCAGACGCGCCACAGCAAGACCGCCTTCCGACCCGCCAAACAGAACCAGCCGGTCACCAAAGCTGTCGTCCTGCACCAGGGATTCCAGCACCAGTAGATAATCATCGACGCGCTGGCTCAGCGCATACCTCTCGATGAATTCCTGCGGACAATCGAGATCTCCATCCACGATATCCGCGTCGGGCGTGATCCCGATTTTCTCGACGATCAGGGCGGTATAGTCGGCAAAGGCGGCCCGCACTTGGCCCATTGCCGGATTGGCCGCGCCGGGAATGCATCCCGACCCTTGGGCGATCACCAGCAGGCCCGCCGCTTCACCCGCCGGTCGGTCCAGCGTGTAGTGAATAAGGCTCCCATCGCCGAGGGCCAGCGTCAGCCGATCCTCTGCTGCCAATGCCGATGTCAGGGCGAGACTGATCGCTACGGCGCCAAGTGTGACCCGCATTCTTTTCTCCAATGCTGTGAGTGTGTCTATTCCGCCGCTTTGGCGGCCGCGTCGTCGAATTCGAGAATGTCGCCCGGCTGGCAGTGCAGATAGCGGCAGATCGCGTCCAGCGTATCGAAGCGGATGCCCTTCACCTTGCCCTGCTTGAGCAGGCTGAGATTAGCCTCGGTAATGCCGATATATTCAGCGAGGTCTTTCGACTTCACATTGCGCTGCGCCAGCACCACGCCCAGATTTACCTTGATCGCCATGGTCAGATGAACTGGCTGTTTTCTTCGGCGAGCAGGGCGGCCTTTCCCATGGCCCAGGCCATGGCCGCAATCGTGCCGGCGAAAAGGGCAAGCAACAACATTTCGCTGTCGAAGCGGATCACCAATTGCTTGTGGCCTGCCGCCGCGTTCCAGGTCAGCACCAGCCCCATGACAGTGTGACTCAGCAGTTGTGCCAAGGCTGCAAGCAAGCCGCCCAGCGCGAAATCGCGCAGCCCTGCAATGCCTGCCGATGCGAAAGGGTGTCCGGCAGCAAAGCTTACCAGACAGGTTCTCAGCCGCGTCAGCCCCCATGCCATCGGCAGCACTGTTAAAAAGGCAACAAAGCCCGCCATGATGCGCTGGCCCATATGGATGTCCGGCAACAGGTCTGGTCCCAGCCCTGTCATCTGCCGCACGGTGTCAATATCGATGAGGAACCAATAGGCCACCGTCAAAATGGGCAAGAGGGTCGCCAACGTGACGGCACCGACACCCAGTCCATTGAACAGCAGCACCATGCGTGGCTCGACCTCGATCCGGCCCGGTTCTCCAAAATGGAATGCCATATCGCTCATTTCACTCTCCATCCGATGCCCGGATCTTGGCGCAATAATTATCGTTTGACAATAATAAAAATCCGAAAGAGGAATAAAAATTATCGCAAAACAATAAGGATTGTCTCATGCGCATCGTCACCGCTCTGGCGGTTTCCGCCTTTCTCACCCTGCCCACGCACGCTACGCCCACCACCAGCACAGGCCGGGTTTCCGTCACGCAGGTCATGGAAATGGTTGATCTGGCCCGCACCGAACCTGCCGCCCGAAACGCCGTCATCGCCTATCTCGCCGGTATCGGTGAAACGGCGGGTCTCATGGTGTCCGAGGCCGTCGCGCGCGGCGCGACACCACTTACCTGCACCAGAAGTTTCAATCTTGCCGAGGACGTGGCTGTAGCGGCCCTTACTTCCGGTGCGCCTGATCGCGCTGCATGGAGCGAAACTGCCGCCACGCCGATCATTCTGGCTGACCTGTTCGCCCGCGCCGGCTGCAAATAACCGGCAACGCCTCTAACCGAGCACTTTCTTGAAAAACACCACGCGCTGGGTTTCCGCAAAGCCCAGCGCGCGATGCATGTCGGCGCTGGCAAAATTGTCTATTGGCGCATCGGAAGCAAATTCCGAACAGCCCTGCTCGCGCGCCCAGCCCTCCACAGCGCCAACCAGCGCCCGCGCCACGCCTTGCCCCCGCGCCTCGGGCCTGACGAAAATGCCCTCAAGAAACGCCACGGGCGAGGTTTTGCAGCCATTCACATAGTCATGCCGCAGCGACGCTTCGGCAAAACCCAGCGCCACGCCGTCTCCGCCGCGCGCAATCAGATTGATCGTCTCGCCGGGCTCTGCCAGCAGCGCGGCGATCTCGCCTGCATGCGCACCATCTGCGCCGCTCGGCCACAAAGCCGTCCGCATCGCCACCCAGTCGGCAGCATCAGCAGCGACCGCATGGGCGATCCTCACTGGCTCGCCCATATGATCCGCGCCACCCATTCCACTTCCGCCAGATCGATCACCCGAGGTTCATAGGCTGGATTGAGCGAATGCAGTTCGATCTGCCGTGCAGTCTGCCGGGCCAGGATCTTAGCCATCACCTCGCCATCGCGGGTTTTCACCACCACCCGGTCGCCGCGCCGCACCTGTTCGGTCGGTGACACCACAATCCTGTCGCCCTCACGATAGAGCGGCTCCATACTGTCGCCCGTTACTTCCAGCGCATAAATGCCGCTATCGGTGGGCGTGGGCAGCACGATTTCGTCCCAGCCCTGACCCACCGGAAAACCTGCCGAATCGAAAAACCCGCCAGCCCCGGCCTGCGCCAACCCCAAAAGCGGCACTGTGGGCTGGGAAGGCTCGGCAAAGCCGGTATTCTGGATAAAAGCCCCCGTGCCAGCAAGAAAGCTGTCAAAGTTCTCGCCCGTCGCTTCAAGGATTTTGGAGAGGCTTTCCGTCGATGGCCAACGCTCCCGCCCATCTTTGCTCACCCGCTTGGATACATTGAATGCGGTCGCATCGAGCCCTGCCAGCCGCGCCAGTGCCGAGACCGAATGGCCGTGCCGACGCGCCAAGGCGTCAATGCCGTCCCATATGGCTCTGTGTGAAAGCATCTGGCGACCTGAAAAGGGAATTATGTCTTGTGTGCGGAATTCAGTCCTAATCTATTGCTCGACATCGCCCTTGTAAAGAGAACCTTTACGAATTACCCCGGCCTTGTCCCGCCGCAGGTTGTCACCATGACCCACGAAAATCCTCGCCTGATCTACAAGATTGCGACCGCCGCCTCGCTCGCTGCTGCGCGCCATTCCGGGCGCTACGATGGCATGCCCATCGACGCGAGCGACGGCTACATGCATTTTTCGACGGCGGCACAATTGGCCGAAACTCTCCGCCTGCATTTCAAAGGCCAGAGCGATCTGGTGATCCTTGCCATCCGCACCTCAGATCTGGGCGACAATCTTGTCTGGGAGCCCTCACGCGGCGGCCAGCTTTTCCCCCATCTCTACAATGGCCCGCTGGACATGAGCACGGTGGAATGGGAAGCCATCGTCAGCGTCGATGCCGACGGAAACTGCACCCTGCCGGAGGCCGTTCAATGATCTTTTCCGCTCTCTCGCCGCTCCTGCGCAATGCCGGCCTCGCCAATCTCACGCGCGACACGCTGTTGCGCATGGATGCTGAAACCGCTCATGGTGCGACGATCACCGCCCTGCGGCTCGGCCTCGCCCCACAGCAGGATCAGCCCGATCCGCCCGAACTGGCCACCAGCCTGTGCGGTCTGGACCTCAAGAATCCCATCGGCATGGCCGCTGGCTTCGACAAGAATGCCGAAGTCCCGCGCCCGCTGGCCCTGCTGGGCTTCGGCATGGTCGAAATCGGCACTGTCACGCCCCGTCCTCAATCGGGCAATGACAAGCCGCGCCTCTTCCGTATTCCCGAAGCCGAAGGCGTCATCAATCGCATGGGCTTCAACAATGAAGGCCACGATGCCGCCTTCGAACGGCTAAAGGGCCTGCGCGTCCCCGCCGCCCTCGGCGTCAATATCGGCGCCAACAAGGACAGTGAGGATTTCGTCGCCGATTACGTCATGGGCGTCACCCGTTTCGCCGATCTGGCCGATTACCTCACCGTCAACATTTCCTCGCCCAATACGCCGGGCCTGCGCAATCTTCAGGCCGACGAAGCCTTGCGTCGCCTGCTTGGCGAAGTGCTTAACGCGCGCGCCAAGGCGAAAACCCGCGTGCCAGTCCTCCTCAAGATCGCGCCAGATCTGGATGAGGCGGGCATGGACGCCATTGCCCGCGTCATTCTCGATACCGATCTCGATGGCCTCATCGTCTCCAACACCACGATCACCCGCGATTCCGTTACCGGCCTTGAAAACGCCACTGAAACCGGCGGCCTGTCCGGCAAGCCGCTCTTCGATCTTTCCACCCAGCGCCTCGCGCAGATGCGCCAGCGCGTCGGCGCGTTGCCGCTCGTCGGGGTAGGGGGCATCCACTCCCCCCAAACCGCGCTTGCCAAGTTCGAGGCCGGCGCCAATGCCATCCAGCTCTATTCGGCGCTGGTCTTCGGCGGGCTCGATCTGCTCGACCGGATCAAGCGCGGCCTCGTCGCTGGTGTGCGCGCTGCCGGAAAGCGAAACATTTCTGAGCTTGTGGGAACCAAGGTCAGTGACTGGGCCGAAGGGCGTAACTGACAATGCTTTGCTTGCCCGGGTCGTTGACACACACACGGCGCTGCCCTCGGGCTTGACCCGAGGGCCAACAAGAGAGCCACATTGCTGAGGCCGGGCGCAAGAAATGGCAGGCCCTCGGGTCAGGCCCGAGGGCAGCACCGCGCGAGGGCAGGCAAGCGGCCAAGGGAAACCTACCCCGCCACATCCATCTCAAACACCACATCTGCCCGCTCGCGCGATCCCTCCACCAGATCATAATTGGGCAGGTCATTGCGCTCGATATGGGCCTTGTTCCGCTCTTCTGAAAACAACCCCTCTTCGCCATGGCGTTTCATCAGCCGCGCCCTTACCAACTCGCGCGGCACATGAACGAACACGGAATAGTCCAGCAGGGATTTGACCCCGGCCCATGGCCCCTCGGTCAGCAACAGATAATTGCCTTCGACCACCAGCACCTTCACATCCGGCTGGATTGTGAAGGCGTCATCCACAGTATCTTCGATTTTCCGGCTATAGCCCGGCCCGCTGACGGGCTCTGCGGCATGTTTGAGATGATGCAGAAAGCTGACAAACGCCGCGCCCTCAAATGTATGCGGCGCACCCTTGCGGTCGGTTGCACCCATTGCCTCGATCTTGGCATGCTTCATATGGAAGCCATCCATGGGCACCAACGCCGCGCTGCCGGGCCTGACGGCATTGAGCATGGTCACCAGCTCCGCCGCCAGCGTCGATTTTCCGGTGCCCGGCCCGCCCGCCATGCCGATGGCGATCCGTGCTCCATCGGCCTTGCTCTCCATGTCCAGAATATGCGGCACCAGCCGGGCCAATGCCTCCTGCGGTGTCAGCCTAATTGTCTGTCCCATCTCAACGGCCCCGCGTCAGGCGCAGCAGCAACCAGACAGGCACCACGATTGCTGCACCGGCGATGATATAGCCGCCCAATTGGCGGAACACGCCCGCGCCATCCTTGATCGCGTCCCGTACCATGTCCACCGCGCCCCGCACCAGATCGGCGGCATTGAAGCCAAAAACCGACATGACAAAGCCGACCAAGAGGGAAATCAGCACCAGCTTGATGATCACCGAAACCGGGCTGCCGCCCATAAATCGCACCAGCGGGGAACGCTGTTCGGGGCGATAGTCTTCTGTCATGGCATGGCTCCATTTGGCAGGGTCAGCCCCATCATATAGGTTCGTCGCTGATTTGTATTAGGTGCTCATTGTCAACTTTCGCGCCTTTCACCGCCAGTTCCCCCAAATTCGGCGCTGCCCTCGGGCTCGACCCGAGGGCCTCTGGTCGTCACACCCAGACTGCCAGATTGGGGCTCCCTGAACGGCCCTCGGGTCGGGCCCGAGGGCAGCACGGAGATGATGGGAACGCTGTGGCAAAATGACAGCTTCGCCCCTCCCCCCCATCATCGCCAACTGGTTCGCCGCTCGCTCCTGGTCCCCCCGTCAGCACCAGCTCGACGTGCTCGCCTCCTATCAATCAGGCGCGTCCCAGCTTCTCATCGCCCCCACCGGCGCGGGCAAAACCCTTGCCGGTTTCCTGCCCACATTGACCGATCTGGTCGATGGCCGCTTCGACGGTCTCCACACGCTCTACATCTCTCCGCTCAAGGCGCTGGCGGTGGACGTGCAACGCAATCTCTCGACGCCCATCATGGAAATGGGCCTGCCCATCCGTGTCGAGTCGCGCACGGGCGACACCTCCGCCGCCAAGCGCGCCCGTCAGCGGGTCAAGCCGCCACAGGTGCTGCTCACCACGCCCGAACAATTGGCGCTGCTGATTTCCCATCCCATGGCTGAACTGATGTTCGGTTCGCTCCGCCGCGTCGTCCTCGATGAGTTGCATGCCCTCGTCACCTCCAAGCGCGGCGAATTGCTGTCTCTCGGCCTTGCCCGCCTGGCAACGCTTGCGCCCGATATGCGCATCACCGCCCTCAGCGCCACCGTCGCGCGGCCAGACCTGCTGCGCGACTGGATCGCCCAGCCGCATCCAGATCGCCCCACCGATCTTCTGCGCATGGTCGGCGGTGCCCCGCCCGAACTCGCCATTCTTGAAACCGAAGAGCGTCTGCCATGGGCCGGTCACTCTGGCCGCTATGCCCATCGCGAGCTTTACGACATCATCCAGCAGCACAAGACCACACTGCTCTTCGTCAATACTCGTTCTCAGGCTGAAATGCTGTTTCAGGGCCTATGGGACATCAACGAAGACATGCTGCCCATCGCGCTGCATCACGGCTCGCTCTCAGTGGAACAACGCCGCAAGGTCGAAGCCGCCATGGCCTCGGGCAAGTTGAAAGCTGTCGTCTGCACGTCCACACTCGATCTCGGCATAGACTGGGGCGATGTCGATCTCGTCGTGCAGGTCGGCGCGCCAAAGGGCTCATCGCGCATGTTGCAGCGCATCGGTCGCGCCAATCACCGGCTCGATGATCCGTCAAAAGCCCTGCTGGTCCCCTCCAATCGCTTCGAAGTGCTCGAATGCGAAGCTGCCGTCGAGGCCGTGTCCGAAGGTCATCAGGATAGCGAAGACCCCCATCCCGGCGGCTATGATGTGCTTGCTCAGCACATTCTTGGCATGGCTTGCGCCGACGCCTTCAAAGCCGATGATCTCTTCGCAGAAATCACCCGCGCCTGGCCCTATCGTGATCTGCCGCGTAGCCAGTTCGACCGCATCCTCGATTTCGTCGCCACTGGTGGCTATGCCCTGCGCGCCTATGAGCGCTACGCTCGCCTGCGCCTCACCGAAGACGGCAAATGGCGCATCGCCAATCCGCAGGTCGCCCAGCAATATCGGCTCAATATCGGCACCATCATTGAAGAGCCCATGGTTCGCGTGCGGCTGGTGCGCAGCAAGGAGCAAAAGCGGGGCCGCACCACTGGGCCCATCGGCGCAGGCGGTCGGGTGCTGGGTGAAATGGAGGAATATTTCTTCGGCACGCTGGTCCCCGGCGATACCTTCATTTTCGGCGGCGAAATCGTCGCTTTCGAGGGCATGAAAGACAACGAAGCCTTTGTCTCCCGCGCGGTCGCCAAGAACCCGAAAATCCCCTCCTATATGGGCGGCAAGTTTCCGCTCTCCACCTATCTGGCCGAGCGCGTTCGCCGCATCATGGATAGCCCGAGCGACTGGCACAAACTGCCCGATCAGGTCAGCGATTGGCTCCGCCTGCAACGCGATCTCTCGGTGCTCCCCGCCCGCGATAGTCTCCTCGTCGAAACCTTTCCGCGCGGCGCGCACAATTTCCTCGTCTGCTATCCGTTTGAAGGCCGTCTCGCCCATCAAACCCTTGGCATGCTGCTCACCCGCAGGCTTGAGCGCATGCGCGCCCGCCCGCTCGGCTTTGTCGCCTCCGAATATGCTTTGGGCATCTGGGGGCTGGGCGATCTCTCCGCCCTCATCCGGACGGGTCGCCTGTCGCTCGACGAACTCTTTGACGAAGACATGCTGGGCGACGATCTCGAATCCTGGCTCGATGAGTCCGCCCTGATGAAGCGCACCTTCCGCAATTGCGCGATCATTGCCGGCCTCATCGAACGCCGCCACCCAGGCAAAGAAAAGACCGGGCGGCAGATCACCATGTCCTCGGACCTCATCTACGATGTGCTCTATCAGCACGAGCCCGACCACATTCTCATTCAGGCCACCAGACGCGACGCCGCGCGGGGCCTGCTCGACATCGAGCGACTGGGCCACATGCTTGCCCGTATTCGCTCTCACATCGTCCACAAACCCCTGCCGCAGATTTCACCCCTCGCCGTCCCGGTCATGCTCGACATCGGCAAGGAGCCCATCTTCGGCGAAGGCCGGGAATCAGCTATGGCTGAAGCCGCCGATGAACTCATTCGCGAGGCGATGGGCGGATGACGCGGCTTCGTTATCTGGACGAAAGACCTATATGAACAACGCCGCCCTCGCTGAACCCATTCCGGAAAATCCCGTGCTGCGTTTCGCCGGTCACAATTTTGAGCCGCTCTCCTCCGGTGCCCTTTACTGGCGCGCGCGGCAAACCCTGCTCGTGGCCGATCTGCATTTCGAAAAGATGGCCAGCTTCGCCCGTCGTGGCCAGCTATTGCCGCCCTACGACACGGCCATGACCCTCACCCGGCTGGAGGCCGATTTGCGCCGCACTGGTGCGACGACCCTGCTTTCGCTCGGAGACACTTTCCATCGTGTCGACGCTAGCAGTCTGCTAACGAATTCGGACCGGATGCGACTGGATGCTATCGTTGAGCACACTGACTGCATCTGGCTCTCCGGCAACCACGATCCCGCGCCGCACGCCATCGGCGGCACGTGCCTGCCAGAGTTGGAAATGGACGGCCTGTTCTTCACCCACGAGCCGCGCAAGGGTAAAACAGGCTTGATTTCTGGGCACTTACACCCCGCTGCCCGCGTCGCCATCAATGGCCGGTCCGCGCGAAAACCCTGTTTCGTCCACGACAACCGCCTGATGATCCTGCCGGCCTATGGTAGCTCTACCGGCGCCATCAACATCCTCGGCCCCGCTTTCATCGGCCTTTTCAATATGCCGTCTCTGGAAGTCACCATGCTCGGTCGCGACCGCACCTATCCGGTGCCCATCCAACGCCTTGTGGCGGGCTAAACAGCTGTCAACGCTTGAAAATTATTCCGCCCATCCAGCCGGTAAACAGCGCCAGGATCACACAGGCCAGCCCGTAAAACAGTGGAAATTGCGCCGCCGACTGCGCCAGAAACCGCTCGAACCCAATCTTGCGCACCGCAAAACCTTCCGATTTCCGGGCAATGATCTGGCCATCCTTGAACACATAGGTCTGGGCAATATAAGGCCCGGGCGGCGCGCCACTCGGCAGGGTCAGTTGCGCTTGATAAAACGTGTCCGACATGAACTGGACGCCGTTTTCCTGTACCCCGAACAGCCCTTCTTCCGACATCAGACGGATCAGCTCACGACCGAAATTCAGGGTTTTTAGGAAGCCGGCTGGGTTCGGCACCATGGCATGGGATTCGGGCAGGATATAATTGGTATTGAGCAGAGCGATGTCAGCAATATCGAGCAGGCGTCGGCTGGACAGAACATGGAAATAGCTTGGAAACCGGCGGAATTGAACCTGTTCGGTATTGAGCCAGATACCGAAATTTTTGGTCATCCGACGCGCCACCCGGTCCTGGGTCGGTCCAAGAATGACAATAACCACCTGAAATGGTCCTGAAACGGTTCTCTCGCTGGCCCCGACATCGGGCGCGATGGTGCCGTAAAAGGTCAGCCTTTCGCCAGCAAAGCTGGAGGTGATTTCCACGCTGTCATTGGAAATGCCTGAAATCAGCCGCTCCGCGAACGCTGGCAGCGTCAACGCAAAAAGGGCCAGAACAAGGGTGAAGAGCCGCATCATCGCGCAATACTCGTCACGGCCATGGAATAGATGTCGCTTGGTGTCAGGACCAGCGAAAGTCCGAAGCGGATCGCGACGGCGAGCACTAACAGCGCCAGCAGCCCCCGCAATTGTTCCCCGCGCAGATGCTTGCCCGCGGAGGCACCGAACTGGGCTCCGGCCACGCCACCAACCATCAGGCAAAAGGCGAGCAGAATATCGACACTCTGGCTTTGCACGGCATGCAGCACGGTCGTTGCTGCCATCATCGCCACCACCTGCGCCAGCGATGTGCCGATGACCACGCTACCGGGAACGCGCAGCAGATAGACCAGCGCGGGCACCATGATAAAGCCGCCGCCGATGCCAAGCAGCGAGCCGACAAACCCGATGAAAAGGCCGATGACGAGCACCGGCAGCACGCTGATGTAAAGGCGGCTTTTCTTGAAGCGCACACGCCAGGGCAGGCCATGCATCCAGGTATGCTGGTGCGGCAGGCGCTCGCGCACCACAATGCCCTGCCGGCGTTTGAACAGGGCCCGCACGGATTCCTGCAGCATCATGATGCCGACAAAGCCGAGCAGAATGACGAAACCAAGCGCAATGACGAGATCAAGCTGACCGGCATCGCGCAGCAAAGCGAAGGCGGCGACACCGCCAAAAGCCCCAAGAATGCCTGAGAGAACGAGATAAAGCGCCAGATGCAGATCAATGCCGCCGCGCCGGTAATGGCTGATGGCGCCCGACGTCGATGCGGCCACGACCTGACCGGTCACTGACGCCACGGCAACGGCGGTCGGCACGCCAGAAAAGATCAGCAAAGGCGTGAGCAGAAACCCGCCGCCAACGCCGAACAGGCCAGACAAAAAGCCGACGGCCCCTCCAATCCCTACGAGAAAGAAGAGGTTCACGGAAAGCTCTGCGATCGGCAGATAGATCTGCAAGATCCTGATCCCGTAAATTTGTAGTTCGTCCGCCAATCTAGCGGATGGTCCGTCAACAAGAGGTCAAGGCCGTGACATTTGTGAGAAAATTGATGGCCCAAACCGCAGTTCGGGCCATCAATCTTTGCAATGATCGGTCGGCCTAAACCGGCTGGCTACCTAGAACCGCCAGCAGGCGAGGATTGACACGTCCAAGCTCGCTCATGCCTGTGGCCCGCTCGAACGCCTTGATAGCCTCGGCGGTACGTGGGCCTGCCACCCCGTCTGGCGTGCCCACGTCAAAGCCCAGTTTGGCAAGGCTCTGCTGTACCTTGAGGATCACGTCGCGACCGGAAATGGTTTCACCCGGCTCAAAGGCGCTCGACCAGGTGCCGATGGGCGCGAAATTGGCCGCCAGATCGACCGATGCCAGTTTCCAGGTCCTGAGCTCTTCGGTGATGCGATTGACGGCCTCCGCAGAGAGCGATTTGGCGATATCATCGCGAGCCTGCGCCGCATCCTTGTCGCCACTGCGTGCAGCCAGCGAGAACCATTTAAAGCTCTGCTCGAAACTCTGCTCGACGCCCAGACCACGCGCATAAAGCATGCCCAGATTGAACTGGCTGTCGGTCATGCCAAAATTTGCGGCCTTCTCAAACCACTCTGCGGCCAGCTCGAATTGCTGGTCGCCCAATTGCCCACCGGCATAGAGTGCGGCGAGGTTGTGCATAGCCATGCGGTTGCCGACTTCGGCGGCGCGTTGATACCAGAGCCGCGCCTGCTCCATATCTTTTTCGACGCCTGCGCCAACCTCATAAAGATTGCCCAGTCGGTATTGTGCCGGTGCAAAACCCTGTGCAGCGGCGCGTTCATACCACTTTGCCGCCTCAACCGGGTCTTTCTCGAACTGGCGCCCTTCACTGAAAATCGCGGCGACCTCGAATTGTGCCTGGGCACTGCCTTTGGCTGCCGCATCGCGCAATTCGATCGGTCCGACTTTTTCTGGCGGAAGTTCAAACGCTTCGACAGCAGCGGTCTGGCTACCGATCGATCCCGTCACTTCCGGCGCAGCTTCGGATTCAGCGCTGGCAAAGTCGATGCGTCCTGTTCCAGTCACGAGGTTAGGCGGCAGAGGTGTCGATAATTGCGGCGTATTTGCTCGGGCAAAGCTCATCGGCTCGCCGGGATTGATCGATCCTGTTGCCGTGGTGTCAATCAAATCGATCACGCGCGGAGGCACGACGGAGGATTGATCATCGGACGGCGCTGGATTGCTCGCCGCTTCTGGTGCCACTTCACTGGTGACAACCGGAGCGGGCACGCTCGCCCCGCCTGTGCGCTGCAAGACCAGATTGAGCGCCAGCATCGAAACCGCCACCAGAGTTGCCGCAAGCAGAAGCGGCCTGCGATGGCGGGTCAGGAAGCTGACTTTCTCGCCCTCGTCAACGCCGATTTCTGGCAGTGGGGCAACTGGTTCAGTGGCTTTTCTCTGCTTTTTACCCTTGGGCAGCGGCTTGGATTCGGCGGGCTCAGCCTCAACCGCCTGAACCTTTTGCGCATCGTCGGTTACCGCGTCCTGCTTGGCGGGACGGACGCGTGACAGGGCACGGGTGATAATGGAATTGCTGACCGGTGCAGCCTCGACCTGTTCCTGTCGAAGGCGTTGCGCTCGCCGGGCCGCTGCGACGAAGGTGCTGGTACTGGTCGTCGCCGCTGCCACCATGGGCGGTTCTGGCGCGCTTACAGGCTCGGCAAAGGGATCATTATCCTGCGGTGCTAGGCTCGACTGTGGACGAGGCGGCCTTTGCGCCTGGCCTGGATCGAAGCGATGCTGCGCCGATGCCGCCGTTGCGTCTGCCTTGGGCAGAGGTGGGATCACCGGCTTGCGCTGCACAAGCCCTTCTTCGCGCTTGAAACCCGGGTCAATCAGCGGCGCATCATCGGCCGGATTGACCGGCATGGAGTCGCTTTTGCCCTTGCTGAGATTGGCCAGAATGGAGTCGAGCCGCTCATTGTTGTCCCGGCGCGGTTGGGTCGCTTCGGCAAAGGCATCCGGCTCGGTCCCAACCACCTTTTCGACCTTGGCAGGAGCAGGCTCTGGCTTGCGGGCCTGCGGCGCATCCTTGGGAGCGCTAGATTCGCCCGAACGCGGCGAGAGCATGGCCTCAAGTCGGGTGAGGCGTTCGGCAGTTTCACGCCCCGCGGTATTGAGCAGCGCCGACATGCGCTGTTCCATGGCCTGCATCTCGCCGGTGTCGCTCGCAGGGCCGCTGGAGCGCGCGACCGCTTCCGATGCCCTTGTGGCGATCATGTCGGCTAGGCTCTCGTAATCAGGGGTCTTGCCCGCCGATTTGATGAGGCCGGTCAGCCGGTCTTCGATGCTCTTGAGGCTTTCGGGGCCAAAGACGGCAACCGGCGCCGGAGCCTTGCGGCTCAACGCTTCGCCAGTGCGCTCGGCCACCATATTGGCCAACGCCTCGAAATCGGGCCGGTCGTCGCCACCGGCATAGAGCTTGGCGAGGCCATCGAGCTGGCTTCCGGCATCATTCATGCGGGCCATCAGCGCCTTGAGCTGGCTTTCCACCGCCCCACTGTCGATCTTGCCGCTTAGCGCCTCGATCTGGCTCTCGATCTTGGAGAAACGCGGCTCCATGCCCTTGAGGACTGCGTCGCGCAGCGCATCGATATCGGCCTTGAGCGCGGCAACATTTCCGTCGCCATCGTCCAGTGTTTCAAGCCGATCAGCCAGGGTCTCGACGCGCGCCATCAATGCATCGGGTGTGCCGGAGCGATCCTTCATCGCCTTGGTAAAGGCAGCCAGTTCGCCCGTCAGCTTTTCGAAATCACTCGAGGACAGGGCCACATTCTTTTCGATAGCGTCGATGCGGTCATAGACGTTCCGGACGCTATCCTCGATTGCCTGCATTGCCGGGGCGAGAACGGCAGAGGCGTCCGTCTGCGGATTGGCGCTGCGCTTTTTCTCGCGAATGACTTCGCGCTCAAGCTGCTCCGCCTGCAATTCGGCCAGTTTGCCAACTGTGCTAGCGACATCGTCGAGCCTTGCATTGATGGCACTGAGATCGGCTTTTGGCGCGGCCTCGATCATGCCCGCGAGCGCTGCAATCTGGCTTTCGAGGCGCTTGACCTGTCCGGTTTCGCCGATGGCACCAGCCAGCAATTCGACAACCTGTGTCAGTTGCTCGACTTGCCCCGCCACTTCGCGCACATGCCCATTATTGCTGCGCTGCGTCTTGAGTTCGCCTTCGAGCCGCTCGAGCCTGTTGCTCATGCCGCCGACCAGCGCGCCAAGCTCGCGGATTTCGGGCGCCTCGAACCGGCGGATATCGGCTTTGGCAGGACCCTGACGCCCCCTGATCTCCGCAATGGCATCGGCCAGATCATCGGTTTCGTCGTCAAAGCCATTGCGATCGGAGAAGCGATCCACGGCGCGCTTGACGGTACGCAGCGCCTCTTGACGGCGCGTGGCGCTTTCGGTGCCACTGACCTGCTCGCGCAAGGTGCGGACGCGGTGCGCCAACCCGCTCATGGCGGGCTCTTCCCGCGCAAGTTCGGGCTGTCCGTAGCGGTTCTCGACCTTGTCGAGCAGGGCGACGAGTTCGCCACGCAAAGCCTGCCAGTCCCCGGCATCATGTTCGGGTTCGACGAAGTGCGATTGGGAATAGGCGCGTGGCATCTCGGGACCCTGTCACAAATACGCGGACCCCTCGCGATTCAACACGAAGGTATGAGCCTTACTCTTGAGAAAACATGGTAAAGAAGCCGTTAAGTATGCCTGCATTATGCAAATTTGTTAGGCAGAAAGCCCGCTATGAAGGGCCTTCGAGACCAGAATCAAAGGTGGAGAGCCATGACGCGCCGGCGCATCATCATTGTAGACGATCACCCGTTGTTTCGTGCCGCTTTGCGCCAGACGCTATCTGGCGGAGACGCCACGATCAGCGTCGAGGAAGCAGGCGATCTTAACGGCCTGAGTGCCGCGCTGGACGCCGACCGTGACTGCGATCTGGTCCTGCTTGATCTCAACATGCCCGGCGTTCGTGGTTTTTCGGGCCTCCTGCTGCTACGCGCCCAATATCCCGATATTCCGGTAATGATCATCTCGGCCGTCGAAGATAGCACTGTTATCCGCCGCGCCTTCGAGCTTGGTGCTGCTGGCTATCTGCACAAGTCAGTCGGGCCGACCGAAATCCGCCGCGCCATCGAAACCGTGCTTTCTGGGGAAGTTTTCGTCCCCGCCGGTATGACTTTGGGAGGCGAGGACGATCACTCGGCGCTGATGAAGCGGCTTGCCACGCTCACCCCGCAGCAGGTTCGGGTGCTGATGATGCTCAGCGACGGGCTGATGAACAAGCAGATCGCGTATGAACTGTCGATTTCAGAGGCAACGGTGAAAGCCCACGTCTCCGCCATTTTGCAAAAGCTGGACGTCGATAGCCGCACACAGGCCGTTATTGCTGCTGCGCGGATCGAGGATGGTCAGTTCGAAGCCCTGTTCTCCACCGGCGCGGACAAGGCCTCCTCATGAAGCCCGAAATTTCCATCATCACCATTGGCGTCGACGATCTCGACCGCGCCTTCGGCTTTTATCGAGCTCTGTTCGATCTACCCGATGAGCAAATTGGCGCCGGCGAAGATCACGTCGCTTTTTTCCTCGACGACAAATTCAGTTTTGTGCTCTTTCCACGCGCCGATATCGCCCAGACCGCCGGAAAGCCCGAAGCCATCCCCGGCACGCCCGGCTTCGTCCTGAGCCACCGTGCTGAAAGCGCCACAGAAGTGGACTCCATACTCGATAAGGTTCTCGTCGCTGGCGGCTCGGTCATCACGCCGGGCACGGAATCGGAATGGGGCTATTCGGCCTATTTTGAAGACAGCGAAGGCAATGTCTGGGAGTTGATGGCAACGCCAAAGGCGAATTGACGCTTTTAGCCTGAGCAGCCAGCGTGCGTTTGCAGCATCCCCGCGCTCCCCTCGGACTTGATCCGAGGGCCATTATCCAAGCCTCAATTGTGTGTCGCAGATCGCGTTTAATAAGGTGTCTGGCGAGACAATCCTTAGAACCCGCCACCGGTTTTAAACCCGCCGCTCTTGCGCGACCCCGAAGACCCTGTACGTGGTCGCGAGAACCCGCCACCACCCGACGATGATCCGCCGCCCCAGCCGCCGCCGAAACCACCCGAGGGCCGGTTTTTATTGCCGCTGCTACCGCCTCCGCCAAAACTGCCATCGGGCCAATTAAATCCACCACCACTGGGCGGCCATGGATTGCTATTGCCCTTGGATGTCTTTGTCTGGCGCGTGCTTTTATAGCCTGCGCCCCATTCACTACCCGCAGCCCAATTCTGGCTGCGCCGCCATTGATCCCAATAGCTTGCCGCCGAAATACCGCCGCGCAGGAATTGGTCGAGCATGTCACCCACCAGCCGGTCTTCCTTGAAGCTGGAAGTGGGGTCGTCAAAGCGCTGCTTCTTGAACTCCCATTGAATGTCTTCCAGTTCACGCCGCCGTGCCGCCAGCACCTTTAGCCGCTCGCGCTGCTCCCGGCTTTCATCATCTTCTTCCTTGAGCCTGCGGCGCGCGTCATCGATCTGTGCGACAATGGTGTCGTCCTGCCCGGTGCGCGTCTGCCGCGCTGCGGCGAGCAAGGTCTGGATGTCTTCACGTCCCAGTGCAGCGGCTAGTTCGGCCGTTGCTGTTTCGAAAGCCGGGTCTTTGCCCTCAGCCAAGGCTTGCAAGGCGCTGGCAGCGCCATCACGCTGGTCTTCGGTGTTGAGAATATCGGCATCGAGCATTTCGATGTCGCGCTCAAGCGCCGTGATGGCCTGCCGGATCGGCTTGCCACCTTCCTTGTCGACTGCGGCCACTTGCAGCGCTGCAAGACCGGCTTCTGCCTCCTGCACCAATTGCTCCTGCCGCTCCGCATGTTCGCGCAGCCGCAGAGGAATTTCGTTCAGCATGGCGTAGTTGGGCCGCGCCTTCTGGAAGCCGATCATGTCGGCCACCATCCGGTCGAAATAGCGCGCGAGATTGCCAGCTTTGTAGCTGGATGTGCCATAGCCGGCGTTCCACAGATACATGAACAAGGGGTCATCCCGATACGGGCGTCCCTTTGCTTCCCGGTCTGCTTCGGCCTGTTCGGTCTTGCGCATCGACTGTTCGGCAACCCGATCAAGCTCTTCGGTTTCCGCCTTGCGCGCCTGAAATTCGGGATCAGCGGCCAGTGTTGCCGAAAGGCTTGCGGTCAAGGCATCGAGTTTGCGCCGCTGGTCTTCGAGCAGGGTCAGCGCGGCATTGCGCTTTTCCACCAGCCCGGTGCGTTGCTGGTCCAGTTCGCCCATGGCTTTTTCGGCCTTGAACACGTCGCGGGCATGGCTTTTGAGCAGGTCGCGCGCCTTGGCTTCGGCGCTGGTAATGCGTCCGTCCAGTTCGCCCTGAATGGCAGGGTCGAGCCGCAATTGCGCCAGTTGGCGAAAGAGCTCGGCCTCGCTTTCCTTGATTTTGGCGATGCGTTCGGCAGAGCGAGATACGCGCTTGGACAGCTCGTCTTCCTCGCGGCGAATATCGCGCATGGCCTCTTCGAGGCTGGCCAGTGCCTGGGGTCCACGGATGCTCATGCCATCACCACTGTGTCACCGCACCGCCCATGACGGGCATCAGATATTCCACGTCCAGAAACCCTTCCGACTTCCTGCCCACCAGATTGCCTTGGATAATACCGTCATCGAGCTTGTCGGCGGCGACGGCGTTGTAAACCGTCTCAGGCACGCGCACGCCCCACATGTCGACGCTCTCGGTCTGCCCGGTTTCCTCGTTGAGAATAGGTAGGGTCAGCGCATTACCGTCGGGGTCGAGAGCTTCGACGACGATGTAATAATTGGTTGCGTCGGTATTGATTTCAGGAAAAGTCCAGAAGCCCGACTGCACGTTCTGCCGATTGACCACACGCAAACTATATTGCTGGCGCAGCTGATCGCGCAGATCGGTCAGGCGTTGCACCACATCTTCGGCGCCATCCCGATTCCCCTCGGCGGCAAATGCCTTGCCGCGTGCAAGAAGCGCGTCGGCCTGCACTACGGCCTGCTGTACTTTGGTTTCGTCGTAAATGGTCTGGTAGAGACTATCCATCTGCGCGGGCAGCGCCTCGGTCAGTTCAATCCGTGCCTGCTCGGCCTGACCGCGCTGAATGGGCTGCCACACGCCGAAATAACCGACGCCCAGCGCGATAGCGCCGAACAATACTGCAAGGGCAGGGCGCCCCCAGCTTTTGCGGCTGACATAAAGCCGGGCAAGACTGGTCTTGAAGCTTGGGGCAGGGGGCTCATAGGTAAAGCGGCTCTCGGCCAAAGCCGAGACGCCTTCCTTAAGGATATGGTCGGGAACCTCGATCCCCTGCTGGTGATAGATATTGCGCAGCCTTTCAATCAGCTGCTGTTCCCGCGCCACGCCGTCGAGTTCGCGTGTCACCAGATCCTGCCGGTGACGGAGCGTGTCGACCACGTCCATCGCCAGCATGACTTCATCAAGCGGTGCAGCCGGCTTTGCCGTCGCGTCACTCATGCCTGTCTATCGCCCCTGACCGTTCGAGGCCTCAGTTCTTGGTTTCGAGCAGAAGCGCATTGCCCTCCGCCGCCAGCGTTGCCAGCCGGCGCTTGCCATCTTCTACAGCGTCGCGAATTTCTGCGGAATTCTTGGTCGAGGCCACGCGCATCTCGTTGATGATGGTGCGGCTCTTCTCCTGGAAGTTGACGACGCTATCGACCAGCTTCTTGACCGCATCAGCGCGCACCGTTGGGCCGTAACCGGCCTTGATGGCTTCTTCCTGCACCTTGTCACCGATTTCCGAGAGCGTTTCGAGGCTCTTGGACATGCCTTCCTTCATCGCATTCAGCGTCTCGGTCGACTCGTGCAAACCGAACATACCGGTGAACGAAGCGGAGAGGGCCGTCAGAACCGTTTCGTTTGTCGAAAAGAATGAGATCGACTGCTGGTAGACCCGCTCCTTGGCATTGGTCGTCTGCATCAGGCGCGCCATCACAACTTCGGACGTATTGTACGAAATGGTCAGATTGTCCGAGAGATCCTTGGCGATCTGATAGCGCTTTTCCTCATTCTGCATTTCGCGCAGACGCTCGTCTCGCGCCATTTCGAGACGCGCACGATCAGCTGGCACATCACCAGCATAGGCAGAGAGATCGTCAGCGGACTTCTGGAGGATGTTTTTCTTCTCTTCGAGCCGCTTTTCGGCGACCTGCAGCAATTCGAGCGCCATCACTTCAGCCTGCTTCAGCGCGCCCCGGAAGTCGCGATAGGCTTCGAGAATGATCTGTTCGCGGTCGATCTGATCTTTCGTGTCGCGGGTAACTTCGAGATAGGTGTCGCGGATCTTGTTGAAGCGGGTGGAGATATCGCCGCGCGAAACCTTCATCCACACATTGGAGACGCGCTCCATCAGGTCGATCTTGTTGTCCTGCAACTGGTCGACCATCATCTTGGCGTCGTCGCGGATGGAGTCGAAACCCTTCGTGATGTCTTCGTAGCGCTCGCCGATCTTCATGGCGGCGACCTGTTCGCGCACCACTTCATTAAAGGCACTGGCCTGGCTCAGCGTGCGGCCAATCAGAATGACGCGGGTTTCGTCCAGTTCGGTGATCTGGCTCAAAAGGCCGGTAATGGGCTGCTCGCCCTGCTGTTCAGGCCATATGCCCAAATCGCGAATGGCATTGACCGCCTTGTCTAGATACTGCAACGGCTTTTCTGCCAGCGTGGTCACGGCGGAATTTGCGCTGGTTGCGGTCGTTGTCACGGTTTCGGTCATTCCTGCATCCCTCTGGATATGGGTCAGTCTGGCGGGTGCCTCTGTCCCCTAGATTGCGTCTGCCGCGCCGCCTGACAATTGCAACTGCGGCTATGGCCAACTATTTAGGTCATATTGGTGCGAAAAAGCCGCAGGTAAAGATGAGGTCCTCCATGATGTTCAATGCTGCTGAGGACTGTAAAACCTACCTGTGGAACCGCTGAATGGAGTTCGGCGGTAAATATCGGATCGAAGCGTCGCGCATGGCGGTCTGGACCGCGCTCAACGATCCCGAAATGCTCAAGGCGGCGATCCCCGGCTGCGATGTGATCGCATGGTCCGGCCCCGCAAGTCTCGACCTTGAAATCAAGGTCAATCTCGGCGTGGTCAAACCAACCTTTAAAGGGGGGCTCGAACTCTCCAAAGTCGTTCCCGCACAAAGTTACACCCTGTCCGGGCGCGGCAAGGGCGGGCTCATGGGGCTGGCGGAAGGTTCAGCAGACATAACTCTAGCCGATGAAGGCGAGGCGACTATTCTGGCCTTCACCGCGGATGGCGGTGCGTCGGGCCAGATCATGAAAATAGGCAAAGCCATTATCGGCAATTCGGCACAGAAGATCATAGATGGCTTTTTCGAGCGGTTTGCGGGAGCAATGGGGGCTCAAATCACCGCGCTAGGCGCCGAATAAAGCAGAATTTACCGGATCGTAACCACGTTCATATTCGCCGTGAATTGGCCACGTTTCGGCCACGGCAGATGCGCTACACAGATCGCGTTCCATGCAATTTGTGTCAAATCCGAAACATGTCTTCCCAGACCCGCGATTCCCTCGCCCTGTACGCCATTGCTGCCCTTTTTGTGCTCCTCACCCTTTATGCCGATGGTGGTCTGGGTCGACTATTCCAGGCCGTGCTGGAGCGCATTTAGGTTTTTGCGTATCTCTTGTGCGAATCTCTGCCTCGATTAAGCACATTGAGCGCGAATTTTGACCAACCGGAAAAATTTCGCTCATTCCCCCTTGCGGGCGAACCCATTGCACGGTTTTATCCGCTGTTAGCGCATTCAGTTTTTGCCTCGAACCTTGAGTTCGATGCTGATTGCGAGACAGGGAGACTAATCAATGAAAATTTCGACCCTTACCAAGGCTGTCGCCTCCAGTGTTGCTTTCAGCGCGCTGATCGCCGGCACGGCCTTTGCCGATGGCGCCCTCGTCTATGACGGTGGCGGCAAGTTCGACAAGTCGTTCAACGAAGCTGCCTATAACGGCGCTGAAATGTTCAAGGCCGAAGGCGGCAATTATCAGGACTTGGAAATCTCTGGCGACGCTATGCGTGAACAGGCCGTGCGCCAGTTCGCTTCGCGCGGCAACAACCCGATCGTGCTGCCGGGCTTCTCATGGGAAACCGCTCTGCGCGCTGTAGCGCCTGAATTCCCCGATACCAAGTTCACCATCATCGACACTGTTGTTGATCTCCCGAACGTTCAGTCGGTCGTGTTCAAGGAACAGGAAGGTTCCTACCTCGTCGGCGTGCTGGCCGCGATGAAGTCTGAATCGGGTAAGATTGGTGTTGTCCCGGCATTCAACTTCGACCTGCTCGAAGCCTTTGCCTGCGGTTACGCACAGGGCGCGAAATCGGTGAACCCGGACATCCAGGTTCTAGAAACCTACGTTGGCACCGGCTTTGATGCATTCAATGATCCGGTCAAGGCCACTGAAGTTGCCAAGTCCCAGCTTGATCAGGGTGTGGACGTGATCTTCCAGGTTGCCGGTGGTGCCGGTGCTGGTGTGCTCCAGGCCGCTGCTGACGCCGGCAAGTTCTCAATCGGTGTAGACTCCAACCAGAACCATCTGCATCCAGGCTCGGTCCTGACCTCCATGGTCAAGCAGGTTGACGTTGCTACCTACAATGCCATGAAGGGCGTTGAAGACGGTACTTGGGAGCCTGGTCTGGTGGTTCTCGGTCTGGCCGAAGGTGGTGTTGGCGCAGCATTCGATGACAACAATGCTTCGCTGATCACCGATGAGATGAAGGCTGCCGTCGAGAAGGCTACCGCCGACATCATTTCGGGCGCCGTGACGGTTCACGACTTCCGCGACGACAAGCAGTGCCCGTCTCTCTAAACTGAAAAGGGGTCAGGACTTAGCATGACTAGTCTGAACCCGGAAAACACGCAGCGGTCTGAAAAGACCGCTGCGGCGCCGCTCGCAATCGAGCTTCTCGGCATCAACAAGCATTTTGGCCCGGTTCACGCCAATCGCGACATTGACCTGGCGGTCAGGCGCGGCACGGTGCACGGCATTGTGGGCGAAAACGGCGCTGGCAAGTCCACGCTGATGTCGATCCTTTATGGCTTCTACACAGCCGACAGCGGGGAAATCCGCGTCAACGGCAAAGCCCAGACCATCACCGACAGCCGTCATGCCTTAGCGCTCGGGATTGGCATGGTTCACCAGCATTTCATGCTGGTCGACAATTTCACTGTCCTCGAAAACGTCGTGCTCGGCGCCGAGGATTCCGCCCTTCTGCGCCCAACGCTCAACAAGGCGCGCGATCAGCTCAAGGCTTTGGCGCGCGACTACGGGCTTGAAGTTGATCCAGATGCCATCATCGAAAATCTTTCGGTGGGCCAGCAGCAGCGCGTTGAAATTCTCAAGGCACTCTATCGCGGCGCCGAAACCCTCATTCTCGATGAGCCCACCGGCGTCTTGACGCCGGCAGAAGCCGATCACCTGTTCCGCATCCTCGGCAAGCTGCGCGAGGAAGGCAAAACCATTATCCTGATCACCCACAAGCTGCGCGAGATCATGGCCATCACCGATGAAGTCTCGGTCATGCGCCAGGGTGCGATGGTCAAGACGCTGCAAACCGCAGAAACCAGCCCCGAGCAATTGGCCGAACTCATGGTTGGCCGCCGTGTGCTTTTGCGGGTTGAAAAGGGCCCGGCTAATCCGGGCAATGTCCTGCTCGATGTGCAGAACCTGATCGTTACCGACGACTTCAAGGTGCCGCGCGTTAAGAATATCAGCTTCCAGGTCCGCGCCGGCGAGATCGTCGGCATTGCTGGTGTGGCGGGCAATGGCCAGTCCGAATTGCTCGAATCCATCGCTGGTATGCGCGACCAGCTCGGCGGCACGATTTCGGTCAATGGCAAGCCGCTTTCGCTTGAAGGCGATGATGGCGCGGCTCGTGCTCGCGTTGCTGGCCTCGCGCACGTTCCCGAAGACCGCTTGCGAATGGGCCTGATCACCAATTTTGCCGCATGGGAAAATGCCATTCTCGGCTATCAGGACAAGTATGGCGCGGGCCTTGGCCTCGATATCGCCAAGGCGCGCGGCACTGCCGAAGACTACATGAAGAAATTCGATGTGCGTCCGGCCAATCTCGATCTCAAGACCGCCAATTTTTCTGGCGGCAACCAGCAGAAGATCGTTCTGGCGCGCGAAATGGAGCGCGATCCGGATGTGCTGATCGTCGGGCAGCCGACCCGTGGCGTCGATATCGGCGCCATCGAATTCATCCATAACCAGATCATCAAGATGCGCGACGCAGGCAAGGCCATTCTGCTTGTCTCGGTTGAGCTGGACGAAATCCGCTCGCTGGCCGACCGTATCCTTGTCATGTTCGATGGTCACATCGTTGGTGAGGCCGATCCGGCGACCGCCGACGAAACCGAACTGGGTCTGCTCATGACCGGCTCACACGCCGAACGCGAAGTCACCGAACCCGGTACGCTCCCGGCCCATGAGACACCCGTTCAGCAAACCATGGTGCAGATGAGCCCCAAGGATAATTCCGGCAGGGAGACCAATTGATGAACACCTTGCCGCGCTGGGCTGACGTCGTTCTCTTGCCCGTTCTCAATGTCGTGCTCGCCTTCCTTGTTGGCGGGCTGATCGTTCTCGCCGTCGGCCAGAACCCGATCGAAGCCGTGGGCATCATGCTCTATGGCGCCTTCGGCTATGGCTCGGGCTTTGGCTATACGCTCTATTACACAACCGACTTCATTTTTGCGGGCCTCGCCGTTTCGCTGGCCTATCATGCGGGTCTGTTCAATATCGGGCCTGAAGGTCAGGCCTATGTCGCCGGCCTCGGCGTTATTCTAATTGGCCTTGCGCTCAATGGCATGCATTGGGCAATTGTCTTCCCGCTGATGATCGTCTGCGGTGCGGCCTTCGGAGCCACCTGGGCCTTCATTCCCGGCTATCTCCAGGCCAAGCGTGGCAGCCACATCGTTATCACCACCATTCTCTTCAACTTCATCGCCACCTCTCTGATGGGCTATCTCATCAGCCGCGTGTTGAAGCCGGCTGGTGTCAATTCTGATGAAAGCGCTCCGCTTGAAGCGATTACCCGCGTGCCACAATTGCGCAGTTTCATCGAGCTGTTCCGCAATTCGCCGGTCAATCTCACCTTTTTCCTCGCCATAGCGGCGCTGGCTTTTGTTTATTGGCTGATCTGGCGCACCAAATTCGGCTATTCGGTCCGCGCCCTCGGCAACAATCCGACCGCAGCCAATTACGCCGGCATTTCCAACCAGAAGATGATCATGATCGTCATGGCCATGGCTGGTGCGCTTGCCGCCATGGTCGCCGTCAACAATGTCGGCGGCGTGCAGGGCCGGCTCATCCTCAATTTCGTCAATGGCGCCGGCTTCGTAGGTATCGCGGTGGCCTTCATGGGCCGGGCGCATCCGGTCGGCGTCGGTCTTTCGGCGCTCCTGTTTGGCATTCTCTATCAGGGCGGACAGGAACTGGCCTTCCAGATGCCGGGCATTACCCGCGAAATGATCGTCACCATTCAGGCGCTGGTCATTCTTTTCACGGGCGCCATGGGCGACATGCTGCGTGGTCCGCTATCGCGCCTCCTGTCCCGATCTGATCAAGCGGCGGGAGCCAGATAATGGATCAATATCTCGTCGATATCACTCTCATCCTTGATTCCACCGTGCGCCTTGCAGTGCCGCTGATTTTGGCCTGTCTGGCGGGTCTGTTCTCCGAGCGCGCCGGTATCGTGGACATCGGTCTTGAGGGCAAACTGCTCGCTGGCGCCTTTGCCGCCGCCGCCATGTCTGCGGTCACCGGCTCGGCATGGCTGGGCCTCCTCGCCGGTATCGGCGCGGCGCTGCTGTTCTCCGGTATTCACGGTCTGGCCTCGATCAACTTCAAAGGCAACCAGACTATTTCCGGCGTGGCGCTCAATTTCCTTGCCGCCGGCCTCACCACTTTCCTCGGCCAGTCCTGGTTCAAGCGCGGCGGCTACACGCCTCAATTGTCCGGCGATCAGCGCTTCAGCCCGATCACGCTACCCTTTGCCAATGAACTCAAGGATGTGCCGATCTTTGGACAGATCTATTGGGAGCTGATTTCGGGCCACAACATCATCACCTATTTTGCCTTCATCGCCGTGCCGGTGACCGCTTGGGTTCTGTTCCGAACGCGCTTTGGCCTCCGCCTACGCGCTGTCGGCGAAAATCCCAAAGCCATCGACACCGCTGGTATTTCTGTGACGCTGCTGCGCTATCAGGCGCTGATCATCACCGCTGTTCTGGTCGGTATTGGCGGCGCTTATCTCTCGATTGCTCAATCGGCTGGCTTCAACAACAACATGTCCGCAGGCCGCGGCTATATCGCGCTCGCCGCGCTGATCTTTGCCAAGTGGCGTCCTGGTCCGGCTCTGCTGGTCTGCCTCATGTTCGGCTTTCTCGATGCCTTCCAGTTCCGCATCCAGGGTCAGTCCTTCCCGCTGATCGGCGAAGTGCCGGTACAGGCCATTCAGGCTCTGCCTTATGTGCTGACTGTCATCCTGCTCGCCGGCTTCATCGGTCGCGCGGTAGCGCCGAAGGCCTCAGGCATTCCCTACACCAAGGAGCGCTAGCCGAAAGGCTGGCGCTGCAGCGCTATGGCTATGACAGAAACCGACCAAGCCTTGTTCGAGGCCGCAGAAGCCGTTCGCAGGAACGCCCATGCGCCCTATTCGAATTTTCATGTCGGCGCGGCCATTCTCGCTGATGACGGCAAGATCTATGCTGGCTGCAATGTCGAGAACGCCGCCTATCCGGTCGGCAACTGCGCCGAGCCCAGCGCCATCGCCGCCATGCTGGCCGGCGGCGGCAGGCGCATTCAGCGCATCTATGTCACGGGCCCGGGCACGATGCCGGTTACGCCCTGCGGCGGTTGCCGCCAGCGCATCCGCGAATTTGCTGATTCTGACGTGGAAATCATTTCCCACGGCGTCGATGGCACACCACTCGTGCAGACACTCGGCCAATTGCTGCCTCACAGCTTTGGCCCCGAATATCTACCGTCGTAATTCGGGCAGCTTTGCCCAATAAGAGGGACGAGAACCAACATCGTCCGACAGGAGGATCGATGAGTCTCAAGATCGTCGACAACAAGCGCTCAGACGTCGTTCATAAACGTAATCCTGGATACCCTCTAGACCTCGATTGGGTTGAACGCGTCCGCATGAACCGGTCGGCCCTCGAACGCCGTGCTGGCTCCATCGGCGCGCGCCGTACGGTCAAGAAGGACTATCAGCTCGCCTGGTTGCTGCGCGCGATCACCATGATCGACCTGACCACCCTAAATTCCGACGACACAGACGGTCGTGTCGAGCGCCTTTGCGCCAAGGCCCGCAATCCTCTGCGCGCCGAAATCCGGGAAAAACTGGGTATAGGAGACCTTCGCGTTCTCCCCGGCGCTGTCTGCGTCTATCACACCTTCGTTCACACCGCCGTTCAGGCCCTTGAGGGCACAGGCATTCCCGTCGCCGCAGTGTCCACTGCCTTCCCCCACGGCCTCGCTCCGGTCGAAACCAAAATCGCCGAAATTGAAGCCTCGGTAAAAGACGGCGCCAAGGAAATCGACATCGTCATCGAGCGCGGCATGGTGCTACGTGGCGACTGGCAGGCGCTCTACGATCAGGTCAAATCCTTCCGCAAAGCCTGCGGCGATGCCCACATCAAGACTATTCTAGGTACAGGCGAGTTGGCCACCCAGACAAACATCGCCAAGGCGAGCCTCGTCTGCATGCTGGCCGGTGCCGATTTCATCAAGACTTCGACCGGCAAGGAAAAGGTCAATGCCAACCTCATCACGTCGCTGACCATGATCCGCATGATCCGCTGGTTCGCCGAGGAAACCGGCATCGAGATTGGCTACAAACCCGCAGGCGGCATCGCCACGGCGGGCGAGGCGCTCAAATATATGGCGCTGATCAAGGAAGAGCTGGGTAATCACTGGCTGCAACCGCACCTCTTCCGCTTCGGCGCATCGAGCCTTCTGACTGATATCGAACGCCAGCTCGAACATGGCCTCACCGGCCACTATGCCGCCGATTATCGCCAGCCGATGGTGTGATGCCATTTACCGCGACGTCAGCCCCGCGAAAGCGGGGACCTCAGTTTCGGTAGAAAAATAACAAAGGTTCCCGCCTTCGCGGGAATGACCGAGTGGGTGACCGCACCCCGGAGGAAGCAATGAACAAGATCGCGCAAATCTTCGATAGCCTCGAATACGGTCCGGCCCCCGAGACTGCTGATCAGGCCAATGCCTGGCTCGATAGCAAAAACCGCTCCTTTGGCCACTTCATCGATGGCAAATGGACCAAAGCGGGCAAGACCTTCGCCTCGACCAATCCGGCCAATGGCACAAAGCTCGCCGACATCACTGACGGCACTGCCGCCGATGTCGATGCCGCAGTCAATGCCGCGCGCGCAGCATTGAAGACGTGGAGCGCCCTGCGCGGCTACGAGCGCGGCAAATATCTCTATGCTATCGCCCGCATGATCCAGAAGCATGCACGCCTCTTTGCCGTGCTCGAAACCATGGACAATGGCAAGCCGATCCGCGAAAGCCGTGATGCCGATGTTCCGCTGGTCGCGCGCCACTTCTACCACCATGCAGGTTGGGCCACCCATCTCGACACCGAATTTCCGGGTATGACGCCCTATGGCGTGTGCGGGCAGATCATCCCCTGGAACTTTCCGCTGCTCATGCTGGCCTGGAAGATCGCCCCGGCTCTGGCTGCGGGAAATACGGTTGTTCTGAAGCCCGCCGAGTTCACCTCGCTTACCGCACTGCTCTTCGCCGAGATCTGCGAGCGTGTCGGCCTGCCCAAGGGCGTGGTCAATATCGTCACCGGTGAGGGCGATACGGGCGCGGCCATCGTCAATCACCCCGACGTGGACAAGATCGCCTTCACCGGCTCCACCGACGTCGGCAAGATCATTCGGGCGGCGACGGCTGGGTCCGGCAAGGGACTGAGCCTCGAACTGGGCGGCAAGTCGCCCTATATGGTCTTTGAAGACGCCGATCTTGACAGCGCCGTTGAAGGGCTGGTCGAAGCCATCTGGTTCAATCAGGGGCAGGTGTGTTGCGCCGGCTCGCGCCTTCTGGTGCAGGAAAGCATTGAAGAGCGCTTCATCGCCAAGGTGAAGACCCGGATGCAGAAACTGCGCGTCGGTGATCCCCTTGATAAGTCCATCGATATTGGCGCGCTGGTCGCCCCGGTGCAGGTCGAACGCATCAAGGATTTGATGAAGCGCGGTGTGGCCGAAGGCGCTGTTGTTTACGAGCCCGACGGGCAGGTCCCCGCCCAAGGTTGCTTCCTCAAACCCGCTTTGGTGACCAATGTCTCACCCGCCAACACCTTGGTAGCAGAAGAGATTTTTGGCCCTGTCCTCGTGGCCATGAGCTTCCGTACGCCAGAAGAGGCGGTGGCTTTAGCCAATAATACGCGCTACGGTCTCGCGGCGACGCTGTGGAGCGAGAATATCAATCTGGCGCTCGACATTGCGCCCAAGCTCAAGGCTGGGGTGGTCTGGATCAATGGCACCAACCAGTTCGATGCCGCAGTTGGTTTCGGTGGCTATAAGGAAAGCGGCTATGGCCGAGAGGGCGGTCGTGAAGGCATGAGCGCCTACCTCAAGCCCTTGTGGGAGAAGGATTTAAAGGTAGCCGCAGCCGCCAAGTCGGTTCCTATCAAGTCAGCCAACCCGCTCGATAGCGGCCATCTCGATCAGACCGCCAAAATGTATATCGGTGGCAAACAGGCACGGCCGGATTCCGGTTACACCCGCCCGGTTTATGGCCCCAAGGGCGAGATGGTCGGCGAGGTCGGAGACGGCAATCGCAAGGACATTCGCAATGCCGTGGAAGCGGCCCGCGCCGCCTCTGGCTGGGCCACTACGGCTGCCCATTCCCGGGCGCAAGTGCTTTATTTCCTCGCGGAAAATCTCGACTATCGCCGCGACGAGTTTGCTGCCCGCATCAATGCGCAGACGGGTGAGGACGGGGCCAAAGAAGTCGCCCTCTCGGTCGAGCGGCTCTTTGCTTTTGCCGGCTGGGCCGACAAATTCGACGGTGCGGTGCATAATCCGCCAATGCGGGCGGTTGCTGCCGCCATGATCGAACCGCTGGGGGTAGTTGGGCTTGTCGCATCAGATAGCCGACCGCTGCTTAATGCTATCAGCCTGTTAGCGCCGACAATCGCAATGGGGAACACGGCGGTGCTTGTGCCATCCTCGCGTCATGCTCTGTCGATGACCGATTTCTATCAGGTCCTCGAAACCTCCGACATGCCATCGGGCGTGGTCAATATCGTCACTGGCGACAGCCTCTCACTGGCAAAGACCCTTGCCGAGCATGATGGGGTAGATGGGATCTGGTTCATGGGGTCTGCCGAGGGCTCGGCGATGGTCGAAAAGGCCTCCGTTGGCAATCTCAAACAGACTTGGACCAGCCGTGGGCTGGATTACGACCTGACCGACCCGCGTTTTGCCGGGGATTACTTCCTCAGCAAGGCCACACAGGTGAAGAACGTCTGGATACCCTACGGAGCCTGACCTATGGCCGAAAAGATCGAGATCGAAAATGTCGGTCAGCCCGGCAAGACCTATAGGGTCGATGCCAACAAATTTGCGGCGATGAAACAGGCTGTGCTGGCTACCCTGCCCAGCGATGCGCCCGGCATGTCCGTGAGCGATCTTATTGCTGGGGTGAAACCCAAGCTGCCGCAGGATTTATTCCCGGGTGGTGAAAAGGCGGGCTGGTGGGTCAAGGCCGTGCAGCTTGATCTGGAAGCCAAGAAAGCTATCGTCCGGGCCGATAAGCCGCCGGTCAGGCTGTATAAGCTGTAGCTCATGGTTTTTCTTCCTCAAGAAGTCATCATCAAGAAACGCAATGGCGTGGATTTAACATCCCACGAAATTGCGCAATTCATCGCCGGTTTTGCCAAGGGCAGTGTGTCCCATGCGCAGGCCGCTGCTTTTGCCATGGCCGTCTATTTCAACGACATGAACATGGATGAGCGCGTGGCGCTGACCTTGGCCATGCGCGATAGCGGCAATGTGCTCGACTGGTCCGATCTCGATGGGCCGGTGGCCGACAAGCATTCGACCGGTGGGGTGGGCGACAATGTCAGCCTCATGCTCGCACCTATCCTTGCCGCGCTTGGCATTTACGTGCCGATGATTTCCGGGCGCGGTCTAGGCCATACCGGCGGCACGCTCGACAAGTTCGACGCCATTCCCGGCTATCGGACCAGTCCCGACAATGACCTGTTCCGCAAAGTGGTCAAACAGGCCGGTTGCGCCATTATCGGCCAGACGGCTGACCTCGCCCCCGCTGACAAGACGCTCTACGCCATACGAGACGTCACCGGTACGGTTGAATCCATTTCCCTCATCACCGCCTCGATCCTCTCCAAAAAGCTGGCGGCTGGGCTCGATGCGCTGGTCCTTGATGTGAAGACTGGCTCGGGCGCTTTCATGCCCACACTTGAAAAGTCGCAAAATCTCGCGGAAAGCCTCGTCACCGTGGCTAATGGTGCGGGCCTTAGAACCGGCGCGCTCATCACCGACATGAACGAGCCGCTGGCCAGCGCAGCGGGCAATGGGCTCGAAGTGCGCAATGCCGTCGATTTCCTCACCGGCACCCATCAGGACGCGCGGCTGAAAGAGGTGACGCTGGCGCTTTGTGCTGAACTGGTGCTGATGAGCGGCAAGGCGACCTCACAAGAACATGCCCGTGTCCAGGTTGAAGACGCACTGTATTCAGGCCGTGCAGCCGATCATTTCGGCAAGATGGTAGCAGCTCTCGGCGGTCCCGCCGATTTCATCGACAATATGGATGCTCACCTCGCGCCCGCGCCGATCATCCGCGATGTGTTTGCCGCAGGGCAGGGCACTATTTCGGCTATCGATACGCGCGGCGTCGGCATGGCGGTCGTGGCGCTAGGTGGCGGTCGCGCAACGCCAACTGACAGTATTGACCATCGGGTCGGCTTCGACCGGCTGGTCGGACTGGGTGCTGCTATCGATCCCAAGACGCCGATTGCCCGTATTCACGCTGCCGATGAGTCCCGCGCGGCGGATGCTGAAAAACGGTTGCGTGCGGCCTATGGCTTTGGTGATGGAACGCCCAACGCTCCATTGATCGCTCAACGCATTGGCCCAACGGAGTAAAGCTCATGCCACGCGCCATTGTCTGCCTGCTCGATAGCGTCGGTATTGGCGGTGCGCCCGATGCCGATGCCTATGGCGATGTCGGTTCCAACACCGTCGGCCATATCGCCGAATGGGCCTCTGCGGGGAAAGCCGATAGGGCAGGTTTGCGCGCGGGGCCGCTTCATGTTCCGAACATGGACGCTATGGGCCTTGGCGCAGCGGTCAATCTTTCCACCGGCATTCTGCCCCCCGGCCTTTCGGACACGCCAAAGGGCGGGCGCTTCGGTGTCGGGCGAGAAATTTCCAAGGGCAAGGATACTCCGTCCGGTCATTGGGAAATCGCGGGCGTGCCTGTGCCTTTTGACTGGGGCTATTTCCCCCAGACCGTTCCAGCCTTTCCACCCGAACTGATTGCTGAATTTATCCGCCGCGCCGATCTCCCCGGCATTCTGGGCGACAAACACGCCTCGGGCACTGACATCATCGCCGAACTGGGCGAGGAGCATATCCGCACCAGTAAACCCATTTGCTATACCTCGGTGGATTCGGTGTTTCAGATCGCCGCCCATGAGACCCATTTTGGTCTCGAACGGCTCTATGAAATCTGCCGCATCGCCTTTGAATTGACCGAGCCGCTCAAAATCGGTCGCGTTATAGCCCGGCCGTTCATCGGCCAAACGTCAGACACCTTCAAACGCACCGGCAATCGGCGTGACTATGCCATGACCCCGCCCGAGCCGACCCTGCTGGATCGCAATTCCGCTGCAGGCAATCAGGTCTTCGCCATCGGGAAGATTTCCGACATCTATGCCGGTTCAGGCGTCACCCATAAGCTCAAGGGCACGGGGATCCCCCAGCTTTTTGATCGCACGCTCGAAGCCATGGAAATGGCCGCCGACCGCGCTTTCATCATGGCCAATTTCGTCGATTTCGATAGCGAATATGGCCACCGCCGCGACGTGCCCGGCTACGCAGCGGCGCTCGAACTCTTCGATTCCCGCCTGCCCGAAATCATCGCCAAGATGCGGCACGACGATCTTTTGGTGCTGACCGCCGATCACGGCAATGATCCGACTTGGCCGGGCACCGATCACACGCGCGAACAGGTCCCGATCCTGGTCTTTTCCCCAGTCCTCAAGCCGGGGGAGATTGGCATTCGCTCAAGCTTCGCCGATATTGGGGAAAGCATTGCCGTCTGGTTGGGGCTCGCGCCCGGCCGCCACGGTAAATCCTTCCTTTGATAGTCCAAGCCTAGGTGATCGAGATGAGCGTAAGTGCGGGTAAAGTAACGGTTCTCGACCATCCGCTGATCCAGCACAAGCTGACGATCATGCGTAACAAGGAAACCTCCATTGCAGGGTTCCGCCGTCTGCTGCGCGAAATCGCACATCTGATGTGCTACGAGGTCACCCGAGATCTGCAGTTGGAAATGATCGACATCGAGACGCCGATGGCACCGATGAAGTCACCGGCAATCAAGGGCAAGAAGCTGGTTTTTGCGTCCATCCTGCGCGCCGGTAACGGCCTGCTCGATGGAATGCTTGATCTGGTGCCCGCCGCGCGTGTCGCCCATATCGGCATGTATCGCGACCACGAAACGCTGGAACCGGTCGAGTATTATTTCAAGGCCCCATCCAGCCTCGAAGATCGCCTGATCATCGTCGTTGATCCGATGCTGGCGACCGCAAATTCGGCCACTGTCGCGATCGAAAAGCTCAAGCAGGTCGGCGCTACCGACATCCGCTTCCTGTGCCTCCTGGCGGCGCCCGAGGGCGTCAAGCATTTCACCGAAGTCCATCCTGACGTGCCGGTCTATACGGCGGCTATCGACAGTCACCTCAATGAGCAGGGCTATATCATCCCCGGCCTTGGCGATGCGGGCGACCGCATGTACGGCACTCGGTAACATCCGACCAGATTTGGAGTGTCAGCGATGGCCAAACTCGCCCATTCGATGATCCGCGTACTCGACGAAACCCGCTCGGTTGATTTTTACCGCCGTGCCTTCGGGCTTGAAATCGTCAATCGGCTCGAGTTTGCCGACTTCACGCTCATCTATCTGGCTCATGAACTGGATGGGTTTGAACTGGAATTGACTATCAATCATGGCCGCACCGAGCCGTATGATCTGGGCGATGGCTATGGCCACCTTGCCTTCGTGGTCGACAATCTCCAGGCCGAATATGACCGCTTCAATGCCGAGGGATTTACCGTCGGCAAGCTCGTGGATTTCAAGAATGGCAATGTGTCCGTAGCCCGCTTCTTCTTTGCCACCGATCCCGATGGCTACAAGATCGAAGTCATCCAGAAGGGTGGGCGCTTCCAATAGCGTTGGCAGATAAACAAAACCCCGGAGTGATCCGGGGTTTTGTTTACTTGGCCTTGAGCGGTAGGCCGAGCGCGATCAGATCGGCCCGCAGGTGCACCGGATCCTTGAAGTGAATGCCATGCATGCCGAATTTGCGGGCCGCGACTATATTGGGCTCGCTGTCATCGATGAACACGCAGCTTTCCGGGGACATGCCATAGCGTTCGCATAAGACGCGGTAGATGCGTGGGTCAGGTTTGACCAAACCTTCAAGGCCGGAAACGACAACGCCATCGAACTTTTCGAGGAATGGCCATTCACCAAGGCAGCTCACCCATTTCTCCCAGGAGAAATTGGTGATGGCAAAGGTGGGAATATCCTGCTCGATCAATTCGTTATGAATATCGATCGTGCCTTGGAAAAAGCCCTCGAAAGTTTCCTTCCAGCGCAGGTCGAAGGCCTGGATTTCGCGCCAGTATTTAGGAAAGCGCGTGATGAGCTTGGCGACGCCTTCGGCATAGATTTCGCCAGCGTCAAATTCGAGGTTCCAGTCGCCGGTGCAGATATTCTGATGAAACCACACAGCTTCCTCTTCGGTCTCGAAGAGCTTGCGGAACAGGTAGAGCGGGTTCCAGTCGACGAAAACGCCGCCCAGATCAAAGACGGGAATGATTGTGTCGTTCATGCGGGGCAACCGGGATTGGAGGAAGATGCTCGGCTTGTCGCATGACCCATACCCGCCGACAAGCGCCGCTGTTAGTTGATGACGATATCGCCGCCAAATCGTGGCAGGAAAAAGCTCGATCGATACAGGCTGACCGAGTGTTCAAAGAACAGTCCGAACAGCGGCATATATGAATAACTCGCCTCTGCTGCTATCACCGTCTGCCCCTTGGAAATGGCGATCATTTCCTGCGGCAGCGGGAAGGGTTGGCCCGCGACGCGTGGCGTCGTAGCGGAATACACGCCGCCGACAAATTGGCGAGACCACGCGATGGTCGCGTTATTGTTGTTGTCGACATGAATGGCGGTGATAACCTGCAACACCGGATCGGATGAATAGGGCGTCATGATACCACTGGCAGCGCGGAAATAATCTCGCATCTGCGCGGTAGTAATGCTCTTGTCGCTGCGCGCCACCAGATCGCCAACGGCTCCCGCAACAGATTGGACCTTGCGATCCATGGTAATCAGCGCGCTTGCTTCCATTGTGCCGATATAAACGGCCAGCATAAGCGGAAGGAGCAGCGCAAACTCGACAGCGGCGACGCCACGTTCAGCCTTGCGAAAACCAGCGATGTTTTTCCTGAGCCGTTTCAGCATTAAAATGGCTCGTTCTGAAAGACGGTCGCTGTACCGATCAGGCGCGAGCCATCTGCCATGTTGCTCATCCCCAGCGGACCGAATTGCAGGGTGATCGGATAGCGATAATAGGCCTGAACCAGCACTGTGCTTTTCCCTACTCCGGGCAGCCATATCTGCGGTATCGTCCAGTCGCAGTTTTGGGTGCAGGTTACATCTGTCGGCACGACGACGCCGGCGGATTCGAAATTGGTGATCTCAATCACCCGCAAATGCAGGCGGGAGCAATCAGGGTAGAGCCCGAAAAGCCGATCACAGATTTGGGCGCGGAATGTCTCCAATGTACCGGAGCTTTTTTGTGTCTGCCCTGTCCGAATGGAGCGGGTTGCGTCGTGAACCGCGCTTTCCAGGATTTGGGTGGAGAGAAACACGACAGATGTCTGCAATATTGCAGCGACGATAAGAAAGAATGGAAAGGCGAGCAGCGCGAATTCAACCGCGGTGGCCGCGACTTCGTCACGTTTGAATGCTCTCGCCTTTAGACAGTAACGTGCGGCAATATTGACAAAAAGACTGCTCATGGCCCGCGCAAATTTGCTTTTAAGGCAATGCTAGGCCAAGAGCGCTAATCGAGGGTTAGCATAATCACCGCAACGGCGCGTGACTCATAGCAGGGTAAACCAAATGCTAACGCTGCTAATTGGCCGTTGATTGCACCAACTGCGATGATGCCAGGGTCTGGCCCGAGAAGACGTTGTCATCACCCATCATGATCACCGGCTGGCAGGTGGGCGCACATGCCAATGTCGTGCGAGCCTGCCCCTGGTAGACCGTCATGACACCGGCTTGCATCTGCACCACTTCGACCAGCGCATCGGCAATTGGCTCGCCGCGGCTGTCCAGCACGATCAGATTGGTCTGGCCATAGCTCTTGCCGGTCAGGATCAGCGTCATGGGATCCTGGATAGTCACATCCGCAATGCCCGGATTGCCCACGATCACCGTCGCCGCAGGTGCGCTGATGCGCAAAATCCGCGCCATATTCGCATTGACGCTGATCGGCGCGCCATCCTGTGCCAGCGCGGGCATTGGTGCGAACAGGCCAGCGGTAAGCAGCAAGGCGGCAAGGCGGGACATGGCTGGATTCCAGGGAAACACGGATACGCTGCCCTTACGATCCAACGGAATGGTAAATACTTGGCAAACGTGACGACTTTTTACCAGGAGCAGAATGGCGTGTAATCCTCCTGAAAATATAGTGGCGTTGAAATAGGGGTGTGGTCGCGACCCTGTAGTAAAACGTGTTTTCGTAGGCGCCGTGGACTGCGTCTGAGGGCTTTTAAAAAGCAAACGATGTTTTTAACACATTGATTACTAAGAAAAAACGACGTCTGGGGGTGCCTAACGATTTAACGCTATTTCAATACGTGCGGGCTACCTTCACGTCATGTTCGTTGTGTGGCGTATCCGAACATAAGGCGTCACTCGGGAACGCGTAAAAAAGGAGCTTGGGAATGAACATTTTCGCACGTTTTGCCAAGGACGAGTCCGGCGCAACTGCAATCGAGTACGGCCTGATCGCTGCACTTATCTCTGTCGCTATCATCACTGCAGTGGGTCTGCTGGGTGGTACGCTGAACAACGTCTTCACCGACATCAATAACAAGCTGACGCCGAAACCGCCTACGGCCGGCTGATTTAAGCCATCAAAATTGGGCCTCCCACAGGGGGGCCCTTTTTCTTGCATTTTCATTGGCCCGAGGCTTATCATGGATTGCATCCCGAAAGTCCATGATGGGCTTAAGAGTGTGTTTTTGCGGTTCATTTCCGATCAGGAAGGTGCGACGGCAATAGAGTACGCGCTTATAGCTGGTATGCTATCCATAGCTATTGTCGCTTCGGTTATTGCCGTTGGCGATGGCATTTCGTCGGTCTGGAACTATATCAGCGACGAAGTCACGGCCGGACTAGCCCGGTAAAACGTTCTTTCCTCCAACAAATTCGCCATTTTTTAAGGTCAGCCATGCCATTGTTCTATTGGCTGGTGATAACTTTAATTCCTGGAAGACGAAATGTTTGAGGGTCTAGCACTACTTTTCTTTCCGCTGATCATGGCCTTCGCCGCATCCTCAGATTTGCTGACGATGCGCATTTCCAACAAGCTTGTTCTGATCCTCACGGCTGGCTTTCTGGTTATGGCGCTGGTTGTGGAGCTGCCGCTCCAGCAATTCGCCATGCATGTGCTCTGCGCCTTCATCGTGCTTGTCGTGGCATTTGGTATGTTTGCCATGCGCTGGATCGGCGGTGGAGACGCCAAACTGGCCGCGGCGACGACGCTCTGGCTTGGCTTTGGTTTCACACTTCCCTACCTGGTTTATACCGCGCTTTTTGGCGGCGCGCTGACGCTTGCTGTCCTCGCGCTCCGTGGCATGCCGCTCACGCCCATGATTGCCCGGTTTGAATGGTTGAGCCGCTTGCATAATCCAAAGCAGGGTGTGCCCTATGGTATTGCCATGGCCATTGCAGGCCTGCTCACCTATTCCAACACCGTGATCTTTGAGCGCCTCGCAGGCTGAACCGCTGTCGGGTTCTCTATATCAATTATCATTCTGTATTTGTGGGGTGCTGCATTGATGTAGCTGCAGGGTATGCGGTTGCGCGTGCATGTTTACTCGTTCGAAGCGAGTATTCATAAGTTGTTAACTCTTCTTGCAAAGTGATGATTAACCAAACTTTGACCCTTTGCTTCCATAGTCCGTCTGGTGAAATTGGGCATTTTGCCCGGCTTGCAACCGGAGTGGGTCATGAGACCGGCGCGTATTATCCTGTTGGTAGTGGCTCTCGTTGCCGGTGGCCTTGCTGCCTTCCTGGTCACCAGAGGTGGAGCGTCGGCCCCGGCGCAAACTCAGGTCGTGACTCAGGTCGTCCCTGAGGCCAAGACTCAGATTCTTGTCGCCAAGGCAGCAATAGGGATCGGCGAACGGCTCGGTCCCGACGTTGTCGAATGGCAGGATTGGCCAGAAGGGGCGCTGCGTCCTGAATATGTTGCCATTGCCGCCATGCCCGATGCGCCGGAGCAACTCACCGGCGCAGTGGCCCGTTTTGAATTTTTCCCAGGCGAGCCGATCCGTGAGGCCAAACTGGTCCGGTCGGATCAGGGTTATCTGTCCGCTGTGCTTGCCGAGGGTAAGCGCGGCGTCTCGGTTGGTGTGAACGCGGCCTCCAGTGCTGGCGGTTTTGTTGTGCCGAACGATCATGTTGACGTGGTTCTAACAACGGCGTCGGCCAATGGTCAGCGCTCAGAGGTTATTCTGGCCGACGTGCGGGTCCTCGCCATCGGCAAGCGCCTGGGTGAAATGGGCGCCAGCGGTGGCAATACCGAAGGCGATGGTTCAAGCCCGACGCCGACGACCTTTGACAATTCAACGATTGCCACGCTTGAGCTTGATCCGGGCCAGGCAGAAACGCTTATCAATGCCTCAACCCGCGGTCAGTTGACGCTGACCTTGCGCTCTGTCGCCGATTTCAATCGTATCGATCAGGGCCGCAGCGGCACGACCAACCAGGCTGTGCGTGTCATCCGTTATGGCCGCGAACAGAGCGTAATCACTGGCGCATCTGCCGGTGAACAACAGAACACGGTCTTCGCCGCCACTGGCGATGCAGGTGTTTACGACAATTCCCAAATCCAGTCGGCATCTGAATTGCCGCAAGTCATGCCGCAATAGGGGCGACAAGATGGAAAACGCAGAAGCATTCTTCCCCCGCCGCCACATCCTTCCGCTCCTTTTCGCATCGGCGGCATTGCTCGGCATGATTGGCCACACGACACCTGCTTTTGCTCAGGCACAGTCGCAGGTGACCATTTCGGCAAATGCCTATGGTGCATTGCGCAAGATGGATGTGGAACTGAACAAGTCGATGATCGTGGACCTGCCCGCAGGCGTGGCTGAAGTCATCGTCTCCCAGCCCAATGTGGCCGCTGCAATCATGCGGACGCGCACGCGCGCCATTGTTCAGGGCATTTCTGGCGGCGATACAAACATCTTCTTCCTCGATGACAATGGCAGGACCATTCAGGTTCTGGACCTTAGGGTTATCGAGCAGCCGTCAATGGTCGGTAATGCGCTTGAGGCGGCTCTGGCCCGCGTCATTCCGGGCTCGCGTATCAAGGTCGAGTCTGTGACCCTGACCGGCGACACCAACCGCGTCGTGCTGACCGGCTCCGTGCCCACCGCCGAAGACAAGGACCGTGCGCAGGCTATCGCTATCCAGTTCGCCGGTGACCCGGAGAACGTGGCGAATGTGCTGGACGTGTCAGGTGCGCAGCAAGTGATGTTGCAAGTCACAGTGTCGGAAATCCGTCGCGACGTCGCCAAACAGTTCGGCATCAATCTCTCGGGCATGGCTACGATCGGCAATTCAAGTTTTGGCTTCAATGCCATGGAGCCAGTCGGGAATGTCTTGAATCCTGGCGCGAATACTATTGCGGCAATTTTCCCCGGTGCAAATGTCAGTATTCAGGCGTCGCTCAAGGCGCTTGAGAATCGAAATGTACTGCGTCTGCTTGCGCAACCAGTACTGACCGCCATGTCTGGACAGGCAGCGGAATTCCTCGTCGGTGGCCAGATCCCGATCAGGGAGCTTGATGGGAACGGCAACACCATTTCAAGCTACAAGGATTACGGCATAAAGCTCAATTTTACGCCTACGGTAAAATCTAATGGCAGCATTGGGCTCACTGTCGATACCGGCGTTTCTGAGCCTATCGCCGGTAGCGCCGCGATCAGCCAGCGCAATGTCCGAACCGGCGTCGAACTGGCCCCCGGAACGACACTTTCAATCGGCGGGTTGCTCAGCGAGAAGGCAAGTCGCGATATGAAACAGTTGCCCGGGCTGGGGAATATCCCGATCCTCGGAGCCCTATTCCGTTCAAATGAATATCTGAGCCAACAGACCGAGCTTGTCATTCTGGTCACCCCCTATCTGGTCAATCCGAGCCCGGCCAATTCGATCGCCGTGCCGACAGACAGTGTTCTGATTGGCGGGGATGCCGAGGCGGTGTTCCTTGGTCGGCTTGAACATATGTACGGTGTCGGCGCGACTGGCGAATTCCGGGCCGGTTATTCCGGCTCGGTCGGGTTCGTTCTGGATTGATCGCGGATCAGGAGCAAGATTTCTCATGAGTTTCCTCACCCCTGACCAGAACACCAAGGCCGAAGAGCCCGCCGTCGAGATCGCGCATGGGGCCCGGCTTGTGCCGCGCATTACCATTCAGGCCTTCTGCGAAAGCTCGCAGACGGCGCAATTGGTCGACAGCGCCATGCATGACCGGCGCATGTCCAAGGTCGCGCTGACCACCCACAATGGTGGCATTGACGGCGCGGTAGAGACATACAAAGCGAACCCGACACCCAATCTCATTATCGTCGAGACGATGTTGCCGCCAACGGAGATTGCGGGCGCTTTGGCCAGGTTGGCCGAAGTTTGCGATGCTTCAACGCGCGTCATCGTGCTTGGCCATGTCAACGATGTCCTTCTCTATCGCGACCTGATCCGTTCCGGCATTTCCGAATATATCGTGCTGCCCACGGGACCGCACGACATCGTCACCGCCATTTCCGATCTCTATGTAGCAGAAGGCGCAGCTCCGATTGGCCGCACTATCGGCTTCGTGTCTGCCAAAGGTGGCGCCGGTGGTTCGACCGTGGCGCATAATGTGGCCTGGGCTATTGCAACATCGCTGCGTCAGGACTGCCTGATCGTCGACATGGACCTGCCTTTTGGTACGGCGGGCCTCAATTTCAATCAGGATCCGCCGCACGGTCTGGCCGATGCAGTTCTGGCAAATCAGAAGGTTGACCAGACCATGCTGGATCGCCTGATGAGCAAGGCGGCCAATCACGTCAATCTTCTGACAGCCCCCGCGACGCTGGACCGAACCTGGGATTTTGAAGAGCGCGATTTTGAGGCGATCATCGAGATCTGTCAGAAATCGGTGCCCGTTATCGTTCTCGATATTCCTCACGCCTGGAATGCCTGGACCCGCCAGACACTGGCTGCGCTTGATGAAGTCGTGATCGTCGCAGAGCCCGACCTCGCCAATCTGCGCAATACAAAAAATCTGGCCGATGCCATCAAGGTGTTGCGACCGGCAGAAAGCGCCACGAGCCTTGTAATCAACAAGCAGGGGCTGGCGCGTCGCCCTGAAATCAGTTCGGCGGAGTTCGCCTCATCTGTCGAATGTCGCCTGCTGGGCCAGATCGGCTTTGATGCGGCTCTGTTCGGCACTGCCGCCAATAATGGGCAGATGATCGCCGAGGTTTCGGCCAACAACAAGGTCAACGAAGTCTTTGCCTCTATCGGCATGCAGGTGACCGGAAGGCAGGCCAGCCACGGTGCGAGCAAGCCGTCCAGCCTGCTCAAGCTTCCGACCCTGTTCAAGAAACGGGCATAACAAGGACCATCGTCTATGTTTGGCAAGCGTACCACATTCGGAGGCAATACGCCGGGCGTCAGTGAAGCGCCGCGCCCGATTGCGAGCCCGCCGCCTGCCGCGCTGGCCACCCCGTCATCAAGTCAGAGACGGGCTAGCGACGGCGACGCCATGGGCGCGCGGATGCGAACGACTGATGAAGTCCTGGACGTGCGCGCACCTGCCGATGCCCAGCGCGCCAAGGAATATTTCCAGACAAAGTCGGCTATTTTCAATGCGCTGATCGACTCCATCGATCTCAGCCAGCTTGCGACCATGGAAAGTCAGGCGGCGCGCGAGGAAATCCGTGACATTGTCTCGGAAATCATTGCGCTCAAATCCATCGTCATGTCGATTTCCGAGCAGGAAGACCTGCTCGAAGATATCTGTAACGACGTGCTAGGCTATGGTCCGCTGGAGCCTTTGCTGGCGCGCGACGACATCGCCGACATTATGGTGAACGGCAGCCAGAAATGTTACATTGAAGTTGCAGGCAAGGTGCGGCTGACCAATGTGCGTTTCCGCGACGACGCCCATTTGATGAATGTCTGCCAGCGTATCGTCAGTCAGGTCGGACGCCGGGTCGACGAAAGCTCGCCGATTTGCGATGCGCGTCTTCCCGATGGTTCGCGCGTAAACGTCATTGCGCCGCCACTGGCAATCGACGGCGCTGCCCTGACCATTCGTAAGTTTAAGAAGGACAAGCTGACCCTCGGGCAGTTGGTCAAGTACAACTCGATCTCCGACGAAGGAGCCGAGGTGTTGCGCATTCTCGGGCGCGTGCGTGCCAATGTGCTGATTTCTGGCGGTACAGGCTCGGGCAAGACCACTTTGCTCAACTGCCTTACAGCCTTCATCGAAAAAGATGAGCGCGTTATCACCTGCGAAGACTCTGCGGAACTGCAATTGCAGCAGCCTCATGTGGTGCGTCTTGAAACCCGCCCGCCAAACCTGGAGGGCGAAGGCGAGATCACTATGCGCGATCTCATCAAGAACTGCCTGCGTATGCGTCCGGAACGCATCATCGTGGGTGAAGTGCGCGGACCGGAAAGCTTCGACCTCTTGCAGGCCATGAATACGGGTCACGATGGCTCTATGGGCACACTGCACGCCAACTCGCCGCGCGAAGCCCTTTCACGTCTTGAATCGATGATCACCATGGGCGGCTATTCTCTTCCCAGCCGTACCATTCGCGAAATGATCGTCTCGTCGATCGACGTCATCGTGCAGGCCGCGCGTCTGCGCGACGGCTCGCGCCGCATCACGCACATTACTGAAGTTCTTGGCATGGAAGGCGATGTGATCGTGACCCAGGATGTCTTCGTCTATGACATCGTGGGCGAGGATGCGAACGGCATGCTGATCGGAAAGCACCGTTCCACGGGCATCACCAAGCCGCAATTTACCGAGCGCGCCCGCTATTTCAACGAAGAGGCCAATCTGGTCGAGGCGTTGGAAAAGGCCAATGTCGAACAACACGAAATTCTGGCGAGGTAGTCGGCATGAACATCCTGCTGCTCGCACTTCTTGCAATGATTACGGTGGGCGCTGCGGGCTTTGCGCTCGTGCCTTCAGCGCTGGGAAGCAAAAGGGCCGATCAGCGCCGCAAGGCTTTCCAAGGTGATGTCCGGGCCAATCGTCGTGACGCCGAGGTGAGCCGAACCCGGGAATCCCGCCGAAAGAATGTTCAGGAAGCACTCAAGCAACAGGCCGCTGAAAACTCCAAAAAGCGTCTGACGGTCGCCAACATGCTGTTTCAAGCCGGCATGACAACTACACCCGCCGCCTTCATCCGCAATAGCATCATTTTCGGCGGCGTTCTGTTCGTCATCTTGTTCGTGGTGCAGGTTCCCTTGCATTTTGCGGCAGTCTTTGCGGTGGCCGGTGGCTACTTGCTCCCGCGCCTCTATGTGATGCGAAAACGCGCGAAATATCAGGACCAATTTCTCGACGAGTTGCCCAATGCGGTCGAGGCCATTGTTCGTGGTGTCAAGACCGGCTTGCCGCTCAACGATTCCATGCGTGTTGTTGCCAAGGATACCAAAGAACCGGTCAGGTCCGAGTTTGGCCGCGTGCTCGATCAACAGAGCTTTGGTTTTTCCATGACCGATGCTGTGCAGATATTGCTCGAGCGCGTCCCGCTCCCGGAAGTGAATTTCTTTGTTGTGGTGATTTCGGTCCAGCAACAATCGGGTGGCAATCTGAGTGAGGCGCTGAGCAATCTGGCGCGGGTTTTGCGAAATCGCAAAAAGATGAAGCAAAAGGTAAAGGCGATGTCCTCCGAGGCCAAGGCATCTGCAGGCATCATCGGTTCGCTACCCATTGTTGTGGCTGTGATGGTGTCGGTGGTTTCCCCGTCCTATCTGCTGCCGCTCATCAACACCTCGGTTGGCCAGCTTTGTCTCGGCGCCGGTGTGCTTATGCTTTTTGTGGGCATCTTTACGATGAGCCGCATGGTGAAGTTCGAATACTGATCGGGAAGGTGACGCCATGGACATCGTCGAACTGGTCAGAGGCGACTTCCTGATTGCCGTTCTCGCTGCGATATCGGCAGCGGCGGTGGTGTTTACCTTTGGCTCGTCGCTGGTCGGACGGCAGGAAATGAAGGGACGCATCAGGCGCGTCGCCCTTGAACGTGACAAGATGCGTGCGCAGGAAATGGCACGCCTTCGCGGTACTGTCGCACAGGATGCCAGGGCATCGATCCGCAGCGGCACGACTACTAAAGCCTACATGAAGAATGCCGTTGATCGTTTCGATCTCAAAAAGGCGTTTCAGGACGACAATACCGTAGACCAATTGGCTATGGCGGGCCTGCGCGGGCAGGGTGCGCTGACCACCTATCTGTTCCAGCGTTTTGCCACGCCGATTGGAATTTTCGTTCTGGCAGCCCTTTATTTCCTCGTTTTGGCCCCGGGTGACCGACCGGCCTATCTCAATCTGGTCTATTCTATTGGCGCTGGATTGGTCGGGGCCTATCTGCCAGTCCTGCTACTCAAGAACCGTACACAGAAGCGCCAGCGGTCCATTCGTCGGTCCTGGCCGGATTGTCTGGACCTTCTGCTGCTCTGCGTGGAGGCGGGCATGTCCATGGAACACGCTTTCAAACGTGTCGCCAAGGAAATCGGTGCGCAGAGCCCCGAACTGGCTGAAGAGTTGACGCTGACCATGGCCGAACTCAGCTTTCTCGAAGATCGCACTCGGGCCTATGAGAATCTCGGCCGTCGTAGCGGTCTGGATGGGGTTAAGGCGGTGATGACCGCACTCATTCAGGCCGTTCGGTATGGTACCTCGGTCGGTCAGGCGCTGCGCGTTATGGCAGAAGAAGGCCGCGAGGCCCGCATGATGGAAGCCGAGAAGAAGGCCGCCGCGCTGCCGCCCAAGCTGACGGTGCCGCTGATCGTGTTCTTCCTGCCCGTGCTGTTCATCGTCATCATGTCCCCTGCCATGATCAAGGTTTTCACCGGGCCGATGGCGGGTGGCGGCTAAACCGTTCTGATGGTTTGGCCACTTAAGTATCCAATGCGAAAGCCTTATGGTGCATGGCGTTTCACGACCGGAGGTTTGCTCGCGGTCGGGCTACCCGGCTCGGTCTGGATAGAGCGCTTGTGGGGTGTAAATCTGCCGGAGGAGGGCCTGCGAATTTTGCTCGCCTTGGCCGTGGTGGTGGGGCTGATCTCGGCCCTGATCGTTGCCAACAGGCAAAAGCCACCTGAGCCCGGCGATCTCGACGACCCTAACTGGTAGGTTCAGCTCTTGTCGATCATGTCCCAGCGGTTCTGCTGCGTCAGCAAAGCGCGGATATAGGCCATGTTGGATTCAACCTGCTCAGGTGGAAGATCGGCGGCATAAAGCGCCTTTGCTTCGCTGAATCTACCCTGTAGGCCCACGACCAAAGCCAGGTTCTGTCTGGTTTGTACCGACGCGCCACGCATCTGCACGGCGCGGCGCAAATGCTGCTCGGCCCGCACCAGATCGTTGCTCATGGCGTAGGACAAGCCAAGGTTGGTTTCGATGGAGGCCTCGCCCGGTGCGATGATGGCGGCCTGCGCGTAAACCCGCCGGGCCTGCTCGTTCTGACCCATCTGGTCGAGCGTAGCACCCTGAACCAGAAGGGCGTTCCAGTCGGGTGCATCTGGACGGAGCACATTGTTGATCACGCTGAGCGATTGCTCAAAACGACCGGCAGCCGTGAGTGCCTTGGCATAGGCAACGGAGAGGGCGAGGTCATTGGGATAGGTCGTCATAGCCTGTTCGAGCGCAGCAATAGCCTGCTGCGGCTGCCCAGAGGCGCGCAACACGGTCGCATATTGAATGACGACGGCACGATCCTTGGGATTGCGGCGGTAGCGCTCGGTAAGCTCGGGAAGGCTGACCTGTCGCTGCTGCGCGGACAATGCCGAATAATCGGAGCCAGCCATTTGCCCGCGATTGGATGCACATGCCGTCAGCGCCAGGATGGCCACGCCAGCCAGGAGCAAAGGGCGGGCAATTCTGGAGATGTTGCGAAGTTGCGACACGATAAGCTCCTGCCCGAATGCGATTTTTCCGCCATATCCGGTAGACAGAAGCAATAGATCATTAACCCTAACGCCCAGTTAAGCGCTGCTTCGGATGCCGATTGCGGCGCAGATCACCTCTCGCTAGAACCGATCCAACAAAGGAGTTCGTCCATGGCCAACCCATCCGTCATTCGCGTGAAATTCGTTGCCGAAAACGGGCTTGCCGATGCCGGGCTCACCGGGCTGCAATCCAATTGGGCGAAGGCTCAAGATTTCTCCGGTCAGCGTGGCCGTTTGCTTGCTCTGCCCGATGCCGATGGTTCTGTAGGCCTCTGGCTTTTTGGTGTTGGCGGGGCAGAGGGGCGCTCGCCATTCCTCGCGGGACAAGCGGCAGCAGTTTTGCCGGAAGGAACATATACTCTCGAAGGCGAGATTGGTGATCCGACACTGGCAGCCATAGGTTTTCGCCTTGGGGCCTATCGCTTTGATCGCTATCGCGATGCACGTCCCGTCCCCGCATTGATCTTGCCGGAGGCTACAGATGGGGCCGAGGTCGAGCGGCAGGTTGAAGCCGCGACGCTGGCGCGCGACCTCATCAACACTCCGGCCAATGATCTTGGACCCGATGCTCTCGAACAGGCCGCCCATGATTTTGCGCGGCGCAATGGCATGGATGTTCGCGTTATTGCAGGCGACGAGCTGCTCAGCGCCAATTTTCCGATGATTCACGCCGTGGGCCGGGCCAGTGTGCAGGCCCCGCGCCTGATCGATCTGAATTGGGGTGATGCCGACCATCCTAAAGTTACGCTTGTGGGCAAGGGCGTCACATTCGACACCGGCGGTCTCGACATAAAATCGGCAGCGGGCATGCTGATGATGAAAAAGGACATGGGCGGTGCGGCCAATGTCCTCGGACTTGCCCACGCTATTGTATCCGCAGAGCTACCCGTGCGGCTGCGGGTGCTGTTGCCTGTGGTGGAAAACGCCATTGCAGGGGCTTCCTTCCGTCCCGGCGACGTTTTGCGGTCGCGCGCGGGGTTGACCGTGGAGATCGGCAATACCGATGCTGAAGGCAGGCTGATCCTGGCCGACGCGCTGGCGCTTGCTGATGAGGAAGCGCCGGACCTGCTGATCGACATGGCGACCTTGACCGGTGCCGCGCGTGTGGCGCTCGGCCCCGATCTGCCTCCGGTCTATTCGACGGATTCTGATCTGGCCGCTAAGCTTGCGGCGCTGGGCAGCGCGGTGGAAGACCCGCTTTGGCCAATGCCGCTTTGGGCCAATTACGATAGCCAGCTCAATTCCAAAATTGCCGACATCAACAATACTGGATCAGGCGGCTATGCTGGCTCGGTGACCGCAGGCTTGTTCCTGAAACGCTTTGTCAAAAAAGCCAAGGCATGGCTGCATCTCGATATTTTTGGGTGGGCGCCGGAAGCCCGCCCTGGGAGGCCCGTTGGCGCGACCGATCAGGGCATTCGTGCGCTCTACATGCTGATAAAAGACCGATACAGCGCCTGATTTATATTTGTTGACTTAGACAACCATATGCTTGATTTAATCAAGCATATGGAGTTCCCCCGCATGGCCGAAGCAGCAGATGTCGCCCAAATACGCGCGTTCAATCGCTTTTATACGCGTGTGATTGGTCTTTTGGGTGAGGGGATGCATCAGACCCAGCACACTTTGGCCGAGGCGCGGATCATATATGAATTGGCGCAGGTGGGCACGACAACAGCCAGCGTTCTAGCGACCGCACTTGGCATGGATAAAGGGCAGATGAGCAGGCTGATTGCGCGCCTGTCCGCGCAGGGCCTCATCGGAGAGCAGCAGAATGACGGCGATGGGCGGGCGAGCCCGATCGCGTTGACCCAGATTGGCGAGGCGATAGCCGCCCGCTTTGCGCAAGCAAGTAACGAAGCTGTGGAGCGCACCATGCTTGATCCGCTCACAGCCTTCGAGCAGGCCGATCTTGTTGCTTCCATGCGTCGCATAGAAACCATGTTTGCCGAGCCCGGTAACGCGCCGTTGATTGTGCGGCCTCATCGTGTGGGCGAATTGGGTTGGCTCATTCATCGGCAAGGCCTGCTCTATCACCTCGAGCAGGGCTGGAATGGTGAGTTTGAAGCGCTGATCACGCGCCTCTATGCCGACTATGAGCAGATGGAGGCGCCTGGTCGCAAGGCGCTGTGGATTGCTGACCGGGGTGGCGTGGTCGGCGGTTCGGTCTATGTCGTTCCTGCCGAGGGCGAAGACGATATGGCCCAGTTGCGCATGCTCTATGTGGAGCCGATGTTCAGAGGACAGGGCATTGGCCGCCTGCTGGTGGATGAGGCGATAGGCTTTGCGAGAATGTCAGGCTATCGCCGCATCATGCTCTGGACCCAGGACTGTCTGGTTTCAGCCCGGCGCATTTATCAGGCCGCCGGATTTGAGCTTGTCCGCGAAGAACGGCATCATTCCTTCGGCGTCGATCTCAATGGCCAATACTGGATGCGCCAGCTTTAGTTTGCCGGCGCTGTCCCGTTGGTTTCCGCGGGCGTTTCGCTACCACCGGTGATAAGCTCGATCGGGTTGGGCAACAGCTCACCGGGATTGGGCAGCAATTCGCGTGGCACCACTTCATCCACTGCCGTCATCTGCTCGACGGCAATATCCGTGGCCGGGCCGTGGCTCTTGGGGAAAAGCAGCGGCGCCATGGCGAAACCGACGATCACCAGCACGATCATGCCCCAGCCGGCCCACTTCTTGTGCTTTTCGATGAACTCGCCAGCCACGGGGCCGAAGAAGTAGAAAAGGCCACAAGGGATGAAATAGCGCATGCCGCGCCCGATCAGCCCGTAAATGACGAAGGTCCAGATATCCAGCCCGGCGACACCCGAGGTGATGGTAATAACCTTGTAGGGGATCGGCGAGAGCGCGCCGATCAGGATCATCAGCGGACCATTTTCGTTGAAGCTGTGGCGCAGGGATTCAAAGCCGCCGCTGGCGCCGTAAAAGTCGATAATCGGCTTGCCCACGGCATCGAACAGGTAAAATCCGATGGCGTAGCCCGCAAGACCGCCGGTGACCGAGGCGATAGTGCAAATCGTGGCCAGCCGCCAGGCCCGCATCCGATCCGCAATGATCATGGGCGCAAGCATGATTTCCGGAAACACCGGCAAGATCATCGCTTCGAGGAAGCACAGCGCCGCCAGAATGGGTTCGGCAAATCGATGCTTGGTGGCCAGTTTCAGCCGGTCGTAGAAACTGAGCTTGGTGGGGGTGGCGGTTTGGTCGGTCATCAAGTCTCGGGATCAGGCAGTTTGGAACCTATGCTTGAACGTGTTTGGTCCATCGCACCAGTGAAATTTGTGTGTCAGTAACCGCGTTCGCGATCAACGACATTGATCAATGGTCTTCCAGCCTCATGCTCGCTCAGAACCTTCGCGAAATAGGTCACGCCGCTTTTCTCGTTGGAAATCGCGGCAATGTGCGGTGTGATATAGCAATTCTCGATGTCCCAGAGGGGGCTGTCTTCGGGCAGCGGCTCGACCTCGAACACGTCAAGGCTGGCAGCGCCCAACACACCACTCCCCAAGGCGGCAACGATATCGGCTTCCTTTTGGTGCCCGCCGCGAGCCGCATTGATGATCACGGGGCCGCCTTCCAGACGCGAGCGGCGCAGCTTGCCGAACGTGTCAGCATTGAGAATGCCCGTTGTCTCGGGTGTCAAAGGCAGGAGATTGACCAGAATATCGGTTTGCGAGAGGAACGCGTCGAATTCGGCATCGCCTGAAAAGCCTTCGACGCCTTCGATGCTTTTCGGTGTGCGGCTCCAGCTGCGCAAAGCAAAGCCAAGCGGTTTGAGGCGCGCCACTGCATCCTGTCCCAAGACACCCATGCCCATAATGCCGACATTGGTTTCCTGCGCTGCGGGCGGATAATATTGGCTCCAGCGACGCGCTTTCTGGTCCGCCTGAAAGCGGCTGAACTGGCGATGATGCATGGTGACATGGGCAACCACATAATCGCTCATGCGCTGACTGAGATCGGCATCGACAAAGCGCACCACTGGCACGTCCGGGAGCTTGGGATGCTTCATCAACGCATCGACACCGGCGCCGAGGGAGAAAACCGCTTTGAGATTGTCGAGCCCCTCAAAGGCGTCGGCCTTCGGCTTCCAGACGAATATGTAGCGGACCTCTTTAGGGTCGAAATCATCGCCGCGCCGCACCACATGATAGGGTTTGAGCTTTTTGGCAAAGGCCCTTGCCCAGCTGGCTTCATCGACGTCGGATAGGTGCAGGAGCAGCATGGCAGGTCCTTCTCAAGAAAAAGGCCGCGCTTTTGGCGCGGCCTGTATTGTCATGTCTTCGCAGCGACGATTACTGGCCGATAGCGGGCGTAGTCGTTTCGTCGGTGGTTGCGCCACCCTCGGCAGGCGTACCCTGAATGGGGGTTTCCTGCTGCGTGGTGGTCGGTGTTTCGGTTGCGTCTGCCGGAGCGGTCACCGGAGTGGTCTCCTCTGCAGGTTCGGTCACCTCGGCTGGCACGACGTCACCTGCCGGTGCCTCTTCGGTGGCCGCAGGCTCTTCTGCAGGTGCAGCAGCTTCAGGCTCAGGGAACGGAACCGGGCTGCCCGACAGGGTCTGGAGATAAGCCAGGATGTCGGCGCGTTCTTCTGGCGAACGGACGCCGGCAAAGGCCATCTTCGTGCCCGGAGCATAACCGCGCGGGTTTTCGAGGAAATGGTCAAGATTTTCGTAGGACCAAACCTGACCTTCGGCCTTCTGCTGCAGCAGAATGTCCGAATAGGCGAAATCGGGCATGTGGGCCTTGGGACCACCGACGATGTTGTAAAGGTTCGGACCCTGCTTGTTGGGTTCGCCTTCGCCAAAATTGTGACAGGACTGGCACTTGCGAACAGCAGCAGCACCACGGTCCACGCTGGCGCTGGCCAGCAGAACGGCAAGCGGAACGCTCGGCACTTCTTCCACCGGACCGGCAGCAACTGCCTCCGGTTCGGGCAGGGCATAGCCGGGGCCACGATTTTCAATTGGGTGGTAGATGGCTTCGGCCAAAAAGCCGACACCCATCACGAAAAGAAGTGTGCCGAGGACGGCGCCTAGAATCTTGTTAAGCTCGAACGAATTCATTTGGTCTCTCTGCCAGTCCATCCCCTGCGGACACTATACGGAACTGACCCAAATTCCGATCCCCCAATGGAGAATCTGCCTCAACCGGCCAGCTCGACGCGCGCGGAAGATAGTATTAAGCCCCGCAAGGCGCAACAGGGCAAAGGCAAGTGCGACACTTCGAGGCGGCGGCCCCGCCGCAAAAACGCTTCAGTGGAGCGTTTTTAGCCGAGAAGGCCATGAGAGCTGAGCTCGAATGGCAGGGCAGCAAGCACAATATGATCGCCATGCGCTTTTTAGTCAGCGCACACCCGCACGCCCTCACGACCTCACATTGACACCGCCCCGCCCAAGCGCCAAAACGCTGGCGCAATTCCTGCACGGACCGCTCCCATGACCAAAAAGATTGCCTTCCAGGGTGAACCCGGCGCTTTCAGCCACGCGGCTGCGGCCAATGTCTTCCCCGGTGAAGAGTTTGTGGGTTGCGTGACCTTTGAGGAAACTCTGGCGGCGGTTCAGTCTGGCCGCGCCGATTTTGCAGTCGTGCCGGTTGAAAACTCGCTCTATGGCCGCATCACCGATATTCACCACCTGCTGCCCGAAAGCGGGCTGTATATTATAGGGGAGACCTATCTGCGCGTGGAGATGACGCTGCTCGGTGTGCCCGGTGCTTCTTTTGAAGACATTAAGGCGGTGCAGTCTTTGTCCGTCGCCCTCGGCCAGTGCCGCCGCTTTATCGCAAAGCATGGCCTGCGCACGATCAATGCCGTGGATACCGCAGGGTCGGCGCGCGAAATCGCACAGAAGGCCGATCAATCGGTCGCCGCCATTGCCTCCCGCTTTGCCGGTGAGATTTATGGTCTCAACGTGTTGGCGGAAAATATCGAAGACGCCGACCACAATACGACCCGTTTCCTGGTGCTGTCGCCAACCGAAAAAAACGCACCGCAAAGCGCCGGTAAGGTAAAAACCACCTTTGTGTTCCGCGTGCGCAACGTTCCTGCAGCGCTTTATAAAGCCATGGGCGGCTTTGCCACCAATGGCGTCAATATGACCAAGCTGGAAAGTTATATGGTTGGTGGTGCTTTCACCGCTACTCAGTTCTATGCCGACATCGAAGGGCATCCGGACGATGTCAGCGTGCAGCACGCCTTCGACGAGTTGAAATTCTTCACCGACTATTTCAGCATCCTCGGCGTCTATCCGGCATCCGACAGAAAAGAATAAGCCGCAGATTTTGACTAGACCGGCTCGGTCGCCCGGTCGCGCGTCTGCCAGGCGCCGTCGCGCCATTCGCGTACGGTGACGGTAATCTTCTCGCCGATATCGATGAGATTATAGGCGTTGCCCTCACCGCGCAGGCGTGTGGAAATGGCCGAGGCCGCCTGCGCAATCAGGATCGGCGCGCGCACCGATTTGCTGAGCCCCATGGGCTCGCCCTCCCGCGCGTCGGACGTCGATTCATGCTTGCGCACATAAGACAGATGGAAGTGCCCAGAGAGCACCAACCGCACACCCAGGCCCGCAAAAGTCTGGAGCGCATCGTCGGCGCGTTTGACACGCTTTGTCTTCTGCATCATCGGCTCTGTTGGAAAGAGCAGCGGATGGTGGGCGACAATGACCCGCACCGCACCGGGCGAGGCCTGCGCAAAGCGTTCGGCAAGGTCATCAAGTTGCCCGCGCGAGATGGTGCCATGGCCCCAGTTCCACTCAAGCCGGGCGCGGCGTGAGGTGCGCATGCCCACGATCGCGACGCCGTCCATTTCGAGAAATGGCTCGAGATCAGGCGATATGTACTTTCGATAAAGCCCATAGGGGTTGAAGAAACGCCGGAAAATGTTGACGGCGGGCACGTCGTGATTGCCCGGAACGGCAAAAATGGGCGCATTGAGCGTGTCAAGAAATGCGCGGGCCTGCTGGAATTCTTCCTTGGTGCCGATCTGGGTGAAATCGCCACTGGCCACGATGAGATCGGGGCGCTGTGCATTGATGTCTTCTGAGAAGCCGGCTGCAAGTGCGGGATCGTGATGACCGAAATGCAGATCGGAAATATGCAAAATCTTCATGCCGCCTCCGCGGTATCGTTTTCCTCGGCGGGTACCATGACCGAAAGCGCTTTGGGTTTGATGGCAAAATGCAGCGGCGTTTCCAGCGTTTCCACTTCGCCGTCAAACATCACCTTGAGCAGTTCCTTGCGCGCGTCGATGGTCACCGACTTGACGCTCTCAACGCTGAGCGCTTCATCATCATGCCAGCGCCCGACCAGCATGCCGGTCACAAGGCGAAAGAAATCTCGCGCCGTAAAGTGACGCAACACGTAAAGCGTCAATGTTCCACGGTCGAGGCTTTGCCGCGCGAAGAACCGCCCGAGGCCTTCATCGTAGGCGTTGCAGGCAACGGCCATGGCCTGAACGCGCTCGATGCGCTTTTCGCCGTGATCGGGCTCAATGGCCACAGCCATGCGGCGCTGCCGAGCTAGCCGCCGGAAAAAGTACCGCATGAAGCCGATCTTGGCCCCAATGCTTTCCCGACCTCTTATATGTTCACGACCGGCAGCAAGACCGGGCAACAGCCCGATCACCACCTTTTGCAGAAACACGCGGCCATTGACCTCGGCGACATCTATGCGCTGTGGTGTGGATGAAGCCAGCGCCGCAACCGCGCCGTTTATATCGAGTGGCAGATGCAGATCCTTGGCGACGGCATTGAATGTGCCCAGCGGCAAGATCGCCAGATCTTTATCGGTGTCGAGCAGCGCACCCGCCATGGCCGTGATCGTACCATCGCCGCCGGCCGCCACCAGAACCTGCGCAGGTCCGCGCACGCCTTCGGAAATCCTGTCCATCAGAGGCCGACTGTCGTCATCGTCGATGACGGCTTCGAGCCCATTGGCGGCGAATTTCTCTTCCAGCATGGCTGCAGTAATACCCAGGGCCCGGGCCGTGCCCGAATTAGGATTAAGGATGACGTGATAAAACATCTCGGCCAAAACCTGATCCTCTTGCGTGCGTGAACAGGGGCAACGCTGCTCAAAGGCAGACGTTGCGTTATTCGGCAAACAAGCTGGACGAAGCATGCGGGCCGCCATTTCCATTGACAGCCATTCCGTCCCGGCTATGGTCCGCGCGACATTTTTGAGGAGCTCCCATGTCCCACGCCCAGCTCGCCCAGACCATCGAAGCCGCATTTGAAAACCGCGCCGAGGTCAATCTTGAGACTCGTGGCGAGGTGCGCGATGCGGTCGAAACGGCGCTGAACCTGCTCGACTGCGGTAAAGCGCGTGTGGCTGAGAAGATCGACGGCGAATGGCAGGTCAATCAATGGCTCAAAAAGGCCGTGCTCCTATCTTTCCGTCTCAATGACAATCAGCCGATGACCGGCGGTGCACAGGGTTCGACCTGGTGGGACAAGGTACCGACCAAGTTTGAGGGCTGGAGCGACAATACCTGGCGCGAAGCCGGTTTCCGCGCCGTGCCGGGCTCCATCGTCCGCAAGTCGGCTCATATTGGCCGCAATGTCATTCTCATGCCCAGCTTCGTGAACCTGGGTGCCTATGTGGATGAAGCCACCATGGTCGATACCTGGGTGACGGTCGGCTCCTGCGCGCAGATCGGCAAGAATGTGCACCTTTCGGGCGGTGTCGGTATTGGTGGCGTGCTAGAGCCGCTTCAGGCCAATCCGACCATCATCGAAGACAATTGCTTTATCGGCGCGCGTTCTGAAATCGTCGAGGGCGTCGTCGTGGGCGAAGGCTCGGTAGTGTCGATGGGAGTCTTCATCGGCGCCTCGACAAAAATCGTCAATCGCCAGACCGGCGAAGTGCATATGGGCAAGGTGCCGCCCTATTCGGTTGTGGTTTCCGGCTCGCTCCCTGGCAAGCCGCTGCCCGATGGCACGCCCGGGCCGAACCTGTATTGCGCCGTGATCGTCAAGACGGTGGATGCGCAGACCCGCTCCAAGACCGGTATTAACGAGCTGCTGCGCGACTGATCTGCTGAACCAAACCGGAGCTCTCGTGTCCATCGATCCGCAAAGCCTGCTCGAACGCCTGATCGCCTGCCCATCTGTCACGCCGGAGGAAGCGGGGGCGCTCGACCTGCTTGAAGCCGAGCTCAGCGCAATCGGTTTTGCCGTGACACGCCTGCGCTTTGAGGGCGATGGCTCCTATCCGGTCGACAATCTCTTTGCGACGCGAGGGCAGGGTGGTCGTCGCCTGCTTTTCGCCGGGCATACCGATGTCGTGCCGCCCGGCGATGTCGCGCATTGGACCGCTGATCCGTTCACGCCGCGCGTGGCAAATGGGAAGCTCTTTGGCCGTGGCGCGGCGGATATGAAATCGGGCATTGCCGCCTTCGTCGCTGCCTGCTCCGCTATCCCAGCCGACGCCGGAACAATCCAGCTCGCCATCACCAATGACGAAGAAGCCGATGCCATAAATGGCAGCGAAAAGCTGGTGCGCTGGATGGCGGATAATGGACACCATTTCGACTTCGCCATTGTCGGCGAACCCAGCTCCACCGAAACGCTCGGCGACAGCATCAAGATCGGTCGGCGCGGATCCTTTTCGGGCAAGGTGATGGTGACCGGCACGCAGGGCCATGTCGCTTATCCTCATAAGGCCAACAATCCCCTGCCGGTGTTGGCCGCAATTGCCACGGCGCTCTCATCGGAACGGCTCGACGGCGGCACGGAACATTTCCCGGCCAGCAATCTGGAGCTGACAAGCATCGATGTCGGCAATCCGGTGTCCAACGTGATCCCGATGAGCGGGGTGCTGAAATTCAACATTCGTTACAATGATACCTGGACGCCCGAGACGCTTGCCACATGGGTGCAGGACCGTGTCGATAGTGTCGATGCCAAGGGTTCCAAAGTCGAATTCGACGTGTCAGGCGTGCCCTCGCGCGCCTTCTTGTCTCCGCTTGGCGCAGACATGGAAACACTGTCCGCCGTTCTGGCCGAGCGCAATGGCAAGGCACCGGAATATTCGACCGGCGGCGGCACATCTGATGCTCGCTTTATTGCCCAATATGGCCCGGTAGTCGAATGCGGTCTGGTGGGCCCCTCGATGCACAAGGCCGACGAGCATATCGCCCTTAGCGACCTCACCGGGCTCACAGAAATCTACGAAAGCTTCATGCGCCGTTTCTTTGCCGGGGCGGCAAGATGAAAATCTGGCAGAACCTGCAAGCCGCCTTTAAGGGCTGGCTGATGATCCTGCGTGGCGAGGCTGGCTGGGAGAGCCATTTCCGTCTGACTGGGCCAGGTCTCGTCACCACCATCGTGCTCTTTTACGTCTTTGCTTTTCTCGCCGTCGTGCTCGCCTCGTTACAGGTCGGCGTGCCGACGCTGGGCGGCTTTCTTGACATCATGGTGGTGCAGTCGCTCTGGCTCGTGGCGCTGCTGATCGGCGTGTTCGGCACCCGCTTTGCGCTCAAAGACAAAAATCCTGCGCTGCCGCTGCTCATCCCAGGCATTTATGCAATCATTGCCTATTTGGTTGCCGGCTCTCTGATCTCGCTTATTGCCGGCCTGTTGCTGCCCCTGCTCTGGCTTGGGCTGCTCTTCATGCTCTACCAATTGGCACGGGCGGCAGGGCGCTGGACCATAGGTGTATCCGCGGCGTTTGCGCTTCTGACCGTCGTTCTGCTTGTCGGGCTGCCCATGACGCTCTACATGCTAGCGACAACCTTTGCTCCAATAGCCTGAGACGAGATCGAGCCCTTGGCCCAGCCGAACCAGACCTTTATCGAAGAAGCCCTCAATGCCGCGCGCGGTTGCTGGGCGCTGGTTGTGGGGCGCCGCGATGCGCCCACCTGGTTCGATTTCTCGCTGCGTGGTCTGGCAAGCAGCATCATTGCGGTGCTTCTGGCGCTGTTGATCGCGGGCTTCGGCCCCATGCTTTTGGGTATTCCCGTGCCTGCCGGCGCGCCGACACAGTCCATCTTCATGAATGGCGCTCTGTTCGTCGCACAGGCGGCCATGGCCTGGATCGTGCTGCGGCAGATGGGGCGGCCTGATGGCTTCGTGCCCTATCTCGTCGCCAGCAATTGGGTGACGCTGGTATCGGGCGTGCTGTTGCTGTTCTCCCTGCTTCTCGGGGAAGCCGGGCTTGCCGTACTGCTGGCCATCGTTATCGTGGCCTTGATGACCTTCATCAATATCGGCCGCTTCATCGTCACGCTGAAAGCCGGTCAGATCGTACTGCTGTTCATCTCGCAGGCTGTCGGCGTGTTCCTGGCCCTTGGCGTGCTGGCGTTGATCCTGCCGGTGCCGCCGCTTCAGTAATCAACGCCGGTCAGGTAAAGTCCTGCCGATGGGGCCATGCCGCCGCAGCGCGAGCGGTCCGCGGCATCGAGTGCAGCCCGGAAATCGGCGGGGCTCCATTTGCCTTCACCCACCAGTTTCAGCGAGCCCACCATGGACCGCACCTGATGGTGCAGGAATGAGCGGGCGCTGGCCGTAATGGCAATCACCTCGCCATCGCTACTGACATCGAATACGTCCAGTGTGCGCATCGGCGACTTGGCCTGGCACTCCGAGGAACGGAATGTTGTAAAATCGTGCAATCCCAGAATGAGCTGCGCTGCCCTGTGCATTTTTTCTGCATCAAGCGGCATCGGTACATGCCAGACCTGATTGCGCTCGATGGTGGCGGGCGCCCGGCGATTGAGGATGCGATACTCGTAATGGCGCGCCGTTGCCGAGAACCGTGCCTCGAAATCTTCGCCCACTCTATCGCATTCGATCACTGCGACGGGATGTGGTCGAAGGTGGTAATTCAGCGCCTCGCGAACGCGGAACGGGTCCCAATCTTTTGAAAGATCGAAATGAGCAACCTGACCCAGCGCATGCACGCCCGCATCGGTTCGCCCTGCTGCCTGCGTCGTCACCGTCTCGCCGGAAAAACGCTCGATAGCCTCTTCCAGCGCCTGTTGTACGCTCATCCGCTCCTTCTGCCGCTGCCATCCGGAGAAGGGTGTTCCGTCATATTCGACGATAAGCTTGAAGCGCGCCATTCAGTTGACTTTGGCGGGGAGAGCGCCAGCGCCGCGCAGGAAAGTGGCGGCGTCCATCGCGCCTTTGCCCTCGCGCTGCACCTGCGTCAGGCGGACTGCGCCCGAGCCGCAGGTGACGGTGAGATCGTCGCTAAGAGCGCCGGGTTCACCTGACCCGGATGCCAGCGTCGAACGCAGCGCCTTGACGCGCACCGGCTTGCCGCCGAGGTCCAGCTCGAACCACGCGCCGGGAAAGGGTGAGAGGCCGCGAATGAGATTATGCACCTCTTCCGCACTTTTGGAAAATTCGATGCGCGCCTCGGCCTTGTCAATCTTGGCGGCATAGGTTGCGCCATCGCTAGGCTGCGGGGTGAAGTCGAGGCTACCGCGTTCCAGCGCCGCCAACGCCCGGCCCATCAAATCCGCCCCCACGCGCATCATCTGGTCGTGCAGTTCGCCCGCAATCATATCCGGGCCAATGGGAATTATTTCCGTCGGTCCCATCCCGCCAGTGTCCAGCCCTTCATCCATCTGCATGACCACAATGCCGGTCTGCTTGTCGCCCGCCATGATGGCGCGCTGGATCGGCGCGGCACCGCGCCAGCGTGGTAGCAGTGAACCGTGGAGATTGAGACAGCCAAATTCGGGCGTTTCGAGGATCGGCTTGGGGAGTAGCAAGCCATAGGCGACAACGACAGCGACCTCTGCTCCGAGCGCGGCGAACTGCGCTTGTTCCTCTTCGCCCTTGAGAGAGCGCGGCGTAAACACCGGAATGCCAAAGGCCTCGGCAGCTTCATGTACCGGACTTTTCCGCTCTGCCTGCCCGCGTCCGGCGGGCTTTGGTGCGCGCGTATAAACCGCGACCACCTCGTGACCGGACGAAACGATCTCGGTCAGCGTGGGAACGGAAAAATCGGGCGTACCCATGAAGACGACGCGCATGCCCGAATTCCCTGGCTTTAAAAAGTGTTCTTCAGCTATCCGGCTTGCTTAGCCAGCAGCCCGTTTGGCGGCCTTGTCGAATTTTTTGATCACGCGGTCGCGCTTCAGGCGGCTGAGATAGTCGATATAGAGCACGCCATCGAGATGATCGAGCTCGTGCTGAATGCAGACTGCAAGCTTGCCGGACGCTTCCTTGGTTACTTCCTTGCCGTCGAGATCGGTATATTTCACCGTGACGTCATTAGGCCGCTCGACCTCGTAATAAAGCTCGGGAATGGACAGACAACCCTCTTCAGTCACCTGTATCTGATCGCCGAAATGAGTGATTTCGGGGTTGATCATCACCAGTGGATCGGGCGCTTCACCTTCGCCAACAACATCCATCACCACGATACGCTTCATCACCCCGATCTGCGGCGCGGCGAGGCCAATACCCGGCGCGTCATACATGGTTTCCAGCATATCTTTGGCCAGCGTCTTGATCTCCTCATCGACTTCGATGATCGGATCGCAAACAGCGCGCAGGCGGGCATCAGGAATGACGAGAATAGGGCGGATGGCCATGGCAAAAAGTCCGGCGAAGAAAGGATTTCCCCCGATATGGCGATTTCCGGCCCGCGGGTCAACACCAGCTGTCCCGATCCTCGATGATGAACAAGAACATTTTGCGAACATCAGAATCGCGCTAAGGTCGGCCTATGACCGATCTTGATCGTACGCTTTTCACTCTGGGCGATGTGCCCGTCAGCTTGGGCCTTGCCGTGGTTATGGTCGGTGCCATTGTGCTCGTCGCCATCATCGTGCTGCTGGTCACGCAGGCACGCGCCAGTGCTGCCCGAGCCGATGCGGCAGCGCGTGAAGCGAGTGATGGATTGCGGGCCAATTTCCTCGAACAGATCGCCGGGCGTGATGCGCGCATTCGCGATCTGGAACTGCTGGCCGAACGGGAGCGCGAGCGCGCAGCCGACCTTCTTGACCAGGAGCGGGAGAAAAGCTCCGGCCTGCAATCCGAACTCGCCGCCATGCGCACCCGGCTCGATGAGCAGGCGCGGCAGAACGAAGCCAATCTCAAGCGCTTCACCGAGGCGCGCCAGCAGATGACCGACGAGTTCAAGGCCATTGCTGGCGACGTGCTGCGGAGCCACAGTGAGACCTTCACCAAGCAGAACCGCGAGCAGGTCGATGTGCTGCTCAAACCTTTACAGGACAAGATTGGCGAGTTTCACAAGGGGCTGATCGAGGATCGGTCGGCCATGGCGGAACGTATTCGCGCCTTGGTAGAGAGCAATTTGCAGATCACCACCGAAGCGCAGAACCTGACGCGGGCGCTCAAGGGGTCGTCGCAAACTCAGGGCGCCTGGGGCGAGATGATCCTCTCCACCATCCTCGAACAATCGGGGCTGCGCGAGGGGGAGCAATATATTACCCAGCAAAGCCACACGGGCGAGGATGGGCAGCGGGTGCGCACCGATGTCGAAATCCGCATGCCCAATGGCGATGTTTTGGTCATCGATTCCAAGGTGTCGCTTACGGCATTTGAGGCCTTCGTGAACAGCGAAGATGACAGCCGAGACCTTCACCTGCGGGCTCATATCGAGTCAGTGCGTAGCCACGTGAAGACACTGGGGGACAAGACTTATCACCGGGCGGCGGGTTCCCGGCTCGATTATGTAATGATGTTTGTGCCCATCGAGTCGGCTTTGGCGACTGCAATCCAGAACGATGCGAAGCTGGTTGAGTTCGGCATGTCAAAAGGTGTCATGTTGACGACGCCGACCACGCTGATGACCGTGCTGCGCACCATCCGCAATGTCTGGGACATTGAAAAACGCCATCAAAATGCCGAGGAAATCGCCGAGCGGGCGGGTGCACTTTACGACAAGGTTGCGGGATTCCTCTCCTCCATGGACAAGCTGGGCGGGCATCTCGACAAAGCGCGGTCCAGCTTCGATGACGCGAAAAATCAGCTGTCCTCTGGTCGGGGCAATGTCGTGCGGCAGGTGGAAATGCTGCGCGAACTGGGCGCCAAATCCAGCAAGCCTCTACCACCCAACTGGGATGGTGGTAGTGAGGATAAGCCGGCCTTGCGTCTTGTTGGCGACGAGCCCGGCGACCTCAACTAGAAAGCTGTGATCGAACCGCCGGCGGTTCAGCGCGTTTCCCTGATGCGAATGCAGGAAGGGAGACCGATTATGGCTCAGCATCACGACCATCCCGGCAGTCTCGTGCCGCAGGAAACCAATTTCGATAATGCCGATGCGCCAGGCATTGCCCAGCCCTATAGCCAAAGCGAAATCGAGGATTTGCTTTATGGCGATGACCGTCCGGTTGAGGACCGTGTGGCGCGTTTGCGCGAAATGCGCAATGAACTGGCGGCCCGGGAAAGCGGTGATTTCGGTGACGAAGACCCGGCGTCCATGCTCGATGAACTCGACCGAGCTATCGAGGAATTGCAGGGGGATGCCGACAATCTCGACGAAACCGGGGATGCAGCGGCTTTCATGTCAGCCGATCCCGCCGATCATCTCGATGCTCTGGCACCCGACGATGTCGATGCCCGCGAGGCTCTGACTGGGGAAACGGATTTTTATGAGGACGAGGACTGGCCGGAGGACGACGACAATGCCTGGAAGGGCAGTGAGGAGTTCAAGCCAGACCTGCACTAAATCTCGGTGCGCGCCCTAAGTGCTTGACTTAACGTGCCTTCGTCGAGGTAATCGAGCTCACCGCCGACGGGTACACCGTGGGCGAGGCGGGTGATTTTTACGCCCGTCCCGTCCAGTCGGTCGGTGATGTAATGTGCTGTCGTCTGGCCCTCGACATTGGCGTTCATGGCCAGCACCACTTCCGAATAGTCGCCGGCTCGGGCAATCAGACCTTCGAGGTTGATATCGTCGGGCCCGATGCCATCGAGGGCCGAGAGAACGCCGCCCAGAACGTGGTAGCGAACCGCTCCGACCCCGGCCCGCTCAAGCGCCCAAAGGTCGCCAACGTCTTCTACCACAATAAGAATTCCGCTTTCGCCCCTGCGCGGATCAGCGCAGATCGAGCAGGGGCTGACCGTGTCGACATTGCCGCAGACTTCGCAGGTGCAGACGGCGGCAACAGCACGATCCAGCGCGGCGGAAAGGGGCAGCATGAGCTGGTCTTTGCGCTTGATCAGGTGCAGAACCGCGCGGCGCGCCGAGCGCGGACCCAATCCTGGCAATCTAGCCAACAATTGGATCAATTGTTCGATTTCTGGTCCGCCGGAGGCCATCAGAATGTCACCGCAGCAAGCAATTGGTTAGCAGACTGTTGACGTTGAGCGTCGCAGACATGCGAAAAAGGGTCAGAACGGAAACTTCATGCCAGGCGGGATGGGCAAACCGGCTGTGACCTCGGCCATCCGGCGCTGCATTTCGGCTTCGCTCTTGCCTTTGGCATCGGTAAAGGCGGCAACGATCAGGTCTTCGATCACTTCGGCATCTTCCGGCTTGAGCAGGGTGGGGTCAATCTTGATACCACGCACGTCGCCTTTGCCCGAAAGCGCGACGACGACCATGCCGCCACCCGAACGGCCTTCCACGACCATTTCGGCAAGCTCGGCCTGCATGGCCTCCATCTTGCCCTTCATTTCGCTGGCGGCCTTCATCATGCCCATGATGTCTTTCATTCGTCGTCCTCTTCGGGTGGTGGCAGGGGCAGGTCTTCCATGACGGCGGCGTCTTCGCGCACCGAAACGTTGACCAGTTTCGCCCCCGGGAATGTCTCCATTATGGCTTTGACCAAAGGATCGTCATGGGCGGCGGCGGTCGCTGCTTCCTGACGCTGTTCCTTTTCCTGCCGAATGGTCATGCCCTCGACCGGCTTGGTCGAGACGGTGACGAGCCAGCGCTGGCCGGTCCATGTCTGGAGCCGCGCGGACAGATTGTTGACCACATTGGGATTGGTGCCGGGCAGGAGCGAGACTTCGATACGGCCCTGCTCGAAGGAGACCGGCAGCATCTGGCTTTCGAGCGCCAGCTTGATCAGCATGTCGCGCTTGGCCGCCGCGATGGCGATCAAATCCTTATAGCTGGTGATCGTCGCTAAAGCCGGTTGCGCCATGGCAGTTGGCGCAGGATTGGGGTTGGAAACGGCCATGACTGGCTCGGGCTGCGTCTGAACCGCCTCGACACGCATGGCTGAAGCACCGCCCGACGGACCGGATGGCCCGCGCGACGGCAAGGATGGCACGCTGGGCGCGGCAGAGGGCAGTGTGCCCTGTTGCGTGAGTTTGGTGATCAGTTCGTCGGGGCTGGGCAGATCGGCGGCATAGGCGAGGCGAATGAGCACCATTTCGGCGGCTTGCAGCGCATTGCCAGCGCGCGACACTTCCTCATTGCCCTTGAACAGGATTTGCCAGGTGCGGGTCAGCGCCCGCATGGGGAGGCGGTTGGCAAGATCGCGGCCGCGCGTCCGCTCGTCGGGGGTGAGGGAGGCGTCATCGGCAGCGGCAGGCACCACCTTTATGCGGGTGACGAGATGAGTGAATTCGGCCAGATCGGCCAGCATGGTCTGCGGATCGGCACCCAGATCGTAAAGCTCGCGCAGAGCAGTGAGAGCTTCGGCAATACGTCCGCCCATCAGATCTTCGAACAGGTCAATGATCCGCGCCCGGTCGCCAAGGCCCAGCATGGATTTGACGGTGGCGGAGGTGACCGTGCCATTGCCATGCGCAATGGCCTGATCGAGCAGGGACAGGCTGTCGCGGGCCGAACCTTCGCCAGCGCGCACGATCATCGCAAGGGCGTCGGCTTCAAAACCGATGCCTTCCTGACCGAGAATTTTTTCGAGGTAATCCGACATGATCTCAGCCGGGATGCGACGGAGGTCGAAGCGCTGACAGCGCGACAGGATCGTGATCGGAACCTTGCGGATTTCAGTCGTCGCGAAGATGAACTTCACATAGGGCGGCGGCTCTTCCAGTGTTTTCAGCAGCCCGTTGAAGGCGGCTGTGGAGAGCATGTGCACTTCGTCGATCACATAGACTTTGTAGGGCGCGGAAACCGGGCCGTATTTGACCGAGTCGATGATCTCGCGGATATCGCCGATACCGGTATTGGACGCGGCGTCCATCTCCACCACGTCGACATGGCGGCCCTCGATAATGGCGCGGCAATGCACGCCCTCTTTGGACAGGTCGAGGGTTGGATGGCGACCGCTTTCGTCTTCATAATTGAAGGCGCGGGCCAGAATGCGGGCCGTGGTGGTTTTGCCCACGCCGCGCACGCCAGTCATGATGAAAGCATGGTGGATGCGGTTCTGGGCAAAGGCATTGCCGAGTGTCTGCACCATCGCGTCCTGTCCCACGAGCGTGGAAAAGTCACGTGGGCGATATTTGCGGGCGAGAACAAGATAGGGCGATGTCTGGTTTTCAGCCATGCCTCACGTCCTTCTGCCGCACGATCGGGAATCTGCCTTTGTTCATGGCTCCACTCTAGGGCAAGCCCAAGCCGACCGCAAAAGCCAACACGGCTTTACGGGGTGGATATGCCCACTTGTGAACAGATGAAGTAGGAGGTTGGCATCGACCCGTGAGGATCTCGTTGGGGCTGCTTCCTTCCGGACCTGACCCGGTTGGCGAGGAACACGTCCGCGCCAACCTCCCGAGGCGCTATATGCGGATTATTGCATGCAGATGCAAGGGGGAGTGAAATTCTAACCGCGCTTGCCTACACACTCTGCTGGCTGATGGCGATGAGCCCTGCCATTGCTGTTTTCCAAGTTTTGCTTGCAATGGCGGAAAGGAAGACTGATCCTGCTTAAAATATCGGCAAAGACGACGCTGTCACCAACCAGGAAAGCACGGGAGCGAAGCAATTCCGATCAGTCTTGTACCGCGTCTGAATACAATGAGCGGCAATGATCTTGCCGGCACTACTATGCTTCAGCGTGTGCGCGATTTTGACTGGGCTTCCAGTGCTGTCGGGCCGGTAGAGAATTGGCCCGAGGAATTACGCGCTGTCTGCCGTACGGCGCTGCTGTCATCCACGCCTATGGCGGTGTTGATCGGGCGTCGGGGCGTCGTTTTGGCTAATGAGGCCATCCGGGCCTTGTTCGGGCCCGATTACGACCATGGCCTTGGTAAACCCATATCCGACGTTTTGATCCATAGCGCTGTTTTTGTTGAGGAAATGCTTTCTCGTGCGTTTGCCGGGCGATCATCGCGCTTTCACGACATGGCCGTGCCGATCAGTGAGGCGGGCAGGGCGCGGCAGGCCTGGCTGGATTTGGAATTCACTCCGATCATCGATGCCGAAGGTGAGGTGCATGGCGCGCTGGTGATCTGCATCGAAACCACGCAACGGCGCAAAGCGCTGTTTGATCTCGAAAGCTCAAGGGAACGGCTGGACACGGCTTTGGCTTCGGGCGGTGTGGTCGGCGTCTGGGAGGTGGATTTCGAGCACGATATCGTGCGCTCGGACGCGCGCTATGCCCTGTTGCACAATGTGGACCCAGAGCTTGCGGCGCTGGGCGCCAGCCGCGAGGTTTTCACCGCCGGCATTCATCCTGAAGATCTGGATGCGGTTATGCAGGCCTTCGATCAGGCCAAGATTGACGGCAACTATCGGTGTCAGCATCGCGTAGTCGGCCAAGAGGGGACTCGCTGGATCGTGGCGTCCGGGCGCATAAAACATGACATGGGTGGCAAGCCGCTGAGCTTTACCGGCACCGCCATCGACGTCACCGCTCAGCTTGAAACCTCGGCCGCTCTTGCTGAAAGCGAAAAGCGCTTCCGAACCTATGCCGAAACCCTGCCACATGTGATTTTCGGATGGGACAGCGAGGGCCGCGCTACCTATGCCAACCGTCGGTGGAGTGAATTTACCGGCTGCGAAGAAGGCGACCCGCGCCTGGGGGATTGGGCCAGTTTCATTCATCCCGATGAGCGCTCGCTGATCCTCGCCGATTGGGCTCGGGCTATTGTTGGAAAGGATCGCCTGTCGTTTGAGGCAAGGCATCTGCATGTTTCGGGCCAATATCGCTGGCTGCGGTCCGTCGCGCTTCCGATCCACGGCACCGATGGAGCCGTGACTGGCTGGATCGGGACACTTACCGACATCCATGACGAAAAACAGGTCGAGTCCGAGCGTGAACTGGTGTCGCAGGAACTCGATCACCGCATCAAGAATTTCTTTGCGCTGACCAAGGGGCTTGTGAACCTGACGGCGCGCGAAAATCTCGATAATACAGGCTTTGCCGAGCGGCTGCAGGGGCGTCTGACCGCGCTCCACCATTCCCATGATGTCATCCGGCAGAATAACAGTGCAGAGCACGGCCAGACACTGCTTGCGCTGCTCCGGCATTTGCTAGCGCCCTATGCGCTGAGCCAAGAGATGGAGGATCACATCGTGATTGCTGGCGATGATGTCGTCCTGACTGCGCAGGATACGACAGCGTTTGCGCTTGTCTTCCATGAACTGGCGACCAATGCTGCCAAATATGGCACGCTATCATCTGTCGACGGACTTTTGCAGATCACCTCCACCCATCGCGACGGCTTGCTGACGCTGGATTGGCGGGAAAAGGGCTGCGGTGGGGACAACAAGGCTTCCAGTGGCGGCGGGTTCGGCTCACGCCTTATAAACATGATTATCGAACGACAGATGAGCGGTCGTTTTGAGCGCATCGAAGAGGATGGCGGGGTTTCAATTCGGCTGGAAATTCCCCGCCCCTGATAGCTCTTTACTGCTCAAGCTCGGATAGCGAGCCGACGGCCTCGTCGTAAATATAGCTGACGCTCATGCCCGGTGTTTCAAGATCGTCCATGGTGACGACCGGGCCAAGGCCGGTTTCCTCGAAACTGGCCTGCTCGGCGCAGGTGCCGAAATCGCCGCTGCTGCGCAGGCCGTTCTCGTCGAACGTCACCCAGGCATAAAGGATCGGGCAGGCATTGCCGCCGGTATAGAGTTCAAGCAGGGCGCTGTTTTCGTATGTCTTGAGCAGGCGGGGCATATGTGCGCTATCGAGCAAAACTTCGTAACTGCCACCGGCATGCACGAAAAGGCCCGTACCTTCCACAGTGTTCATGGTGATCTCGACCGGCCCGGCGGGCAGGGACAGGGTCAAGGTGCCATCATCGGGCACATTATCCTGCGTGCTGACCAGCACTTCGGCATGGGCGGGCAAGCTGCTGAGAAGGGAGACCGCAAGGATGCTGGCTAGGCGGTGCATGGTTTTGTCCAGTACAGAAAGAGTCCAGCACACTCATTGCTGCGCCATGTTGGCAAAAAAGTGATCCATGTTGGCGCTCGAATGCGTTCTATCCGGCTCCTGAAGCTGACCATCGCCTAAAATTTAATAGCTCTTTTCGGGCAGCGGGATGAAGTCGGTTTCATCGGGCACCGGGCCGAAGCGGGCCTGTTTCCAGTCTTCCTTGGCCTGTTCGATCCGCTCCTGACTGGACGACACGAAATTCCACCAGATATAGCGCGGCCCTTCCAGCGCCGTGCCGCCGAGAAACATCATGCGGGCGGGGCTGGTGGCGGTGACAGTGATGGCGTCGCCGGGGCGAAACACTAGAAGGCGTGGCCCCTCGAATTCGTCGCCAGCAATTTTCACCGTGCCGCTGACCAGATAAATGGCGCGCTCTTCATAGTCAGTGTCGAGCGGTGCGCTCATGCCGGTGCCCAACTGCACCTCGACATAGAACCAGTCCGAAACCGTTTTGACCGCCGCCTCTTTGCCAAAAGCCTTGCCGGCGATGATGCGGGCAAAAAGGCCGGTATCGGTCACTGAGGGCAATGTATCGGCGGAGAAATGCTGGAAGCTGGGGTCGATTTCCTCTTGTCCCTCGGGCAAGGCGATCCAGCTTTGCAGACCCAGAAGTGTATGGCCGTCGGCGCGCTCGACTTCGGGTGTGCGTTCCGAATGGGCGATGCCGCGCCCGGCGGTCATCAGGTTCATGGCGCCGGGGCGAATGTCCTGAATGTTGCCCTCGCTGTCGCGGTGGGTGATCTTGCCGTCGAAGAGATAGCTGACCGTGGCGAGCCCGATATGGGGATGGGGTTTGACGTCCATGCCTTGTCCGGCGAGGAATTGCACCGGCCCGAAATGATCAAAAAAGATGAACGGGCCCACCATTTGCCTTTTGCCATGCGGCAAGGCGCGGCGCACCGGAAAGCCACCGCCAAGATCGCGGGTGCGCGGCACGACAACCAGCTCCAGCGCGTCGCAGCTCTGCGTATCTCCGGCGATGGGGTCATAATCGGGTAACCAGGTCATGGGCGTGTCCTTTCAGGCCGGGAGTGTGACGCGGATGTGCGGCCGCTGTCGAGGCGGCACAGGGATGTGACCTGGTGTGGTTGGTGTCGCGACATCCACCCAATCCGAGCTTGTGGGACGCGCAGAACCCCCACCCCGGCCCTCCCCTCAAGGGGGAGGGAGAGAAGAACAGAGATTCCTGTGCTTGGGAGGGAGGTTCAGCCCGCCCGCTGCGTGCCTCGCCCGCTCTGATTGGCCAAACCGCTGATCGCAGCCCGCAAGGCCGCCGGTTTGACTGGCTTGGTGACCACGGCGATGCCGCGATCTTCGGCCAGTGTGCGCACTGCCGGGCTGCGGTCTGCCGTCACCAAAGCGGCGGGCAGATGGCCACCCAGATTGTGGCGCAGCCACTCGATGGCATCGAGGCCCGAGGTTTGGTCGAGGTGATAATCCATCAGCACGAGGTCTGGATACCAGCCTTCGAGCAGGCGTTCGCGGTCGATCTGTTTGAGGGACAGGGCTGTGCGCACGTCGCAGCCCCAATGGGTCAGCAAACCCTCCATGGCTTCGAGAATGGCGCTTTCGTTGTCGACGCACAGGATTTTGAGACTGATCACCCCGAAACTGGCCTCAACGGCGGCAGCTTCGGGCTTCGCGACGGGTCGCGCGTTGCGCACCGCGGGCAGATAGATGGAAAAGCGCGAGCCGTGGCCTTCGCGGCTGTCCAGTTCCAGCGTCAGGCCAAGTGCGCTGACCAGCCTTTGCACGATGGATAGCCCGAGCCCGAGACCCTGCGCCATTTTCGCGCCGCGTTCAAGGCGGGAAAATTCGGCAAAAACCAGCTTGTGCTGATCCTTGTTGAATCCGATCCCGGCATCGATGACGTCGAGCCGCCAGCGATTGCCGCGCCTGCGCAGGCCCACCAGCACCTTGCCGCCAACCGGCGTATATTTGATCGCGTTGGACACAAGGTTTTGCACGATGCGCCCAAGAAGCGCGCGGTCAGCCAGAATGGTGCCCTTGGTCGGCACGATGCGCAGCGAAATCGAGCGCTCTCTGGCCATGGGGCCAAACTCGACCTCGGTTTTACGCAACAGATCCTGTGCCTGCATCGGCGCGGGGGAAGGCCGCAGCGCGCCGCTATCGATGCGGGAAATATCGAGCAGGGCGCTCATAATGTCTTCCACCGCCGTCAGCGAGGCTTCGATGGAATTGGCAAGCTCGGCAAAGGCGGTGGATTTGGCGCGCTCGATCAGCGTGGATGTATAGAGCCGCGCCGCATTGAGTGGCTGCAACAGATCATGGCTGGCGGCGGCGAGAAAGCGGGTTTTGTCATGGTTGGACGCATCGGCCTTGGCGCGCGCCACCTCCAGTTCGGCATTAACCTGCCGCAATGCCGCCGTGCGCTCCTCCACACGCCGCTCCAGATGCTGATTGGCCTGTTCGAGCTGCTGCTCGGCCCGCACGCGGGCGGTGACATCGGAAAAGCTGATGACCAGACCGCCGTCGGGCAGGCGGCTCGAATGAAATTCCAGCACCTGTCCCGCATTGCCCAGCCGCTGGGTGATGGTCGTGGGAGAAGAGGTCAGCACATTGATCCGCTCGATGGCGAGCCGCGCCGCGTCGCCTGCGCCCAGATCACCGCGCTCGGCCATGAACAGGGCAATGTCGAACAGCGCCGTGCCCGGACGCACGAGATCGGAAGGCAGAACAAGCAGGCCATTATAACGGGTGTTGGACGCGATCAGCCGCAGCCCGGCATCGAACACCGCGATCCCCAGCGGAACATTGTCCATGGCAAGCCTGATGGCCGAAGCCGGATCTTCTGGGTGGAGGGGCATGGGAAACTGCTATCGCTGCCTTTGGAATACGAGGGATTTATCGGCTTGCGCACGGTTCGGTGCAAGACCGCCCTTGGACCCATTGCTTTTGCCTCAAAAGCCCTGCAATCGTTAAACCGGGTTAACCACATGCCGTCCCCGACGGCGGCGTAGAGAGTGAGAGGGGCTTACCATGGCTGGCTTTTTGAAGGAATTCCGCGACTTTGCCGTCAAAGGCAATATGATCGACCTCGCCATCGGCGTGATTATCGGCGCCGCGTTTGGCGCGATCGTCTCGTCTATCGTCGACGACCTGTTCATGCCGCTGATCGGTATTGTTATCGGCGGCATCGATTTTTCGGGGCTGATCATTCAGGTCGGCGCGGCGCAGGTGAAAATCGGCCTGTTCATCAATGCCGTCGTCAAGTTCACAATCATCGCCTTCGTGCTTTTCATGGTGGTCAAATTCATCAATTCGCTCAAGCGTGAAGCCGCCAAAGAGCCTGTCGAAACCACACCGGCCCCCACCAAGGAAGAAATTCTTCTCACAGAAATTCGAGACGCCCTGCGCGCCCAGAACAAGGGCTGAATGCATAAAGGCCGGTGCAAAGCCGGCCTTTTTTGTGCCTAAGAATTAGGAATAATATCTATTGACAGGAAAATAATCATATCCTAGCCTGATATTAGGGGTTTTCCTTATCGAACCGAAGGATCACCTAGGGCAAAGTACATCCGGGGAAGATTCGGAGGGGAGAGTGGCGGTAATCGCCGTTTCATCTCTGCCATACGTTCATCATCCTGTTTTATGGCATCACGCGGGGCTGCCCAGCAGTTGGCGCCGGAGGTGCAGGAGAGAATGGGGAGCGACTTTCTGCTTGGCAGAGGCAGCTCCTGCCAAAAACGGCTGAAAGGAGCTTAGGCATGAATACGCATACCTATTACCACGCCTTTCTGAATCGAGATCGTCTGGTCCATATCGTCGATAACGACCTGGGCATGTGCGAGTCCCTGAGCGTGCTGTTCCGGCTAGAGGGGTTTCAGACGAGTTTTTCATGTGATGTCCAGGGCGCGGCTGCCGCTTTGGAGCGGCGTCCACCCGACGTTGCGGTGATCAACATGGTGCTGGGCGAGGATAGTGGGCTGGGCCTGTTACGCCAGATCAAGTCTTTGCGCACCGGAGCCCCGGTGATCATGCTGTCCGATTTTACGCAGGTCGATGCCGCCGTCACCGCAATGAAGCTTGGCGCGACGGATGTGCTGACCAAACCCATCAACAGCGAACATCTGCTCACTGTCATTCGTGATGCCTTGCGTAAGGATGTGCATCTGGGGGCCATGAATGAGGGGCGCCGTCCCGTGGAAGTGCGCGGCTTTTCTCAGCTCACACCTCGCGAACGCGAAGTGCTGCAACTGATCACTAATGGTCAATCCAACAAGGAAGCCGGGCGTGAACTGGGCATTTCTCCCCGTACAATCGAGGTGCACCGGGCCCGCGTCATGGAAAAGCTCGGCGCGCGGAACACGGCGGACCTGATGCGGATCGTGCTGACGTCATGAGCGGCTGGTGTCGTCACTTTCGACTTCACGGCACTCTCAAAGCCCGGGTGTTTCTCCCGTCGGCTGTTGCCGACACAAGCACAATGCTGCCCTCGGGCTTGACCCGAGGGCCATTCTCCAAGCGCACATTTTCTGGCGTCGTGGCTTTCTGAAAGGTCCTCGGGTCGAGCCCGAGGACAGCAAAGTGGTGGCGACGAGTGCGCGTCTAACCAGAACGCTGCTCATATCGCTGACGCGCTTGGGAGATTATTCCTGCACCGGTTCGGGCACATCCGGGCTGTCATCCGGTGTCGGGCTGGCTTTATCCATTACCGGCGCAACGGGTGTGACCCTTGGCATCCGGTTCCAGGCGTCGAGGGCGGCGATTTTGTAGGCTTCGGCGAGGGTGGGATAATTGAAGGTGTTCTCGACGAAATAGTCCAGCGTTGCGCCCAGATTGAGCACGGCCTGACCGATATGGATCAACTCGGTTGCGCCCTCGCCGACGATATGGACACCGAGCAGTTTGCGCGTTTCCAGCGACACGATCATTTTCATCATGCCGGACTGGAGGCCCATAATATGGCCGCGTGAGGTTTCGCGGAACCGCGCCACGCCGCATTCATAGGGGATTTTCTGCTCGCGCACCTGCGCTTCTGTGAGCCCGATAGTGGAGATCTCCGGCACGGCATAAATGCCGTAGGGAAAGAAATCAGGCGCAGGCGGCATCTTGGCCCCAAAGGCGTGAAGCGCGGCGATGCGGCCCTGTTCCATTGAGGTGGAGGCGAGCGCAGGAAAGCCAATGACATCGCCCGCCGCATAAATATGGGGAATTTGCGTTTGGAAAGTTTCGGGATTGACCTTGAGACGCCCGCGCTCGTCGGGCACGACGCCGCAACAATCCAACCCCAGATCGGCTGTCGCGCCGACACGACCCGCAGCGTAAAGCAGCATGTCGGAGCGGATTTGCCGCCCATCTGTCAGATGCGCAATAGCCCAGCCCTGCTCATCTTTTTCAACGCGATCGACCTTTCCGCCCAGGCGCATGGTGACGCCGCGCTGGCGCAGATCATGGGTGAATTCTTCGATGATTTCGCGGTCGATGAAATCGAGGAAATTGTCGCGCGGCTCGATAATGGTGACGGGCACGTCAAGTGCGGAAAAGATCGTGGCATATTCAATGCCGATCACGCCCGCACCCACCACCGTCAGGCTGCGCGGGACGCGCAATTCGCTGACCAGCGTGTCGCTATCCATCACCGTATGGCCGTCAAACTCGATATTGCCGGGCCTGTAGGGGGCAGTGCCGACCGCGATAATGGCGTTGTCGAAGCCGAATGTGTGGCTTTCGCCATGATGGTCGGTGACGGTGACGTGGTGGTCGTCTTTGAAGCGCGCCATGCCGCCAAAGGTGCGCACGCCATTGCGGGCAAACTGATGCTCCAGCACCTCGATTTCATATTCGAGTGTCTTGCGCAGGCGCGCGCCGAGATCCTTGCCTTCAATGTCCTTTTTGACGCGATAGGAGAGCCCGTAAAAACCACGCTCACGCCAGCCGGAAAGGTTGAGGACGGTCTCGCGCAGGGTCTTGGAGGGGATGGTGCCGGTATGGACCGAGACGCCGCCCAATTGCAGGCGGTTCTCGATCACCAGAACCGATTTGCCCAGCTTGGCGGCCTGAATGGCGGCGCGGCGGCCTGCCGGACCCGAACCGATAACGACGAGATCGAACTTTTCCAAATGCCTGTTCCCTTGGCGTCTGCGTATGAAGTCTAGAGGAAGAGTGTGGCAGTGCCGTTAAGGTTCCGGCAGCGGATGAAGTGCAGGGCGGATGTGCGGTGATGCGCTGCTCACGACGCTATCACTGCGCTGCCCTCGGGCTTGACCCGAGGGCCCCTCGAGCCAAGCACAGTGCTTTGTCTGGCTCGCCGAATGGCCCTCGGGTCAAACCCGAGGGCAGCACTGTGAATGGTCAAAGCGAAAGGGCGCAGCCATACCGTTGTAATAAGGGAAGAAGCGCTCAATCGCCCCGCAAAACCGGCGCGCCCATTTCCGGCAGATTGTAGAATTTGCGCACGCAATCCCAGCCTTCTTCCGCCGTATCGACCACGGTGAACAGGTCTGGATCGGTGGGCGAAATGGTGCCTGCTTCGGCCAGAGCGTCGAGATTGATCACCTTGGTCCAGAAGTCTTTTCCGAACAGGATCACCGGCACCTTGTCCATGCGCCCGGTCTGAATGAGCGTCAGCGTCTCGAAAAACTCGTCCAGCGTACCGAAGCCGCCAGGGAAGACAGCAACAGCCTTGGCGCGCATCAGAAAGTGGATTTTGCGCGTGGCGAAATAGTGGAAATTGAACGAGAGATCGGGCGTCACATAAAGATTGGGCGCCTGCTCGTGTGGCAGAACGATATTGAGGCCGATCGAGGGTGCGCCGACATCGGCAGCGCCACGATTGCCCGCCTCCATCACGCCCGGTCCACCGCCGGTGACCACCACATAGTCCTTATAGTCCATCGAGGCGGACGTCTGGGAGGCAAGATGGGCGAACTGCCTTGCTTCCTCATAATAGCGCGAGGCGGCTTCGAGGTTCTTCTTCTGGACCTCGTTTTTGGCGGCCCAGGCCGGCTTGCCGGGCTCGGGAATGCGCGCGCCGCCGAACAGAACCACCGTCGAATTGATGCCATGCTCGCGCAGGCGAAATTCGGTCTTGAGATATTCAAGCTGAAAGCGGATGCCGCGCGTGTCTTCCGAGGTCATGAACTCGTCATCGGCAAAGGCCAGCCGATAGGCAGCGCTGCGGGTCTGCGGCGTATCGGGGGCCTTGAGCGAAACAGCAACGTCTTCGCTCGATGTGCGCAGGGAAGTGGGGTGGCGGCGTTTGGCCAAAACGGGCTCCTCGTTCAATCGGGATGGGGTGTTGTCAAAGGGGATAACCATCCCCGCCTGTTCGGGCAAGGGTAGGGGTGTCCGGGCCGTTCACGAAGCTGCAAGCACCGGTCTTGACGCGGCACCTCTCATGCCTGATGGGTCTGTGCTATGACGCGCCTTATCCTTCTCAACAAGCCGTTCAACACCCTTACCCAATTTACCGGCGAGGGTGACACGCTGGCCAATTACGTCAATGTGCCGGGCGTCTATCCGGCTGGGCGGCTCGACAAGGATAGCGAAGGGCTGCTGCTGCTGACCGATGACGGCAAACTGCAGGCGCGCATTGCCGACCCCAAATTCAAACTGGAAAAGACCTATCTCGTGCAGGTCGAAGGCGAGCTGACAGAGGCGGCTTTGGCGCAATTGCGCAAAGGTGTCGCCCTCAATGATGGCCCCACGCGCCCGGCCAAGGTGGAACGGATCGAGCCGCCCGATCTTTGGCCGCGCAATCCGCCGGTGCGGTTTCGCAAAAGCGTGCCCGATAGCTGGCTGTCCCTGACTATTTCCGAAGGCCGCAACCGACAGGTGCGCCGCATGACGGCTGCCGTCGGCTTTCCCACCTTGCGGCTGGTGCGCTGGCGGATCGGGGAATGGGATGTGGACGGGCTGTTGCCGGGGCAATGGCGCGAAGCGACGTCGTCCCGACGTTGAATTGATTTGGCAGCAGGAGCAGGGTGTGCCGAAATCCGCCTGCCTGTTAGCGATTGCCGGGCAGGCCTGCCTATAAAGGAAGACGCTGATGACCCAATATCTGGTCGCCATTCACCATCCCGATGATTATGACCCGTCGCTGGAAGGGCAGGAGATGGTCGATGACATCCGCGCGCTCAACCGCGAAATGGTGGCCGCGGGCATCAGGGTATTTGTCGGTGGCCTTCAACCAGCCTACAGAGCCAGATCACTGTATGCTGACGAGACTGGCGAAATCGTCGTGACCGATGGTCCCTATATCGAAAGCAAGGAGCATGTCGGCGGCTTCTGGGTGCTGGACGTCGACAGTGAAGCCGAGGCGCTTGAATGGGGGCGCAAAGCCGCCATTGCCTGTCGCGCCCCGGTGGAAGTGCGCGCCTTCAATTAAGAAGGCACCGCCTCAACGCGGCAATGCAGCCATCAGGCTACGATGCAGCCTTTTGATCTGCTTGGGGCCCAGCGTCCGGTCGCCGATGCGCAGCATGGCGCCGTGCAGGCTGACAGGCGCTGCCTGTTCCACGGCAAAACGGACGGCTGTTGCCGCAGAACGGAAATGGCGCGGGCCCTGCGCAAAAGCAGTCGCGCTATCGCTACCGAGGAACAGTGCCCCGGGCGCGTTCAATATATTGGTATTCATAATTGTCTTTCTGTCGGCCTCGAGGCCGAAATTATTCAGCGCGGTTCGCGCTGGAGCGGGTAATCGGGCTGCAAATACAATGCCCTTATCGCCTCGCCTTGATGTCTGTCGTCGCCGCATTCGAGAGCCAGGCCGCGCAATTGCGCAGGCGTCATGTCCTCGATAGCGAAGCGTATGGCTTCGGCGGCGGATGGAAACCGCATATAGCGGCTTTTGCGTGCGCCGAATGTGGCGGCACTGGAATAGAGTTCTGCCGGTTGTGACCAGTCTATGGTGAGGTTCACCGTTTGCCGATGGCGATGCTGAATACGCTTTCGCTTTCGGCAAAAACCGCCTTCATTGCATTGCTGGGCGACAGATCAGCCTCTTCGACCACACGCTCATTGCCCTCGCCACGGGATTTGACCCGATAAAGCAGCGGGCCCTTCTCATGTGGGAGGCAGGCAACGACTTCGCAAGGGCCCGATGGGCGATTGCTATGCCGTGGCGCGGAGCGCAGATCCAGCATCTGACCGACCTTATAGAGGTGTGACATGGGCGCTCCTTGGGTGAGAAATGGAGGCGCCGGCTGGCGCCCCCGAAATGCCGGCCTTAGGCCAGCTGCAGATTGACAGCGGACTCGCGACCGTCGCGGCTCTGTTCCAGATCGTAGGAAACCTTCTGGCCATCGGCCAGACCAGACATGCCAGCGCGTTCGATAGCGGAAACATGCACGAAAGCATCCTTGCCGCCGGTATCCGGCGTGATAAAGCCGAAGCCCTTGGTGGAATTATAGAATTTTACGGTGCCGTTGATCATTTTGGCGCCTTTCAGAACAGCTCGAAGCCACGCAAACGAGCAGGTTTCCCCGGAGCATTATGCGCAGGGGCCTAAAACGTTCACAGTTCGGAAGGAAAGCCAATCAACCGGCTATGCCGGGAAGGTCAGGTCGCCAACAGGGGCAGAAAACGTATGTTTCAAGCATCTACCCCATTTGCGCCAAAGTCAAGGCAGGCACGATGCGCCTCGAAAACGGGCCATGAAGAGTGCTGATGGTGCTGGCGCCTTTGGTGGCGCCAGCAGCATATCGAGGCTCAGCCGCCCAGGCTCGGCAGGGTCAGGTCGCCCGAGGTCAGCTTGCTTGCCGTAATGGCGGCATCGGCCTTTTCGCGCGGCAATTCGAGAGCGGTCCAGACGCTGACCAAGGCGTGGCGCAGCTCGAAGATCATCTCGTCGGTATGGAGCGGGGTTGGCGTGATGCGCAGCCGCTCGGTCCCCTTGGGAACGGTGGGGTAATTGATCGGCTGGATATAGATATTGTGCTTGTCGAGCAGCATGTCGCTCGCCGCTTTGACCGCGCGCGCATCGCCCACGATCAGCGGCACGATATGGGTGCTGGTTTCCATCACTGGCAGACCGGCATCGGCCAGAATGGCCTTGGTGAGGCGGGCCTGACGCTGATGCATCAACCTCTCGTGGCCATTGCCCTTCAAATGCTCAATCGAGGCGCGGGCAGCAGCACACAGGGCTGGGGGCAGGGCGGTGGTGAAGATGAATTCTGGCGCATAGGACCGCACCGCGTCGATAATGGCGCGGTTGGCGGCAATATAGCCGCCCATGACGCCAAAGCCCTTGGCCAGCGTGCCCTCGATAATGTCGATGCGGTCCATGAAACCATCGCGCTCGGCAATGCCGCCGCCGCGTGGGCCATACATGCCCACGGCATGGACTTCATCGATATAAGTCAGTGCGCCGAACTCTTCGGCGAGATCGCAGATTTCCTTTATGGGGGCGACGTCGCCATCCATCGAATAGATCGATTCAAAGCAGATCAGCTTTGGTCGCTTGCGGTCGACCTGGCTCAAAAGCTCGCGCAGATGCGCCACGTCATTGTGCCGGAAAATTTTCTTTTCCATGCCCGATTGACGCACACCCTGGATCATCGAGGCGTGGTTGAGCTGGTCCGAGAAGATGATGCAATCGGGCATCAGCCGGGCAATGGTCGAAATGCCTGCCTCGTTGGACACGAAGCCCGATGTGAAAACGAGGGCGGCTTCCTTGCGGTGCAGGTCGGCGAGCGAACGCTCCAGCTCGACCAGCGGACGGTTTGTGCCCGAGATATTGCGCGTGCCGCCAGCGCCCACGCCCATGGACCCGGCGGTTTCCTGCATGGCGCGCACGACCTTTTCGTGCTGGCCCATGCCCAGATAATCGTTGGAGCACCAGATGGTGATCTCGCGGGCATTATCCGCTTCATCACGATAGAGAGCCTTGGGGAAGCTCCCTGCGACGCGTTCGAGATCGGCAAAAACGCGATAGCGCTTTTCGGCCCGCAATGTGTCCACTGCATCCTCGAAAATACCGCGATAGTCCATCAGGCAATTCCTTCGCTTACGTCCGAGAGGGGCAGAGGCCAGACCGGGCGAATATGTGTCTCTCCTAAAGCGGTGCTCACGTCATTGATATAGGTCAATTCGACGCGCGGGTTTTGGTAAACCCTTGTCACACAAGAGAGGAGGGGATTCTTTTCAGACCCATTCTAAAGTTGTCAGTGGCGTCTGCCAACAGTCACGCGCGATCACGTCTGCGCAATGCGTCCAGATCGCGCCAGCTCCAAGGCGCTGCCTGGTACCAAGCGCGCGGCGCCGCGCCTGAGATGGAACACCCGACCTGACCGCAATACAAAGCTGAGGTACGTACATCAAATCAGCTTGAAGCGGGTGAAAGCGCAGGATAAATAGGCACATCCTTTTATGACCAGCCGGAGTTCTGGCGCGTGACCCGCTTTGCAAATTATCCCAGCCTTAAGGATCGGCCCGTTGTCATTTCGGGCGGTGCTTCGGGCATTGGCGCTTCTCTCGTCCGCCATTTTGCCGAGCAGGGTGCGCGTGTAGGCTTTGTCGACGTGGATGGCCAAAGCGGCGAGAAGCTGGCCGCAGACCTGACGGCGCAGGGCCAAATCGTTCGCTTCAGCCACTGCGATGTCACCGACATCGAGGCCTATCAATCCGCGATTGCCGGTTTTGCCGTGGCGCATGGCGATGCGAGGGTTCTGATCAACAATGCAGCTCATGATCAGCGCCATGATTGGGCCGAGGTTACACCCGCCTATTGGGATGAGCGCATGGCGGTCAATCTCAAGCACGCTTTTTTCGCCATGCAGGCGGTGGCACCAGGCATGGAAAAGGCGGGCGGTGGCTCGATCATCAATTTCGGCTCTATCAGCTGGATGATCATGACGCCCTCAATTCCGCTTTATGAAACGGCCAAGGCGGCGGTGCATGGCCTCACCCGCTCCATGGCGCGCGAGCTGGGGCGGTCGGGCATCCGCGTCAACTCACTAGTCCCCGGCGCAGTGATGACGCAGCGCCAGCTTGATCTCTGGATTTCGGACGAGGACAAGAAGAATATTGAAGCCAACCAGGCGCTATCGGGCCTCCTGACACCTGAAGATTGCGCCCGCATGGCGCTGTTCCTCGCCGCCGACGACAGCGCCATGATTTCCGGCCAGCATTTTCTGGTCGATGCCGGATGGGCGAATATGTAGCGCCAACGGCTGCAACAACGGGGCGGTTTTCGACCCCATCTCGGTCCTTCCAAGATCAAAAGCGGTTTCCCGAAAGCGGTCGCTACGAACATGCTCGACTACCAGCTTGATCGTGGCCAACAACGGCCTTTCCGTTTCTGGAGGAAAAGCTCATGTTGTCGGATGGCAGAAGCGACGGGTCGCAAGCGCCTATTTACATAAAATGAGCCGGCAGCGGACTGCCAGCTCATCGCGTGGAGCGTCAGACTGTGTATAGGCAACCCAGTCTATGGGTCAGTTGTCTGCGCGTCCGGCCATGGTGACTTTTGCCCACCAAGTCAGTTCATCGAGTGCAGCGCCAGCCGAAGGCAGAATGTTCTGCTCAATAGCTTCCATCGGCTGGTTCCCGGCGACAGGCCAGACCGTGTAAAAGTCGCCGCCCCCGATATGTATGGCGGTTCGGGTAGAAACCATTTGCAGCTCGACACCAATGCCGCGCAAATGCTCGACGGCACGCGCCGCGCCCAGCCCACCATAGCCAATCACGGTAAAGGGCTTGTGGTTCCACTCGTTATAAGCCTGATCGAGTGCGTTCTTGAGCGCACCTGTGATCGAATGGTTGTATTCGGCGACCACGAAAATGTAGCCGTCGAACCGACCTATTGTCTCCTGCCAGCGGAGCGCCTCTGCATTCTGGGTGGGGGCATAAGCGTTGGAGGACACTTCGTCAAAGAACGGCAGATTGAAGTGGCGCAAGTCGACGAGTTCGACCTCAAGATCTTCGCGCATCTGCGCCTGCTTAAGCATCCACTGCGCTGGGACATCGGCGAAACGCGCAGAGCGCGTGGAGCCGATGATGAGGGCGATCTTAGGCTTGTTATGGGGAGATGTCATATGTGAGGTTTCCATAGTGTTTGAAAGTAGAGGCAGAACCGCACTGTCGGTCCGGAAAAACCAGGCCGCAGCTAGACGCTGAACTAATGTGCGAGGTGAAGGGGGTGTTGGAACTGGAACATCTTAGAGGCATTGGCCAGTTGCGCGACAAAGGTCATGCGCGCTTGGCTCGGCGTTCGTCGAAACTGATGGGGCCGGCGCCTGAGCCCGCGATGTGCAGGAGGGCCCCGGCCAGCATCACGTTCTTGAAGAACTGGGAGAAGGTATCGAGGTCGGCCAGATTGGAATGGTAGAGCAGCGCCGTAACCAGGGAAAACGCTGCCAGAGCAGCGGCCACTATCCGAACTCTGTAACCAACAATCATAAGTAAGCCACCAATGATTTCTAGTGCGATAGCTGCGGCCAGGGCCACTGGCGCCAGCGGTATGCCGACCGCTTCCACGGACGCGGCTGATGCGCTGAAGTCGGCAATCTTGCCCACTCCGAAAAGGACGAAGGGCAGGCCGACCAAGACGCGGCCGATAACAGGAAGATAGAGCGAGGGGTTCATTTTGGTCTCAAAGTGTCACGGCGTAATGCTGGTCATCTAGGCGACCAGTTTGATCGACACTAGGCAACGCAGGTGCTACTCGGTGTTGCCAAAGTCGGAACACCTTCGACATTAGGCTGAGAGTGCCGCATGGAAATCGAGGACCTTGAGACTTTTGTGGCTGTCGCCGATTCCGGGGGAATTGGTGCGGCTGCCCGTCGCCTTGGCTTGGCAAAATCGGTTGTCAGTCGCCGATTGACACGACTTGAGGAAGCGCTCGGTACCGCGCTCATGGTGCGTTCAACCCGTGGAGCGGTTTTGAGCGAGGCCGGGGCAAACTTCCGGGATCAGGCCGCCGAGATTTGCGCGACGATTGAAACTGCCCGTGAAAGCCTGATCTCGTCTGGTGACCTTCGCGGGGTCCTGCGTATCGCCGGACCTGCGTCCTTCGGCAGCCTCTTTGGTGCCGCACTTGCCGACTTCGCTGGCCGCCATCCGCATCTAGAGGTCGTCGCGCGATTTGCCGACCAGTATGTCGATCTGGCTGGAGAGGGTTTTGATTGCGCCATAAGGGTTGGTTATTTGCCGGATTCCAATCTTGTCGCGCGCAAGATTGCCACGCTCCCGACGCGGCTGTACGCCAGTCCTGCTTATCTTGAGGAACACGGCGTCCCCGAGCACCCGATTGAGCTTCGTCAGCATGCAACGTTAACGCCTGACCGGAGCGCCTGGATATTTCAACGGGCAGGCGAAACCACGACTTTCTATCCCCAAAGCCGGTTTCAAGCCGACAATGCCTATGTTCTGATTGAGGCAGCGGTCGCTGGTTTGGGCATCATGGCCATGGGCGCGCTGATCGCAGATCCTTACGTTCAAAGCGGTGCCCTGAAAATCGTGTTGCCGCACTTTACCCTGCCGGACGCCGGTATTTTTGTCGTACGTCACGCGGGCCAATTTACCCCCCGCAAAGTCCGCCTGCTGAGTGACTTTCTTGCGGAGCAGTTTTCTGATCGATGATCCGCAGTGGAGTGTCACATTGGACGTTTACTCGCCAGCAGGGCGACGACCGGGCCGGTCAGTGCTCCGACGATCGCCGCCGAGGAGTGGTGCACGGTGTGTCGATCACCAGATTCTCGCGCGGTGGGCAGATAGGTCGGTCTGGGAAGGATCGTGGTCATAGACTTGCTTCTGAGTTGAAAGACCAAAAAGGCATGCCTGACCGGACGAAGCTCAAACACCCGCCGGTGCCAAGGTCAAATCCGCTATGTCGACGCACTCAACCTCCCGCGGTTGCGGCGTTCGCTCAACCACGCCAATTTCGCTATTCCCGGCGCGGGAATAGCAGCCGCGTTAAGAAAATCCTGAGGCTCTGCTAAACGGCCGGAATGCGGGGCATTGCCGTCGAAGTACGTAAGTAACCCAAATTGCGGCGTTCCCAGTTCTACGGGCCAGAAGCGATCGGGCAGCAATCCACCCTGCCAATCCCACACCACGCGCACTCCGCTATTCATTCCCCATTCATCATATTGGCGTTACCACGCTCCTGCCTTAATGAAGGGGCACTAGACGGCCACTCCATTCGCGAATCCTTCAGGGGGATAGATATGAAGTCGAAGGTTCTCGTCGCTCTCGCAGCGGCCCTGGCGCTCAGCGCCTGTACCACTACCGATCCGTTTACCGGCGACAGCCGCATTTCAAATACCGCTGGCGGCACGCTGATCGGCGCTGGCGGCGGCGCAATTGCCGGTGCCATCGTTGGCGCGGCAGTGGGTGGCGATCCGCGCGTCGGCGCGTTGATCGGTGCCGGTGTTGGCGGCCTCAGCGGCGCTGCCATTGGCAATTACATGGACCAGCAGGAAGCCGAGCTGCGCGCGCAGCTTCAGGGCACTGGGGTCTCCGTGACCCGCGCGGGCGATCAGATCATTCTGAACATGCCGTCCAACATTACCTTCGCTACGGACCAGTCGACCGTGCAGCCGCAGTTCAACCAGACCCTCGTGTCTGTTGCGCTGGTGCTCAAGAAGTTCGACAAGACCATTGTCGACGTCTATGGCCACACCGACTCCACCGGCTCCAACCAGCACAATCTGGAATTGAGCCAGCGTCGCGCCGTGTCGGTAGCGACTATCCTGTCCAATCAGGGCATCGATCAGCGCCGCTTCTATATCGAGGGCAAGGGTCCTTCGAGCCCGATCGCGTCCAACGCCACGGAAGCCGGTCGCGCGCAGAACCGCCGCGTCGAAATCCAGCTCTCGCCGATCCGCGGCTAAGACTTCGGCTGATCCAAATAGAAAAACGCGGCTCTCGGGCCGCGTTTTTTATTGCGCTGGTGTCTCAACCACCGGCGCCGATGTCGGCGTTCCCGGCTGCATGTCGGTGCCCGGCGCGCCAGAGAAAACCTGCAAGACGAGCAGGAAGGCAATGATGATTGCCAGCGCGATAATCCCATAAAGCCACCAATTGGTTGGTCCCGTCGCGCCAACCGAGGCTTCATGCTCGCCGGCGACGCGAATGCCGGAATCGTCCGGCACATCGATCCGGCTACCATTCTCGTCGACGAGAAAATCGACCTTGGCCTCTTCCTTCACATGCGGCTTGTGCGGCTCCGTCATTGGTCAGCTCCTCAGGTTTGGTTTTAGACGTGTGCGGGCGATCAGCGTCTCCCCGTGCGGAAGGCGATATCCAGCCTCTGGACGCTCAATGCCCCGCAACGGGCTCCGGTTCCGCAAACAGAAGACGGCGTTTAACGCCCTTTTGACGAGTTGGTGTGCTTTATGAATAGCCAATGGAGGGCCCGGAATGGGTCGGTTCGCCAGTTTCATGATCTCAACGTCGCACCGGCGTTTACGCAGGGTGCTGGCCTGGCTGCTTGCTTTCGTGCTGATGTTGTCTGGTGCTGCTTGGATCGCCTCCGAACAGGTGGCGCAGAACATGCGGATAGAGATCGGGCGCGGCCTTGAGACTTATGGTGGCCTTCGCACCAGCATCGTGTCGATTTTCGATGCCATGGACGCACAACTGGTCGGCACGCCCTGCTCTCCCGAATTTACGGCAATTATGCGCCGAATTGCCTTTCTGCCCGATGGGATCAGCGAGCTGATGTACGCGCCGGGCGGTACTATTGTCTGCGCGGCAAATATGGGCCAGCTCGAAACGCCGGTTGATCTGGGGCCGCCCGATATTGCCCCCTCCGATCAGTTCGGCATTGCGCTCTGGATCAATCGCCAGCTCGACATTATCGGGCTAGGCGATTTGCGGGGGTCCATCGCCGGACGTGGCGATTTCGCTCTGGCCATTCCACCACAATTCCTGCCCGCCCACACGGGGCCCGACTGGATGGAGCAGGAGCTGCTTTATCACGTTGGCGAGGGCTGGATGCATCGTTCCGGTGTCGACGGCATATCGATCGAGGCTGAACATTCACCCAGATCCGTGCCCTTGGCATTATTGACTGGCGCCATCTATCAATCTGCCTGCGACAGCGCCGGGGAACATTGTGTTGCGGCCCGCGTCTGGCTCTGGCCCCTGATGCAGCAGCGCATCCCCGCCATTGTCATTGTGCTGCTGACCTTGGCCGTTCTTGCCGCCTGGTTGGCCCAGCAGATTTGCGCGCTGTTTGAGCGCCACTGGTCTTTCGAGGCGCGGTTTCTGCGCAACTTCAGGCAGGAGAGCGTCGTCTGCGCCTATCAGCCGCTCCTTAATCTGCAAAACGATATGGTCTCTGGATGCGAAGTTCTGGCGCGCTGGCTGGATGTGGACGGCACGATTGTCATGCCAGACCAGTTCCTGCCCTTTGTCGAAAAGCATAATCTGACCGGGCGTTTCACCGCCAAGGTCGTCGCTTGTGCTTACAAGGAACTTTCGGAGCGCCTGCCGCCAACTGCGCGGTTGCAGGTCAATTTCAATATCTTCCCGTGCGATCTCAATGCCGAACGCCTTATTCCGCTCTTTGCGCCCTTTCTCAAACCCGACTCCCGCTTTGTGCCGGTCATTGAACTGGTGGAAACAGCCGAAGTCGATCCGGAAACGGCTCAGGTCGAGATTGAGAAATTGCGGGCGGTGGGCATCGGCGTCTATATCGACGACTTCGGCGCAGGCTATTCCTCCATGCAAAACCTGGCCTCTCTGGCGGTCGATGGGGTGAAGCTCGATCGGTCCTTTGCCATGGCATCCGACGATTCCGTCATGGGACGCATGCTCGATCATGCCATCGAGTTGATCCATACCGCCGGCCGCATTCTGGTGGTTGAAGGCGTGGAGACGCACGACCGGCTTGAAAAGCTGAAGGCGTCAGGCCGGGTGGATTTTGCGCAGGGCTATGGAATTGCGCGCCCGCTGACCATCGATGGCTTCGCAGCGTTCATGGGCCAGCAGCGGCCTCGTCCAAACGGCAAGCCGCGACTGGTTGCATGATCACGTTTTTTTAAAAGACGAAACCACCGTAGGGCCTTTGCGTTTGGTTTGCACAACCCAATGCAAGGAGCATCAAATGGCTTACGATGACGCCCGCGTCGCAAACGCAGACATCAAGGAAACCCACGACCTGATCGCTTCCGACAAGGTCGAAGGCACAAAAGTGTTCGACCCGATGGGCGAGCATATCGGCTCGATTGAACGCATTCTGGTCGAAAAGCGCAGCGGCAAGGTTTCTTATGCCGTGCTCAGCTTTGGCGGTTTCCTCGGCATCGGACAGGATCACTATCCGCTGCCCTGGTCGATGCTGAACTACGACGAAGAACTGCGCGGCTATCGCGTGGATATTTCCAAGGAGCAACTTGAAGGCGCTCCGAAATATGAACACGAGAGCGACGATTACTGGACCGCCGAGAACGGTCGTCGCGTCTACGATTATTATGGCGTAACGCCATACTGGATTTGATCCAGTCCAAAGGTTTTCATCACCTGATGATTGCCGGCCGGTGTCCTTCGGGGCACCGGTTTTTTATGGTCTCTGTACGCCGAAGGCTTTCACATCGACCGCATAGAGAGACTTGGTCGCCGTGATATAAAGTCGGCTCCTGTCCGGCCCGCCAAAAGTCAGATTGGAGGCTGTCTGCGGCAGCAGAATGCGTCCGGCCAGATTGCCCTGCGGATCAAAGACCTGCACGCCATCGCCGGATGACGACCACAACCAGCCATCGCTGTCGAACCGGAAGCCATCGGCCAGCCCCACATCAATCGTGCAGAATTCCCGTCCGTTCGCGACGCTGTTATCGGGCAGCACATCGAAAACCCGAATATGGCGCGGCACATTTGGGTCGTGGCTGAACCCGGATTCTGAAACATAAAGTTTTGTTTCATCGGGCGAAAAGGCGATGCCATTGGGCTGGGTGAAATCGTCGATTACTCGAGTGATCTCGCCGCTGGCCGCGTCGATCCGGTAAACCCCATGAGCATCCTGCTGCGGCTCGGCCTGATAGCCTTCGTAATTGGAGAGGATGCCGTAGGTCGGGTCGGTGAACCAGATCGAGCCGTCCGACTTGACCACCACGTCATTGGGGGAATTGAGCCGTTTTCCCGCAAAGCTGTCGGCCAGAACGGTGAACTCGCCATCGGCCTCAAGCCTTGTGACGCGCCTTGTGCCGTGTTCGCATGAAATCAGCCGCCCCTCATGGTCCCGCGTATGGCCATTGGCGAAATTGGACGCGCTGAGAAAGGTCGTCACCGAACCATCGGCGGGCAGATAGCGCAACACGCGCTGGTTCGGAATATCCGAGAAATAAAGGCATTGATGGTCCGCGAACCACACTGGCCCCTCGGCCCACAGACAGTCCGAATAGAGCTCCTCCAGATGTGCCTCTGAACCAATTTTGTCGGCGAAGCGCGGGTCGATAATTTCGAACAGTTCTGTCATCTGGTTCTCCCTGCGGCAACGCTTACGGCCTCGCTCCGCAGGTTTCAAGCCGCGCTAGATACAGGCCGTGGCAAAGGTCACCGGCAGATAGACCAAAACGCCTGCCGCCAGAGCGGCGCGATTGGCCCAGAGTGCGGCCACGGACAGGGAAGTCTGCGGCTCGCCTGTTTCATAGGGTCTCTTGAGCGCGAGCCAGACCAGCGGGGCAAGCGAAGCGAGATAAGCGGCAATCAGAACAGGACGATGGACGTCGCCCCAGCCATAGGCGCAGCCGAGCGCCTGCAAGGCATAGAGCAGCACAAAGGCAAGCGACCACAGCGTGAAGCCCGCAATCAGCAGCACCAGGGCGCGAACATCCTGCCGTTTCATGGCGCGCCTCCCGCCATGGCCATCAGCACCACGAGCCCGAGGCCCGGGACCAGCGTTGCGGCGGCATAGCCGTTCCACAGCCACGCCAGCGCCATTTCGGTCTGCCGCCGTGGCGAGACATAACCTTGCGTCAGTCGCCAGAAGCCATGCCCGGCCATCAGGGCACCGAGACCGCAGTGAATGGCCGAAAAGCTCAGCAGGGCAAGAATGACGGCCTGTCGTGCGTGAGCGGTGGGCTCGGGCAGGTTGAGGGCCATAGCGACAAGCGTGGCGGTCGCCAAAGCCTGCAATAATGCAGTGATCAGCAATAGCAGACCTGCTGCGCCGCCACCCTGATTGATCCGCCGCGCCATCCAACTGGTTCCAGCGGCGAGCGCAGCGGCGAGAAGGGCCAGACCTGCGGACCAAAGCGGCCAATCAAGCGGCACGATATTCTCCCAGCCTGGCGCGACGACTAGTAGGAACAGCCCGCCAAACAGCAGTGAAGAAAACAGCGTCGCATTCATCACCAGCGCGGCGCGATTGGCCAGCACAGTGACATTGTGGGGGCTCTCGACATCGAGCACGGCATTTTCGCCCATGCCGATTTCAACCGGCCCGAAATCCTGTTTCTGCCCCAGCGTCACCGGCCAGAACAGAAACAGCACCAGCGTCAGCAATGCCCCAAATGGTGCCAGCCAATATTGCCCGAACAGCATGGCGAGAAAAAAGCTCGCCGTCGCAAGCGCGGTCCACAGCGGCAGATAGGTCCGTCGCGGCAGGATGATGACATGCTCCGGTGCCCCGGTCAGCATATCGACGCCCATCGTTTCTTGGTCATCGTTGCGCACGAAGCCGAGATAGCCGAAGCCGCCGGCCAGCACGGGCCCGATCTTGCCCGGCTCCAGTCCGTCGGCGCGCTCGTCGATCCGCGGAATGGCCGCGAAATTATAGCTCGGCGGCGGTGTCGCCGTTGCCCATTCCAGCGTCTGCGCCCGCCACGGATCGCGGCGGAAATACCGCCCGAAGCGGAACTGCAGCACGATATCTGCCAGCACCAGGCAAAAGCCCATGGTGAGGATGAAGCCGCCCACCGAAGAAAGCAGGTTCAGCCAGTCCCAGCCCCAGTTCGAGGGATAGGTCGAAATGCGGCGCGGCATGCCCATGAGCCCGGTCAGGTGCATGAGGAAAAAGGTGAGGTTGAAGCCGATAAAGATCAGCCAGAAGGCCGGGATGGAGAGCTTGTAGAGGCTCTGCCTGCCCGAAATATGCGGCATCCAGTGATAGATGCCGGCCAGCATCGGAAACACGAACCCGCCCACCAGCACGTAGTGCAGATGCGCCACGACGAAATAGCTGTCATGCGCCTGCGTGTTGAACGGCACCATGGCCAGCATCACCCCGGTCAGCCCGCCGATGACGAAGACGAAAAAGAAGCCGAACACATAGAGCATGGGAATATCCCAGCGTGGCCGCCCCGAAGCCAGCGTGCCCAGCCAGGCGAAAATCTGCACCGCCGTGGGAATGGCCACCAGCGCACTGGCGGCGGAGAAGAAGGCCAGCGCCAGATGCGGAATGCCCACGGTGAACATGTGGTGCACCCAAAGGCCAAAGGACAAAAAGCCCATGGCGACGATGGCCGCGATAATGGCGCGATAGCCCAGGATCTGCCTTTGCGCAAAGACTGGAATGATGGTCGACAGCGCCCCGGCGGCGGGCAGGAAGATGATATAAACTTCCGGGTGCCCGAACAGCCAGAACAGGTGTTGCCACAGCAGCGGATCGCCGCCCCGCGTCGGATCGAAGAAGGGCAGATCGAAGGCGCGTTCCAGTTCAAGCAGGATCGAGCCGAGAATGAGCGGCGGGAAACCGACGATCATCATTCCCGAGGTGACGAGCATATACCAGGCCATGAGCGGCATGCGCGTCAGCGACATGCCCGGCGCACGCATCTTGAGGATGGAAACGAAGATTTCGATAGCCGCCGTCACCGCAGAGATTTCGACAAAGGTAATGCCGAGCAGCCAGACATCGGCATTGATGCCCGGCGTGTAGGGCCTCGACGACAGCGGGGTATACATGAACCAGCCGCTATCGGGCGCCGCGCCGAACAGCATGGCGACGATGAGGATGGTGCCGCCGAAGAGATAACACCAGAACCCATAGGCCGTGAGGCGCGGAAAGGCCATGTCCCGCGCGCCGACCATTTTGGGCAGCATATAGATGACGAAGCCCTCGAACATCGGAATGGCGAAGAGGAACATCATCACCGTGCCATGCATGGTGAAGATCTGGTTGTAGATTTCCGGCCCGATAAAGGCACTGTGTGGCGTCGCCAGCTGCGCCCGGATCAGCATCGACAAAAACCCGCCAATGGCAAAAAACGTTAGCGCCACGACCATGAAGCGCTTGCCGAGCACGGTGTGATTGACGCTGGAGAGCCGACCAATCCCGGGTGGCGTATGCCAGATGGCGTCGAGCTGCTTGTGCAGGCGGATAGGGGAGGGGGTGGTCATACAAATTCCCCCGCAACGTATGATATTGCCAAAAACTCAGAGCTGCCCTCGGGCTTGACCCGAGGGCCTACCAGAGAGCCAGGATGGAAGACGTATTGCCCGCGAAGAGTGGCCCTCGGGTCAAGCCCGAGGGCAGCACGGTGGTGTTGGCGGATTTTGGTTAGGGACCTCATACCCCGCCCTCCATCAGCGCCGCAAAATCCTCGGGCGTATGCGCCTCCACCCGGAAGAACATGATGTCGTGTCCTTCACCGCAATATTCGGCGCATTGGCCCCAATAGATGCCGGGCTCATCGGCTTCGAGCCGGATGATGTTGGTGTGTCCGGGAATGGCGTCGATCTTGCCGCCGAGGCGCGGAATCCAGAAGGAATGAATGACGTCCTCCGCCGTAATGATGAAATCGACCGGCTGTCCCGCAGGCATGTGCAGCACTTCTTCGGGCATTGTGCGGCCATCGGGATAGGTGAAACTCCACTGCCAGCGGCTGGCATGCGCCTCGATACGGATGGGCTCTTCGCCATGGGGCAGCAATTGCTCGCCAAAGACCAGCGCCGTGCCCGTCAGCAGCACGAGGATCGGTATGGGCATGACCAACCCGCCGCCAATGATCCACTGGCCGGGCGTCACCTTTGCGATCCAGTCCTTGCGCAGATAGGCCAGTGCGAACAGCACCATGACGATGGCGAACAGCACCACCGAACCCCAGAACATCACCCACCACAACATGGCCAGGTTTGCGGCGCGGGGCCCGGCAGGATCGAGCGTTGAAAGATCGCCGCTGCAACCTGCCAGCGCCAGCGGCGTTGCACAAAGTGCAACGAATTTGAAACCGGGGGCAAACTGATGAGTGAAGCGGGCCGCGAAGCCGAACAGACCGAAATTGCGCTGGAAGAAGGGCAGGAGGCCAGCACCACCCATCCCAATCCGCATATCCGTGAAGTTGCGGATCAAGATATCGGCTCGGCCATCGCTGTCGCGGGCCATCCGATCCACGCCATGCTGGTGCACTTCCCCATCGCCTTCGTCATTTCGACGCTGGGCATTGATATTTTCTACTGGTTCACCGGCGACGCCTTCTGGCTGCAGGTCGGCATCTGGTCGGCGGGGGCCGCCTTTGTCTTCGGCGTGCTGGCGGCCATTGTCGGCACTGCCGAACTGCTCGCCGTGCCGGGCATTCGCGTGCGCGTCGCGAGCTGGAACCACGCCATCGCGGCCATGGTCATGCTGGCCATTGTCGGCGCCAATGCGGGCCTGCGGGTGTTCTGGCCCGAAACGGTTTTGCCCAATGGTCTGATGCTCTCGGTCCTGTCCAGTTTTGCCGCCGCCTTCGCGGGCTGGCATGGAGGCAAGCTGATTTTCGATCATGGTGTCGGCCTCCTCATCTCTGCCAAGGATTGAACGGGGCCAGCAGCTCGCCCAGCCGCCCCGGCACGAACAGTTCTGCGAAAAACTCCGGCCATTCGAGCCGGGGTTTTCCCAGAACCAGAATGAGGATCGTGCTGATGGTCAGCAGGGTCAGCGGCATCACCATGCTGAAGCGCCAAAAGGGGTAAGACCGACCCGGCTCGAAGAGTTTGAGGATCATCAGGCCAGAAAAGATGTGAATGCCGGTCATGACGGACACGGCCAGCAGCTTGGCCGAAAACCACGCCTCATAGGTGCCCATCAGAAAAATCAGCACCGTGCCCGAGCCGATGGCGATGAAGGCCGAGGCCGAGACGATATTCACATACAAGAACCGAGCGAACGCATGCAGCCGATGCAGCGCATCGTCTTCGAGCCCCTTCCGTTGCAGATAGAGAAAGGGCAGGGCGATCAGCCCGGCGCTCCACAGCGCGATACTGGCGACATGGATGAACTTGAACCAGGTGACGATCACTCGGCAGCCTCCCGGCGCACGCCCAGCGCATCGACCAGCCGCCACAGCACCAGCACCAATAGTGGCAGGTTGGCCGGAACCCACATGATCAGCCCGCCTAGCTGCTGGTCGTCCAGCGGCGACAATCCGAAGGCCAGCGTCGTCGAGTAATGCGGCACGTAGAGCGGATTGGCGGCAAAGACCAGCAGCGCCCCCAGCATGCCCATCTGAATGGCGCTGGTCAGCGCCGAAAGGCCAGATGCCATGGGGGCCGCAGATCGGATCAGCCCCAGCCAGAGCCAAGTGAAACTGCCGAGAAGGCTCAGCTGCATGGCCCAGTAGAGCGCCGGATTATTGAATGCCGATGTGTAGATATCGGGGCTGTGCCAAAGCCAGAGCGCGACCGTTGAAACGACCAGAGGCAGCATCAGCCCCATCCAGCGCCCCCAATGCGCCGGCAGCGCCAGGGCCAGAAGGGGAGCGACGCCCATGGTCAGCAGCACATGGTGCCCCACGCGGGCCGAGAACAGGCTGACCGTCAGCGCGCAAAGCGGCGACATGAACAGCACCGCGGCAATCAGCCACGCGCCGGAGAAGGCAAGCTGCCGGCCCTGCGTCGCACGCCGCAGCAGAAGCGCGCCGATGACCGCCACGGCAAAAAACCCGGTCAACAGACCCGGCTCGAAATTCCAGCGGATCCAGAGTTCATCGGGAAAAGCCGGCGGCCCGCAATAGCTCATGTCGAAGGAAAAGGCTGACGCTTGATCCATTTTCCGTTCCGTTTTTCTAGTCTGTCACTGCGGGGTTATTCCCTCACCGTGCTGTCCTCGGGCTTGACCCGAGGACCATTTGAGGCCGGCACCAAATTGCGAGTGGCCCTCGGATCAAGTCCGAGGGCAGCGCCGTGTTTGAGGATGAGCCTACTCCTCCCCATTCTCCCCCGTCAGTGCATCCACCGCGGCATGCGTCTCCGGCAGGGCGTAGGCCAGGAAATAGTCCCCGATCGGGGTTTCCATGAAGTTGTGGCCGCCGGCATTGATCACGAGGAACTGCTGGCCATCCACTTCGTACATGGCCGGACCAGCCTGACCGCCAGCGGGCAATTCGGCTTCCCAGAGCACTTCGCCGGTGTCGATATCCATGGCGCGGATGAGATCGTCGGTCGCTGCTGCGATGAAGATCAGCCCGCTCTCGGTGACCACGGCACCGGCATTGTTCGGCGTGCCGATATCGAAGGGCAGCATGGAGGGAATGCCGAACGGTCCATTCTTGCGCGCCGTGCCGAACGGCTTGTCCCACAACACTTCACGGGTGTTGAGATCGATAGCCGTGATGCCACCATAAGGAGGCTCGGTGCAGAGCATGCCGGTAAACGGGACGCGCCAGCCAGCATTGACCTTGATGCCCCAGGGCGTGTCCCCCTGCGGGCTGACATTATCAGGTGCGCCGTCTTCCTTGCCGCCCTGATCGATGGAGCGCACGCCCATGGCGTCCACTTCCTCGCGCGGGATCAGCCGGTTGAGATTGGCCGTGTTGTTATAGTTGGCCACCATGATGTTGCGCACCGGGTCGATGGCAACGCCACCCCAGTCCGAGCCGCCATTATAGCCGGGCCACTGGATCCAGTTCCGGTCGGCTGAGGGCGGGGTATACATGCCCTCGTAATAGGCCTCGCGATACTGGATGCGGCACCAGAGCTGATCGAGCGGCGTCATGCCCCACATGTGCTTTTCTTCGAGATCTGGTTTCAGCACATTGGGGAAATCGACGACGAATGGCTGGGTTGGCGACAGGCGTTCCTGCTCAACACCGCCCTGCGGCACCGGACGCTCCTCGACTTCCACCAGAAGCTCACCCGTGCGGCGATCGAAAATCCAGAACATGGCCTGCTTGGTGGGCAGGATCAGCGCCGGAACCGGGCCATCCTCGGTCGGGAAGTCGATCAGCGAGCCCTGTGAGCCCAGATCATAATCCCAGATGTCGTAATGGACGGTCTGGTAGAACCAGGCGACGTCGCCGGTTGCGACATCGAGCGCCACGAGCGCGGTGGAATAGGTGTTTTCCTCTTCCGAGCGCATGCCGCCCCAATAATCCACGGCGGAATTACCGAGCGGCAGATAGACATAGCCCAGCTCATTATCGCCCGAGGCGATGGTCCAGACGTTCGGCGTGCCGCGCGTATAGGTCTCGCCCTCAGGCGGCAGGCCCTTTTCACCCGGACGGCCCATATCCCAAGCCCAGAGCATGTCGCCACTTTCGGCATCATAGCCGCGCACCACGCCCGAAGGCGCATCGCGGCGCTGATTGTCGCGCACCTGCGAATACACAACGGCGACATTGCGCACGATGGTCGGCGGAGAGGTCGGCGCATACCAGCCCGGAACGGTGTGGCCGAGACCTTCTTCAAGATCGACCAGCCCACCCGTGCCGAAATCTGAACAGAGCTGGCCAGTCTGCACATCGACGGCGACGAGGCGCGCATCGAGCGTGTTCATGATGACGCGCTCAGCGCATTCGTCCTGAGTGTCGAGCGTTGGCGAAGCGTAATAGGCCAATCCGCGGCAGGTCGCGTTATAGGGGATCGCGTCGGTCGAAACCTGCGGATCATAGCGCCAGCGTTCGAGCCCGGTCTGTGCATCTACCGAAATGATCTTGTTCATGGCCGAACAGATCAGCAGCTGATTGCCGATCTTGAGCGGCGTGTTCTGGTTGGAATAACGCTCGCCATCCTCGGGCATGTCGCCCGTGCGATATTCCCACACTAGCTCGAGTTCACCCACATTCTCCTTGGTGATCTGGGAGAGCGGCGAATAGCGCGTTGCATGATGCGTCCCGCCATAAGCAGGCCAGTCGGCCCCCGCTTCCGGCATAGCAAAATTGATGAGTTCAGGCACAACCTCCGGCGTCACACCCGTTTCGTCACTTGTCGCCTGCGAAGCCTCCGGCGTCGGTACGCCGCCATTGTCGGGGGCGAGTGGATCGGGCGTTGACGTTGTGACGGGCGCAGCATCGGCAGGCGTCTGCTGATCTACGGGCGCTTCAGGAACTTCGGGAGCAGGTGTTTCTGGCGCTTCGGGCACAGTCTCTTCCTGCGCATAGCTCGGCTCGACACTATACTGCGCCACATTGATGGCGCCGAATGCGCCCACCAGCGTCACCGCGGCGGCGGCCATGCCGGTGCCATAGCGCCGGATCGAGCCGCGCATCATGGGGATCGTGGAGAGCACAAGCAGCAACACCAGCGTCGGCGCAATAAGGCGCGGCACCTGTGCCCAGCCATTGAGGCCGGACTCCCAAAGTGCCCAGATCACCGTGCCAATATAGGTGATCAGATAGACCCACACCGCCATCATGTCGCGCTTGAAAAGGAAATAGGCGGTGGCCAATAGTCCGACTCCCGCTGGCAGATAATACCAAGAGCCCCCCAGCGCGATCAGCCAAACGCCGCCCGCTGCGATGGGCAGGCCGAAAATGACCAGCACAACGGCCACAAGCATGGTCCACCAGAAGCCAATTCCCTTGCGATTCCGGTGCGAAAGATCATGCGACGCCATTGAGCCCTCCTCTGCGTGATGAGGGCCCAACGCCTAAAAGCGGCCATAGTTCCGACAAAAATCCAGATGGCCTTGAGCGCTATGCGGGATTGTCGCTTTCGCCCTCGACCAGCGCCATCGGCATGATCTTGCGCACGACACCGAATGGATAGGTCTTCTTATGCTCCGGCATCGTGGCGAGCAGCGCCTCGGCGAGAGAAATACCCAGCTCGCGCAACGATAGGCGGAAGCAGGTGAGCCTGGGCACGAGGAAATGCGCATGTGGGCTGTCACGCCCGATAATGGCGAAATTCTTGCCGGGGATCAGCCCGACCTCATAGAGTCCGTTATAGAGGCCCACCGACATCACTTCATTGGTCAGCACGAAACCGGTGGGGCGCTTGCCCTCGGGCATGGCGGCAATTGCGTGGGCGATTTCGTGTCCACCGCGCTCATTGGGATGGGCGCGAAACACGAGGTCAGGATCAAAGCCGATCCCGTGCCGCTCTAGAACCTTGCGGTAGGCATCGACAAAGACAAAGCCCAGATTGATGTCGTCGAGTGGCGCGAAAACGCCGATCCTTTTGTGTCCCTTGGCGATCAGTCGCGATACCCCGATTTCCGCCATGCCTTCAAAATCCAGATCGAGCCAGGGATGCCCGGCATCTGTTTCCGAACGGCCAAGCGCGATGAAGGGGATTTTGCGGCTGGCAAGGAAATCGATGCGGTGATCTTCCCGCTTGGTGGCCGAAATGATTAGCGCATCGGCAAAGCCGCGTGCCACGACGCGCTTGAGATAAGCATCGGGGTCTTCTTCAGACGAGCAGAGCAGGGCGACCAGATCGAGTTGGTGGCGCGCGAACACCGTCTGCACCCCGTCGAACACGCTCATGAAAAACACATCGCCTTCGCCGGTGATTTCCGAGCCCGTCTGCATCATGAAGCCGACAACGCCGGTAGAGCCCTTGCGCAGTGCCCGCCCGGCCTGATTGGGCACATAGCCCATGGCATCCGCCGCCTCCATGACGCGCTTGCGAGTCTCTTCATTGACGTCGGGTTTGCCATTCAAGGCGCGCGAAACCGTGCCGATGGAGATATTGAGCTGCTGCGCCAAGCGTCTGATACCAGTCATATTTTTCGACTTTTCTCCACAACGGCAAGGCGCGCCAGAAACGTTTACGAAACCCTATTGACACCGCAATCGGCCCGCAGCTAACGTCGTAAACGTTTACGGGGTTGTGTTCCGCGATGCCGCAAAAGACGGCAAGCGGAGGCGAAAGTCCAGAGGGAGGATGGATTGGTCAAAAGGGCGGTGCTCGCTGGTTGCGGCGGCATGTCAAAGGGTTGGCTTTCGGCCATTGCCGAGCACCCGTTGCTGGCCGGTCGCGTTGAGATCGTTGGGCTCGTCGACCTTGATCCCGCCGTGGCAAAAGCCCGTGCTGAAGAGTTCGGTTTGGCAGATGCGCTGATCGGCTCTGATCTCGATACTGTCCTCTCCCAAACCAAGCCCGATCTGCTGTTTGACGTCGTCGTGCCCGGTGCGCGCGGCACTGTCGTTGAAACCGGCCTGCGCCACGGTTGCCACGTCCTCAGCGAAAAGCCGATGGCGACCTCCATCGAGCAGGGCAGGGCTTTGATCGCCAAAGCTGCCGCCGCCGGGCGCGTCCATGCCATCGTGCAGAACCGCCGCTTTATCTCCGGCGTCCGCCGCATTCGTCGCCTCATCGAAAGCGGTGCTCTGGGCGAAATCACCAGCCTCAATTGCGATTTCTTCATCGGCGCGCATTTCGGCGGTTTCCGCGAGGACATGGACAATGTCCTCCTGCTCGACATGGCCATTCACACGCTCGACGCCGCCCGCTTCATCGCCGGCAAGGCGCCGAAGGCCGTCTATTGCCTCGAAACCAATCCGCGCGGGTCGTGGTATCGCCATGGCGCTGCCGCCAACGCAATCTTCGAATTCGAGGATGATGTGGTCTTTAACTATCGCGGCTCCTGGGCCGCCGAAGGCGCCAATACCAGCTGGGAAAGCGCCTGGCGCATCATCGGCACCAAGGGCACGCTGATCTGGGATGGGGCCGAGCATTTCGAAGCCCGCGTCGTCGATGGCGACACCGGCTTTTTCCGTGACCTCAAGGACATTGACGTCCCCGCGCCCGCCGATGCCGATCAGACCCACGGCCATGCCAGCGTCATCGCCGATTTCCTCGCCGCCATCGACAGCGGGCGCCCGCCGGAAACGGCGAGCAACGACAATATAAAGAGCCTCGCCATGGTTTTCGCCGCCATCGAAAGCGCGAAGACCGGCCAGCGCGTCACCATTTCAGCCTGAGGTTTTCAAGTGAGCGATCCCGCAAAATCCATTCGTATCGGCACCATGGTCAGCGCCACCGCTGGCAAGGCCGCTGAACGCATCGCCACCATTGCCGATATGGGCTTTGAGAGTTTCGAGCCCTTCTTCTGGCAGACCACCAATGGGCAGGACATTGCTGAGCTGGGAAAGCGCTGCAAGGACGCCATTGGTGACCGCGACATCACCATGTCCACTCTCGGCATGTTCGGCAATCCGCTCGAAGATCAGGAGATGGATCGCCAGACCCTTGAGGGCTGGAAGCAGTGTATCGACAATGCCCACCATTTCGGCGCCACCTGCGTGGCCGGTTTCACTGGACGCATCCGCAACAAGCCGCTGACTGACAGCCTCCCACAATACAAGAAGGTCTGGTCCGAGCTGGCGAAACGTGCCGCCGACAAGGGCGTCAGAATCGCCTTCGAAAACTGCGCCATGGATGGCAATTGGCAGACCGGCGACTGGAACATCGCCCATAATCCCGACGCATGGGAGCTGATGTTCAATGAAACGCCGGACGACAATATCGGGCTCGAATGGGAGCCCTGTCACCAGATGGTCTATCTCATCGACCCGCTGCCACAGATCCGCAAATGGGCCAAGAAGATTTTCCACGTCCACGGCAAGGACGCCACAATCCGCTGGGACGTCATTCGCGAACACGGCATTTTCGGCAAGGAAAAGTTCGTCTTCATGCGCACGCCCGGCTTTGGCGACAGCAATTGGACCGACGTGATTTCCGAGCTGCGTCTGGCTGGCTGGTCGGGCTCCATCGACATCGAAGGCTGGCATGACCCGGTCTATCGCGACGCGCTGGAAATGACGGGGCAAGTCCATGCGCTCAACCACCTCAAGGCCGCGCGTGGTGGCGCTTACGTCGACAACCGCGACTGAAGAATTGCCCTGTCGCCTTCGAGGAGGTTGGCGGCAGGGTTTTAAACGGCAGGCGAGGGGCCTGTCACATTGGGAGGAAAAACCATGACTATCCGTTTCGGATTGCTGGGCGCGCTCGCCCTTGCTTCCACCTCGTTCCTGTCGCTCGGCGCTGCCGTGGCGCAGGATGAAGTCACCATCACCATCTGGTCGCTCGACGATGCCAATCAGCCGGCGCTCAACCTGGCGCGCGAGTTCGACGAGCTCGAACCCGGCATCAAGGTCGAATACCGCGAAATCCAGTTCGATGACGTGGTCGCCGAATCCATGCGCGCCTTCGCCACCGGCCAGGCGCCCGACATCATCGCCGTCGATAATCCCGAACATGCCCTGTTCGCAGCCCGCGGCGCTTTCCTCGACCTCACCGACCGCATCGCGGCCTCCGATGTCATCGATCCCGAAAACTACTTCGCCGGTCCGCTCAATTCGGTGAGCTGGGATGGCAAGCTGTTCGGTGTGCCAAAGGCCACCAACACCATCGCGCTCTATTACAACAAGGATCTCTACGCCAAGGCTGGTATCACCGAGCCGCCCAAGACCTGGGACGAGCTGGTCGAAGTGTCGCGAAAACTCAATGACCCGGCCAACAATGTCTATGGCCTCGCCTTCTCGGCCAAGGCCAGTGAAGAAGGCACGTTCCAGTTTCTGCCCTGGGCGCAGATGGGCGGCGGCGGCTATGACAATATCAATGCCCCCGGCGCGGTGAAGGCGCTCACCATCTGGAAGACCATCATGGACGAGAAACTGGCCTCGCCCGATACGCTGACGCGTGGTCAGTGGGATTCCACCGGCACCTTCAATTCGGGCAATGCGGCACAGGTCATTTCCGGCCCCTGGGAACTCAACCGCATGCTCGAAGAAGCCAAGTTCGATTGGGGCGTCACCCTGCTGCCGACCGAAACCGAAGGCGGCACGCGCTCCTCGGCCATGGGCGACTTCAACTGGGCCATTTTCGCCAATTCCAAGCACCCCGACGAAGCCTTCAAGGCGCTCGAATATTTCGCCAGCCAGGATGATCGTCTGTTCCCCGAATTCGGCCAGCTCCCGGCCCGTTCCGATATCGAACTGCCCGAAACCGGCGAACCGCTGAAGGATGCCGCGCTCAAGGTCTTCCAGGAACAGCTTCAATATGCTCAGGCCCGTGGCCCGCACCCCGAATGGCCAAAGATTTCCAAGGCCATTCAGGATGCTATCCAGTCGGCCCTGACCGGCCAGCAGGAACCGCAGGCTGCGCTCGATCAGGCTGCGGCAACCATCAAGGGTATTCTGGGCACCTGATTTCCTCCCGCCCACTGGCTGCCCGGGCAACCGGGCAGCATTTTCTCAACTGATGCCGAGGGGAGGGCGCGATGACACGCCTGCTTTCCAGCCTGCGCGACGGCAAGGGGTTCGACATTGTGCTGGTCACAGTGCCGCTCCTGTTCCTGTTCGCGCTGTCGGGGCTGCCGCTGATCTACAATGTGGTGATGAGCTTTCAGGAGGTTGATATGTTCAGCCTCGGCACCTTTGCCCGCCCCTGGGTCGGCTTCAAAAATTACGTGGACGTCTTCAGCCAGCCTGAAACCTGGCCGATCATGCGCAATACGCTGGTCTTCGTCACCGTCTCCATCGCCGGACAATTCCTCATCGGCTTTGGCCTCGCGCTGTTCTTCTCGCTCAAATTCACCGGCGCGTCCTATATTCGTGGCCTGTTTCTCGCGTCCTGGGTCATGCCTGGCCTCGTCGTCGGCGCCATCTGGAACTGGATTCTGGCCGGCGATTTCGGCGTGCTCAATCACATCCTTAAGTCGCTCGGCATCATTTCGGAAAACATCTTCTGGCGTTCAGATACCGCCTGGTCGCTCTGGGGCGTCATCATCGCCAATATCTGGAACGGCATTGCCTTCAACATGATCCTGCTCGCGGTCGGCCTCGCCGCCATTCCGCGCGATCTGTACGAAGCCGCCGCGCTCGATGGCGCGACCGCCTGGCAGCGCTTCTGGACCATTACCCTGCCCATGATGCGCTCCACTATCGGCGCGGTCATTTCGCTGGGCCTCATCTTCACGCTCCAGCAATTCGATCTGTTCGCCGCCATCACGTCTGGCGGTCCGGCCAATTCTTCCAATGTCGCGCAATATTGGGCCTGGGAGCAGTCCTTCCGCCAATATGATTTCGCCAAGGGCTCGACCATTTCCGTGGTCATGATCGCCGTGGTGCTCATCGCCTCGATCATCTATGTGCGCTCAACCCGTCACGAGGTGCGCGGATGACCGACAAGTGGACCAATCGCATCCTGTTGCTGGTGGCGCTGGGCCTTGCCGCCCTCTACCTCTTCCCGCTTTATTGGATGTATGTGACGAGCCTCAAAACCGGCTCCGAAATCTTCGCCACCCCGCCCGGCATGGTGCCCACCGATCCGCAATGGGGCGTCTTCTCCTATGTCTGGAACCTGCGCGGCATGGGCCGGTTCTTGTGGAATTCGGTCATCATCGCCTCCGGCACCATGGCGCTCACCGCTCTCCTCGGCGTCGGTTGCGCCTATGTGCTGGCCCGCTACCGCAATGGCTGGATCGATGTGGCGCTGTTCCTCGTGCTTATGCTTCAGGTTCTGCCCGCCTCGCTGATGATCACCCCGCTGTTCGTCGGCTTCTCGCAATTGGGCCTGCTGAACAATCCGCAATTGGCGGTCATTCTGGCGGTCACCGCCAAGACCATGCCCTTCTTCGTGATCTTGGTGCGCGCTACCTTCATGGCCGTGCCGGCGGAATTGGAAGAAGCCGCGCTTGTCGATGGCAATTCGCGCATCGGTGCCTTCTGGTTCATCGCCCTGCCGCTGGCGCGCAATGGCATTCTCGTTTCGGCCATCCTCATCTTCATGCAGGCCTTCGGCGAGTTCGTCTATTCCAAGTCCATTATTCAGGCGGTCGAGCTGCAACCGGCCTCGGTGGGCCTCAATGCCTTCATGGGCCCTAACACCACCGAGTGGAACAACATCATGGCCTACGCCACGATCTATGTGACGCCAATCCTCGCCGTTTTCGTCATCCTGCAACGCCGTATCGTCTCCGGCCTTACCTCGGGAGCCCTCAAATGACTGCCCAAGCCCAGATCGAACTCGTCGGCATCGACAAGCATTACGGCAGCTTTCATGCGCTCAAGAACATCAACCTGACCATTCCCAAGGGCCAGTTCGTGGCTCTGGTCGGTCCGTCCGGCTGCGGCAAGTCCACTCTCCTGCGCTCGCTGGCCGGTCTCGAATCCATTTCCGGCGGCACCATGAAAATCGGTGGCGAGATGATGAACAATGTCCCGCCCCGCAAGCGCGACGTGGCCATGGTGTTCCAGTCCTATGCGCTCTATCCGCATATGACGGTCGAGCAAAACCTCACGTATTCGCTCCGCCTCAAGCGCGTCGCCAAAGACGAAATGAAGCGCGCCACAGAAGAGGTGGCCAAGACCATCGGCCTTTCCAACCTTCTCCATCGATACCCCCGCGAACTCTCCGGCGGTCAGCGCCAGCGCGTCGCCATGGGTCGCGCCATCATCCGCCACCCCAAGGCTTTCCTGTTCGACGAGCCCCTGTCCAACCTCGATGCGGCCCTGCGCGTTCACATGCGCAAGGAAATCCGCGCCCTGCATGATCGGCTCGGCGCCACCTCGGTATATGTCACCCACGACCAGATCGAAGCCATGACCATGGCCGATCATGTCGTGGTCATGCGCGATGGCGTCATCGAACAACAAGGCAGCCCGCTCGAACTCTATGATCGTCCAGCCACCAAATTCGTCGCAGGCTTCATCGGCTCTCCAGCCATGAATTTCCTGCCCGCAACCATCGGGCCCGATGGCAGAAGCGTTCATTTCGACGCTCAAGGGCTCGGAAACCTGGTCATCAACAGGGTCCAGGACCCCGGACGCAGGGTTATTGTCGGCCTCCGCCCCGAACATCTGGAAGTGGGCAATACCAGCAATGCTGCGATTACACTTCCGGTCGGCGTCGTAGAGTCCACCGGTTCACTGACCTATCTGACTGGCGCCGACGCTCTGGACCTGACCGTTGTGCTCACGGGACGAAGCGAAATCCGCTCCGGGGATCAGGTCGGCCTGTCGATTGCCAAAGAAAAAATTCACGTCTTCGATGCGGAGACCGGACAGGCATTATAACTTGAAGACCTGAAGCGATGTTGGTTGCAGGCCTTGGCGTCCTGAAAATAAACGATCTTTAAAGGAACTTTATATTTACGAGCCAGGCGCTAATGTCGCTCGATCTCCCTACGAGGGTTCGGCGTAATGGCCAGCAATACCGAACTATTGTTGCGCTTGCAGACTGATGTGTTGGAGGCCGTGGCCCGTGACGATGCGCTGGCCGACGTTGCAGCAGTCCTGTGCCGCCATGTGGAGGAGAACTGCCCCGGGGTTGCCTGCTCCATTCTGCTCGTTGATGAGCAGAAGAAATTGCGCCCCCTTGCTGCGCCGAGCCTGCCACTATCCTATTCGCAGGCTCTAGATGGGTTGGCCATCGGGCCTGTCGTCGGTTCATGCGGCACTGCGGCCTGGCGCAATGAGGCCGTGGAAGTCACCGATATTGCCTCCGACCCACTCTGGGCCCAGTTCCGCGGGCTTGCTTTGCCGCTGGGACTTCGAGCGTGCTGGTCGACGCCTGTTCGGAGCAACACCGGCGAGGTTGTTGCGACTTTTGCCTTCTATTATGACGAGCCGCGTGGGCCTTCCGAATTGGAGCGCCGGATCGTTGATGTCTGCGTCCACCTGTGCGCGCTGGCCATCGGGCATGATCGCGTGCGAGCGCGGAACTACCGGCTGGCCTATTTCGACGCTCTGACTGGCCTGCCCAATCGCGGGCGCTTCAACGAAGAACTATCGGCCCGTATCGGTGCCGCGAAACCGTTCGGGCTGATCCTGCTCGATATTGATCATCTCAAGCTGGTGAATGACTCGATCGGGCATGCCGCCGGTGATGCGCTTATTCGCGCTGTGGCGACCCGCGCCTCAAATTGTGGTTCCGACATCATGGCATGTCGGCTCGGTGGCGACGAAATCGCCCTTCTGGTCAGCACTTGTGCCGACCACACGGCGCTTGAGAACGCTGCCAAGCGCGTTTTGGCGGCGATTCAGGGTCTGGTCACCGTCGCGGGGCAGACCATAGATGCTCATGTGACATTGGGCGGAGCCCTTTTCGGTGCAGATGGCGCCGATGCGGATACATTATCTCAGAATGCTGATTTTGCGCTCTATCAGGCCAAACAGAGCCACAGGGGCAATTACCTGGGGTTCCGCCAGGATTTGCGAACGGCGATGATGAACCGGATTGCCATGGTGCGCCAACTCGATGCCGCAATGGCCGACGGGCGCGTCCTGCCGCACTATCAGCCTATTGTCAGGCTCGAAACGTCCGAGATAGTCGGTCTTGAAGCGCTCGCACGGCTGGTCATGCCCGATGGCCGAGTAGCCAGTGCTGGCGAATTCCATTCGGCGCTGGATGACCCACGCATCGCCTATGATCTGACAGGTCATATGCTGGACAAAGTGGCGCGCGATATTCGCGCATGGCTCGACGCTGACATTCCCTTCCAGCATGTTGGCATCAACGTCACCACCGGGGACTTTCAGCGCGGCGATCTGGCCGAACGTATCAGCACAATCTTTGCCCGGCATGGCGTTCCGCTCAAGCATGTCGTGCTTGAAGTCAACGAAGCTGTCTTCATGGGCGGCGACGATCAACTTGTGCCCAAAGCTGTCGAGACATTGCGCAGTCAGGGATTGCTCGTTGCCCTCGACGATTTTGGCACCGGCTTTGCGTCGCTAACCCATCTGATGAGCTTCCCCGTTGACATCATCAAGATCGATCGGTCCTTCGTTGAACGGATCAAGACCGACAAGGCTGGCGAAGTGCTGGTGCGTGCCATTCTGGACATTGCCAGCCGCCTTGGCATGCGTGTTGTCGCCGAAGGCATCGAATTGCGGGAGCAGGCCGATGCGCTGCGCGATCTGGATTGCGCGATGGGGCAAGGCTTCCTGTTCTCGCGGCCCGTTTCTGCGCGAGACGCCACTAATCTCATGCGGGCCTTTGCCCAACGCCTGCCCAAAGATGGCCAGCGTCAGACGGCCTGATCGATCTGCCTACACACTGGCAAGCAAAGTCCCTGCAACGGTCAAAAGACCCAATGTGGTCAGCCCTGCCGCCACCAGCATCAGCCTGGCCCGCTGTGCATGTGCGCTGCGGCGAGCAAGCTTGCGTACGCTATTGATGTCGCCAGAAAACGGGGTGAGATCGAAGTCGGACATGGGGCCTCCACATAAATGTTCGGCCTGTTGGCCGGTCAATCCATGGGCAGCCGCCTTTGATCAGGACTGTTTCTTACCCTCGTAGAACCCAGACGATATGCCGGGGCGATGAGGGAGAAAACGCTCGCCTGTAAACGCAGTTAATTTGTTTCAAATGCTGTGTATGCTCATCTTGTATGGAAGATATTGAAACTGTCACGCGAACATGGCACAACCTTGCCATGACCCAGCCAACACACCTTCACCCCGACCGTCTGTTCCCCGCCTCTGAGCCCGCGCAATCGCTTGCGCGTGATCTTTATCCGGCGGTCAAAGACCTGCCGATTGTCAGCCCACATGGCCATACGGACCCATCCTGGTTTGCCGAGAATGGTCGCTTTTCCAGCCCGACCGCCCTGTTCCTGACGCCGGATCACTATGTGCTGCGCATGCTCAAAAGCCGCGGCATTTCTTACGATGCGCTGGGCATTCCGCGTAAAGACGGCAAGCCGGTCGAGCAGGATGGCCGCAAGGCCTGGCAGCTCTTTGCCGAGAACTATTATCTGTTTGCTGGCACACCCTCGAAAACCTGGGTCGATCATTCGCTGCATGCCGTTTTCGGCATTAAAGAAGAACTGTCCGGCAAGACTGCCAACAGCATCTACGACGCCATTGATGCACGCCTCGCTTCGCCCGATCTTTTGCCGCGCGCCATTCTCGACCGCTTCAATGTCGAAGTGATCGCCACCACCGAATTCGCACTCGATTCCCTTACCCACCACCAGAAGATGGAGGGCGATGGCTATATCGGGCGCGTCCGCACCACCTATCGGCCCGATGATGTGACCGACCCCAGCCGCCCGGCCATCGTCGACAACCTCAAGAAATTCGGCGAACTGACCGGTGAGGACATCACCAAATGGGATGGCCTCATCAACGCTCATCGCAAGCGCCGCGAATATTTCCGCCGCTTTGGCGCTGTCGCCACCGATCATGGCGTGCCCACGGCCAACACTGCTGATTTGCCTCTCATCGAAAAGCAGGCGCTGCTCGACAAGGTGCTTTCGGGCAAGCACGATGCCAATGACGCCGAACTGTTCCGGGCGCAGATGCTGACGGAAATGGCCTTGCTTTCGGTCGAAGACGGCATGGTCATGCAGATCCATGCCGGCTCCCGCCGCAATACAGATCCACTACTGTTCGCCGAACGCGGACCCGATCTGGGTGCCGATATTCCCGGACCCACCGATTATGTAGGCGGTCTGCGCGCCCTGCTGTCGCGTTGCGGCAACGAGCCAAACCTGCGCCTGATCATGTTCGTGCTCGACGAAACCACCTATGCGCGCGAACTGGCGCCAATGGCCGGTTATTGGCCGAGTCTGATGATTGGCCCGCCCTGGTGGTTCCATGACAGCCCACAGGGCATTCGGCGCTATCTTGATCAGGTGGTGGAAAGCGCCGGTTTCTACAATTTGGCGGGCTTTAACGACGATACCCGCGCGCTGCTGTCTATCCCCGCCCGTCATGATGTCTGGCGCCGCGAAGTCTGTGGTTTCCTCGGGCAATGGGTCGGTGAAAATCGCCTCAGCAAGTCGAGCGCCGAAGAAATTGCAGTCCATCTCAGCTATTCTGCTGCAAAACACGCATACAAGATCAAGTAGGGGCGTTTATCGCCCCACTTTCATCACCTTTGCGCGCCACCGCTCGAACCTTGCCCCGGCTTCTGTTCTAATGGCGCCATGATGAATCAGTCTCCCGTTGATACGGCTTTGAGCCGCGCCATGATCCGTTGGTCGCTCACCAAATCCACACCCGTGGCCGAAACGCCGCGCAGCTGGATTTTCAAGGTTGAGCAGAACGGTCGCAATTTTGGCGCGCTGAAAATCCTCAAGCCCGAGGCGGCAGAGGAAGAGGGCAGGGGCATGCGCCTCCTGCAATACTATTCAGGCGATGGCGCAGCGACCGTGTTCGACATCCACGGCGACACCACGTTCATGGAATGGCTGGGTGGCCCGACTTTGGGTGAACCCGCGCGGAGTGGACGTGATGAAGAAGCCAGCCAGGCCTTTGCAACCGTGGTGGCCAATCTCCACCGTCCGCGGCCTGATATTCCCTATGGCCTGATGCCGCTGCGCCAGCGGTTCACGGCGCTCTTTGATACCGATGTTCGGGCCTGGCCGCATACGGCGCGCGATCTCTATGCGCGCGCGGCAGGTATTGCGCTCAAATTGTTCGATAAGCCCATGCCCGAAATTCCGCTGCATGGCGACCTGCACCACGACAATATCATATCTTCCGATCGCGGCTGGCTGGCCATTGATCCGAAAGGGTTGATCGGCGATCCGCACTACGAAGTCGCCAATGCTTTCCGCAACCCCGCCGGTGCCACAAAGCTGGCGGCTGATCCCAAGCGCATCAATGGGCTGGCCGATATTTTTGCGGCAAAGCTGGGTCTTAATCGCAAGCGGATTTTGGGTTATGCTGCCGCCCATTCGGGCCTCGCAGCCTGCTGGAACCTGGCCGATGGCCTCCCCATCACCACTGACCTTGCCGTGCTGCCAAATCTTCTTAGCGCCTACGATCAGGCGTGAGCGTCCTGCGGAATTCATCCATGCCTCACTATTCCCGCCGCGCCTTCATCGCTCTCGGCTCTGTTTCGCTGCTTGCCGCCTGTAGTTCCACCATGCCCATGCTGCCTGCGCAGGTGTCGGATCGGCCTGAAGACCTCACGCGCGAGCAGATCGTTTCGTCAATCAATGCGGTGCGACGCGCCAATGGCGCCGCAGCCTGGACCTATAATCCGGCGCTCGAAAACGCCGCCCGCTCGCAGGCCCGGCTGATGGCCCGGCAGGATAAGCTCAGCCACGACCTTGGCGTAACGCTGCGGCAGCGCGTCACCGAGGCGGGGTACGTGCTGGCTGTCGGCGAAAACTTAGCCAAAGGCTACAAGACCCTGCCGGAAACCATCGACGGCTGGCTCAATTCGCAAGGCCATCGCAACACGCTGCTATCCCCAAAATTCCGCGAATTCGGCCTCGCCTTTGCGCGCACTAATTCGGGCAAGCTCTATTGGGCCATGATTGCCGGTGGTCCCTTCGAAGCCTGGCGCGTCGGGTAGAGGCGCAATCGACCTCGCGCCACCCACCGTTCGTCACTCTCGGGCCACGCTTACCAACACACACCGGGCTGCCCTCGGGCTCGACCCGAGGGCCGCTCGGCGAGCCACAATCCTCACAATAGCGCACATGGATAAAGGCCCTCGGATCAAGTCCGAGGGCAGCCCGGTGTTGTGGGCAAGATCGTGGCCAAATACTTATCCCCCCCCCCTCATTTGTAATGCACATTATCCGCACCCCCGCCCAGGCTGCGCGGTCGCGACGAACAACCGGGGTGGGGGACCGGATGGAGATGGGGTCGCCTGTCTTCCGTTCGCGCGTATGGCGGGCCTTACCTGGCAATACCGGGGGGACCATGTCGGGCCGTTCCGGCTGCACCGGACGGCAGCTGCC